>RCUQ01000078.1_pt1 | contig 114611 bp, 104 predicted proteins | sample 2166351 | NCBI WGS metagenome assembly RCUQ01 (sample SAMN09932597, study PRJNA488358) | compost metagenome | feature: garden; material: soil; isolation source: compost soil in acetonitrile-enriched culture | place: Germany: Experimental Botanical Garden Goettingen | collected 2016-01-27
TACAGCCACCCAGGCCGGACTGTGGCATCCTATAGATCAATCACACACCACCCCCCTCTGAATCAAAGACCCGCCGGATCACACCCCGGCGGGTCTTCTGCTGCGGATTATCCGAACAATATCATGTTGATCTTCGATCTAGGGGATCGCGATCAGAACGTGCCTCTCCCGGACGGGTTAGACTCTGCAATGATAGAAGAGGAAATCGAGAACATTATCAAGCTCTCATTGCTCTATTACTTGAGTAAGAGCGGGCCAGAGGAAACGCTTCCCCAGGTTCCCGATGAACGCATTGCTGGGCTTTCAAATCCAAAGAAGCAGCGGAATCTCCTTCGGGAGGCGACTGTTTTCAAAGTGGTCAACCTTAGATCGCCCGAGGGACGGTTCAATCGCTCTGATCAAGATCGGATGCCAACTTCTGGCTGGAAGCTAGGTGTACGAACACGAGTTCGTGGTCACTTCCGATGGCAGCCGCATGGCCCCCAGCATTCGCTCAGGCGCTTACAGTGGATTGGCAGCTTTGAACGAGGCCCAGCCGATGGGCACCAGCAGGCTACGCTCTACAGAATGGAGTCCGAAGAATAAGCAGCGGGCGAGACGCAGTGCAAAAATGTCGCCCATTTGGCGTAACTTGTGGAGTGAGAGCAATCCAAATCAAAAGTCCTCAGACTTGATCTCTTTGTAGGAGATTGGAGGTCGCCCAGCGCTAAGAACGGGATGTCTGTACTCAATCAGCTCCCTTGCGGCATTTTCCGCTGCTTCGAGAAGAAGCTTGTTCATCTTTTCGGCCGAAAAGACGCCTTGGCTTGCCGCAATGGCTATCTCTAATCCCGTAATCCGAGCTTCTATTGTGTGTAGAAGGCCGAAGGCCGAGCCATGATTACCATAGATTGCAGCAAAAGCCCACTCATAGTCACCGACTTTTGTTCCTCGATCAACGCGGACAATAAAACGCTCCTCGTCACTTAGCCCAATGACCATTGACGGGACCTGCTTGACTATTTCAAATTGTTTTACTGAGTCCAACGTAGTTTCCTTCTTGAACAATCATGAGTTTGTTGGCGGTCGAATAACTATTATTACCCAAGACTTGCTATTGATTAACCGCAAGAAAATCAAGCTACTGCCCCCCTTATAGTATCGTGACCAACGCCAAGGAGGGAGCAAAGTCACGTCGATAAGCAGTCTAATCCCTATGAAGCATGTCAGGCTTGAACGCTCGTACGACGTTCATAAAGATCATTCTCCGATGCTCAGGTAATCGGCGGCAGATTTCTGCAGCTTCCTGAGCATCGGCCTCCACGTCGGTAGGCGGAAGGGGCTTCGTCGGCTCTACTTCAGGAAGCCCCGCCAAGGCGAGGAATGTATCGAGTGGAAAACCGTACAGCTGGGCCATTTTCGCCAACATCTCACGGTTAGGAATTGCAGGCGTGTTTCGCCCATGCGTAACTCCGGACTCGAAATCAGTCAAACGCGTATGGCTGATTCCAAGGCGGCGTGCTGCTTCGCGCTGAGTCAGCCGTTGTTCTAAGCGTAACTCTCGCAGCTTCTTTCCCAGGTCGCTCAAGATCGTCCCCCTGCCTGCTTCCCTCTCGAAAGCAGCTTACTGGAACGCGTTGCGCATTTTTTGGTGTGCAATGTGATGAATATGGGTAGGTAACAGGCAAGGGATTTAAACGCGCCGTATCAACAGGAAGCAGACATGCCAGTAAACGCCAGAAATTCTGATGTGTTAGAAGCGCTGAGCAATCGGAGAGGGTATTCCACGATATTGTCTCAGTCTTTATTAATGCTGCCGCTTGCAATTGCTGCATGCACGGTGAATGTGACAACTCCTGTAAACGGGATCACCGATGACCATACTGGCACTAGGTCCACCCAGACTCCATCGGGATCAGTGCTTGTGCCTACGTCATCGCCTTCTCCTTCGCCCTCCCCAACACCATCTCCAACGGCCACCCCGTCACTAGGAGCCAGCGCATTACCGACTCCCAACCCAACACCCACCGCTACGCCAATCCAGGCGACCCACTTATCAAGCCTGGTTTCTACGTTTGCTGGTACAGGCGTAGCTGGTTACGCGAATGGATCGGCGACCACAGCCAAGTTCTACTATCCTGGCGGCATAGCAGTTGATGAAAAAGGCAACGTGTTCGTCGCCGACAGCGGAAACAATCGCATCCGAAAGATCGATGCGAACGGCCTCGTTAGTAACCTTGCTGGTGACGGTGGAAGGGGGCTGGTTAATGGCAATGGTCCTTCAGCTCAGTTTGCGAATCCAATGGGGATCGGCGTGGACACCTTGGGGCAGGTATTTATAGGCGATCAAGGCAACGATACGATCCGTAAGATTGATACGCTCGGAAACGTCAGCAGCTTTGCCGGCACCGATGGTGGTTACTATGGCTCAAGCCTAACTGGGTTGGCAGTCAGGGTTGGACCGGTCGTCTACGTCGCTGACGAATACCAACACGTTATCTTCAAGACTTCGAGCAATTATTGGCTCGGTGGTAGTGATGTGCTAGCTGGAATCCGTTGGATAAGTGGCCTCGTAGACGGGGCGGGGTCGATGGCAAAGTTCAAAAAACCAGGTGGCATCGCGCTTGGGCCTGATGGCTACCTGTACGTGGCTGATACGGGAAACAACCTAATTCGCAAGGTGTCGTCGACAGGAGTTGTGAGCATCCTGGCCGGAAATGGCCTTCCAGGTTTTGTGGACGGCTCAGGGAACGCGGTTCAATTCAATTCGCCCGTTGGAGTTGCAGTCGATTCGATTGGGAACGTATTTGTTGCCGATTCTGGGAATCGGTGCGTTAGAAAGATTTCCACCTCTGGAGAGGTCGCTACCCTTGCGGGCTCAGGATCATACGGCCACTCCGACGACATTGGCTCTAAAGCAACCTTCGAGAATCCGACAGGAATTGCCGTTGATAAGAATGGCATTGTTTATGTTGTCGATAGGTTCAACCACAAGATTCGGAAGATTGTTCAAAGATAGGGGCGCGATCCTCTTGTAAATGCGGAAAGATTGCCGCATTTGGGAAGGAGAGTGAGTTTCGTGTCATTGTCAGCCGAGGAGAAGCAGCGCATCTACGAGGAGGAGAAGGTACGTGCCGAGGCGCGCTCAATGGCAGAGAAGGAGGCCCGTGAGAATGTAAAAGAACGCCTGGCAATCGGTGGGAGCGGAAGTGTTGAACTCCTCGACGGCAAAGTCCGAATTACTCGCAATTTAATCGTATCGACCCTGCGAGGATTTCCTTTAGAAAAGGACATTCCGCTCGAACTGATTGACTCAATTCAGGTCGAGGACGACTTCTTCCGTATCATAGCCAAAGGTGAGAATGACGGCAGAAAAACGGTGTCTCAGGATGAGAATGCCGTGCTAATCGCTAAGCCGCAGCGCGTTGCCTTCGAGAAGCTACGGGATGTCATTCACTCGAAAATCGGAATGGTCGAAAAAATCGACACTGGCACAAGCGAATCCGATGCCGAGATCGCCATGCCCACGATCGAGATCGGCAAGGCCAATAATAGGCAACGGCTGAAGTGGTTTCACTGGCTCCTAATCGCGTTTGGCGGATTAATAGGGATTTTCATACTGCTTCTGGGGCTCGTCATTGCAATCGGTTTTGCCGTCGGCCATAAACAGCAGATGCAAAGGTATGAGCCGCCAGCAGCGGCTGCCACGGGAACAGTTGCAGTTAATCCCGAGACTGGCGGGCTTTCGTCCGCCATTGCGAATCATGCTTCCGAACAAAGGAGTACCCGCCCCTGGTACGAGGGTGGAACCCTGTCGCGCTCCACAATGGCCGAGTGGAAGCGAGCCAGCTATCGAAATCGCTTGGCAACTGCATCTGATTTCTTGGCTGCCCTGTGGATAGAGGGAGAATTAAACGCTGAGATCGGCAGCATGGATGATTTAAAGCCGCTAGCGGTAGAATTAGAGAAACAGCTTTCGAGCGTTTCCTCGGGTGGGAATCAGGCGGATAGCCAAAGCGTATCAACGATGGCGGCCGGCTGCATCATCTTGATGCACCTCAAGAAGTAAGCCTAAGGGCCGATAAAGTCGCCGCACAACGAAAGAACATCGAGCGAGTATTCGTTTAGCCGAGCACCTAGGTGGGAACGATCCTAACGGCCTAATAGCATTTGGAAGGCTCACTTGCTCCCAACTCTGGGCGGATTGGTTCTTGCGTCGTCCTGCAAGGCGTTACGTCCCTGGCAAGAGGCATGGTTAGTGGCAAATAAGGATAAGGTCCTCGCTGCACTAGGGAACGCAACTGGTTTGGTCTGCGATGACTGCTTGACTAGGCGAGCCATGTTGAAACAGCGCCAGACCGCCCACTCCATCTGCACCCAGCTTTTCCGTGATGGGCTGATCGAACGGGATCAGAATACTTGCGTCTACTGCCAAGTTTTCAAGCTCGTAAGTCGTCTCCGTACGGTTATTCCTTCGGTGGGCATGGTCCAGCTGAGCATTCCATCACAGCCCAAGGAAATCCCATATCATGCCCAGCCGTGGTTCTGGGAGGGAAATGTACAGGCGTCGCTGGCGGCATGGCTCGTCGATAATGGATACTCCATCCAGTCAGTCGCCAACACGGCTACTAAGGAAGCGGGGAAGGACATTATAGCTGTGGATAGTGAGGGCACCGAGCTATGGATCACAGTAAAGGGCTACCCGAACGCAACCGAGCGCACAAATCCTTCAACACAGGCCCGACACTGGTTCTGCGGAGCCATTTTCGATCTAGTGCAATACCGCGAGGAGCGGAAAGATGTTGCCTTGGCCGCAGCCTTCCCTGATGGCTTCACGACGTACCGGAACTTGGCTGAACGAACTACCTGGCTGAAGGAGGCTGCGCCCTTTTCCCTTTTCTGGGTTGCCGAAGACGGCCACGTAAAGCACCAGTAGATCTGGCATCAAGAAGAAACGTTAATGCCGCCTGACAGTTGTAGTTCAGCCAACGCGCATTACTAGACAGAAGGGTTACTATGATCAATCCTCAAACAATTAGCGAGCAATTGATGTATGCAACCGTCAGAATCGAGGCAAGGGATGGTGATACGATAACAAGTACGGGATCTGGATTTCTTTATCAGGAAAACCTCGGAAACGACAAACATCTTCCGCTAGTCATAACAAATAAACATGTTATCGATGGCAATTCCTCAGCCGTTTTCCACATGCACGTCTCTGATGGGAATGGCCTACCAACAGGTAAATTCATCCCTGCAATTGTCGACAACTTGGCAACATGTGTAATTGGCCACCCAGATCCGTCTGTAGATTTGTGCGCCATTCTTGTGGGCAATATCCATGCCGATGCAACTGCAAAGGGCATAAGTCTGTTCCTAAAGTACCTAACAAGCGATTTGATTTATTCAGATCTACAGCTATCTGAATTGAGTGCAGTGGAAGATGTTCTAATGGTAGGATACCCCATCGGTCTATGGGATTCTGCAAACAATTTTCCGATTATTCGCAGAGGGACCACCGCGAGCCATCCAGCAGTAGATTTCCAAGGAAAAAGCATAACGGTAATAGATGCCGCCTGCTTTCCTGGGTCTTCTGGATCGCCAGTTCTGGTTGTTAACGAAGGATTTTACAGGAATAAGAGTGGGACTGTAGTTGGTGACAGGGCGATTCTCCTAGGAGTATTAGCTTCGGGACCTTGCATGACAGCAAGTGGACAGGTAACGATCGTTGATATCCCGACAAAGCAAGCAGCGATTGCGTCTACTCAAATAATGATTCATCTAGGAAACATTGTTAAGGCTAAAGAGATCGTTAAGCTGGTAAGCACAGTTCGGGCCATATTGAATGTTTAGTGGAATCCATTGATTGAGTGTCCTCCGGCAATCCGATATTTCCGGAGTATTTTGCTGGATTTATATTCAAACCACTCATTTTGCGTAAATCCTGATAGTTAAGGTTTAAAGCGCGGCAAGGTGGTAGGTTGTAAGTGTTGACACATTTACAGCCTGCCACTGGAGCCCGCATGACGAGAGCGATCGCCTACCTTCGTGTCAGTACCCAGGAGCAAGCCTCTTCGGGCATCAGTTTGGCGGCACAGGAAGCCAAGGTCCGAGCGTTCGCGGATCTTTACGACCTTGAGTTGGTTGAGGTCGTCGTTGACGGTGGCGTATCCGCTAAATCCTTAAACCGCCCTGGTCTCTCAAGAGCCCTCGAAGCATTGGAAGATGCTCGAGCTGAGGCTCTGGTGATCGCGAAGCTGGATCGCCTGACCCGTTCTGTCGCCGACTGGGGCACGCTCATCGATCGCTACTTCTCAAGGCAATTCGCCCTGCTATCTGTCGCCGATCAGATCGACACCCGAACGGCGGCAGGACGCTTGGTCCTCAATGTGCTGGTCTCTGTTGCACAGTGGGAGCGAGAGGCAATCGGAGAGCGAACAGCAGCGGCCCTCGAGCACAAGAAGAACATTGGAGAGCACGTCGGGCGACCGCCCTTCGGCTACCGCATCTCTGAGAAACGCCTTGCACTTGTGAGCGAAGAGGCCAAGGTCATTACGCTGGTCCTCTCCCTTCGGGCTGAAGGCTGGACTCTCCAGCGCATCGCTGATGAGTTGACGGCACGAGGGATCGCCACCAAGCGCGGCGGCAAATGGTATCCGACACAGATCAAGAGCATCCTCAGCCGTGCCGCCAACCGTGCCACGGCGTAGAGGAGGCAACCATGAACCAAAAAACCGATCAAGGATCGCTTGCCGATGACGCATGTTCGGCCTTGCTTGCGTTGGGTGGAGCTAGTAGGAGGTACAGCAAGATGGGGTTAACGATTTGGAGCATCGGGCACAGCAATCACCAATTAGAAACGTTCATCGCGTTGCTGGCCGGACAGGCGATCGAGATGGTGATCGACGTTCGGAGTAGACCGGTATCTCGCTGGAACCCGCAGTTCAATAAGGCAACTCTCGCAGTGGCTCTCCAAGCAAAAGAGATCGGCTATCAGCACGCCCCCGAGCTTGGCGGCCTACATGAGGGCGCGGGACATGGCGAGCATTTCGAGACGGGGCTAGATTGGCTTGAGCAGTATGCTGGGGGAAAGCGGATCGTCGTTCTATGTAGTGAGGGCGATCCACGGAGCTGCCACCGAGAGGCGATGATCGGTGTTGCCTGGCGTCGTCGCGGCCACTCAATAATTCATATTCTCCCGGGCGGCGAGTTGGTTACTAACCTAACGCCCGATCCATTACAACAGTAGCGCCAATCGGCAAGGCGGGTGGCTGGTTTGCCGGCTGCAGTGCAGATGAACTTATCTTTTCCATCCGCTGAGTAAACATCACCTTAACGGGCGGAAATAAGAAGCATTGTGCGTACTTCCTGGACCCGCATGACCCACTAATCTACAATCACCCTTACGCTCTGAAACTCACATCATCACTAGGTTTTACGCAGCTTGTGTGCCGTTTGTGTGCACAGGCTTGGCCACTGCATTGGAGGTTGAAATGGCTGGTCAAATCATTCCTAGAGGCGATAGAACGTGGCTGGTTCGAGTCTACCTTGGACGAGATCCAGAAACCGGCAAACGTCGTTACCATAACCATACAGTTCATGGGACCAAAAAGGATGCTCAGCGATACCTTAACGGCGTCCTGCGCGAAAAGGATATGGGCACATTCGTTGAGCCGAGCGCGGTATCGCTCAATGAGTACTTGAAACAGTGGTTGGAATCGGCGGCTAAGCACTCAGTCAGAGAGCGCACCTACGAGGGCTATTGTAAGATACTTGATCGCTATGTTCGCCCCACACTCGGCAGTCGCCGCCTTTCAGAAATCTCGCCCCTTGATATCCAGGCCCTATATACATCCCTTAGAAAGTTGAATCTTTCTGCTCGAACAATTCGATACGCCCATGCGGTACTGCGATCGGCCTTGAAACAGGCGGTAAAATGGAGAATGTTAGCGCAAAATCCCGCCGATTTTGTCGACTTGCCTCGGCAAGCGAAAAAGGAAATGCACGCACTGTCACCAGAGGAAGCAGATCGATTCCTAAAAGCAGCTGCTTGCGATCGATGGGGGATCATCTTTTCTCTCGCTATCGCTACGGGGATGCGTCCCGGCGAATACCTCGGCCTCCAGTGGAAGGACGTTGATCTGCGCGCGGGAACGATTACTGTTCAGCGAGTGCTGGTCAGGGTGAAAGGTGGATGGAGGTTTACTGAGCCAAAGACGTCTCGCAGTCGCCGAACGATCCCTCTTCCGACCTCTCTCGTGAGGGCGCTCTCGGAGTACAAGCACGAACAGGCTGCGCAGATTATCGCTGCAGGCTCAACGTACCAAAGATTGGACCTTGTTTTCGCAAACAGGGTTGGGGCTCCATTGGATGAGAACAACCTTGTGAAGCGCCATTTCAAACCAATTGTGAAAGCAGCGGCTTTACCCACATCGTTAAGGTTATACGATCTCCGACACTCCTGCGCTACGCTCTTGCTTGCTGCAGGAGAGAATCCAAAGGTCGTTAGCGAACGGCTTGGGCACGCTAGCATTACCCTGACGTTGGATACGTACTCGCATGTGCTGCCGACCATGCAACAAGGTGCTGCCGAGAAACTGGAGGCGATGCTGTTTTCAGTTCCCTGAGCTTTCGGTATCCGAAAAGCGCGATGTGATTTGAATCAACGAGTAGAGAGCGGTTCCTTCTGACACCAAGCTTGAGCCCCAACGTGAGAGCTTGTTGTGGATCTCCTTCAACTCCGACCGAAACTGCTCTAATGGCAGGGATGGGCGTTCAACGAGGCGCAGCAAAACCGGGGCAACCCCCCAGGAACCATGGACCTGTGTGTTTGCTGTGAAGGCGTGGAAGATCCTTCGGATTTGGTCCATGTTGAGGCGCGGAATCAGTGGCTCAATGACCTGCTCCGCGATGAGTAGAGACTCATTAAAGGAGCCAGCGCCTTCAAACTTTGAGAGTAAGGCATCGATGACCTCCTCACTTACCCGCTGAAGGTCCAGATGAGGAACCACGAGCCTTACATCTACCTTGGGTAGCCGCGCGATCGCTCTTCTATGGAGGTCCCGTACAATTAGGGCGTCCGCAAGTGCTTGACCCACGTAGGCCCCATTAGCGCTCGATATGAAGTTTTCCGCCTTCAGGCGATCGGCTGCATCAAGTATTTCCCATGCTTCAGGGACTCTCGAAATAAACGCAACAACACGCCAATACTCGCTATCGCTGATTCGTTTGGCATAACCCGGAAGCTTCCCTGCTAGAGAGCGGGAGAGGGCGCTTGGATGAAGGTGTTCAGCGGCCAATAAAGCAGCGAACATCCGCTGCCGCTCCGAATGCTCTTTGGACTCAAGCAAAAGGCTATTTGAGAGTCCTATGACGAAGTCCCGAACCAACGATTCACGAGGGCGCTGTAGCGGTCCTTGTTCTAAATGGCGACAGGCCCCGTCCGTGTCGGTTGGAAAATAAGCGGATGCCACCTCTTGGAATAGCCTATTGAGTGCTGCCTTACCTTGAACCGGCGGATGTTGAAGCAAGTAAATGACAGCATTTCGGATGTGGTAGCGAGCCAACTCGGGCGAGGGCTGGTAGGGTTCATCAAGGGTTTGCAACGTAGGATGCGCACATCGATGGCGATCCGCCTGAAGGCGCTCCAAATCTAGGAATTCTTGCGGTGAAATAAGTTGGAAATCGTCCCTCGCCACCTTCAATAGGTTTTTCTCGAAGGTAAGCGACGCCTGGGTGTCGCCGTTGAGGCGAATCGTCTCCAGCTGGGCTAGCTGTGCCTTTGCTTGGGCATCGCCCGCCAGTTCAAGCTCCTCAAGCTTATTGATGAAGTCGAAGACCACGGCAATCCAGGTAGCAACGATTGCCTGGCGATAGGCACCTGCCTTATAGCACCGCACTGCTTCGGCGAGATGGCCTCTCGCGCGTTTGTCTCGGCAGAGCGTGTGAAGTTCATCAAGGTCAGCTAAGCTCTGAACATCCATCTCCCTGACCCGGGGGTGAGCCGAACCCACCGAAGGTGGTTTCGAGGACAGGCACACAAGAGGCACACAATTCGCCTACTAATGAAAAACCACCAAGGCCGAAACCCTGGTGGTTATTAGCTCCGCGTGCTGGATTCGAACCAGCGACCTAGTGATTAACAGTCACCCGCTCTACCGACTGAGCTAACGCGGAATATCGGTCATCGTCTCGTGTTGAGCGCGACAACAGTTTTGAATGATACCGGGGTCTTGGGCGGTTGTCAAGCATTCATTTTGGAAGTTTTAACGTCTGGTCATGCCGCTTTGCGGGAGGCAGGTGACGGCGAATGATGTTACAATCGTCGGTAAACCCTCACGAAATGGAAGGCTCGCAACCTCGAATGGTCACCAAGGTCGTTCCTCGCACAGCGGCGCAACGCCGCCGATTCACCCGGCGCCGCCTCACCCTGCTCGCCGTCGTCTGCATCGTCATGGTGCTCGCCGGCATGGGCTTCGGCAGTCTCGCTCGCTGGCTCCTGCCCGCGGATCGTCTTTTCGGTTGGCTTGGGGGCCCCGGCTCCTTGTCCAAGACCGAGAACGTCCTCATCGTCGGAGTCGACGATTCGTACGACGCCGACGGCCATCGCCAGACCCAGAAGAATCGCCGGGTCCGAACCGATACCATTTTGGTCGCCACCATCCAACCCCGAAAGAACGCCATCCATGTTCTCTCGATTCCCCGTGACACCCAAGTTCTCATCCCGGGATACGGCACCGAGAAGATCAACGCGGCCCACGCCATCGGCGGTATCGAACGGACCAAGGCCACCGTCGAGGCGGTCACTGGCATTCCCATCCACCACACCGTCAGCGTCAGCCTCTTGGGGGCGGTTTCCTTCCTCGACGAGCTCGGCGGCATCGACCTCTACGTCGAGCAGGACATGAAGTACACCGACCGCACGGCAGGCCTCTTCATCGATCTCAAGCAAGGCATGCAGCATTTCGACGGCAAGACCGCCATCGGCTACGCTCGCTTCCGCCACGACGCCATGGGCGACATCGGTCGGGTCTCGCGTCAGCAACGCCTGCTCAACGCCGTCGAGCGTAAGCTCATGACCCCCGCCGTCTGGTGGCGCCTGCCCCGTCTGGCTGAAGCCAGCTCCAAGCTCTTCCAGACCGATATCCCCGCGGCCAAGCTCGCCTCCCTCGCCAACTTCGCCAAGGAGAAGCCGGGCGTCTCCTTTACCACGCTTCCCGGCACCTTCGGCTACAACGGCTACTGGGTCGCCGATCGCGGCCGCCTCGACGAGCTCGTCGCCAACCTCAACGAGAAATCCTCCAAGAAGTCCGATCACCGCACGGTCGAATTGCTCTACGCCACTTCTCAGTCGGACGCGGCCGTCAAGCTTGCCTCCACCCTCACCGATCGCGGCCTGCAGGTCATCCGCACCGAGCCCCTGGACAACGAGACCCAGGGAACCCGGGTCATCGGGCGAAACGGGGACCCGCACCAGCCGAACGAGCTTCGCAACTTGCTTCCCAACGCCCCCTGGCAGCTCAGCGACGACATCACCCCCTACTCGGTGGACTACACGGTCGTCGTCGGCAAGGACTTCGGGAAGTAGATGGGCGCCGTCGTCCTGGAAGCCGAAGGCGTCACCAAGGCCTTTGCCAAGGACCGGCAGCGGGTCGAAGCCCTTCACGGGATCGACCTCAAAATCCACGAGGGTGAGTTCGTCGCCATCACCGGCCCCAGCGGCTCGGGCAAGAGCAGCTTGCTTTACCTGCTCGGCGGCCTCGACCGCCCCAGCGCCGGCGATATCCGGATCATGGGGCAGTCGACTCCCCCCATGCGCGATCGCGACCTCGCCCGCATCCGCTCGAAGGCCATCGGGTTCATCTTCCAGTTCCACTTCCTGATGCCCGAACTCACCGCCCTGCAGAACGTTCTCGTCCCCCAGCTCGTCGCCGGCGTCCCCCGCGCCGACGCCGAGAAGCGCGCCAAGGAACTGCTCTCGGAGGTGGAACTGGGTCACCGCCTCGAGCACCGCCCCAACGAACTCTCCGGCGGCGAACAGCAACGGGTCGCGATCGCCCGCGCCCTCGCCAACCGCCCCGCCCTCCTGCTCGGGGACGAGCCCACCGGCAACCTCGACACCCGCACCGGAGAAACCATCTATCACCTGCTGCGCCGCTATAATCAGAGCACCGGCCAGACCATCGTGCTCGTCACCCATAACCCGGAGCTGGCCCAGCACGCTGACCGAATCATCGAGGTGGTCGATGGCTGCGTCCGAGCCTGAGTTCTCGCCGTCCCCGGCGTTTCCCCCCGCCCCCTGGCACCTCCAGGGCGAGTTCTTCGCCGTCGGCGGCCTCATGCCGATCGCCCGTGCGAAGGCCTTCGTTCCCACCGACCTGGAAATCGTCTCCGTCCTTCCCGGCATGACCCTGGGGGCGATCGCTGCCGCCCGCTACACCGAGGGCTCCATCCTGACCTACTCGGAGTTGCTCGTGGTCCCGGCTCTCGTCCGCTCTGGCGGAAAGACCGGTGGCTGGATTTCGCATATTTACGTGGACGACGAGACCTCCCTGCAGGGAGGCCGTTCGATCTGGGGTTTGCCTAAGGAACTCGCCACCTTCGAATGGGAGAGCCTGGCCGAGCGCGGGAGCAACAGCACGTTGCTCCGGGTCTCCCAGCACGGCAAGCTGATTCTGGACTTCTGGGCCGCTCCGCGCTGGGTCGCAGCCCCCACGGCGTTCGACCTGCCCATCATCAGCTTGGTCGAAGGCCGCCCGTCGCCCTGGCATGCCCGCATCTCGTCCCGAACCCGCATGACCAGCACGCACCTGGAGATCCCCCCGGACGCTCCCTTCGCTGGCCTTCGCCCTCAGAGCCTCCTCGGCATTCACGGAGAGAACCTCGACATGGACGTCGCGCGCCCTTAAAACGGGCGCGCGAGCTGAACGAAAACCCCCTCGTTCCGGTCGAACCCGGAGAAGGAGGCGTTTCGTGTCTTGTGATACGGTACCGGTGCCAGGATGTGGCGATCCCGTCCAAGCTTCCTCCGAACCCCAACCCGAACCCGGCCTGGGAGCCCCGCTCCCAGGCCTTGCCGTTGCCACCCGCCGCAGACCCTTCGGCCCCGCCGGGAGCGTCTCCTTGCCTTCCTGGACGCTAGCGATCGCGCCCAGGCCGGTTGGGACGATCCCCCTTGCCCGGAGACTTCGTCGGCTCCGGAGAGGGCTCTACCGTTGGAGCGGGAGTCGGGGCTCCGACGACGGGTGGCGCGGGGAGCGGAGCCTCCAATTGCGGAACCTCGTTCCCCGAGGAGGGGCCCGCACCGATCGGCCCCCCTGGCAACGTCGGGGCGAAGCTGCAGGCCGTGACTCCGACCGTCAAAAGGACGCTAAGTATTCGTAAGCCGCCCAAGATTGCTCCTCCCTCAAAACACTGTTCTGGTGTTGCTTTCAGCTTAACCGGCCAGTAATACTCCGGTATTTATTTTCCATTAAAACGAGATTTGAACGCCCCGCCGGAAGGAGTGCCCGTGCGCGCCCGATCGTCTCGTCGATTCATGTTGACCATGAGCCTGCTCTTGGCTTTGTCGCCAGGCGTCGCGGCTCAAAGTCTGCGGCATGGGACGATTGGCCAAGAGGGAGCTCAAGTCCCGGCGCCCGGTGTCCCGGAACTTTTGCTGGGGAGCCGGTTTCTTCAGTTGCAGACTCCGAGCGGCATTCCTACGCTGGGCATGCGGGTCGGGGCATGGTCGGGAGGGAGCCTCGGACTTTCATATTCCAATTCGGGCGCTTACCTGGGTAATCCCCATGAGATCGAGTTCTCGGTCAAGCAGCGCCTCTGGTCGCAGGAGCGGGGAGCGCCCCTCTCGGCGTCGATCCTTGGGGATGTGAACACGGGAGCGTACAGCCTTGACGGCGAGCTGGCTCTTAGCCGGGAGATCGGCCCGTTGACCCTCCTGAGCACGGCACGGCTGCTCGGGAACGCGGACGGAGCCCGCCTCCCCCTGGGCGGTGTCGGGGCGGGAGCGCGGCTCGCCGTTCTGCCTCAACTCGCGCTGGTGGGGGACGTCTTCAAGGTCGTGAACGATGCTTCCGCCCTTCCGGCGTGGGGGGCGGGCGTGCAGCTCCAAGCCCCAGCGAGCCCCTACGCCGTGACCCTGCATCTCTCGAACACGCCCTCCTCCACCCGCCAGGGGGCTTCCCTGGGCACCCCCGACCTGCGCTTCGGTATCGACATGGGCATGGCCTTCGGAGGAGGGCCGTCCAGCCGTGCTGTGGCCGTAGCGCCCAAGGTGACGCCCCCGGTCTCGACGCCTGAGAAGCCGAGTGCGCAGAAGCCGGATCCTGAGGAGCGGTACGCACCTCTGGCGCCTTTACGCGCGGCGGAGGCCTCCGAGCGTCCGGCGCCGGTTCCGAGCGCGAATCCGGAGCCGGAGGCACCGTCGAAACCCAGGGCTATCGCCAGACCCCTGCCAAAGCCAACCCCCAGACCGGCCGCGAAACCTGTGTCCAAAGCGGCCGCTCAGGCGCCTGCCAAGACTCCCGTCAAGTCGACTGCCAAACCGAAGCCCAAGACGAAACCCAAGACTCCCGAGGGAGGGGGGGCGTCGAAGGGGCCGCATGAGAGCGAGCTCTGGATCGTGATGATCCGGGACGGCCGGCCGGCGCCGGCCCAGGTGAGGCTGACACGGGGATCGAGCGTGACCTGGTTCAACCGGGATACGACGCCCCATGCGCTCGCGTTTCCCGGCTGGGAGTCCGGCAAGCTGGAGCCGGGAACGCAGCTCACGCGGCGCTTCGACGCGGCAGGAACATACCGCTACGAGTGTCGCCTCCACCCCGGTGAGGTCGGCGTCGTCACGGTTCGCTAACCTCTCTATCCCCCCTGTTTCAGTCGCCAGGGATCCTCCCTCGCTCCGTCCTTCGGGGATTTCCGGGGGAGGGGAGGATCGCGGACCTGTGTTAATGTTGCGAAACGTTACGGGTGGAACGCGAAAGGAGCGAGTGATGGATGCGACGAAACTCCTGATCCGGCAGCATGACGAGGTCAAGCAGCTCTTCAAGGAATGCGAGTCGCTGGGCGAGAGCGAATTCAAGCGCCGCAGCGAGATCGTCGAGCAGATCACCCAGAAGCTGAGGCTTCACACCCAGATCGAGGAAGAGATTCTCTACCCAGCGGTGAAGGGAGTGGACACCGAGTTGGTGCTCGAGTGCTTCGAGGAGCACCACATGGTCAAGATCCTGCTCGAGGAGCTCGAGAACACGCCGCCGAGCAACGAGCGCTACTTGGCCAAGCTGAGCGTCCTTCAAGAGATGGTCGAGCATCACATCAAGGAGGAGGAGGGCACGCTCTTCCCCGAGATCCGCGATAAATGCGGCATGGAAAAGATCGATGCCTTCGGGACGCAGCTGCAGCAGCGCTTCGAAGAGCTCCTCAAGGGCGTCGCGAAGTCCCGCTAAAGGCGAGGGGCCCGGAAACCCGGGCCCCTTTTTGATGGCTTACTTGAGTTCCAGGACGACCGGGCAGTGGTCGGAGCCCAGAACCTGAGGCAGGTGGTAGACGTCCTTGACACGGTCGGCGAAGGCGTCGTTCACCAGGAAGTAGTCCAGACGCCAGCCGATGTTCTTCTCGCGAACGCCGGGGCGGTAGCTCCACCAGGTGTAATGACCCTTCTCGCCGGGGTGGCGCTCCCGGAAGACGTCGCGGAATCCCGCAGCGAGCCAGCGGTCGATCTCGGCGCGCTCCTCGGGGAGGAAGCCCGTGCACTTGGAGTTGGGGCCGGGGTTGGCGAGGTCGATGGGCTGGTGGGAGGTGTTCCAGTCCCCGCAGATGATCAGGTTCTCGCCCGCCGCACGACGCGATAGCAGCTGTGTGAGGAGCGCGTCGTAGAAGCCGAGCTTGAAGGGGACGCGGCCGAGGTCCCGCTGGCCATTGGGGAAGTAGACGTTGACGAGGGTGAAATCGTCGAACTGGTGGAAGATGGCGCGGCCTTCGCGGTCGTACTCGGGGATGCCCATGCCGACCTGAATCTCGCCAGAGCGCTTGGACCAGGTGGCGACTCCCGAGTAGCCCTTCTTCTCGGCGGGGTTCCAGGTGGGGTGGTAGCCTTCCGGGTCGCGAAGCGCGGGCAGAAGTTGCTCGGGCTCGGCCTTGACCTCTTGCATGCAGAGGATGTCGGGCTTGAAGCCCCCAACCCATTCCGAGAAGCCTTTCTGTTCGCATGCGCGAAGGCCGTTGACGTTCCAGGTGACGAGTTTCACGGTCATTCTTCCTTGGTATTGCGTGGTTCCGGGACGGCTCGCACCCCGGGAGGCGGCTCAGCGCGAGCAGGCCGCGGGAGTGGAGAGGCGAGGACGCTCATGATACCAAAGAAAGGGCCCTCCCCATGAGGGAGGGCCCTTGATGGAACGTCGTGATCGCCCTTAGGCGATGGTGATGTCCTTGTTGAGGTAGACATCCTGGACGGTCTGCAGGAGCTTGACGCCATCCTCGAAGGGGCGCTGGAAGGCCCGGCGGCCGAGGATGAGGCCGGTGCCGCCCGCGCGCTTGTTGATGACGGCGGTGGCGACGGCTTCCTGGAGGTCGGTCTCGCCGGCCGAGGCGCCGCCCGAGTTGATCAGGCCCGCGCGGCCCATGTAGCAGTTGGCCAGCATGTAGCGAGTCATGTCGATCGGATTGGGCGAGGCGAGGTCGGTGAAGACCTTGTTGTCGATCTTGCCGAAGTTCAGGGCCTTGAAGCCCGAATCGTAGACCTCAGGCAGCTTCTGCTTGATGATGTCGGCCTTGATGGTGACGCCGAGGTGGTTCGCCTGGCTCGAGAGATCCATGGCGGTGTGGTAGTCCTTCTCGGAGGTCTTGAAGGCCGAGTTACGGGTGTAGCACCAGAGGATGGTGGCCAGGCCGAGCTCGTGGGCGTAGGCGAAGGCCTCGGCGACCTCGACGATCTGGCGACGGGACTCGGGGGAGCCGAAGTAGATGGTCGCGCCGACGGCGGCTGCGCCCATGTCGTAGGCTTCCTTGATGGTGCCGAACATCACCTGGTCGTAGGTGTTGGGGTAGCTGAGGAACTCGTTATGGTTGATCTTCACCACGAACGGGATCTTATGCGCGTACTTGCGGGCCACCGAGCCGAGCACGCCGTAGGTCGAGGCGACGGCGTTGCAGCCGCCTTCGATCGCGAGCTTGACGATGTTCTCGGGGTCGAAGTAGATCGGGTTCTTGGCGAAGGACGCGCCGGCGCTGTGCTCGATGCCCTGGTCGACGGGCAGGATCGAGAGGTAGCCGGTTCCCGCAAGGCGGCCGCTGTTGAACAGGCGATGAAGGTTGTTCACGACCGGAATGGGGCGGTCCGAGGGGATGAAGATCCGGTCGAGGAAGTCAGGACCGGGAAGGTGCAGCATATCCTTGCTGATCTTCGGCGAGTCGAAGCCCAGCAGGCTCTTGGACTGCTCGGGCCCGAGGATCTGTTCAACCCAGCTGGTGCCGGTACGGATTTCAGTCTGTGGCACGTGGAATACCTCTTTCTTAGACGATAGCGTCCCGGGATGGTCTCTCTATATTAGCTCAACTTGACATTTATCTCACCTCGGCAACCCAAGAAGCGCATCCGGAGCGACTCCGCGACGCGGGCACGATTTCGAGCGCAAGCTTGCCGGGAGAGCGGGGGATAAGCCAGTATCACGATCCGTCGAAAGGGGGCCGAATGATCCACGTCAACTTGAACTCGCTCAACCCCTTCCGGCGTTCCTCCGAGAAGACGCCCACCAAGCCGAACGCTGCCCCCAAGCCTGAGCCGCAGGGCCTCCTGGAGCGCAGTAAGGACTTCTTCGCCGATACCTGGGTGTCGACCAAGAAAGTCGTCGACGACGCCGTGAAGACCGGCAAGAACGTCGTGAACAAGGGCGCCCAGAAGGGGCGCGAGGTGGTCGAGGAGACCCTTTGGGGCGAGTACAAGCAGGACTGGGGCGGTTACGGCGATCGCTACGAGAACCCCGACGACGCCAATGCCCAGCGCGAATCTACGGCCACCATCGAAAAACGCATCGCCTCCCGCTCCTCGGCCGAGGAGCAGGCCCTCGGCAAACTCGCGCCGCTGGATCAGACCCGCTACAAGTCGCTTCAAACTCTGATCGCAGCCGACCCGCTCGCGAAGGAAGCCCTCCAGACCATGCTGATCCGCGGGCGGCTGCCCGGCGACGCGGCGCTCGTCGGAGGCGGCACCTTGCTCGCGAACCTCGCCGCCTTGGCCGACCAGAAGTTGGCTTCCGGCTTGACCCGCGAGAGCCTCGTCTCCGATCTCATTCAAGAGGTCGAGAACCCGGTCGTCATCAACCAGAAGGACAAGAACACCTGCGTGGCCACCAGCTCGGTGATGGACCTGGCGCTACGCAACCCCGCCGAAATGGTGAGGCTGGTCTCGGGCCTCGCCTCGCCCGAGGGCAAGGCCAAGCTGGCCGGCGGCAAGACGATCGCCCGCGAGCCGAAATGGGACCAGACCCTCGGCGAGCGCACCCAGTCGGCCCACCTGCTCTCCGAGGCCCTCATGGAGCTGGGCAACGGCCTCTTCTCCTACGACGAGGTCAACGACAAGAACGGGGCCCTTGGCCTCGGCCTTTACGAAGGGCTCTTCGTCTTCGGGGCGAACCGGATCCTCTCGCAGCTCCACGATCGCGATTACGACGGTATCGTCGTCCACCGCAAGAATGCCGACAAGGTGATGAGCCGCCTGGCGGCGGATACGGCCGCCGGCAAGCGCGTTCCGGTCGGTTTGGCCTGGGGCGACGGCGGTCACCAGATCGTGGCCGAGGGAGTGAAGGACGGCCAGGTCTATTACCTCAACCCTCACGGCAACCGCGAGCGGATGCCCGAAGCCGAGTTCAAGTCGCGCCTGCGCAGCGCGCATTTCTACTAGGAGGCGCGAGCGCGCCTCAGCCTTCCCCCGCTTCTCGCGCTGCGTCGGAAAAGCGGGGGAGTTTCTTTGGGAACTTCCCCGGGAACTTCCCCGCTTCGCGCGTCGTCTCTTGAAGGGAGGACGGTCGCGAGGGCTATGCTATACTGCCAGGAGCCATGACGGTATCGGTAAGACTCAGGAACGCCTTTCTTGTCGCGGCCGCAGGCCTCGCCATGATGGGGAGCGTCTGGGGCCTCTTTCAGCTTATGCGCCCGCGCTCGCTTCCCGAGCCGCCGCCGCCGCGTCCCGCGGTCCAGTTGGAAACCGTGGAGCTCGTCGAGTACGACGGTGGGCAGAAGCTCTGGGAGCTTTTCGCCGAGAACGTGGTCTACGATCGCGATCGCCAGCTCGCCGAACTCGAAGAGCTCGAGGTGCGCTTCTGGGAGGACGGCCAGGTCGTGTCGATCGCCCGCTCCCCCCGGGCGATTCTCGAAACTGCGGCCCGGAACATTCGCATGCAGGGCGGGATTCGGGTCACCTCCACCCAGGCGACGACCTCGGTCGAGGCGCGCGAGGTGGAATGGCAGGCCGGTACCCAGGAACTCCACGCCATCGGAGACGTCGTGTTCCGCCGCGGCCCCAGCACGGTCGAGGGGCCGGAGCTTTGGGCCAATCGTTCGCTGATGCGGGCCCGGGTGGGGTCCCCCGTCAAAGCGCGGGTCGTGGTAGACTTAGGAGCCAAATGAGAAGAGCGTTTGCATTGATCCTCCCCCTCGCGCTGGCCGCGGCCTGGAATGCGCCCTTCCCGGCAGCCTCGGCGGCCCCCTCGAAGGCGGCCCCGGTTGCCAAGGCCTCTCCTGCTGCCAAGAGCGCGCCGGCCAAGACCACGTCGACCAAGACCACGTCAGCCGCCAAGACCTCTCCGATGGACATCGAGGCGAAGACGACCGAGTACGACGGCCAGAAGCATACCTACACCGTCACGGGCAACGTCCGGATCACCCTTGAGGATCTGATCGTTACCTGCGCTCAGGCGACGATTTTTGCGAGCGAGGACGAATCCCGGGTGGAGCGGGTGCGCTTCAACGGGGACGTCGTCGCCAAGCGCGGCACCAACGTCTTCACTGGGGAGACGGTGACGTTCGACCTTCCCACCCGTCGCCTCCTGGCGGAAGGCGGCACCAAGACCCGGATCATGGTCCCGGCCAGCAGCTCCGCAGGCACCCCGGACAGCACCCCCTCCGCGAGGTAATCGCCATGTCGATCCAGACCACCAGCCTGATCAAAACCTACCGCACCCGCCGGGTCGTCAACGACGTCTCGATTCAGGTCAACCGCGGCGAGGTCGTGGGCCTCCTGGGCCCCAACGGCGCCGGCAAAACCACCACCTTCTACATGGTGGTCGGTCTGGTTCGTCCCAACGACGGTGCCATCACCCTGGACGGGGAGGACGTCTCGCACCTGCCGATGCACCTGCGGGCCCGCAAGGGCATCGGCTACCTGGCGCAGGAGCCCTCGGTCTTCCGGAAACTGTCGGTCGAGGAGAACCTCCTGGCGGTCTGGGAGCTCCTGGGCATCCCCAAGAAGGAACAGCGCGAGCGGCTCGAGGAACTCCTCGAGGAGTTCCACATCACCAGGATCCGCAAGTCCAAGGGCTCGCAGCTCTCGGGCGGCGAGCGCCGCCGCGTCGAGATCGCGCGCGCCATGGCCACCAACCCCAGCTTCCTCCTGCTGGACGAGCCCTTCAGCGGCATCGACCCGCTGGCCATCTCCGACATCCAAAAGATGATCCGCCAGCTCAAGAACCGCAACCTGGGCGTCCTGATCACCGACCATAACGTGCGCGATACCCTGGCCATCACGGACCGTGCCTACATCCTCTCGGAAGGCCGGATCGTCGAGGCGGGAGATCCCCAGCATATCGCCAACTCCGAGATCGCCCGCAAGTTCTACCTGGGAGAAGAGTTCTCGCTGTGAGCACGGCCAAGCCCCAAGAGGACGTTCTTCGGCCCAGCGAGCCGGGCTCCGGTGATGCTCAGCCGGTAAGGGGCGCTGGCGGACGGTTCAGCCTGTTGTCCATCATGGACCGCTACCTGATCCTGGAGCTGCTCGGTCCCTTCCTCTTCGGAGTGGCGGCCTTCACGGCCATCATGACGGCCACCTCGGTCCTCTTCGAACTGATCACGCAGATGGTCCGCTTCGGCTTGCCTTTGAGCGTCGTGCTCGAGGTGCTGGCGTTACGCTTGCCTGAAATGGCCTTCTACACCTTCCCGATGTCGATGCTGCTCGCGAGCTTGCTCGCCTTCGGCCGGCTTTCGGGGGAATCCGAGATCACGGCGCTCAAGGCCTGCGGGGTCTCGCTCTTCCGGATCATGGCCCCCGTGGTCGTGGTCAGCCTCATGATCAGCGGGGCGACGGTCGCCCTCAACGAGTTCGTCGTGCCCCATGCGGACTGGGCCGCCAAGAACATCCTCTACGAAGCCCAGCACCAGCGGAAGATGCCGACGGCGCGCGAGAACGTCTTCTACCAGGAGATGGAGGACGGCCGCCTGAAGCGCTTCTTCTACGCGCGCAACTTCGACGGGCAGACCATGCAGGGCGTCTTGGTCCAGGAGTTCGAGGGCGATCGCCTCGACCGGATCATCCGCGCCAACCATGCCCAGTGGAAGTCCGGCAGCTGGACCTTCTACGACGGCGAGATGTACCAGACCGGTGACAAGGGTGAGTATCGCTTCTTCGTCCGCTTCAAGGAGCAGATCGTCGCCCTCAAGGAATCCCTCCTGACCCTCAGCCAGGAGCACCGGACCCCCACCGAGATGAACATCCGCGAGCTCTCCCGGCACATTAATCTTTTGAAGGAATCCGGCCAGCACGGCAGCGCGATCAACGAGCTCGAAGTCCAGCTCCACCAGAAGCTTTCCGTTCCCTTCGCGAGCGTGATCTTCATGATGGTTGGCGCTCCCCTGGGCCTGCGCCCCAATCGCAGCTCCTCGAGCATCGGCTTGGGCCTCAGCATCCTGATCATCTTTGTCTACTACATCATCATGTTCATGTTCATGGCCATGGGACAGGCCGGCCACATGGCCCCGTGGCTCTCGGCATGGATGCCCAACCTGATCGGAGCCGCCGTCGGAGCCGGCCTGATCGCCCAGAAGGCTCGCGCCTAAACCTTCCTTCCGGCCTTCCACCCCGTCACGCCCGCCTTCCACTCCCGTCACTCCCGCGCAAGCGGGAGTCCAGTGAGCTTCACCCGGGGACTGGATTCCCGCCTGCGCGGGAATGACGGCTCCTGGGGCAGCCCACCGCGCCCGCCTTATGTTATGATCCAGGTATTCCCATCGTTTTTATCCGCTCGCCAAAGGAGATTCCATTGAGCACGCTTGAGAAAGTCCAAGACTTCAAGGTCGCCGATCTCTCGCTCGCCGACTGGGGCCGCAAGGAGATCGCCCTCGCCGAGAAGGAGATGCCCGGCCTGATGGCCCTGCGCGAGCGCTACGGCAAGACCCAGCCGCTGAAGGGCGCCCGGATCGCAGGCTCCCTGCACATGACCATCCAGACCGCGGTTCTGATCGAGACCCTGATCGCCCTGGGCGCCGAGGTTCGCTGGTCGAGCTGCAACATCTACTCGACCCAGGACCACGCCGCTGCCGCCATGGCCGCCGCGGGCGTCCCCGTCTTCGCCTGGAAGGGCGAGACCGAGGCCGAGTACGACTGGTGCATCGAGCAGACCCTCAAGTGGCCCGACGGCAGCGGCCTCAACATGATCCTCGATGACGGCGGCGACCTCACGATCATGGTCCACAACAAGTACCCCGAGCTGCTCGAAGGCATCAAGGGCATCTCCGAGGAGACCACCACCGGCGTTCACCGCCTCTACCAGATGATGGAGAAGGGTGAGCTCAAGATCCCCGCCATCAACGTCAACGACTCGGTCACCAAGAGCAAGTTCGACAACCTCTACGGCTGCCGCGAGTCCCTGGCTGACGGCCTGAAGCGCGCCACCGACGTCATGGTGGCCGGCAAGGTCGTCGTGGTCGCGGGCTACGGCGACGTGGGCAAGGGCTGCGCCCAGTCCATGCGCGGCTTCGGCGCGCGCGTCATGGTCACCGAGATCGACCCCATCTGCGCGCTGCAGGCCGCGATGGAAGGCTACGAGGTCGTGACCATGGAAGACGCCGCCGCCCTCGGCGACATCTTCGTCACCGCCACCGGCTGCAAGGGCATCATCCGCGCCGAGCACCTGGAGGCGATGAAGGATTCCGCCATCGTCTGCAACATCGGCCACTTCGACTGCGAGATCGACGTCGACTGGCTGCTCACCAAGTCGGGCGCCACGCTCGAGGAGATCAAGCCTCAGGTCGAGCGCTTCATCATGCCTTCGGGCAAGGGGATCATCCTCCTGGCCCGCGGTCGCCTGGTCAACCTCGGCTGCGCCACCGGCCACCCCTCGTTCGTCATGAGCACCTCCTTCACCAACCAGGTGCTCGCGCAGATGGCCCTCTGGACCGAGAAGTTCGAGCTCGGTGTCCACGTCCTGCCCAAGAAGCTCGACGAGGAAGTGGCCCGCCTGCACCTCGGCAAGCTCGGCGTCAAGCTCACCAAGCTCACCGCCGAACAGGCCGACTACCTGGGCATCCCGGCCGAAGGCCCCTTCAAGCCCGAGATGTACCGCTACTAAGCCGCGGGCGCTCGCGACTCAACCGCGAAAGCCAAGCGCAAACGAAACCGCCGGGACAACGTCCCGGCGGTTTCGTTTTTTAGGGGAGCGCTCGCCCGGCAGCGAGTGGGTCGGGGGCTTAAAGCCGTTCCAAAAAGAACAGGGATGCTTGCAGGGCCGTCGCGAAAAGCACGGCGAGCACCATGCAAAGTCCCCGGTCGGCCGGGGTGTTGATCGATCCGTTCACGGGTCCTCCTCGTCCTGGCATTTGATTGAGAGAGATTGGGGCGAGCCCGGAGGGCTGGGACGCCTACAATGCCTCGATTCTTAGAGCTTAGCTAAGCCATGATTTGAGGGGGTGAAGTCTATGTTTTCTTCCCGTTAATTTGCGCGGGGATTAGAGGGCGATCGCCATCTCGGCGTAGTGCTCGGAGAGGACGCAACCCAAGGATTGAAGCACCTCGAAGAGTTCCGAGTCGTCGGGCTCGTTGAGCAGGCGTACGGGCGTGCCGGGGAACCTGCCGGCCAGCTCTTCCCAGAGTTCCAGCACCCGATCCCGGTAGCCGGGGCCCGGAGCCGCGGAGAGGTCGAGAATCCGCACGCCGGAGGGCATGGGCAGGTACAGGACGTAATCGGGTCCCTTGCCGAACCAGGAAGCCTCCCAGGCGAAGTTGAGGGACGAGGCGGGCTCGCGCTGCCAGGCGAGGTCGCGCCCCTCCGGCCAGGCGGGAGGATTGAGGGCCAGGGACCAGTCGAAATCGACCGAGCGTGGGGCCGCCAGGGGAAGCGTTCCCTCGAAGGACGACAGGGCGCGCCGGACCTGGAACCCGCCCGCCTCGTAGAGGGCGCGGGCTTCGACGTTTTCGGCGAGGACTTCCAGGCGGACCGAGCGGGCGCCCGCCTCGCGCAACCGATCGAGTTGCGCGGCGAGCAGGACCCGGCCCAGACCGCGACGCCGGAAGTCGGGATGAATCCCGAAGGTGGTGATCCAGGCGCGATCGCCCCGCAAGGCCCCGAGGCTGAGGCCGGCCGGCTTCCCGTCCACCCGCAGCAAAATCGAAGTCTCGGCGGGAATGTCCCAGAGCGTCATCCAGCGCTGGAGCATCATCGGGCTCCAGTCGATGGGTTCCCGGGAGGCCTGGAAGGCCGGATTGCAGGCCTTGAGGCCTTCCGATAGCGAGGCCTGAGAAAGCGGCAGGATCTCCACGGCTAGACCCGTTGGATGCCGGGGGCCGTCGACTCGATCCGCGCCAGATCCGCCGGGGTGATCTTGACCTTGACGATCACGCCCTCGGCTTCGTACTGGGTGTCGAGCACCGCGGCGACCTGATGAAGCAGGGCCATGGCCTTCCCGTCGGTATGGGGCAGCATGAGGGTCACGGCCTGGAAGGCCTTCTCCTGCTGGCTCTGGATGGCCGCCAGGAGCGTGTCGATGCCTTCGCGGGTCTTGGCCGAGACGAGGACCTTTTGGCCGTCCTTGGCGTTGAGGCGATCGCGCAGACCCTGCTCGTCGAGGGCGTCGACCTTGTTGAAGACCAGCACCGTCGATTTGCCTTCGATGCCCAGCTCGGCGAGCACGCCCTCGGTGGCCTCGATCTGGGCCTCGAACTCGGCGTGCGAGGCGTCCACCACGTGAAGCAGCAAGTCGGCGTCCGCGACCTCGTCGAGGGTGGAGCGGAAGGAGGCCACCAGTTGGTGAGGCAGCTTCCGGATGAAGCCGACCGTGTCGGAGAGGACGATCTCGATGCCGTTAGGCAGCTCGAGCTGGCGCATGGTGGTGTCGAGCGTCGCGAAGAGCTTGTTCTCGGCCAGCACGCCCGCCTCGGTCAGGGCGTTCATGAGGGTGGACTTGCCGGCGTTGGTGTAGCCCACCAGCGAGACCTTGAAGACGTCCTCACGCCCCTTGCGGCGGACGGCCGCCTGCTGGGCGATCTCGGTGAGCTCGCGCCGCAGCTCGGCCATGCGGGTCTTGATCATCCGCTTGTCCATCTCGAGCTGGGTTTCGCCTTCGCCCTTCATGTTGACGCCGCCGCCCCGCTGCTTGGTGAAGTGGCTCCACATGCCGGTCAGGCGCGGCAGGGTGTACTGAAGCTGCGCCAGCTCGACCTGGGTCTTGGCCATGCGGCTGCGCGCGTGCCGCGAGAAGATGTCGAGAATGAGGCCGGTGCGATCCGTGACGGGCTTGCCGATCTCTTTTTCGAGGTTGCGCTGCTGCGCCGGGGAGAGTTCGTCGTCGAAGAGAATCACCTCGGCCCCCTCGGCGACGGCCGCGAGGTGGACCTCTTGGACCTTGCCGGAGCCGATGTAGGTGGCAGGGTCAGGGTTCCGACGATCCTGCGTCACGGTCTGGACCACCTGGATCCCGGCAGTTTCAGCGAGCTGCGCGAGCTCGCTGAGATGCTCCTCGACCTCGCGGCGGGAGGACTTGGGAGTGGAGACGCCAACGGCGATCGCCTTCGGAATCGATACGTCTAGCAGTTCCTGCATGGCCCTTTCCTTTCGAACAATCCTTGATGATACCAGAACTCCTCGACGCCTGCCGACGCCGCGTCGGCGCATGTTTAACCAGGTGACCTCTCAAACTTAACGGCTCAATAAGAATCATGCGGGGCCTCTGCCGCGATAACTCCTCAGAAGCTTTGAGAGCTGGGTCGCAAGGAGGAGAGAGTCATGGCAGGACGGAAGTTTGGAGTCGCACTCGCGCTGATGGGAGCCATGATGGCTGCTGGCTGCGGGGCGGATTACCAGCTGGCTCCCATCCAGGCGAAGTCGGCTTTCGGGACCTCGATCGCCGCCCAGACCGGCGCGATCCAGATCCAGATGCGCAACCCCTACCAGCTTCAGGCCACCCTGGCGCAGGTCAAGTTCGTCTCCTTCACGCTCGAAGGTCCCAACTTCCCCAAGCGGACCCAGACGCTGGCCTTCACCACCCAGACCGTTTCCTTCACCGACATCCCCGCCGGCGCTCTGACCCTCACGGTCGACGCCCTGGATGCGGCTCAGGCGAGCCTCGGTTCGTCGAGCTTGAACGTCACCATCGAGCCCGGCAAGATCACCCAGGCGCCGGTGCAGATCACCCTCGCCCCCGAGCTGACGGGTGGCATCAACATCGACCTTTCGATCATCGAGTCCGGCACCAACCCGACTCCTACTCCGACCCCCACTCCGGTTCCGACGCCCACCCCGACTCCCACCCCCACCCCGACCGCGACTCCGGGTCTGCCCACGGGGCAGGCTTTCCAGGATGGCTTCGATAGCCTCTATGGCGTCGACAACTGGACCACGGCTTACACCCCGGGCACTTACAGCGCCGTCACCACTCCTTCTTCCAACTGGAACCTCTCGGCCACTGCGGCCAAGGGCGGTGCCTACGGCGTGACCCCCGGCGGCCAGCAGGGCCAGGTGGCGGATCCCGGCACCTACGTCATGACCCTCAAGTCGGGTATTGACGCCTCGCGCTTCGCCAACCCCACGCTGCGTTTCGACGTTCGCAACTTCTTCCCCTCGAGCTACTTCAAGTCGTCGACCTTCGCGGTCGAAGCCTCGACCAACGGGTGGAACTGGACCAAGGTCTACGAGCTGACCTCGGAGACCCGTGATTGGAAGGCCGTCGAGGTCAGCCTCGCCCAGTTCAAGGCCTCGGGCCTCAAGGTCCGCTTCGTCTTCGGCTACACGACCTTGTTCTCGGGCGCCACCCCGCTCGAAGCCCCCCACGTCGACAACGTCTTCCTGGGCGAGAAGTAACCCTCTAAAGAAAGTGCCCCCGGCCCATCGAGGCCGGGGGCGCTTTCTTTTGCGAAGGGGAGCCTTTTAGCCGAGGCCCAGCAGGCTCGCACCCGACGCGAGTTCCCGCAGGCGGGCGGAATTCTTGGGATGGTCGATGAAGGCCTCGTCGGAGACGGCCGCCGTGTGGAGCATGACCTGGTCATGGGCGCGGATGGCCGTGTAGAGGTCCTCGGTGTCGACCTGGCTTTCGCCCTTGCGGAACTTGCGGTAGCGCGCGTAGAGGCTGACGGCGCGGTAGCCCAAGAGGACCAGCTGGAAGTTGAAGACTGCGCCCAGCTTGCCCAGGTGGCGCTTCTGGAAGAGGACGCGCCGGATGAAGCGGGTGAGGAGATCCGCCCCTTTGGCATCGGGCTCCAGCTCAGGGGGCTCGGCCACCAGGGAGGCGTAGTCCGCCTCGAATTCCTTGTAGTCGAAGAGCTGATCGAGGTGTCCCTTGCTGCTGAGCATGAGGATGGTCAGCAGCTTGACCATCTCGTCCTGCGGATCGACGGGCTCGGGCATGTCGAGCGGCGGGGCCTCCGCGAGGCGCTCCCAAGCGTTGGCGATCCAGGCATCGTCATCTTGTACGATCTCGCGGCTGGATTCGAGGATCACCATGAAGCGGTAGGCGTCGAGCAGACGGTTGTAGTGAGGAATCGTTTCGCGGCCCAAGATGTCGAGAAGGTGGGTTTCGATTTGTCGGTAAGCGGTCCAGGGAAGGGCATCGGACCACTTCGACCAGGGAACGCGATCTTCGACCCGGGGGACGGCTCCCTGGAGGCGCCGGAAACGGGTGAGGATGTTCGTTTCGCGCTCGGAGAAGACCTGACCCTGGTTGGACGCCGAGGTGCGGCAGACGAAGCTGGTGTATGCGCAGACTCCGTCGGGGGTCACGGTGAAGGTGAAGGGGTAGGTGTCGCAGGCCAGGGAGACCGGGCTTCCGACGGTGGCGTGGATCCCGCAGTACTTGCCGGAGCCGTCTTCGAGGGGGAGGTGGAAGACGCAGGTGTCGGTGGCGTTCACCGAGAAGCCCATCCGGGGCGCCTCGTCCCCGTTTCGGGCGGGAAGCTCGCGGAAGAGTTCCTTGCCTTCGAGGCCCGTGAGGACGCCGTTCCACTCCACGCGGGCGAGGGCTTCGTGGGCTTCCGTGGAGATCTCCACGCCCCAGCGGCCGACGTGGCAGCACTCGCCGCGGTCCTGACAGGTGAAGCGGCTCTCGGGAAGGACGACGAGCTTGGGGGGATCCTGGGGGCCCAGCGTCCGCATGAGGAGATCCATCGGGTGGTAGGCCAGCTTGTTGTCGCGCTGGGCGAGCTCGGCCCAGACGCGGGCTTGCAGGGCGGGCCAGTGGTCGAGTTTCGCGCCCTCGCGGGGCAGCATGCCCATGATGCGCCAGCCTTCGGGTTCCTGCGTGCACCAGGCCAGGACGTCGAAGGCGCGCTGCCGGGAATCTTCCACCCGGAGGGCGGCGAGGCAGTCCTCCGAGGTCGGGGCGAAGCCCTCGGGATCAATGGAGAGCAGGCGGTAGGAGGCGAGGTCGCCTTCCCCGAGGGTCTTCTGGTACTCGGCGACGGTCATGGCGCCCCGCGGCGTGACCCGGTCCCCGGCCACGACGTGGGCGTCGGGGGCGTAGCATGCCAGGTGATCGGCGTAGCGGCGATCGGTGTAGGACTCGAAGTAGGCCTCGAGCAGGCGCTTGGCTTCCGACGGGAGCGTCATGCGGGGGATCATCAGATAGCACCTCGGTTTGAGAGAGAATGCGTACGACCTTTCAATGATAGCACGGGCCGAACGTCGCCTCGTCTTTTGTTAAAGGGGCTTTTGGAGGGTGGGTTTCCATTAGAGGTGGATGATGCTTTGCGAAAAGGCCAACAAGCCTTTGTAAAACCTCCATTAACTCAGACATGGAGCGAGGGATCGGAGGGTATAGAGAAATTGTGAGCGGTTCGGCCCCCGAAACGAGGGTACCGCGAGAGTTGGTAAAGTCCCCGCGATGGTCCCGAGCGGTCGACGCGGAAAAGCAATTTAAGGAGGCTGAACATGGCACTGGGTGGAGCAGACGTCGTCAACACTAACGCTTACAACGGCATGGTCAACGCGACCAACGTCGCGGGCAAGCTGATGGACCGGATGGACAACCTGACCAAGCAGCTTGCGGGTGCGGATGCTGCCACTGCTCAGCAGATTCAGGCGCAGATCACCCAGCTCGGCCGCGTGTTCGACCTCGTGATGCGCGTGATGGAGCAGATCAAGCAGTCCTGGCAGGGTTACACCTCGGTCCGCTAAGCCTCGTCTTAGCCTGGCCCACCGCTCAGCGGTGGGCCTTTCGCTTTCTCCGGCTCGAGACCGCGTTGCAGCACCCGCACCGTATGGGGGAGGGAGCCTGCTTTGAAGGGCTTGCGTTCGAGCTCGCGGTAGCCCATCCGCTCCCAGAACCGGAGAGCCTTCTCGTTCTGCTCGAGGACCCCCAGGCGGATGGCCTGCCCCCCGTGCTCGCGGAGGCTTTCGCAGAGTTGCGCATGCAGGGACGCCCCCAGCCCCTTCGCCCGCTCCGCGGGATGCAGCAGCAAGAGGCCCAGGTACCAGATGCCGGGTTCGGGATAGTCCTTGACCACGTCGAGGACGCCGACCAGCTTTCCCTCCGGCTTTTGGAGCCCGATAAAGAACTTCTCGTCGAGGGTTTTTCCGGGCGGGAGGCTCGCGAGCTCCGATTCGGCCTCCTGGGGGCCGGCGCCCTCTCCGGTGATCATGAGAAAGTAATCCTCGCAGGCCTCGAGGAGGGGGTGAAGGCGCGGGGCGTCGGCGAGACTCAGGCGGATCGTTTGGAACGAAGCGAGTTGGCTGGGCGGGAACATGGGCGCTCCATGATCGACGAAGGGGGCCTCTTCATGATGCCGCAAGAGGGCTCGCTTTGTTAAAGCGGCTTTTGGAGAGGGGTGTTCCATTAGAGGTGGATGAGGCTATGCGAAAGGGCCATCAAGCCTTTATGAAACCTCTGTTAACTGAGACAGGAAGCGAGGGATCGGAGGGTATAGAGAAATTGTGAGCGGTTCGGCCCCCGAAACGAGGGTACCGCGAGAGTTGGTAAAGTCCCCGCGATGGTCCCGAGCGGTCGACGCGGAAAAGCAATTTAAGGAGGCTGAACATGGCACTGGGTGGAGCAGACGTCGTCAACACTAACGCTTACAACGGCATGGTCAACGCGACCAACGTCGCGGGCAAGCTGATGGACCGGATGGACAACCTGACCAAGCAGCTTGCGGGTGCGGATGCTGCCACTGCTCAGCAGATTCAGGCGCAGATCACCCAGCTCGGCCGCGTGTTCGACCTCGTGATGCGCGTGATGGAGCAGATCAAGCAGTCCTGGCAGGGTTACACCTCGGTCCGCTAAGCCTCATCTTAGTCTGGCCCACCGCTCAGCGGTGGGCCTTTTTGTTTTGGCCTCCTGGGCCGTCGGCTTCCTTGCTGGCCGGGAGATCCTACGCGACGTCGGTCGCGAGGCCGTCTCGATGGAATGGGAGGTCGACCTGCCCTCGACGGATGGCCTGCAACGCGGAGAGGAGGCTTGGGCGTCGCTTTGTTAAAGGGACTTTTGGAGAGGGGTGTTCCATTAGAGGCGGATGAGGCGATGCGAAAAGGCCATCAAGCCTTTGTAAAACCTCCATTAACTGAGGAAGGAAGCGAGAGATCGGAGGGTATAGAGAAAGTGTGAGCGGTTCGGCCCCCGAAACGAGGGAACCGCGAGAGAAGTTGAAGTCCCCGCGAGGGCACCGACTGGGACCCGCGGACGAACATTCGAAGGAGGCTGAACATGGCACTGGGTGGAGCAGACGTCGTCAACACTAACGCTTACAACGGCATGGTCAACGCGACCAACGTCGCGGGCAAGCTGATGGACCGGATGGACAACCTGACCAAGCAGCTTGCGGGTGCGGATGCTGCCACTGCTCAGCAGATTCAGGCGCAGATCACCCAGCTCGGCCGCGTGTTCGACCTCGTGATGCGCGTGATGGAGCAGATCAAGCAGTCCTGGCAGGGTTACACCTCGGTCCGCTAAGCCTCGTCTTAGCCTGGCCCACCGCTCAGCGGTGGGCCTTTCGCTTGCTTTTTTTCCTCGAAACGCGCGGAATCGGGTAGGGGGCTGGCGATCGAGGGTAGGATAGCTATGATGCCGTCTTGAAAGCGGTTCGTTCTAATCACCAATTCAGAAAGGAACCAGGGTTCGCGATGGAAGAGAACAAGCTCCCAGCCAGCCTTGAATCGCTCGAGCGAGAGCTCAAGGTCCGTAAAGCTGAGGTCGAGGCGAAGCTCAACGACCTCAAGTCCATGCTGGGCTATATCCAACCTCGGGTGGAGGCAGACCAAAAGGAGCTCGAACAGCTCAAGAAGGGGCCTCAGACTCCCGAGACGCAACACCGGATCCAGATTCTCGAGAAGAAGATGGGCATCATCATGCCGGTCCTCAAGGCGGCGGATGCGCTGCCGGGCCTGAGCGGCGGCAGCCTCGTCAACGCTCCCCCCGAGGTGAGCAAGCGCATGACCGGTCAGCTGAACCTCGAAATCAGCATCACCGAGTGCGAGATGGTCGTGGCCAATGCCCAGCAGTACCTGGCCATGCTGGCCCCCAAGATCGAGGTGCTTCGCTTCCTGACCAATCAGCCTGCCCGGGTTCCTGCCGAGTTCCAGGGTCCGGCGCGCCAATTCAAGGCCAAGCTGGCGCAGAAGCCGGCCGTCCTGCAGTCGGTTCAGCGTGCCATTCACTTCTACGACGAGGCCGTGGCCCTGTACCGTTCTGAGGCCCCCCAGGTGGCCAACCTCCGCACGATGGAGAAGCGGGACGTCGCTCAGTTGCTGCCGGCGCTCAAGACGGCACCTCTGGCCGGCAAGATGAACAACCTCCGCAAGCTCCATGAGCTCTTCCAGGGGGAACCCTCGCTCGCGGAGTTCTTCGCTCCGATTCCCGAGGTCGATATCCCGCTCAACTCGGCGCCGACGTCCAAGTCGACCAGCAAGCCCTTGACCGGTCGTCTCATGGACATGCTGGGCCTCGGTAAGCAAGGCTAGAAAACGGTTGTTAACGGGGCGATCGTCACCATTGGGATTGCCTCAACTTTCCATCAAGCCTTCGTAAAATCAGGAAGCGTTTTGGCCCGGTGGGGGATAACCCATGAAGGTGCTGGTAAAGTCTTGAGAAGAGTCGGAGGTCTTGATGAGCGACATGGCCGTTAACCCCAATGCCACCTCGATTTGGTCGAGCTTGCCGGCGGCGGCGCCCGCTCCGGCAGGTGCGTCCGAGGCGCCGCAAGCTGGCCCGGCTGCGCCCGCGGCGGCGGGGGATGCCTCCAGCGTCAGCGGCACTGAGCGCCTTTATACGCAACTCTGGACCCCCGAGATCGGCATGGCGCCCACCGATGCGCCGCGTCCCGCCGATCAGAAGAACTGGGCGGAAGCCGCGATCACCGAGCGCTGGGACGCCGATATCCCCCTTCCGGAGCCCCCGCGGCCCCCGATTCAGGGAGCGGCCTTCCAATCGTGGGGCGATCCGCACGAGGTTTCGGGAGACGGTCTTAAATTCGATAATATGCTGACCGGGACCTTCACGGCCTTCCAGAGTGCCAGCGGAGATCTCGTGCTCCAGAAGTACCAGGAGAAGGACGAGCAAGGCCGCTGGGCCGGAGCCACCCTCAACAAGGCCGCCGGCATCAAGGTGGGCGACAACACCATCTCGTACGACATCAAGGGCGACCAGCTCACGGTCAACGGCAAGAAGGTCTCCTCGGCTCCCGGCTCCACCTATCAGCTTCCGGACGGCGGCAGCGTGAGCGTGGCGTCGAACGGGAACATCACCGTCGCCTCGGCAATCGGTGACAAGATCACCGTCGAGAAGCGCGACGGCTACATCGATTTCCGCGGCGAGCTCGCCGCGAGCCGGCCCGGCGGATCGGTCTATGGCTCGCTGGGGACCTTCGACGAGGATACCGATCCGACCAACGATCTGCGGCGTCCCGACGGCTCGCTCTTCCCCATCACCTACAATCCGAACAAGAGCGCCCATAACCATGTGATGGAAGGTCAAGCTTACGTCGACCAGTTCCTGGAGCTCTGGCGGGTGCCGACCGATCGGGATCTCATCCCGTCGCGCTAAATCACTCCCAAGACCATTCCCTTGGCAAAGCGCTTCTCCATCGGGGAAGCGCTTTTGCTTTGTTTGGCGTCCGGCAAATCTTCGTCAAGCCTTTGTGAAACCGTGATGCGGCGGGTGCTTTGCCGGGCATAGAATACTTAGCTGGTAATTCCTTCATGGATCACGGAGGACTCGATGAGCGATCTGAGTATCAATCCGACCGTCGGCGCCCCACGTCCAACCCTTCCCTCGGCTCCGGCTGCGGTGACCGGGACCCCTGCAGCTCCTCATGCTCCGGCCGCGCCGGCGATGGCGCAGGATGCCTCTTCGGTCAGCGGAACCGGGACGCTCTACACGGAGATCTGGGCTCCCGAGGTCAAGACTCCGGATTCCGAGTGGATCATCCCCGACCCCGAGCCCATCGTGGTCAAGCCGCCCTGCTGGGCCGCTCCGGCCATCACCCAGCGCTGGGATGCCGAGATCATCCTTCCCGAATGGCCCAAGCCTCCGATCGAGGGAGAGAAGTTTCGCTCCTGGGGCGATCCGCACGAGGTTTCGGGAGACGGTCTTAAATTCGATAATATGCTGACCGGGACCTTCACGGCCTTCCAGAGTGCCAGCGGAGATCTCGTGCTCCAGAAGTACCAGGAGAAGGACGAGCAAGGCCGCTGGGCCGGAGCCACCCTCAACAAGGCCGCCGGCATCAAGGTGGGCGACAACACCATCTCGTACGACATCAAGGGCGACCAGCTCACGGTCAACGGCAAGAAGGTCTCCTCGGCTCCCGGCTCCACCTATCAGCTTCCGGACGGCGGCAGCGTGAGCGTGGCGGCCAACGGCCACATCACCGTCAACTCGGCAGTTGGGGATGCCATCACCATCGAGAAGCAGGACGGCTACATCGACTTCTCGGGGCAGGTCTCGTCGAGCCGCCCCTCGGGCTCGGTCTTCGGTTCGCTGGGGACCTTCGACGCGGACACCGATCCGACCAACGATCTACGCCGCCCGGATGGCTCGGTCTTCCCGATCACCTACGTCCCGAACAAGAGCGCGACCAACCAGATTGAAGAGGATCAGGCCTACGTCGACAAGTTCCTCGAGCTTTGGCGCGTGCCCACCAATAAGGACCTGATCCCGACGCGGTAGTCTCAAAAAGACGAGCGCCTCCCCATTGGGGAGGCGCTCTGGTTTTGGCGATCGCCGGAAAGCTTTACTTGACCTTCCAGTCCTTGAGGAAGTCGTCCACGCTGGAGGCGGTCTTGCCGTTGCGCAACTTGAGGTCGTTCTCGGCGCTGGAGTCGGAGTCGAAGGTCCCGACCATGCCGCTCATTTCCCCTGGCTGGCGCTTGGCGCCGACGTTCCCGTAGAGGTCGACGTAGCGGCCGCCGTTCTTGCGCTGGAGGATGAGGAAGGCCACGCGATCGCCCTCAGGGGTGACCACCTGGACCCGGGGGGCGAACTTGCCGGGGGCGTATTCGCTGTTGGTCATCTCGAGGCGTCCGCCGTCCGAAAGCTTGTGCTTCGAACCGGCCTTGAAGCTCACCTTCTCATCGTTGACCTTGAGGGTCTGGCTGGGGGCGTCGTAGGTGACGGTATCCCCGTGGCTCTTGATGGTGAGGGCGGTGTTCCAGATGCCGCGATCGCCCGGGATCGCGCCCTGGGTGTTCTGGACCTCGAACTTGCCGTCCGAGCTGCGCAGCAAGGTAAAACGCCCGGAAAGCGAGGCGTCGAAGCGCTTGCCGTCTCCGGTGGTGACATGCGGATCGGCGACCACCTTCCAACTGCGGCCGCTGATGCCTTCCGGCTTGGGCGCCGGCTTGCTCTCCACTTGGGGCTTGGGCTCAGGCTTGGCTTCCTCGATCGTCGGAAGTCCGCCCAGCGTCGAGACCGTCCGGCTGGGAACTTCGGGTTCCGGCTCGGGGACCGCATCGAGTTCGGGGGCTGGTTCGGGCTCAGCCACGTCGGGGAGGCTGCCCAGCTTCGAGGCAGTCTCGTTGGGGGGATTGGGGTAGACGGGTGCCGGTTCGGGCTCCGCCACGTCGGGGAGGCCTCCGATGGGCGACGACGAGCTGTCGGGCTTGGGCGGCTCCACGGGGGCTGGGGGCGGCGTCACGGGAGCCGGAGGTGCGGGCGGTTGAGGCAAGGGCGCCTGAACAACCGGCGGCTGGGGCGGCTGCGGAACCGGAATCTGGACGACCGGCGGAGTGTAGACCGGCGGAGGCTGGACGATCGGAGGCTGCGCGATCACCGGAGGAGCTTGGACGGCCACGGACGGGCCGTTCTTCCAGGCCGCCTCCCAGAGCGGGGTCTGAGGGGCATCAGCCCAGAGCTGGGTGTAGCCTTGGGGGTTGGAGGCCGGCATGAGCCTCGCTTGAGGCTGCGGAGCGCTGGCCGCTTGGACGGCTTGCTGGGAGAACTGGGCCGTATCCGGGGTCCAAGCCTGAGGAGGCACGGCGGTCGGCGGAGCCACGGCCACCGGAGCCTGCCCGGCCAATGGAAGCTGGACGGCCGGAGCGTAGGCCGTAGGAGCGATGGCTACCGGAACCCCTGCGGGGCTCAACGGCAACGGGTTTCCTGCAGGATAGACCATCGACTCCTCCCATGGCCGTTCGGCCAACAAGTGCTATCTCTATTATGCCCGTTTGGGGGGATAATCTTGCCTGTTTGCTGGCGCGCGTTAGAAGCCCTTTCAGTTGGGACATAATGCAGGTATGCGCAAGGGGAGGCACGGATGATCGGTAGGCACCATAGCGGACTCATCGCCAGCTTGCTGGCCCTCAGCCTCATGGCTTGTACGGGCGGTCCACTGGCCATCAAGACGGGGCCGGACGGTCGTCCCGTCGGGACGGATGCCACTCCGAAGGTTCCCTCGCCGTCTCCGTTCGTCGAGCTCGAGACTCCGGGGCAGCCGGACGAGCCCGTGCTCGATCCGATCCCGAATTTGCTCTTTAATGTCAGCGAGATCGACTCGCCTCGCGATCAGCAGATCCAGCGGATCTTCAGCGCCGTGAACGAGGCTGGGGGCTACAAGTTCTTCCTTCAGCAAGGGGAGCACTTCTACCATCGGACCACCTCTCAGGCTTGGTCCGACACCCAGCGCCTTCCCTCTCACCGGGGTTACAGCCCGACCCGCCTCTTCAGCGACGGCGAGTGGCTCTTCTTCGTCAACGACCCCGAAGAAAGTCGCCACTCAGGGGAAGAGCGGATCTACCAGGCCAAAGCTGGCAGTGGCGTTTGGTCGTCGCCGAACACCGTCCCAAAGGGCATCAAGGCCGTAGCCAGCGGGCCGGGCTTCGCCTTTGCGGCCACCGAGCGCCACCTCTATGCCTGGGACGGACGACCAGGGGTGGAGAAGTGGAGCAATGAGCCGATCGTTGATCTCAGCCAATCCCTTCTTGGCGAAACCTTCATTGGCTTGACGGTGGACATGGATAGCCCGAACAAGGACTTGATCGCCCTGATGAGCGGGCCGAACACCAAGCCCTATCCTGTCATGCGCTTGCCCGAGGGTTCGAGCACCTACGCGAGCCTCAAGAGCATCAACGTCACCTTCAAGTTGGCGGGCGGCGATCTCCCCATGCGCGTTTACCGGAGTTACCTGAACCCGGATCCGATGGTGAATACCTACCGTTACTGGGGATTCTCGACCACGGGGCGGGTCTATTTCGGGGATGACAATTCTTCCATGGGGGTTTACGAACTCCAGTTCGCTTCGCCGATTGATTTCACCAAGCCATTCAAGGGCTTCATGAAGCAGATGGGCCGCTTCTATGCCTATCGGAACGACCCTACCCTCGGTCCCCAGGTCTTCTACCTCCGGGACCAAAGCGTCTCGTCCCGCTGGAGATCCGTGAACTCCATCAAAACGGACAACAACCCGCTGGTGGTCACTTTGTCCGGTGAGAACAGCCTGGCAACGGATGGGCAGAACCTCTATGCCGCGGGCCCCGAAGGCCTGTTCCGCCATCCCCTGCTGGAAGGAGAACCAACGAGCTACGGTCCGGGATTCGGGGGCTGGGCCCAGGAATCCGTTGCCTTGAACCGCGCTCAGGTCGACCAAGTCATTCGCTGCGGCACGACCCTCTACGCCAAGACGAAGTTCGGAACCTACATGCAGCAGGGTGGCGCATGGGTACCCTTCGTCTTGAGTGGCCGTCCTGCTACGATTTTCACCTCCCTTTACGGTCACGTAGCTACTGTAGGTAATGCGACCCACGTGGATGCGTTTTACATTTACCAGGACGGGGGCTGGCAGAAGGTGACGGGAGCGTTCCCGGGCGGAGTCGCGCCCAAGGCGGGCAAGATTTTCTTCACGCGGGATCGTCTCTTCGTGGCGGCTGCAGTCCAGAACGGAGAAGCGGTCTACCAGCGGGATCTCAAGCCCGAGAACCTTGGCAAGGCATGGGTCTTGGCGGCCAAGGATCAGGGGCAGTCCAACACGTATCCCACCTATATCAGCGACGGGCGCGTCGTCTTCGCCGTGGGCGTCGGGGCCAGCAAGGTCAGGCTCTCATCGCTCACCGATCAGCTCTGGAAGGACTACCCTCCGATCTTCGTGCTGCCCGATGGATCTACCGAGCAAAAACGAGCAGAGAGTGTCCTCTTCGGTCCCCCGTTCGCCGTCTACGGCTATGCCTTCGTTTGGGTGAACATGGGCGGCGGCGAGTACCGACTTTGCCGAGCGACCGCTAAAGGTTGGAAGCCCATTGTGACCAACAACTACAACGGGGCCGAGGTGGAACAGGTGCTCTCGACCGATGGGCACTACCTCTATTCGTCGACCAAGTCGGACGGCAATACCAGTCAGATCGTACGGCTGCCTATCAAGGATGGGAGCGCGTGGGAACCCGTGGCTTCCCTGGGTAGTATGGCACTTAAGGTGACCGCCCCGCCGTTCATCGACCGCGATTCCGCACAGGTCTACCTGCCGACGAGCCGAGGCATCCTGGGGCCCTAGGCTCTGTTTGGACTCCATTAAAACTTGGTTGGAAACCGATGAACTGGGGCAAGATCCCGGGCGATCGCGGGCATAAAACTCTTAGCAGACGGGCGAGCGCCCGCGGGAGTTGAGACCGAGCACGGCTCGCGTGCCAGGGTCGACCGAAGGAGGAAACCATGGGAGTTTCAGGAGCAGGCGGCTCGGGTTACCGCGGCGTAGACATCGTTCGCACCTCGCACACGATGGCCGGCGCCATTTCCGACGCCCAGAAGCGCGCCGCCGACATGTCGGATTCCGGTTTCCTCGGCGTCAAGAGCCTGGGCCGCGGCATCTGGCACGCGGTCAACCCCTCGGCCAAGAAGCGCTACGAGACCGAGCTCCGGGCCGTGCAGAGCCTGCCGGACACCATCCGCGACATCATGAAGATGATCCAGGAGAAGTACGCCGCGATGGCGAAGGTTTAAGCGTTATCGCCCTTTCCCCGACGCCGGAAGCCACGGGCACCGGCTCTGCCTGGATTAGAACAGGCGAGCGTTGGGTAGGATCCCAAAGTGAGCTGATCGGAGGTCGCGATGGGATTCGATTTACGCTACAACTTCATCAATACGTTTCGAACGGTCGATAGCTGGCGTAACAACATCCTGTTGAACGCCCAAGGCGGCCTGTTGCCGGGGTTCAAGCAACGCAAGACGTTCTTGGGCATGCAGCAGGCCTCGTTCGACATGAGCCCCGGCTCGGCGGGGACGTCGACCCAGGGCGGCCGTTCTCCGATGGGGCTCACGGCCGGTGAGCTGACCATCCAGCGGACGGCCCTGCAGCACCGCCAAGATCCCCTCAAGAGCGCCGAAGGCACCCCTTCCAGCCTCGGAATCCAGGGCAACGGCTTCTTCGCCGTCGCCGAGAGCCTCAACCCGGGCGCGCGCGTCATGCTCACCCGCGACGGCTCCTTCACCTGGAAGAACATGGGCACCGAGGCGAATCCCAACTACCAGCTGGTCAACGGCCAGGGCCTTTTCGTCCTGCGCGCTGGCGACATCGAGACCGATACGGGTAGCCCCAACTTCATGAAGGTGAAGCGCCTGCCCCCGTCGGGAGCGGTGGACGGCAACGGCAACCCGCTGCCCCCCGAAGAAACCGGCCCTCCCGGCATGCAGGGCCACCGGGACGGCATCCTCGACAATAACAACGACCCGCGGGCCAATCCGCTGAAGGGCATCCCCACCTACGTGACGGGAAGTGACGGCAAGGAGACCCTGACCTCTCCTCCGGAAGGCAACGTCAGCCAGCTGGCCATCCTCCGGGTGCCGAACCAGTCCGAGCTCAACATCTCGTCCTTCGGCCCCACCACGTACAACTTCTCGCTGAGCACGCTCGCGGGCTCGACGGTTCGCACGGCGGCCCAGTTCTACCAGGAAGTCGGAAACACCACCTTCGATCCGAACAAGAGCGCCTTTCCGGTGGTCGGTAACCGGATCGAGCAGGTGGACGCCCAGGTGGCCCTGCAGCTCTCGATCCTCGAGAACCAGACGGCGGACTTCGTCTTCAAGAACCTTTCGACCATGCTCCAGGAGTACAACAATGCGCAGGATCAGCTGCTGAACCTGATCCGGTAGTTGAGACCCGCAAACTAATCCCAAGCCAGAGGCCCCTCTCGTCGAGAGGGGCCTTTGGCTTGGGATTTAGACGGCGGTCTGCGCGTAGTAGTCCTTCCACTGCGCTTCGACCTCGGCAGGGGTGGATTGGCCGTTCACGAGCGCATGCACCCAGGGGTCGTCGAAGGTGGGGCGCTCTTCCAGGCTCCGGTAGGTCCGGTTCATGTGGCCGATGAAATCAAGGGCGTCGCCCATCTCGATGCCTCGGCGCTCGCCGGCGTAGTACTGGTGGAAGGAGGCCTCCATGGTTTCGGGCGTCTCCTGGCCGCTCAGCAGGGCCTGGACCCAGGGATCGTCCGCCGAGGCCACCGGAGTGGTGATGCCGCGGTAGCGGTAGTTCATGGCGCTTACCAGTTCCATGGCGACTCCGGCCGACAGGGTGTCGACCTCGGCAGCCGGAGCCGGGGGCGTCGTGGCGCCCAAGCTCTGCACCGCGTCGCGATTCGCGTTGGCGCGGGAGTTGGCGGCGCTGGCCTGGGCCATTTGTGCTTGGAGACCGGGGGCAGAGCCAGGCGCGCCGAATCCGGCCACGGCCTGACCCAGCAGGTTTCCGAGTCCGGGACCCTGGAGCATCGCGTCGATGCCGGAGGCCGTCGGAGCGGCGGGGGATGCGGTCATCGACATGCCGCCAAGAGGCGAGCCGCCTCCGAGCTGCTGAAGCATGGCATCCAGGCTCTGCGCTCCCTGAGAGGGACTCTCCATCTGGGCAATCAGCTTGGACAGCATCTGTTCGAGCTTGGAGTCGGCCCCGGGGCCGGCGGCACCCATGTCCAGGCCGTCGAGGGCGGCTTCGAGAAGCTTCTCCAGCTGGCCGCTCGAGGGGCTTTCCCCCTTCATCTTCTGGAAGAGGCGCAGGATCATCTCGATCAGGTCGGCAAGCTTGGCTTCGAGCTGGTCGAGGTTTCCGCCGTCCGCGGCCTTGGAGATCATTTCCATGACCTTGTTCAGGAGCTTGGGCGGGACGTTGCCGAGCAAGTTGAAGATCATGTCCTGCATCCGGGCCATGAGCTGCTGCTTCTTGATCTTGGCGAGTTCGAGGCGATGGACCCGGTCGGCTTCCTCGGCGATCTTCTTCCGGGTGTAGGTCCACTCATGGAAGAGCCGGTCCCAGTAGTTCTGAAGATCCTGACGCTCCTTGACCAGCTTGATCAGGTCGAGAAGCTCGTTTTCGGTGGCCAGGAGCTGCGGGCGGATGGCCGGGTTGCGGCGTGCGGCCGCGAACGGCTGGAGCCATTCCTCTTGCAGCTGCGAAAGGACTTGCAGGGCCGCTTCGAAGGCCTCGGCGTCCTTGCCTTCAAGCGCGCGCGTGACGGCCAAGGCTTCTTCGGCCGAGGCGAACTCGCGGCCTACCAGCTTGCGGAAACGCACGGCAGGCGGCTCTTTCAGGGAGGCGAGCGGATCATGCGCGCTGGGGGCGGCCAGGCGGTTGACGTTGCGGCGACGGAAGGAGTCCTGGATATGCAGGGTGGTCTCGAGCTCTTGCGTCGAGACGAAGCCCATCTCGATCAGCACCTCGCCGATCTTCTTGGAGGTGAGGCTCTGTTCTTCGAGGGCGGCTTCCAGCTGGGCCGTCGAGATGCGGCCGGAGTCGAGAAGGAGGTCGCCGAGCTTCTTGCGGGCGAGCGCGGGACCTTCGGGGTCACGCTGCTGCTGCAGGGCGAGGGCGTAGTCCAGGTCCTTCCTGGAAATGTAACCCTTGGCGACGAGGACGTCTCCCAGCTTTTGGTTGAGGTTTTGTTGCTCCTGGAGGGCGTTTGCCAGCTGTTGGGAATCGATCTTGCGAAGCCCCAGCAGGATTTCACCGAGCGCTTGCCGGCCCGGGGTTCTGACAGAGCTGAGAAGGTCTCCGCTCATGCGGCGGCTCCTTTCCGAAGCAACGAACGTTTCGCGAGGAGAGTCTTAGTACTTTGTGCCCCGAAACCCGCTTGCCTGATGCCGTTTAATCAAGATTTGCCGAAGTTTTAGCGTCCGGGAGGCGCGGAGAAAAAGAAAGCCCGCCGCGGAGGCGGCGGGCTCGAGGATCGGCTTCCGGATTTGGAAGTCGTGGAGTTACGACTGGCCGAAGGCCATGGCCCGCAGGCGGGCGACGCGCTCCTCGGTGGCCGGGTGGGTGCTGAAGAGCTTCATGAACGAGGCTCCGGTCAGGGGGTTCACGATGTACATGTGCGCGGTGGCGGGGTTGGCCGCCATCGGCACCATCTGAGCCCCGCGCTCCAGCTTGAGCAGCGCGTTGGCGAGGCTCAAGGGGCGTCCGCAGATCTGTGCACCGATACGATCGGCCTCGTACTCGCGCGAGCGCGAGACCGCCATCTGGACCAGCATCGCCGCGAAGGGGGCGAGCACCATCATCGCGATGCCGCCGGCCATCGAGGCGGGGCTATCGTCTTCGTCGCGACCGGCTCCGAAGATCATGGCCCACTGGAACATGTTGGCCAGCTGGGTCAGCGCGCCGGCCAGCATCGCCGCGATCGACGAGATCAGGATGTCGCGGTTCTTGATATGGGCCAGCTCGTGGGCGAGCACGCCTTCCATCTCGTCGCGATCCAGGATCTGCATGAGGCCCTCGGTGACCGCCACGGCCGAGTGCTTGGGGTTACGGCCGGTGGCGAAGGCGTTGGGCGTCATGGTCGGCATGATGTAGACGCGCGGCATCGGGAGCTGGGCCCGCTGGACCAGGTTGCCGACCATCGCATGGAGCTCGGGAGCTTCCGCGGGGCTGACCTCGCGGGCACCGCTCATCGAGAGGGCGATCTTGTCGGAGAACCAGTAGCCGGCGAAGTTCATGATCACCGTGAGGCCCAGGGCGATCATCAATCCTCCGCGGCCGCCCATCACGTAGCCGCCACCGATCAGCAGGGCCGTCAGAGCCGCCAGAAGAACGAACGTCTTGAAGTTGTTGACCATCAGGTCGTTTCCCCTCTAAATGGCAAGCTCCTCAAGGTTGACAGCCGGAATGGCTGATGACTTGATGAGCTTGCACTCAACACCTGGCCCATTATACCAGGTTTCATCACGTTAGACCCTCAGAAAGGGGCGTTGGTTCCCGGGAGCGGGAGAAGCTAGAGCTGGCCTCGCATGGCGAGTTTCATCTCTCGGACGGCCCGCTCCATGCCCACCAGGACCGCGCGCGAGACGATCGAATGCCCGATGTTGAGCTCGATCATCTCCGGGATCATGGCGACCGGCCGAACGTTCCAGTAGGTGAGGCCGTGGCCGGCATGCAGGCGCAGGCCCGCTTCCGTCGCGAGGCGACCCGCGACCCGCAAGCGCTCTAGTTCGCCGGCATGCTTCTCTCCCAGCTCGGCGTAGGTGCCGGTATGCAGCTCGATGGCGTCCGCTCCGACTTCCTTCGAGGCGTAGACCTGATCCGGCGAGGGGTCGATGAACATCGAGACCAAGATGCCGGCATCCTTGAGTTGCGCGACGACGGGACGCAGGGCCTCGAGCTGCGATCGCACGTCGAGACCGCCTTCGGTGGTGACCTCCTCGCGCTTCTCGGGCACTAGGGAGACCTGCAAGGGCTTGATCTCGCGGGCGATGCCGACCATCTCGGCCGTGGCGGCCATCTCGAAGTTCATCGGGACGCGCAGGGTCTCCCGAAGGACCCGTACGTCGCGGTCCTGGATATGGCGGCGGTCCTCGCGCAGGTGCACCGTGATCGAATCGGCGCCGGCCAGCTCGGCGAGCACGGCAGCGGCGACCGGATCGGGTTCGACGGTCCGGCGGGCCTGGCGGATGGTGGCGACGTGGTCGATGTTGACGCCGAGTTTCGGCGAGGGGTGGTTGTTCATGAGTCCTCCGGCGGCGCTACGGCCTAGCATGTGATGGGACCATTGTATCGCAAGGAACGCCATGGCTTCGCCGATACGAAGCCCTTAGCCGCAGGCGCTGGGGGACAACTAAGAGAAAATTAGACGAGGTCCAGCGCGCACTGAATGGCGAGCGAGCGCTCGGTGTCGCGCGGAATCAGGTTGAAGGCCTTCTGGAGGTGCGGCTTGGCCTTGTCGATCTGGCGCATCCGAATGAGCCCCAGTCCCAGGTCGGCGTGGGCCTCGGCGTGGTCGGGATCCATGCCCAGGGCCTGGTTGAAGGAGGCCAGGGACTCATCGGAGTAGCCCATGGCGGAGTAGATGGTGCCCATCGTGTGGTAATAGGCAGCACAGGGGCGCAGGTAAAGGGCCGTGGTGAGGACCTTCTTGGCGAGGTCGAAGTCGCCGAGGTCGCGCGCAATTTGCCCCATGAGGTGATGGCCCTCGGCGTGCTGGGGATCGATGGCCACCAGTTCTTTGCAGGCTTCGAGCGCCGCCCGGCGTTCCAGCATTTGCTGGTGGGACCAGGCCATGATGAAGAGCGATTCGGGATCGTCGGGCTCGACGTCCAGGAGGTCGTAGGCGCGTTTTAGGGCTTCGGGGGCGTTGTTGCGATCGCGCGCCAGCTTGAGGAGCGCCCGCAGGCTCGGCGCGTGTCGGGGATCCAAGGCCACGATCCGCAGCAGGGGCTTCTCGGCTGCTTTGAGGTCGCCGCGCTGGCGGTGGATATCCGCGAGGATATGGGCGGTTTCGAGGTCCTTGGGGTCGAGATCCAGCGCGAAGGCGTAGCAGTCCGCCGCCGCCGAGAGCTGTCCCAGGGCGATGTGCGCCCGGGCCATCTTGCGCAGGGTCTCGAGATCCCGTTGATCCTGGCGCCAGACCAGGTTCCACCACTGGACGGCCTCTGAGAGATCGCCGTCCTGCTGCGAGCGCTCCGCGAACGCCAGGGCCAGCTTGCGGAACAGGCTTCGGCCGGCTTCGTGCATGGGCTGGACCTGCAGGGCTTCCTGCACGTGGGTCCAGGCTCCATCGAGGTCCGAAATCTCCCAGTCGATTTCCGCGAGGGCGATCCGGGCCTCGACGTGGGTGGGCTGCAAGTCGAGGATCCGCTCGAAGACCCGGCAAGCGCTTTCGAGGTCGGAACTTTGGCGATGGATGCTGCCCAGGAGGTAGGAGGCTTCGACGTCTCCGGGATCGCTGTCGAGCAGGGAGGCGAGTTCGCGGACGGCTTCGGGCTTGCGGCCGGCCGCAACCAGGCTGGATGCAAGCTTGCGGCGCCAGAGCCGGGCCGTGGAGTCCTCGCCCTGGGGATCGAGCGCGACGGCTTCCCGGCGGTGTTCAACCGCTTCGGCGAAGTGTGATTGGGCGATCGCCTCCTCGGCAAGCCGATCGAGCGCCTGGTAAGACAGGACGGCCACCTCACCCTTGACGGGAGGCTCGCTGGCAGCCGGTTTGAGGACGTCCCAGGCCTGCTTGGGGCGCTCGGTCATGTAAAGCCGCGCGAGGCCGATTCGCGCCTTGAGGTCATGGGAGTTTTGGGCGAGCGCGTCGAGGTAATGGCCTTCCGCCGCCTCGCCGTCGTCGAGGGCCAGGGCCACCGAGGCCAGCGCGTGGTGCGTGGGCACGTGGCTGGGGTCGGCCTCACGCAGTTCGAGGAAGGTGGCGCGCGCCTCTTCCCAGAAGCCGCCCATGACGGCGATTTCCCCCAGCCGGAAACGCCGGTCGGGGTCTTCGGGGAAGATCCGGACCACCTCGCGCTGGATGCCGACGGCCTCGGCGTAGCGGCCCGCGTTGACGTAGGCCTGGCTCAGGCTCTGGAGCGCAGTTTCCTCGTCGATGTCGAAGCTGAGCAAGAGCTCCCAGTAGAGGATGGCATTCTCCCAATCCCCCTGGGCCGACGCCTCCTCGGCCAGCAGCTTGGCGCAGCGGGCAATCAGCCCTTGAGCCTGGGGGTTGCGGTTGTTGAGGGCCAGGAGTTGCTGGCCGAGTTCCCAGACCAGCTGAATCTCGCCGCGATCCCAGGCCATCTCGGCGAGCGCGAAGAGCGCTTCGGCATCCTTGGGATCCTCGTGAAGGGCCGTCTGGAGGACGTCCTCGGCTGCGCCGAGGTCTCCGATCTCGCGGTAGCAGTCGGCCAGGAGGCGCAGGGCCGTGCCGTCTCCGGGGGCGAGCTCGAGCGTGTGGTGTAGGGTGGCGATCGCCTCTTCGAGCTGGCCCTCGGAACGAAGAATCCGGGCCTTGCTCAGGAACGCGTCGACGTCTCCGGGCGCCAGGTCCAGGTATCGCTCCCACCAGCCGAGCGCTTCCTGGCCGGCAGCTCCTTCGGCCAGGGCCTTGGCAGCTTGCATGGCGAGCGTCTCGGCCTCAGCGGGCGGCGCGTCGCTGTCGAGCAGGGCTTGGCTCCAGCGCCATGCCTCGCCATGATCCTCAAGGGTCGTCGCCACCTCGGCGAGGGTGAGCATGGCGCCGCGATCGCCGTGGGTCTCGGCCAGCTTCTCGAAGGGAGTGCGGGCTTCTTTCCAAAGTTCGCCGCTGAGGGCGGCATTGCCCCAGGCCTTGAGTAGGACCGGGTCGGCAGGAATCAGCTCTTCCAGGCGCGCGTACGCTGCGCAGGCTTCCGGGTAACGGCCGTTGCGCCGGTAGCAGTCGGCGAGCCGGCGCCAGAGCGTCGCGTTCGACGGGGCATGGTCCAGGGCCTGGTTCCACCACGCGATGGCGCCGTCCATGTCGGAGTCGTCGAGCGCCAGCATGGCGAGCGCGTGGGCCGCTGCGACCGTATGGGGGCGCTCCGCGAGCAGCCCTTCGAGCAGGGGCTTGGCCTCCCGGGGATCTGGGTAGCAGCGGGTGAGCGAAAGCGCGTCTTCGGGGGCTTCGGGGTGGGAAACCAAGATGCCGCGGTAGAGGGCGATCGCCATCGAGGCGCGGCCGGCATCCCGGGCCAGCTCCGCTCGGAAGCGCCACCAATCGAGCGTCTTGCCCGAGTAGGCGGCCCAGAGGTCCGCGAAGAGGAAGGCCTGGTCTACCTCGCGCTTGAGGCGGGAGGCCTCCGCCAACTGCCGCGCGCAGTACCCGGCCAGCACCCGGAGCTTGTCATCCGGCATCCGCGCCAGCGCCCGCTGGGCATGGTCGCCCGCATTGAGGAAGTCCCCGCGGCCCTGGGCCAGTCGGGCCAAGGCGGCGTGGGCGTGGGGCTCCTCGGGGTCGGTCGCGAGCGCCCGAGCGAAGAGCTTTTCGGCCTCGTCGTCCAAGCCGCGCTTGATGAGGATCTCCGCCAGCTTCACGCTCGAGCGCGGGCTGGGATCCAGGGGCTCCAGCCGGCGCAGGAAGGCCTCGGCTTCCTCGAACTTGCCGAGGTTCTCGGAGGCCTGAGCCAGGCCTTCCAGGGCTTCGACGTCCTTCGGCGCATGCTCCAGGGCCTCGCTCCAGAAGCCGTGCGCGCGTTCGTCGTCTCCTTCATCCTCGGCGCGCCGGGCCAGCCCACGGGCGGCGCGAACCACCAGGTCAACCGCGCCGGGCGCTTGGTCGCGAAGCAGGCGGTGGGCGGCGTCATGGGCCGCTTCCAGGTTGCCCGAGGCGAGTCCCATCTCGGCCAGGGCGCGCCAGGCCGGCAGGTAGTCGTACTGGTTGGCCAGGGTCAGGAAGAAGGCCGAGGCTTCGTGGAGGCGACGGCATGCCAGAAGGGTCTGAGCCAGTTCGAAGAGCGTTTCCGGGGCGGGGTCGTGCTTCACCAGGCTGAAGAGCGGCGCCAAGGCTTCATCGGGGCGGCCCGCAGCGAGGCGGTCGTCGGCGATCGCTCTCAGGGCGCCGATATGGCCCGGGTCGATGCCGAGGACGCGCTTCCAGGTTTCGATCGCCGCGGCTCCCTCGCGGCTCCGGGCGAGCTGCTCGGCACATTCTACGGCCAGCTGCCGGATGGTCGGGTCATCGCCGAGCTTGAGTGCGTCTTCCAGGAGGCCCAGCGCCTCCTCGGGGGCCGACTCCAGCTTCAGGCCCGCGAGGACCTTGAGCGCATCCTGGTTCTCCGGATCCCGGTGGAGGATCTCGGCCAGGGCCGATTCGGCGGCGGGAGCATCCCCGTCCTCGATCAGGAGGGCCGCGAGCCGCGCTCTCAGCCCCAGGTCTTCGGGTTCGAGCCCCTGGGCGAGCTCCAGGGCGCGCCGCACGCCCGCGCGATTGCCGGTCTCCTGGCACGCATCGGCCAAGCTGAGCAAGACCGAGAGGTCGTTGGGCTGAACGCGATGTAGCTGGGCCAAGAGGCGCGCCGCCAGGGCGGAGTCTCCCAGCGCGCGGGTAATGGCGGCGGCCATGCGCAGGGCCTCGGGATCGTCGGGAACGAGCTTGAGGAGGGCCAACCACCATTTCTGCTGCTCTTCGGGAGCTGCTGCCTTCCGGGCGAGCGCGCGCGCCGCCTCGCGCCGGCGCTCATGGGCAAGCGTATGGTCGGGCATGGCCTCGATCAGGCGTTGCGACCATAACCCAGCCTCCTCGTGACGGTTGGCTTCCCAGGTCAGCTCCATGAGCGATTCGATGATCACTGGGCCGCGTTCGCCATGTTGATAGGCGGTTTGCAGCGCGCCGAGGGCTTCCTTGCGATTCCCGAGCTTGAGGAAGGCTTCGCCAAGTCCCTTGTGGACGCCGGCGCGCTCGGGGGCATGCTCCTTGAGGCGGGTGAAGAGGTCGCGCGCAGACTCTGCGGAGCCTCCCGAAAGCCAGCTCTCCGCCAGCGCTTCTAGGGGGGCGAGCATGTCGAGGGCCAGGGCTCTCTCGACCCAGGACGAGGCTTCCTCGGGAGCCAGGTTTTCCAGCTGCCGCTGCACGAGCGTTTTCTTGGCGTCGAGGAGCTCCGCGTCCGGAGCTGCGGCTTCGAGGCGTTCCAGGACGTCCCATTCCTTGTCGGAGGCTCCGTCGTGGCGGGCGAGCTCAAGTTGCAGTTTCAGCGCGTCGGCCGCAGTGGGATACCTCGCCTGGTGGCGTTCCAGCCAGTTTCGCGCCTCCTTGGCATCCCCTTGCTTCCAGGCAGAAAGGGCCAGCGGCAGGAAGGCCTCCGCGCGATCGGCTCGCGCGGCGATCGTGAGCAGTTGCTCGGCGTCCTCGCCGCTGCGGTGAAGGGCGAGGCCCAGCACCAGGGCTGCGTCGGCGTGCTCGGGATCGGCTTCCAGCACCACCGGAGCATGCCGTTCCTGAGCCGCCACGTCGCCCTGGGCGAGCGCCAAGCGGAACAACGCCGCATGGGCCTCGGGGTCGCGGGCATCCAGCTTCAGGCGCTCCTGCCAGAGAGGCGCCACCGACTCGTCGCTTGCCGCCTCAATCAGCTGATCGAGGGCCGTTCGTGCCAATCGCTTGGGCGGATCGTCCTTGGATAGCCAAGGTTTGAGGATTTCCCATGCCTTCAAAGCCTCGCCATTAGCCAGATAGGCCTGGGCCAGCGGAATCTCAGTCTGCGTGCCGGGCGCCAGTTTTGCCGCACGCTCGAGGAGTAATTGCGCTTGAGCCGTCTCACCCGAGAGCATCGACAGGCGTCCCAGCGCCAGGAACGCATCGGGGTACTGGGCTTGGGCCGCCTGAGCATAGGCTTTGCGCGCGTCGTCGAGCTGGTTCTGAAGTTCGAGCGAGGCCCCCAGCGACATGGCGACTTCCGGGGTGCTGGTCCCGAGGGCGATCAGTCGGCGGGTCAATTCGGTGGCGCGCTCGACATGGCCCTTGGCCCGGCAGGAGTTGGCGACGGCGCCCAGGGCGCGGCCATGGTCGGGAGCGAGCTCGAGTAGCTTTTCCCACCAGCCCACGGCTTCTTCGGTGTCCTTGGCTCCCGAGGCTAGGGCTTCCAGGCAGGAACAGGCGACGTCCACGAGGGCCCGGTCCGGTTCCTGGGAGAGCAGGATTTCCAGGTGGGGCCACGCCTGCCGGTGGTTGCCGGCCTCGAGGGCCCAATCCGCCAGGATGCGCCGGAGGTCTTTGCGGGAAGGCTCGCGTTCGAGCCAGTCTTCCAGGGCTTGAACGGCCAGGTCGCGATCGATCCGTGCCAGGGACTGGATGGCCTCCAGTGAGCCCGCGGCGACGAGCGGCTGCAGGGTCCGGGCTGCCATCTCGACATGGCCCTGATCGCGAAGGATCTCGGCCAAGAGGCGCAAGGTGTCGCGGTCGTCCGGAGCGAGGCCCAGCGCGCGGTGTGCGTAGGCGAGGGCGGTGTCGAGCTTGCCCGCGTCGTGGTGAAGGGTGGCGACCGCATGGTGGGCTTCCAGGCTTCGCGGCTCGAGCTTGAGCACTTCCTCCCACCAGGGCGCGGCCGCGGTTCCGGGGCTCGCCTGGATGAGGCGCCGCAGGCAAGTCAGGGCCTCGTCCCGGATCTTGGCGGCATCGGGAGTCTGGAGCAGGCGCTTGAACATGACCCAGGCATCGCCGGGTTTCCCTTCTGCCAGGGTCACCTTGGCGAGGCCCGCCATCGCCGGGGCATTGCCCCGGCTCATGCCGACGGCTTTCCCGAAGAGGACGCGCGCCTTCTGGGTTTCTCCGTCGATCAGGGCGAGCTCGGCCTGGATGAGCACCCCGTCGAGGCGCTCCCGGGCTTCCTTGCTGCGCGAGAGGGTTTGACGGGCATCCTCGTGGCGACCCGCTTCGAGGTGCTCCCGGCCGAGCCAGAGGGCCGCATCGGGATCCGACGGCTCCAGCGACGCGAGCTCCTGGTAGCGGAGGGTGGCTTCGTCCTTGCGGCCCGCTTCCACCGCTCCCCGGGCCAGTTCGCGCAAGGCCTCGAGGTTCTGCGGATCGATCGTGAGAAGTTCTTTCCACCACGCGAGTGCGATCTCGCCGTAGTAGCTCTCCGCCATCCGCTTGAGGCAGGTCCGCGCGAGGTCGAGTGCTTCCGTATGCTTGGGATCCTTCTGCAGCACCTTGCGCAGGGCTTCCCAGGCCTCCTCGTCGTCGTTGCGGCCGATGGCCTGCTGCGCCGCGTGGATGAGCTCGGGGATCTCGTCATGCGTGATCTCGAGGAGCCGCTGACTCCACGCCAGCGAGGCGTCGTCGTTCCCGATGCCGGCCGCAGCTTCGGCCATGCCTTGGACGGCGCGCAGGTGATCGGGATGTTGTTTGAGGATGGCCTGGAAGAGGGCTGCGGCCTCGGCGTAGCGGCCTTCGGCCAGCTCGAAGCCCGCCAGGGTGAGAAGGGTCTCCTCATCCTCGGGTTGCCGGCGGAGGCATTCCCGCAAGGTCTGCATGGCGCCCGCGAGGTCGCCCGCAGCCAGCTGCGCGTCCGCCATGCGCTTCAGGTCGGGCGATTGCGGGTGATAGTGAAGGTGAAGCTTCCACCAGCCCAGGGCCTTGGCGTAGTCGCCGTTATCCTGGAGCTTGAGGGCGATCTGTCGGGCGATCTCGGCGGCGAGCTTCGCCGCTTCGGTGGAGGGTGGCTTGAGCAGCGGCTCCAGCTCTTGCCAGGCCTGGGTGGCGTGGCCCATGGTCAGGCTTAGCGAGGCGAGCTCCAGCCGTGCGAAGTTGGGATTCCCCGCACGAGCGGCCAGGTCCAGCAGGGCCGCATGCGCGGCATCCGGACGTCCCGCCGAAAGCCAGGCGTCGATCAGCCCTTGGAGGCGGCCTGCATCGAGGGTCTCGGGCGGCCTCAGAGCCAGGATTTCGGCGAGGTTCTGGGGGCGGTTCAGCTCGCGATAGAGGGATTCGAGGGCGTCGAGCGCCTGCTCGTCTCCCTGGCGACAGGTCAGGAGGCGTCGCCACCAGGTGGCCGCCCCTCGGGCATCCTTGAGCTCGACGGTGAGGCGCTGCGCAAACGGACGAATGACTTCGGCACCTAGGGCTTGGGCCCGCTCGGAGACGTCATCGTGGGTCAGGAGAGGCTTCAGGGCGCCCCAGCCTTCCTCGGTGCGGCCTTCCTCGAAGTTGGCGCGCGCCAGGAGCAGGCGGGCATCCGGAGGCAGGTCCACGACCTCGCTCAAAAGCTGGCGGGCGACTCCCGGCTGCTGGTCGAGCAGGGCTAGAGTGGCGGCGGCCCGTCGGACTTCCAGCGCCTCGGGCTGCTCCTCCAAGGTCTGTCGATAGAGGGCGAGTGCTTCGGCTGTGCGGTTGATCGCCCCGAGCGCCTGGCCCAGCCTCACGATTACCGAGGGTTCGGCTGCGCGTTCCGCCTGGGATTGCAGCAGCCGAATGAGGTCCATCACGCGGCTTTGGCTGGAGTAGCTTTGTTCGAGGGCTTGCGTCGCCTCGAGGTCGCTGGGGAGGAGGCCCTGGAGGCGCTCCCACCAGCGGGTGGCCTGAGGGCCTTCGGCGGCATGGGCTTGTTGGCGGCAAAGGGCGATCAGGCGCTCGCGTAGGCCCTGCGCGTCCGGCTGGCGGATGGTAACTTCGGCGTACGCTTCCCACGCCCCTTCGCCGTCGCCCCCACGCAAGAGCGCTTCGGCCAGGAGGAAATGGGCGCGAACCTCACCCGGAGCCACCCGCAAGGTCTCCCGTAGGTGGGCGATCGCCTCCGGCGCCTGGTTCTGCGTGAGCAAGGCATGCGCTTGGGCCAGCCGCTCCGCGATGTCGGGTGCTTGTGGGCCTGCGGGAGGCGCTTCGGAAGCCTGAGCTTCGGAGGCCAGAGTAGGCTTGGGCGGGGTGGCGGGGTGGCCGGTGGCTTGCCCGGAAAGCCAGGCTTGGAGCTTGGCCACCGGGAGGTCCTCGGCCCCAAGAGTAACCAGACGATCGAGAACCTGCTGGGCTTCCCCGTGTCGGCGCGCTCCGGCGAGGGCGCGGACCATCCCGAACATCGCCCGAGGCTGATCGGGCTGGATGTCGAGAAGCGTGCGGTACTGGGCGATCGCCCCGTCGAAGTCCCCCAGCTCGGTCAATACCGCGGCCAGGTTGAGGCGTGCCGCGTCCAGACGTGCGTCGAGCGCGAGTGCCTGCAGGTAGGCCTCGCGCGCTTGGGGCAGTTCGCCTTGCTTCTGATGAGCGAGGCCTGCATTCTGGAGCGTGAGCGCCTTGGGGTGCATGAGCCTCCCATAAATTAAAGATGGGCTCGGTTATGTTACCCAACGCCCTCCGCTTTGTCAAACCGCGACAGGCTGAAGTAGAATCAAGAACCAGAGGAGGGCGAAGTGGATCGGGGAAATCGATTGATCTACCGCGTCATGAAGGGGATTCAGACCCTGACAATGGCGCTCCCACGCTCGTTGGCCCTGCGCGCCGGGGTCGCGTTCGCCGACGCTCTCTACCGCGTCTATCGTCTTACCCCGTACCGCGGCTTCGTCTTCGGCAACATCCGCAAGGCCTTCCCCAGCGAATTGACCGATCACGAGGTACACCGCCTGGCCCATGGCCACCTCCGCAACCTCCTCAAGTCGATCGTCGAGGTCTTGCGCTTCGGCGTTCTCGAACGCGACGGCCTGGACCGTCTCGTTTCCTGGGAGGGGCGGGAACACCTGGACCGGGTGATGGCCGAGGGCCGTCCGGTCATCTTCGCGAGCGCCCACTTCGGCAACTGGGAGATCCTGGCCGCGGCCCTCGCGTCGACCGGCTTGCCCCTTCACGTGCTCGTCCAGGTCCCGAGCAAGGACGCCTTCGGGCAGCTCTTCATCGAGGCGCGCAAACTCGTCGGCGTGACGACCTACGCCAACCAAGGGCCGGCCTCCTTGCGCCCCGTCCTGCGCGCGCTCAAGCGGGGAGAGGCCTTGGGCATTCTGGTCGACCAGCATGGCGAAGCTCAAGAGGCCGTTGCGACCCTATTCGGTCGGCCGGTAGCGGTCCCGATGGGGGCCTTCTTCTTCGCCGAGAAGACCGGAGCGGCGATCCTGCCGATGTTCTGCGTCCGGACGAAGGATGATCGTCACGTGATTCACGTCGAGCCGGAGCTCGTTCCGACGGGAAATGCCCAGGAAGATGCCCGGCAAATGTATGCGGTGCTGGAAACCTACCTGCGGCGGTACCCCGAGATGTGGCTCTGGGTACATAATCGCTGGGAGCGGGAGGCTGAGGTGCGTCCGCTGGCCCAGGAGGTGACGGCATGACCCTTCGCGTGCTTCTGGCGTGCTCCCTATGGCTGGTGGCTGTGGCTCCGGCGGGAGCCGCCGCCACGGGCTCCGTCGGGACCACGACCATGCGCACGGGGCTCGTCGGAGCGAGTGACGTTTTGGTGGTCTATCCGGATCGGATCGTCGTGATCGATCCGTCGAGCCCGGACGATTGGGGCATGATCCCGGTTCAGGGGATGGTGCACTCGGCCGTCTGGCTGATGGAGCGTCATCTCTTGTTGGTCCACCTTCCCGAGCAGAAGGCGATGGCCGTGATCGACACGCGTCCGGGCTCGGTCTCGCGGTATCGGGCGATCGCCACCTACCATTCCCCCGAGTTCGCGGATCCCGCGCTGAAGTTCGCCATCTCGGGCGGACGGGTCTACCTGGCGCGGAACCGGCAGGCCGTACTCATCTTCGATCCCCGCTCGCTGCTGGCCAAGATCGGTCTCTATGCGGTGGACTTCCTGCCGGTGGTCTACTCTACCGCGGCCCGGGCCATCCTTTCGGATCGCATCGTCTCCCTGGAAGAGGGGCAGGTCACGGTGGAGTGGACGCGCCCTCGCCCCGGGGAAGCCGCGGTGCCGAGGTACGTGCGCTTGCCGTATCGCCCGACGGGCATGTTGCCGCACCGGGAAGGGAACCTGATCTACTTGTCCTGCCGGGCCGATGACGGCACGGGACGCCTTTTGGCGCTGGACGGGCAGACGCTGGACGTCGTCCGGGAAATCGCCGTGCCCCATGGGATCACGTCGATGGCCTGGCTCGACGACGGCCGCCTCTGTATCCTGAGCGCCAAGGAGTCCCACTTCGCCATCCTGGATCTGAAGACCTGGGATTGGACGCGCGTCTGGAAGCCCAAGGTTCCGGGAACGCCGATTCGCCTCTTGTCGGCGGCTCCGCCGCCGATGTCGGACGCGACGCGCGACGGGATCGGGTACGGGGAGGTCTACGAGCCGTGAAAAAGCCGATTTGGGGCCTGATGGCCGTCCTGACGCTGGCAGGCTGCGCGGCGTTCGACGACCGTCCTCCGGGGGCGCGCCTGCAAGGGGAGGTCCGCGCCTGGCCTGACGGCACCCTCGTGCCGGGAGCCGTGGTTCGCGTCAAGGATCGCGAGGTGAAGGCGGATGCCCGCGGGGCTTACGTCATCGAAGGGCTGGGAGAGTCGGTTTCAATTGAGGTCTCGGGACCGCCGAAGCCCGAGAGCGGAAAGCCTGGGGCCCTGCAGACCCAGCCTTCCAAGGGGCTGGCGCCGCGCAAGCGAGAGTTGAGCTTGACTCCCGGCGAAACCCGGCAGTTCGACCTCTGGCTCGCCCCGACTGCTGAGCCACTCGCCCCGCGAATCCTCTTCGAGCGCGGAGGCAAGGTCTGGGAGGCCGACGCCCTGGGTACGCACCCCCGCAACCTGACGGAAGACCTTCCGGGAAGCCAGTCTGCACCTGCGTGGGTCGAGACGGGACGCCAGTTCGCCTTCATCCAGCGTCAGCCGGGCCGGACTCACGTCTGGATCCGCGCCACCGAGCCCACGGGGCCCCTGCAACCCGCCTCGCGCTACCTCGCGCCGGTGCCCGACAGCGCCTCGGAGCTCCGCTATAGCCCCCTGGGCAAGCGTTTCGCCTTCACGGTGGCCGTGCGAAGCCCGCACCTCGGCATGCGCCAGGAGATTCGCGAGCTCGACGCCTACTCCGGAGCGATGCGAGACCTGGTGGGAGGCTCGGGGATCTCGTCGAACCCCGTCTTCTCGCCGGACGGGACGCAACTCGCCTGGGCGCGCCGTCATGCGACCGGCACCTGGCAGATCTGGGTCTCGGGTCCGCGGGGCGAGTCGTCGCGCGCGCTCTTGGCCACGGGGAACTGCATGGAGCCCGCCTGGTCACCTTCCGGCCAGCAAATTGCCTATACCTCCAACCTGGAAGGCGCCTGGGACATCTACTTCACCAGCGTCGACCTGGCGGAGTCCACCCGGCCGGTGGGCATTCGCTTGACGCGATCGCCCGAAGGAGGCTTCTGCCGCCGCCCGGTCTGGGGACCGGACGGGGAGATTCTCTTCGAGAGCAACTTCCATCCTTCGACCGGCAAGCTGCAATCCACGATCGATCTCTACGCCGTGAAGGTCTCCACCGGGCGAATTCGCCAGGTGATCCCCGACGCGCGCGGCGCGGATTGGTAAAGACGCGGATCCGCTTCGACTTTAAATGGCTGTTAAGTTTGGGTTTGATCCGGGTTATCAAGCCCCGCTTTCGCCAAGGGAAGTTTAAGTGGAGGTTAACCAAATGCCAGCATCCGGTAAAGGTTATCCCTAGTTTAAGGAGGGGGAGACCGGGATCATGCCTTGGTTTTTCCGGGAAATTTTAAAAGATTGTAAATTTGTCGTTTAAACGGACTTTAAACTAGCAAGGTTAAAATCCCAAGTGGCGATAAGGGAGGTGTCGGGGGGAACCTCCCCACCGGGAAACCGGTCGTTACCTACTGAAGCGCAACTAGATTTAAGGGAGTACAGCTAATGAGCGGCACGATTAATCCTAACGGCGGTGGGATCGGGGACATCTTCAAGCGTATGCTCTCCAATGCCCGGGAGGCGGTTCAGCCTGCTCAAGCCGGCACGGGAGCGGAGCCTGTTGCTCGGGCGGCTGCTCAGGGTGACGTGAACCTCATCGGCAGCGCCTCCAACCGCCTCGCGGCGGGCGCCGGCGTCGAGCCCGGCATGGATCGCCTGATGGGCGACCTGGGTGTTCGCGCTGCGGCGAAGCCCAGCGTGAAGAAGCTCTCCCCCGCGGAGATCGATGGCCTCTGGAAGGAAGCGGGCGGTAAGCCCGAGCAGTTCGTCCTCCTCGTCGCCGAGCGTTCGGGCGCTGCCCTCTCGCCCGCCCAGAAGGTCGAACTCGCCAACATGGCCAACGCCGTCTCCGAAATGCGTCGCGGAGCGTAACCTCCCATGTCGGTCAACGGGATTTCCAACTCGTTCCCGGATCCGGCGGATCAGCGGTTGTTCCAGGAGATCAACCGCCGCGATCCCCGATTCGGTGGAGCGGGTGCGGGAGCGGCCGGCGGCCATTCGGCCCCGCCCTCGGAAACCCCTGAGACCGCGGCTCCGACGCCGCTGGGTTCGGATCGCCTGCGCTTCAAGGGGGAACCCCCGACAAACCCCTTTGAGGTCCTTCTGCGCAATCGCCGTCGCAAATCCAAGAAGCAAGACGGAGATCCGACCACCCTCTAAAAGACTGAAGGCCCCGCCGCAGCGGGGCCTTCATCTTGTTTGAAGTCGAGACTCAGGGATTAGAGCCGGACCCGGATGTCGTTGATCGCTGCAACCAGGCGATCGAAACCTTCCTCGATGCGGTTGCTCGGCGAGAGGAGCCCGCACTGCTCTTCCTTGGCATTGTAGATCGCGCAATCCGCGTGAACGCACTCGGCCTTTTGGTTCGCGTAGCTAATGAGCGGACACATCGCCATTTCCAGGTCTCCTGTCCTTTGTTAGAATGGTGTCGGAATGCCCTGATGTCGCCAGGATAGCGGAAGTCTCGGCTGCCGGTCAACCCCGCCTATCGGAAAGAGCCCCCTCATGCCCGACCCCAAACAAGAGTCGTTCAACGAAGAGCTTCTGATCGAGCTCTTGGTCGGGACCGATCGCTTGACCCGCGAGCAAATCCAGCAGGCCCGCGAGCGCATCGTCTCGGATGCCGAGGCCGGAGGCCTCCCGGCTCGTCTCGCCTTCGCCGCCGATCCGCTCTCCACCGGCCTCGTCGGGGTGGAACCCTTCAGCGGCAGCCTCGAGGACCGCATCGCGCTCAGTGAGTCGGCGCCACCGCTCGACTTCAGCCAGTGGCCGCTTTGGAGCGCGGGAACCGTCCTCATCTTGGACCCCGCCAAGGCCGGGCTGCTGGGCGCGGTCACCCTCAACCCCGAGCAGTCGATCGGCCTGATCCCGACGCCGCGCGGGGGCTTCCTCTTCACCGGAGACGCTCCCCGCCGCGAGGAGAGCCCGCGCCTGGGTTACCTGCCCTCGCCGCGGATGGCCCCGTCGGCTGCCAAGAGCCATCCGCTGGACCTCCTGGCCTCCCCGGGCGGCGAGTTCATTCTCGTCGCCAACCGCGGAGCCGGCACCGTCCACGTCGTCGTGGCGAATACCCGCCAGCAGGCGGGGGCGATCGCCCTGCGCGCCGCGGGCAGCCCCCGCGCCATCGGCATGGCCATGGCCCCGCGTACGGCCTACCTCACCGACGGCCTCACCCCCCGCCTCACCGTGCTCGACGTGGTCGGCCTCAAGGTCCAGCACCAGCCCTTCCCGACGGGGCCGCTGGGGGCGATCGCCGTCACCCCGGACGCCTCCCACCTTCTGATCGTCTTCTACAAGGCCAACGACGAGCTAGGCCTCTTGACGGTCTCGACGGCCGATCTCCGGGTGCGCCACCTCATGAACCTGCCCGGAAAGCGCCTCCCCGAGGCCCCCCTGGAGCAGATCGCCATCACCCCGGACGGCCAGCTCGCCTACCTGCTCACCTCCCGCGCCACAGGCGGACCGACCCTCCTGGTCGTCGATCTCGCCAAGCGCCAGATCACCTCCGAGATCCCCCTGCCCAGCCTACCGCTGGCGATGGCCTTCCCCCCGCCTGCCGAGTGGCTGCCGCCTCGTCCTGACCTCGAAACCATGCTGATCCGCATGGGGCTCCTGGCGCCCGGCGAGGTCCAGCGCCTCATGGAGAACGAGGAAGTGGCGGGCCCCCTGATGGATCCGGCGATCGATCCGACCATCCTGGCGCAGCTCCCTGAACGCCTGATCCGGACCATGGGCATGGTGCCGCTCTACCGGGACGGCCAGCACCTCAACATCGCCATGGTCAATCCGCGCGATGCGGCCTCCCAGCAGATTGCCCAGCAGCTGGCCGGCGGCCTCGAAACCCGCTTCATCCCGATTTCCATCGAGGATCTGGAGCGCTTCATGACCGAGCGCTATCCGGTCCTGATGGAGTCGTACCAGACGATGAAGAACCTGACCCCCGTGACGCGGGGCCCCGGAGCCACCGGAGCCGCAGCGGCGGGTCCCGCGCCGGGGGGAGCCCCCGCCGCTCCTCCTCCGCCCCCCGGAGGCCCGCAATCAGGAGCCGCAAGAGGCCCTCAGCCCGGTGCTGCGCCGCCTCCACCGCCTCCGGCTCCCGGAGCTGCTGCCGGCGCCCCGCCTGCACCCCCAACCCCCGGCGGCGGCCCCACCCCTGGCCCGCGTCCCGCTGGGCCTCCCGCGCCGCTTCCCCGGCCTGGGGGCGCTCCGGCTCCTCGGCCTGCTGCGAACGAACCAGCACCTTCGCCGGAGCCTGCACCCGCCTCCGCGCCGCCGGCCCCGCGCCTCGCGCGCGAGCTGCCGCATGCGGTGGACGCCGGGGTGCGAGCCGGCAAGGTCCTGCTGCCCGAGAACCTCAAGCGCCAGCTCACCGAGCTTTCCAAGGATCGAGACGCGGTCGCCTTCAAGGGCGTGAACGCGGGCGGCGCGACCTATCTTCCGAACGGCCGGATCCTGGCCACGGACGTGGGGGCGGGCAAGGTCATCGAGATCGATCCCCTTACGCAGAAGATTTCATGGAGCTTCGGAGGGGATCCGGGCGATCGCGCCAAGTTCCTCCGCGCTCCCCGTTGGGCGAGCCGTCTCTCCAGCGGGAACACGCTGATCGCGGATACCGGCAATCACCGGGTCATCGAGGTCACGTCCGAAGGCGAGATCGTCTGGCAATACGGGGAACCTGGTCGCGCGGGCTGCGCGGGCCAAGGCCTCTTCAAGCCGAGCGCGGCCGTTCGCTCCGCGAGCGGCAATACCCTCATCACCGATTCCGGCAACCATCGCCTCGTCGAGGTTTCGCCGGACGGCAAGGTCGTCTGGCAGTATGGGAACGCGGCCAATCGGCTCGGCGGCGGAGCAGGCTCAGGCACGGGCCAGCTCGCAGAGCCCAGCTACGCCTACCGTCTCGCCAATGATCGGGTACTCGTCACCGATACGGGCAACCAACGCGTGCTCGAACTCGACGACATGAAGCAGATTGTCTGGCATTACCGTCCCGGCGCCGTGAAGGGCGGCCAGGGGGTCAAGGATCCCATGGCGGCCTTCCGGGTCGACACGGGAACCGTCATCCTCGGGCGCTACGGGGTGGTAGAGGTGGACTCCGAGCTCAAGGTGCGCTGGGAGCATCACCTGGCGGGCCCCGGCACCGCTCCGTTGGCAGCCGTGGCTCCGGCCACCCGCGAGTTGACTGTCCGAATTCCCGAGGCAGCCCCCGCCGGAGCGCCGGCAGTTGAGGCCGAGGCGCCGGCGTCGACGGGACAGGAACTGCCGGCCAACTTTCCGGAGGCGTTCCTGGTCTGCGATCGCAACGGCGGGCGCGTCCTCGAAATCGACCGGAAGATGCAGCAGATCTGGCAGTTCACGGGCATGGTGAGCGGCGACAAGCAGCGCATCGTGGCTCCTCACACCGCCACCCGCCTGCCCAACGGCAACACGCTCATCGCCGACACCGGAAACCACCGCGTGATCGAGGTCCGGGATCAAGCCATCGTCTGGCAGTTCGGCAAACGCGGCACGGCCGCGGGTGACGCCAAGCACCTCAACCAGCCGCGAAGCGCGGAGCGCACGGTTCATCACACGCTCGTCATCGCGGACTTCGGGAACGGCCGGGTGCTGGAGGTCTCCAATACCCAGGAGGTGGTCGCCTGTCTCAACGGCTTCAAGGCACCCGCCTACGCCGCGAAGCTCGCGACCGGCACCTTCCTGGTGGTCGATTGGGGCGCGCATCAGGTGCTGGAGTGCGACGAGCGCGGCAAGCCTCTCTGGACCTACGGCCAGGCCGGCTTCTCAGGGAAGGGGGAGAACCAGCTCTTCCACCCCGAGTTCGCATGGCGCCTGGAGAATGGCCATACTCTGATTGCCGATACCCAGAACCACCGCGTCATCGAGGTTAACGCCGAGCGTCAACTCCAGTGGCAGTACGGCGGAGACCCCATGTATCTGGGCCGCAAGGGCCGTTTCGGCATGCAGTTCAACACTCCGGTGGCTGCATGGCGCTTGCCCAGCGGCAATACGATGGTCTTTCACGCCGGAAACAACCACCTCCTCGAGATCGACCCCGAGCTCAACATCGTCTGGCATTTCACCCTGTCGAGCTAACGGCAAAGGCCGTCATTCCCTCTCTCTCCTTCCGTCACTCCCGCGCAAAATCCTTTAATGAGCGACGCTCTACCGCCGGATTTTGCATCGCCGCAGGCGATACAAGCGGGAGTCCAGCGTCCTCCTGGACCCCCGCCTGCGCGGGGGTGACGGGGGAGAGCGCGCGGGAATGACGCCTAGGGTGTGACGTTCAGACCTGGTCGTTCACCGTCCCGACGGCGACGATCTCGCGGAGGAACTCGATGTCCTCGGCCGGGGTCGCGTCGTCCACCACCGCCACGATGTCTTCGGACGTCTCGGGTGGCTGGTCGTACTCCGGATGCGGGTGGATATGGGCGACCAGGTCCTCGCCGTAACGCTGGCGGACTTCCTCGTAGAGCCGATCGAGGTCTTGGTAGCCGGCAAGATCGAGGTCATGCTTGTAGATCACGAGCATCATACGCCTCCTTCGGCTCGCCCCTCGGAGCCCGTGCCCGCGGCGGCCGTGACAGGTTCCTTGAAGAAGGTGAAGGATCCTTCGCCTTCGCTGGGTGCTTCGGCGCTGGGGAAGTCCACCTTGATCCGGTCTCCTTCGCCGAACTCTCCTTTGAGGAGGAGCTGGCTAATGGGGGTTTCGATCTCGCGCTGGATGGCGCGGCGTAGGGGGCGGGCCCCGAACTTGGGATCGAAGCCGCGCCGGGCGATTTCTTTCCTGGCTGCTTCTGTCAGGGCGATCGCGATCCCCTGTCCGTGAAGCTTGCGTCGGGTGCTTTCCAGCATCTGATCGACGATGGTCTCGATCTGGGCCTGGTTCAAGGGGTGGAAGACGATGATCTCGTCGATCCGGTTGATGAACTCGGGCCGGAACGCCTGCTTCATGGCGTCCAGGACCGTGTCGCGAACCTTGTCCCAGCTGGGGCCTTCCCCGGTCTCGCTGGCCCGGAAGCCGAGCTGGCCCCCGTAGGTGATCTGGGCGGCTCCGACGTTGGAGGTCATGATGACGACCGTGTTCTTGAAGTCGACGGTCCGGCCCTTGGCGTCGGTGAGCCGCCCGTCGTCGAGGATCTGCAAGAGGATGTTGAAGACGTCGGGATGCGCCTTCTCGATCTCGTCGAAGAGCACGACCGAGTAGGGCCGGCGGCGCACGGTCTCGGTGAGCTGGCCGGCCTCCTCGTAGCCCACGTAGCCGGGCGGTGCCCCGATCATGCGGCTCACCGTATGCTTCTCCATGTACTCGCTCATGTCGAAGCGGATCATGGCCCCTTCGTCGTGGAAGAGATAGTCAGCGAGGGCGCGCGCGGTCTCGGTCTTGCCGACGCCGGTCGGCCCCAGGAAGATGAACGACCCGATGGGGCGATTGGGATCCTTCAGCCCCGCCCGGGCACGGCGCACGGCTTCCGAAACCGCCCGGAGGGCGTCCTCCTGCCCGATCACTCGCAGCTGGAGCTCGTGCTCCATTTCAAGCAGGCGCTCCATCTCCTCGCGTTGCAGTTTCTGGGCGGGAATGCCGGTCCACTCGCTGACGACGGTGGCGACGGCCTCCGGCGTGACAGCGGGCTCGGTGGCGCCTTGCTGCTCGTGCCACTGGTTCGATAGGGCCTCCAGCTCGGTACGCATGGTCTCGATCTCGGCCTTGAGGCGGGCGGCTTCCTCGTAGCGCTCGGAGGTGACGGCGGCGTTCTTGTCCTTTTCTTTCTGCGAGAGCCGCTCCTCCATGGACTTCATCCGGTCGGGCTCGGTGCGCGAGCCCAGGCGGACCATGGCGGCGGCCTCGTCCATCAGGTCGATGGCCTTGTCCGGCATGAAGCGATCGGAGATGTACTTGTCGGCGAGCTCCACGGCGGCGAGGAGCGCGTCGTCGCAGATCTTGACCCGGTGGTGCGCCTCGTAGGCATCCCGGAGTCCTCTCAGGATCTCGATGGTCTGTTCCAGGCTCGGCTCGGAGACCATGACGGGCTGGAAGCGGCGCTCGAGGGCTGCGTCCTTCTCGATATGCTTGCGGTACTCGTCGAGGGTGGTGGCGCCCAGGCATTGCAGTTCGCCGCGGGCGAGGGCGGGCTTGAGCATGTTGGAGGCGTCCATGGCGCCTTCGGCGGCTCCGGCTCCGACGACGGTGTGAAGCTCGTCGATGAAGAGCACGACTTCGCCCTTCAAGGCGCGGATCTCGTCCATGAGGCCTTTGAGGCGCTCCTCGAACTCCCCGCGGAACTTCGTCCCGGCGACCATGCCGCCGAGATCGAGGGCCAGAACCCGCTTTCCCTCGAGGATGTCGGGCACGTCCCCGGAGTGGATCCGCTGGGCCAGGCCTTCGGCGATCGCCGTCTTGCCGACGCCGGGTTCTCCGATCAGGACCGGGTTGTTCTTGGTTTTGCGCGAGAGGATCCGGATCACCCGCTCGATCTCGGTTTCGCGTCCGATGATGGGGTCGAGCTGACCGGCCTCGGCGAGGGCGGTGAGGTCGCGGGAGTAGCGGCTGAGGTTGGGGGGGAGGGAGCCGCGCTGCCCTTCGGGGGGCATGCCGCCGCCGGAGATCTGGCTTGCGAGCTTGCGGCGGAACTCTTCGGGGTCGGCGGAGGCCAGGAACTGGGAGGCGAAGCTTTCGCCTTCGATGACGAGGGCGAGCAGGATATGCTCGGGGCCGATGAAGTTGTGGCCGAGCTGGATGGCCTGGAAACGGGCGATTGATAGGACCTTCTTGACCCCGGAGGAGAGGCCGACGCGCTCGGCCTGGCGGGCGATTCCGCGTGAGACCACGCGCTCCATGCGGCGCTCGTAGTCGTCCACCGGAACTCCGGACGCCTTTAGCGCCTCGCGCAGCTCGGGGACGTCGTGCAGGAGCGCGAGGAGCAGGAATTCGGTGGTGATGCGATCGTGTCCCCAGTCGAGGCAGAGGCGCGCAGCGGTCTGGATCATGTGCTGGGAAGGCTCGGAGAGGCGGGAGAGGAGGTTTTCACGGCCGCGGGGGCGGGGGCCGAAGATCTGCTCGAAGAGGCTTTCGAGGCTTCCCAGGGAGGAGGTGGCTCCGAGGTCCATGGAGCTGGCGCAGTGGTTGCAGAGGTTGAGCGTCCGTTCCTGACCGTCCGTTCGCTGCTGAAGGAAGACGGCCGCGGGCCGCAAGCCGCAGTTCTGACAGAGCATGTTCCCCTCCGTTTCCCGTTTGTTGCCCCCGGTTTGCCGTAGGCACGTCGAGATCACTCTAAGCCTCGGCGCCGCGGAAAAAAAGCGACATCCGAGGCTTACGCTCCGCTGCCGGCGCTGCCGCTCGCTTGTAGGGCCTGGGGGAGCGGCATGCTAGGGTGAGGCCCAAGGGATTGCAGGGGCTCTCGGGGGAGCGGGCGGAGGGGGGTGAGGCGTTGGCTTGGGGTTGGGGAGCGATTGAGCCTTGGTTGAAGCAGGTCACGCTGGAGATGGCGGGGGGCGTGGAGTTCGTGGCGGCCCTGGTGATCGCAGGCGCGGCGATTCAGGCGGGCGTCTCGGTCGTGAGGCTCGCCTTGCATCGCAGCACCGGTCCCGCGCCCAGCGAACGGATTCGGATTCAGCTGGGGCAGTGGCTATCGCTGGCGTTGGAGTTCGAGCTGGCTGCGGACATCCTCAGGACGGCGGTCGCTCCGTCCTGGGACCAGATCGGAAAGCTTTCGGCCATCGTGGTGATCCGAACGGTGATCAACCTTTTCCTCCAGCACGACATCGCGCAGGCCCGGCGTCGCGAGGAGCAGGGCTGAGCGCATGGATGCGCGCCTCGTGCAGGAGGGGATCGCGCTGATCGAGTTCGGGGGCGCGCTGATGGTGGTGGCGTTCTGCACCGTGGCGGTTTGGAGCGTGCTCTGGGAGCATGAGCCTGTGAGAGCCCGACACTGGGTCGCCCTGGGGGCGATCATGGGGCTCAACTTCAAGCTTGCGGCGACCCTTCTCAAGACACTCTACCTGCTGAGCTGGAGTCAGGTCGGCATGCTGGCGTTCGTGATCGGGTTGAGGACGGTCTTGAAATGGACGTTCGTCCGGGAGCGCGGAGGGCTCCCGGGCGATTAAGCGTTACCGTAGCGAACGTTGTCCATGATGAGGCCGAGGAACTGCTTGGTATTGGCCAAGAGTTGCTCGATGAGGCCTTCGTCATCCCCTGTGATGGCTGCGACCGACGCCTCCGCCACCCCCGGATAGGCGGGGATCCGGATGTACGCACCCGGGGTCTCATCGAAACTGGCAATCTCGGAGCGCCGCAGGAAGCGCGACGTGGAGTTGGGAAGCACCTCCCAGAAGAAGGGATCCTCAAGCCGCCGCTCCTTGGCGTTCTTGATGCCGTGGAGGATCAGCTCTCTTACCAGTTTCTTGTCCTCGAGCATCTCGCGGGCGAGAACGAGGATATTGACCGCGTCGGTGGCCATGATGAACCTTGCTAGGTGTGGGGCCTTAGGCCCGGAAGGGGAGACGGGAACCGAACTTGCCCCGGGTCTTGTCGGCCTCTTCGGCCTCCATGCGCTGCGCCTCGCGGATCAGCTCCTGCACCCGAGCCATGATGAAGTTGGAAACGTCCTCAACCTTGGCGACGTCGGCCGCCTCGTCAAGGTCGTGCTCGCGGACGTAGATCGAGCGGAAGTAGGCTTCGGCCAACTCCTGGCGAGCGGTCCAGGGATCGCGTCCCTGCTTGGTGAGCTCCTGGCGGAGCTGGAAGTAGGTGCCCCGCTGGGAGCCCCAGAGGTTCTCCATGAGGTCCATGATATCTTCCGGACCGACGTCTTCGAGCGGATCGCCATACTTGGCGAGGTAGTCTTCGCGGATCCCGGGGTCTTGGAACTTGGCCAATTCGCGACGGTTCATCTTTCCTCCATAGGGTGAGTGCGCTTAGGCCCCGGGGCTCTCACCCTATACCCCCGGGACCGCTAACGGTCAGTGCATCCGGGGGGTGATTGGCAGTCGGGCGAGGATCTTCACCTCCTCCTCTGCCAACGCCTCGAGGCGGGCCATGACTTCCTCGCGAGGGGAAATCTGGCACGCCAAATTCACGAACAACCGGTAATGCCCGGCTTCCGAAAGAGAGAGCTCATGGTAAAGCTCCGCCAGCTCCCGGTCGGGGACGTTTTCGGCGAGCAGCACGAAGCGCTCGCACGAGCGGGCTTCTACCAGGCTCAAAATCAAGAGACGATCGATCAGATGGCCTTCGCCCGAGGGCCGGCCGAGCTTGAGCAGCTCCTTGACGTACGGATCGGCGTCCATGCGGCTGAGCGGCACGCCGCGCTGTTCAAGGACCTTGTGAATGCGCTCGAAGTGCGAAAGCTCCTCATGGGCGAGGTGCATCATGCTCACGACCAGGTTGCGGTTCTCCGGCACCTTCACGATCAGGCTCATGGCCGTGGCCGCTGCCTTCTGCTCGCACCAGGCGTGATCCACCAGTACCTGGTCCAGATGGGACAAAGCGAGGGGAATCCACCGGGGATCGGTGGGGGCTTTCAAGATCGTGGGGACGGGGGTCACCGTCGAGGTCTGCGTCATCCGCTTGGCTCCTATTCCATCCATTATACCGAAAAACCCTCATAGGAATTGTAAAAAGCCGTTACGAACGAATGAAGCCCCTCCGCCCAGGGTATGGGAGGGCCATGGCACGACTGAGATCCGCTTCCTTGCTGGCGTTGGGGCTATGCGCCGCTTTCGTCTCCCATCCGGGCTGGGCCCAACGGCCCGATCGCTTGGCGTTACATGGGGTCCCGAGCGAGGCGATCGCCCGGGAAAATTGGCGCACGGTCGCCAACCATGTCCACACGGCGGAGAGCCATGACGCACGGGCCTCCCTGAGCGAGTTGGCCCGCGACGCGAAGCGCCAGGGGCTCGATGCGTTGATTCTCACCGATCACAACAGCACGGCGGCCTGCGCGCCCGAGGCGCTCGCCCCGCACGAAGCCGAGGCGGGAGTCACGCTGATCCCGGGCGAGGAGTGGAGCTCCAAGCGCTGGGGCCATGCGGGGCTCGTGGGCTACGACGGAGCGGCGTTGCGCGAAGCAGACGGCCTGGAGCGGGCGATGGCGGCGGGCCAGGAGGCTGGGGCTTTGGCGATCGCCAATCACCCGGCTCACTGGGGGCTCTCTTGGCAGCCGGGTCTCGAGGACGCGCGGCTCGCAGGCGTCGAGGTCTGGAACGGGTTCTGGGGGAACCCGTTGGCGCAGAACGAGTCCGCGCTCGCACTCTGGGATGGGGGCTTGCGTAAGGGCCGCCGCATGGTGGCCGTCGGGGGCGCGGATTACCATGGCTATTTCTATGCGCGGATCGATCAGGCCGTGAATCGGGTCCGGGTCACGGAACCGGGTCGAGACGGGATCATGGAGGGCCTGAGGCAAGGCCGCGTTCAGATTGCCGCGTCGCCGCAGGCCGCATGGCTGGATCTCACGGTGGACGGCCATGGCATGGGGGAGGTCGTGTCGGCGTCCGGTGCTCACCGGGTCCGGGTTTCGGTCCAGGGGGGCAAGGGGCTCGAACTGCGGATCGTGACGCGCGACGGGGTCATGGCCCGCCGGAGGATCGCGGAGGACCGGGCGGGTTTCGAGGGCGTCTTCGTCGGCACGGCCGGGGTCCCCGACTTCGTACGCGCCGAACTGCGCGAGGTGGGGCCCTCCTTGGCGAGCCTTCAGGTGCTTGCCAACCCGGTCTACCTGGTGGCCCCGGAACGTCTCGCCCGCGAGCCGTCCCGTTGAGTCGGGCCGGAGGCTTTTTCGGGTTTTCGCGGGACGTTTGGCCCCTTCAGACCGTTCGATAAGGCTTTCCGGCGCGAAAGCGCCATCTCATGAAACGGAAACGACCGTTCGAAGGTGGACTTATGGCCCCGAAGGGCGATAAGATGGGGGCAAGGCGGATTCCGTCCGGAATACCGCCGTGTGGCAGTTTTGTGACTCGCTGCCCGTGGCCATCAGGCCGCCTGTGACTTAGAAACAGAGTCACGTGAGGCTCTCTCCACTTCGGAAGAGGATTGGTTATTTGTCCGAAAACATCAAATTCCGCGACTTCGCCCTGAACGAGGACATCCAGCGCGGTCTCGCCGACATGGGCTACGAATGCCCCACTCCGGTGCAAGCGGCCGCCATCCCTGAGGTCATCAAGGGAAAAGACCTTCTCGTCCAGGCCAAGACCGGCTCTGGCAAGACGCTCGGCTTCGGGCTCGGCGTCCTTCAGCGAATCGACCCCACGAACTACGATGTCCAGGCGCTGGTCATCGTCCCCACCCGCGAACTGGCCATTCAGGTGGCCGAAGAGCTCTCCCGCGCCGGCGCGCATATGCGCCTGATGGTGGGAGCCATCTACGGTGGCACCAAGATGGACACGCAGTACACTGACCTGGAATGGTCGCAGATCATCGTCGGCACTCCCGGCCGCTTGCGTGACCACCTGACCCGCGGGAATCTCCATCTCTCGACCTGCCGCATGGTTATCCTCGACGAGGCCGACGAGATGCTCGACATGGGCTTCAAGGACGACCTCGAGTTCCTCCTGGCGGCCCTTCCCAAGGAGCGGCAGTCGCTCCTCTTCTCGGCGACGTTCCCTGGCCCGATCGAGGCGATCGCCCGCCGCTACATGAAGAGCCCCGAGAAGATCTCCGTCTCCACCGGCCTCACCACGCCGGTCGACATCAAGCACCGCTTCATCAAGACCACCGAACCCCAGAAGATGGATACCCTGATCAAGCTTCTCAAGCTCGAGAGCCCGCATCTGGGCATCATCTTCTGCAAGCGCAAGAGCGAGACCGCTCTGGTCGCGCGCAAGCTCAAGCAGGCGGGGCTCCAGACGACCTACATCAACGGCGACATGAACCAGGCGCAGCGCATCGCCGCGCTCGACTCGTTCAAGCGCGGTGAGGTCAACCTGCTGGTGGCCACCGACGTCGCGGCCCGCGGTCTCGACATCTCGGGGATCACGCACGTCATCAACCTGCAGGTTCCCGACAGCACCGAGACCTACGTCCACCGCTCCGGCCGCACTGGCCGAGCCGGCAAGAAGGGCACCGCCATCACCCTGGTGACGCCTGCCGAGGAGCGCGACTTCGTGCGGGTCCAGCGCGACCTGCGCGAAGGCATGCAAAAGAATGCCGCCGCGGCCCCGGAAGCCAAGCCGGCTGAAAGCGTGGGGCGTCCCGCCGAGCGTCCGGCCGAGCGCCGGCCTGTCTCGGAGCGCCCGTCGCGCGAGCGCGTGGCTCCGGAGCGCACTGCTCCCGAGCGTATCGCCTCGGAGCGCCAGGTGCCCGCGGCTCCTCAGGAGCGTTCGCGCCCCGAGGGTCGTCCTGCGCCCAACCTTGCGCCCGTACGCTCGGAAGGCCAGGCTCGGCGTGAGCCTGCGCGTCCTCGCTCGCTCACGGCCCAGGAGGTCCTGCGCTGGGGCTCTAATCGGCAGGCTTTCCTCGCCTTGGCCGAAGAACTTCTGCGTCAGGGGCATGCCGAGCAGATCATCGCCTCGTTGTTGAGCCTGGTTCCGCAGGCTCAGGGCTTCTTGCCTGTCAAAGACGAGTTGAAGCCTCAGCAGGAGGAGCGGGACGACCGTAACGGCCGCCGTCGCCGGCAGCCGGAGCGCACGCGCACGCAGCGCAAGCCGTCTCAGGTGGTCTATTCCGAGTAAGGAATCGACCTTTCATCTCAAGATGAGCAAAGGGCCCCGACTTCGTCGGGGCCCTTTGTTTCTTCCAGATGAAGTTTTGGTCGGGCCCCTTTCTAATCGCCAGGGGATGCGGTATATAAGGGGCGTCTCTTAATTCTGCTTGAGGAGCCCACGCATGAAAACCTTCGGATTTTCCGCCCGCACCCTGCGGGGTGCATTCGCTGCTTTGCTGATCATTCCCCTGGGCGCCTGCAATCCCAGCTCGGACTCCGCGGGATCCGCGGAGTCGACGGCTCCTAAGTCGGCTGTCGCCTCGGCTTCCCAGACGGCGCAGGCCGCTCAGCCGGCTCAGTCGTCCAAGAAGGCGAAGCCCAAGACCTTCGCGGCCAAGGGCATCTACATGACGGCCACGTCGATCCAGATCGATCGCTTCCATACCATGACCGACAACCTGGTGAAGTCGGGCGGGAACATGGTGGTCTTCGATGTCAAGAACGAGGACGGGATCGTCTCCTACAAGAGCCAGGTCCCCATGGTCAAGCAGATCGGGGCCGACAAGGAAGGGCCTATCCATGATCTCAAGACCCGGGTGAAGCAGATGCACGACAAGGGCATCCACGTCGCCGGCCGGATCGTCCTCTTCAAGGACCCGATCCTCGCCAAGGCGCGCCCGGATCTCACGCTCAAGAGCCAGTCCACCGGCAAGCCTTGGCTCGACAAGGGCAAGCTCCAGTGGCTCGACCCCAACCACCCTGAGGTCATCGCCTACAACCTGGCACTGGCCAACGAGCTCGCCGAGATGGGCGTCGACGAGATCCAGTTCGACTACGTCCGCTTCCCCGCCGAGAGCAAGACCTCGGATATCGCGTACTCCTTCGATACTGAGAAAACCCCCAAGCATGAGATCATCACCGCCTTCATGAAGAAGGCCAACGAGGCCCTCAAGCCCAAGGGCGTGCTGCTCTCCATCGACGTCTTCGGCGTGATCGCCTGGAACAAGGACATCGACCAGCGGATCACCGGCCAGAAGGTCGAGGATCTCGCGAAGTACGTCGACGTCATGTGCCCGATGGTCTATCCCTCTCACTTTGGGACCATCTTCGACGGTAAGAAGAACCCCGCCGATCATCCGACCTACTTCGTCGAGGAAGGTGTGAAGAAGCTCTACGCCAAGATCGATGGCTCGGGCGCCGTCGTCCGTCCCTGGATCCAGGGCTTCGGCTGGCGGGTAACCAACTTCGGCCCCGGCTACGTCGGTAAGCAGATCGATGCTGCCAAGGACGCCAAGGCCGTCGGCTACATGGTCTGGAACGCCAGCAACAAGTACGAGCCCACCTGGAAGGCGATGTCCGCCCGGTAGCTCACCCACCGTTCTACTCACTTCGAAGCCAAGGCTCACCCGCGCGGGTGAGCCTTTTTTGTGGAACGGCTCAGTCCGACCGGACTGAGCCGTTCCACATTTCTGAAAGACCGAACTGATGTGACCGAGCCATTCGTTGATCCATGGGAGTGTCGAATCGAGGGTGTTCTGCCGTGAAAAACCACTGCTGACAGGCTTTCAGCCACATGCTCGATAAGCTTAATCTGGATTTAGGGAAAGCTTGAATCTACCTTCACCGGATCGGCGCAAGCCCTCCTCGGGATCCCGCGATAACCCTCCTACGACAAAGGTTTGACAGAGCGTTAGCCAAGAGGAGGATGTTGCAATGGAACTCATCACCAAGATTATCCGGGACGAAGAAGGTCAGTCGATGGTCGAGTACAGCCTTATCGTCGCCGCGGTTGCCCTGGTTTGCGTCGCCGGTTACAACACCCTCGGCAAGAACATCAACGACATGGTCGGCAAGATTTCCAAGAAGGTCGGCGAGCTCGGCAAGAACATCAACTAAGCGCCGCGTTCAGGATCTCGTTATCGCTCGCACTGGCTTGAGGAGGAAACCCCGATGGAACTGATTAACAAGATTATCCGTGACGAAGAGGGTCAGTCGATGGTCGAGTACAGCTTGATCGTCGCCGCGGTTGCCCTGGTTTGCGTCGCTGGCTACAACACCCTCGGCAAGAACGTCAACGACATGGTCGGCAAGATTTCCAAGAAGGTCGGCGAACTCGGCAAGAACGTCAACTAGCCTCGATCCTCTTCAAGACCAGTTTCAAGCCCTCGCTGGCGTGAGGCCATACCCCCCACCGGGTATGGAAAGACCAGCGGGGGCTTCGTCTTGCCTCCTGTTGCAAGGCTCCGGCGTGAGATGCCGCGGGCGCTTCCCCTGTCTGGAGGTCTTTCATCATGTGGCAATGGGCCCTAGTCGCGGTGCTGGCGATCGCCGTCTACACCGACTGGCGCTGGCGCCGGATCTATAATTGGCTCACCCTTCCGGCTCTCCTGATCGGCCTCGTCCTCAGCACCGTCTTCGGAGGCTGGGATGGCCTGCTCATGAGTCTGGCTGGTGCGGGAACCGCCTTTGGTATCTTCCTGCTGCTCTTCCTCTTCGGAGGCATGGGGGGCGGCGACCTCAAGCTCATGACCGCCATCGGCGCCTGGCTCGGCTTCCCGGTTATCCTCGTGGATATGATCTACGTGGCCCTCGCCGGCGGTATCCTCGGCGTCGCCTTCGCCCTGCAAGCCGGGGCCATGCGCCAGGTGCTCTCGAACATCTACCATTTCTTCGCGGTCGCCCTCATGCCCGGGGTCAAGCCGACCGAGATTCTCACCGAGAGCGCGGCGCCCAAGTTCCCTTACGGGTTGGCGATCGCCGCGGGCACCGTGCTCGCCCTCGCCTACCCCGCGATCCCCCGCCTCGCGGGCGGATAGCCCTCAGAGGATCGTCGTCATGCGTCGCACCTGGAAGAATCAATCCGGCCAAGCCATGGTCGAGTTCGTCCTGGTGCTGCCCATCTTGCTCCTCGTCACCTTCGGGACGATCGAGCTGGGCGTCTTTCTCCAGCGTCAGCTCATCATGGGCGGCGCCGGTTTCATCGCGGCCCGCGCCGCCGCCGTCAGCGGCCCCGAAACCGGTGGCGCGGTGCGCGAGACCCTCACGACCTTCGCGGACGAAGGTCAGGCACCCTGGCTCGCCAAGGTGGTCAACGGGGATGCGGGCTCGGTCAAGTCCACCAAGCATGACGAACAGCGCTGGGTCAAGGTAACGCTCCAGAAGAAGGAGTCCTGGACCGGACTCGTTGCAGGGGCCTCCAGTGCCCTCGGGGGCACGCTCGATCCGGAGGTGCGCCTCGCGGCCGCCGTTACGCTCAACCAGGAGTTCGTCCCCGGCGACGGCTCCCGCTCGGCAGCGCGTGCCTTCACCCATAATCTCGTCGACTACCGCACCAGGATGGGCAACCTCGACGCGGTGGCCAAGCCGCTCTCCAGCCTTGCTCCCCACCTGAGCCGCCTTCCCGGAGTCGGAAATCGGGCCGCCTCCCTCGCGTATGGACTCGATCCCACCCGCCAGGCCGTCGCCGAGAACCCCCGCCGGTCCTGGAATCAGGAAAGCCGCTATGCCGGCGACTGGTACCTGGACCGCCAGGCCGAGGAATCCGCGAGCTACGCCCGTCTCGGTCCTGGCGCCGGAGGCAATGGGCTGGGCCAATCCGCCCATGTCTACCAGGGCCTCAAGGACTTCCAGACCCTTGCGAACTGGATCTACGCCTTCAAGCAGGCCGGCTCGATCGATCCGACTGTGCTGGGGACCGTCGAGTTCATTACGGGGACCGCTGTCGGCCTCGATCGCACGGTCATGTCCCCCCTTGCCGCCGGCGTCCAGACCTTCGTCGAGGGCACCGTCTTCCAGACGAAGGCCAAGCCATGACGTCGCTTTTGTGCTTGCTCGCTAGGATCCGCCGGGAAGACGACGGTCAGGCCATGATCTACGTGGCGATCGTCGTGGGGGCCCTTGTCACCGTGCTTTACACCACGTACGACCTGGGCCGTCTCGTGGCCGCCAAGGTCATGAGTCAGAACGGTGCGGATGCGGCCGCCCTGGCCTCGGTTTCGTTAAAGGTGAGCGTCCATCACACCCGCACCCTGGCGTACTTGGCCATGACGGATCAGGCGGTCCTCGCACGCCGCGAGATCTTGGCCGGCATCGCCAGCCTGAGCAAGTTCAACGGTGCGATTCCTCCGGCTCCGCCTCCCGGCGCCCCCCCGGGGCCCGCTCCCACCAAGCCTACGCATGCCGGGTTCGAGGACCACATGAAGCGGGCGGACGCTCATATGGATCGCTACAACCGTCTGCGCCACGGGCTTCGGGCCTACAACGCCTGGATCGAGGAGGAGGGCCCCCGACTCGCGGCCGAGGCTGCCCGCATCGCCTACGCGGCCAATGTGACCGGCATGAACGATCACTCGGCGACCGGCCGGGCCGTCGACGAGCGCAATATGCGCCTCTTGGCGGATCCCGGAGCCTTCGTCGAGAACGGCGGCATGGGTTCCTCCAAGTTCATCGGCGGCATGAACTTCGCCAACGAAGGAGCCGGCAAGCGCGGAGTTTCGGGCAAGAGCTTCGTCTGGGTCAAGCCCCAGGTCCAGCCCCTCTCCCGCGGCAAGGAGCCTCTCGAGCTCTGGGCATGGGCCGCCGCCGGCCCGGTTCCCGCCGTCACCATCCAAGGATCCGATCCCCGTGAGCAGGGGCTTAGCTTCAAAGTGCCGGTTCTTGGCGAGTTTGGTATCCCCTGGTACAGTCCCCGCTTGATGCGCACCGGAAAGCTTCCTGATGGCACTGACATGCAAGGCCTTGAATCCCAGCACTAGAAGGCGGGAGCGGGGCCAGGCCATCCTCGAGGCGGCTCTGGTCCTTCCCCTCCTGGTCTTCATGCTGCTCGCCATGGCGTTCTTCGGCTTCGCCATGGTCGAGCGCCAGAACACGATCGTCGCGGCGCGCTTTGCCGCGCGCGAGACGTCCATGAATGCCATGCGCGGCTGGGAGGACAAGTACTGGGGCAAAGGCACGATGATGGAGGCGGCCCTGGCCAAGACCAAGGAGACCGCCGCCAAGACCGCCCTGCCGGGCCGCACGGTCAAGGTCGCCCCGCCCGACTGGTCCACCTTCACGCGAACGGTCCGCCCCGCGACGATCTACAAGCAGGTCCCGCTAGGCCCCTACGCGATGGCCTTCGTGACGACGAAACGCCTGACTCCTACCGACGAAACTGGAAAGCCCGCCGGAAGCCCCTTCGACGCCGGCATTGGCTTCGTCCTCCACGGGCAGAAGGTCGTGAGCAATGCCAACTGGCTCAATGAGACGGGGCAAGCGCTCAACGAGTCCCGGAAACTCTTGCCCGGCAGCAGCCGAGAGAAGCTCTGGAACGGCTTCGGGCTCGAGGCGGAGGCCTACATGCCTTCCGAGCTACCGCTCTACCTCAAGAGCCCCAAGGGTTCCTACGGCTTGCTGGACCTGAATCCCTGGATGAAGAACAACCTGAGCAAGTGACGGACGACCTTGCCGCGGGTAAAATAGGCGTGTAGCCTAGCGCGCAGGCGCCGGACTCCCTTACGGGACCGAGCGGAAGTCGAGGATTCGTCGTGGATAACCTTCGTAATAAGCTGCGGGAGCGGTCGTCCGAGGAGGACGCCCCCGCCAAGCCGCGCCGTGCTCCTTCCGCCAAGAAGGGCCGCGGCAAACCGCGCCGACCCGCCGAGGATGCCGGCAATAAGGGCATTGGCGGACTGGACGTCAATCGCAAGCTGCTTTTCACCGCGCTGGGCATTGCTGCGGTCGCGAGCCTGATCGCCGTCTCCTACCTGGGAGACCTCTCCGAAGGCATCCTCGATGGGGGGACCAAGGTGGAGGTCTACGTGCCGCTCGCGGACATTCCGGCGCGCCGCCAGATCAGCGATTCGATGGTCGAGCTGAAGAAGTTCCCGAAGGCGCTCTTGCCGGACGGGGCGCTGACCGAAGAAAAAGACGTCATCGGGAAGGTCACCAACGCGCTCGTCGTGAAGGGCGAGGTGCTGCATGCCAAGCGGCTGAGCGCTCCCAACGCGATCACGGGCGTGGCCCCCAAGCTCCAACCCAACGAGCGGGGCTTCCTCTTCGTTCCCGAGGGCGCCAACGACATTGCCCTCGTGAAGCCCGACGACAAGGTGGACCTGACGGCCGCCATCCAGACCTCCAACGCCCCGATCTGGACCAAGGTGGTGCAAAATGTCCGGGTCTTGTCGGTCGGCAACCAGTTCTCCAACCAGGCGGCCGCCAAGAGCGAGGACGGCGAGACCGAGGCGAGCGCCTCGCGTTACGGCGAGCTCATCACCCTGGCGGTTCCCGCCGAGAAGGTGGCGCTTCTGGCAGCCCTCAAGCAGCAGGGCAACCTGAGCATGAGTCTGAGGGCGCCTGGAGACGAGTCCGTCACCCCGCCGGAAGTTCCCGAGGCAGAGCTCGCGCGCTACGTGCTGGGCACGCTGCCGAAGCCCGCGCCGGTCGTGAAGCCCGTCGTCCAGCAGCCGAAGCCGGTTCAGCAGCCGAGGCCGCGCCCGGTTCCGGTGAAGCCGCAGCCTCTGCCGAAACCCGTCCCGCCCAAGCCGCAACCGCAACTGCCGCAAGTTCACATCCTAGGGACAGGAAACTAGTGTCCGCAGCTAACCTAAGGAGTTCAGCGTGATTCGCCCAGGCAGCCTCCCGAAGCTTCTACGCCCGTTCGGCCTCATGCTCGTTGCCCTCGCCGTCTTCCTGGGGTCGTGGGCGCAGCCCGCCCAGGCGATCGCCCCCGACGTGATCTTGCGGCTGAGCCAGGTAACGATCTTCAACGTGCCGGGAGGCGTCACGCGGATTGCGGTGGGCGACGGCAAGATCGTCGAGGCCAAGGCCATCTCCAACCGGGAGATCCTGCTGGAGGCCAAGACCCCCGGCTTCACCAACATTCTGGTCTGGCCGACCCCGGTCAACGGCTTCCAGCCGCCGGTCCTCAACTACAACGTCGAGGTTCTGGCGAGCCGCCGCCCCGAGACCGTCGCCGTCCGGATCCGGGTCCTGGACGTGACCCGCTCGGATCTCGGCCAGCTCGGGGTCGATTGGAACGATGCCCTGAAGTTCTCGGAAGCGCCCCCCAACATGCCGTTCCGGCTGGGGCTTCCCATCCGGGAATCCTTCTTCGAGGCGCAGGTGAACATGCTGGTCCAGAACCAGAAGGCCCGGATCCTGGCGCAGCCGACCCTGCTCACCACCAACGGAGCCTCGGCGAGCTTCCTGGCGGGCGGTGAGATTCCGATTCCCTTGATCACCCAGAACAACGTCAACATCCTCTGGAAGGAGTTCGGCGTGAAGCTGGAGGTGGCGCCGACCGTCGAGGGCATCGACAACATCGTCCTCAAGGTCCGTCCCGAGGTCTCGTCGCTGGATCAGGCGGCGGGCGTCAAGATCGGCGAGCTTAACGTGCCGGGCATCCGGACCCGTTGGACCGAGACCTTCATGCAGGTGCGCAGCGGTGAGTCCATGGTCATGTCGGGCCTGCTCAACGACCAGGAGGTCGAGCAGATCGACAAGCTGCCCTTCCTGGCCGAGATCCCGGTCCTGGGAGAGCTTTTCAAGTCCCGCCGCACGACCAAGTCGCGTAACGAGCTGGTTTTCATCCTGACTCCGACCCTGGTCACCCAGGGGCAGGCCCAGCCTGAGGCCAACTACGGCAAAGACAGTAAGTAAATGACCGCGCGGATTACCGTTTGCTTTGCAGCCAAGGGGGGGCAGGGGCGTTCGATCGTCGCTGCCAACCTCGCGCTTTTGATGGCGCGCAAGGCCAAGCGCCCGCCGCTTCTTCTCGACCTCGACTGGCTGGCGGGCGGTAGCCTCGCCTCGTACCTGGACATGGAGCCCCCCCCGGGAAATTGGGGGGAGGTCATCCGAGGGACCAAGCCTCTGAGCGAGGCGATCGCCACCCATGACTCGGGCTTGGAGCTCCTCGCCGCGCCGCCGGCCGCCGACGCCTTCGCTCCCGGCCCGCGGGATCTGGCGGGTCTGATTGCCCAGCTCGCGCGTGAGCATGATCAAATCGTGATCGATACGAGCTTCCCTTCGCTCGCCTCGGATTCGGCCCGGGCGCTCCTGGACCTGGCCTCGGCGCTGGTCGTGCTGGTGACGCCCGACGTCAACGCGCTGGGGGCGACCAAGGCCTGGCTGGATCATGCGCGCGGCCTGCGGGTGGCGCCGGAGCGGATTCACCTGGTGGTCAACCGCACGGGCGTGACCGAGGACGTGACCCTTCAGGACATCTCCGAGCACCTGGATCGGCCGATTGTCGCGCAGATTCCGTATCACCCGGCGCTCTTGGCTTCGGTGAACCGCGGCTTGCCGCTGGCGGGCGCGCAGCCCCAGCATCCGGCGGTGGCGGCGATCGCCCAGCTGGGAGCCAAGGCTCTGGCGCAACCTCCCGTGGATCTCGGCAGCGCGCTTCGCGGCTTGATGGCGATGACGCCCGCGGCGGCGCCCGTCTCCCAAGAGCCCATTTCCCCGTCGCCTCAGGCTCCGGCTGCCCCAAGCATGGCCCCCGTCAGCACGGTCACGGCCCTGGTGCCGATGCGCCATACGCCGGCCATGGCCGCGCGGATTGCCGATCTCAAGCGTGAGGTCCACACGGAGCTGGTCGAGGAGTTGAAGCGCTTCAACATGAGCCTCGAGGTGCTCATGGATCCGCGCCGCAAGGGCGAGATCCGCGACCAGGTGGTCGACGTCGTGGCAGGCATCCTCGATGAGATGAGTGACCTGCCCCTCAACTCGCGCGCCGAGCGCGAGGCCCTCATCACGGACATCGCCAACGAGGCGGTGGGGCTCGGGCCGCTGGAGCGTTACCTCGCGGATCCGGCTGTCACCGAAATCATGGTCAACGGCCCCTCCAAGATCTACGTGGAGCGCGGCGGCAAGCTGACCTTGATTCCGGATACCTTCACCGACGAGAAGCAGTTGCGGGTCGTGATCGACCGGATCGTGGCCCCCCTGGGCCGCCGGGTCGACGAGTCCAGCCCGATGTGCGACGCGCGCCTGCCGGACGGCTCGCGCGTCAACGTGATCATCCCTCCCTTGTCGCTGATCGGTTCGACGGTGACCATCCGTAAGTTCCCCGAGCGGCGCCTGACGGTGGACGACCTCATGCGCTTCGGGGCCTTGACCGACGAGATGGCCCAGTTCGTCCGCTGTGCGGTTCTGGCCAAGCTCAACGTCTTTATCTCCGGGGGTACCGGCTCGGGCAAGACCACCCTCCTCAACGTCATGTCGGGTTTCATCCCCTCGGACGAGCGGATCGTGACCATCGAGGACGCCGCCGAGCTCCAGCTCCACCAGGAGCATGTGATCAGCTTGGAAAGTCGACCTCCCAACCTGGAAGGCCAGGGGGCGATTCACATCCGGGATCTCGTCCGTAACTCGCTGCGGATGCGTCCCGACCGGATCATCGTGGGTGAGGTGCGCGGCGGCGAAGCCCTCGACATGCTTCAAGCCATGAACACCGGTCACGACGGCAGCCTGGCGACGGGCCACGCCAACTCGCCGCGCGATGCCCTGGCCCGCTTGGAGACCATGGTGCTCATGGCGGGCGTGGACCTGCCCGTGCGGGCGATCCGCGAGCAGATCGCGGCAGCCATCAACCTGATCGTCCAGGTTTCGCGACTCAAGGACGGCTCGCGCAAGATCACCCGGGTCTCCGAGGTGATCGGCATGGAAAGCGAGTTGATCGTCATGCAGGATCTTTTTACCTTCGACCAGAAGACCGTGAACGACGAGGGCAAGGTGGTCGGCGACTTCCGCTACACCGGCTTGATGCCCCATGCGGCCGAGCAGTTCGAGCGGGTGGGCCTGAAGTTCGGTCCCGGAGGGCTACGCTAGATGGACCTCAAGCTGATCCTGATCGGAGGGCTCTTCGGGGCGGCGGCGCTGATCCTGGCGTACATGCTCCTGCAGCAGTACGGCGATCGCCTCTCGGAGTTCTTCGACGACTATCGCGGGAAACTCGACCACCAGCTTCGCCGCACCCGCAACCCGTTCTCCAACGAGAACTTCGAGCGCATGCAGAAGGTCTCCACGATCGGCGCGGGTGTGCTCGGCCTCTTGCTGGGCGACGGCGTCATGGGCCGCCTCTTTTTGGGAGCCTTGTTCGCGGGGCTGACCTGGTGGGGCTTCGGGCGCTACCTCGACATTCTCTGGCAGCGCTACGTCAAGAACTTCGCCGAGCAGCTCCCCGACATGGTAGGCGTCATCGCCAACGCCGTGAAGGCGGGCCATTCGGTCCAGCAGGCCCTCGAACTGGTCATCGAGGAGTTCCAGGATCCCATGGCGAGCGAGGTGGGCGAGGTGGCCCAGGAGCTGCGGATGGGCGTGGCGATGGATCAGGCGATGCGGAACTGGGCGTCGCGCATCCAGGATGACGACCTCGACATCTTTTGTTCGGCGGTCATCATCCAGCGTCAGACGGGCGGCAACCTCGCCGAGATCCTCGAAAACCTGGCCGGGACGATGCGCGAGCGCAAGAAGATTCACGGGCAGATTCGTACGCTGACCACCCAGGGCCGGATGAGCGGGCTGGTCATGTCGATCCTGCCGCTCGGGCTCTACGTGGCCCTCTACCTGATCGTTCCCGAGCGCATGGGCTTGATGTTCACCCATCCCATGGGCTGGGCCTTGATCGCGCTGGTGGCCGTTTTGCTCACGATCGGCGGCTTGTTCATCAAGCGGATCGTCACGATCGACGTTTGAGGCACTGATGCTTTTTCTCGTCTTTTTGCTCATTCTCGCCGCCGTCACCCTCGGGGTCTTGGCCTTCGCCAAGCCCAAGGGGCGCGACCAGGTATCGAAGCGCCTCAAGAAGAACGCTCGGACCCGCGGGAAACAAGCTCCCGGGCCCGAAGCGCCCGCGACCCTCTTCGGCAAGCTCGAAGCGCGGCTCAAGCCGTATGCCGTCAAGCGCCTCACCGCCGAGCGCGAGCTGGCCATGCTGCGCCGACTGCAAGCCGCCGGCCACTACGATACGACGCCCGCGCAGCTCTTGACCCGGCAGATCATCTGGGCGGTCCTCATTCCGGCCTTCTGGGTCTTCGTGAACTGGATGGGCCTGGGCATGGCGATCCCGACTGTGCTGGCCGGGACGGCAGTGGCGGCGTACTTGGGGTATATCTTGCCCACAAGCCGTCTGAAGACCGAAACGGAGCTGAGGCAGGTGGCGATCTTGAAGATGATGCCGACGACCCTGGACCTCATGACCACCTGCGTGGAAGCGGGTCTCTCGCTTCAGGCGGCGATGCAGAAGGTGGTCGAGCTGACCAAGCCGCACCCGATGCGCGAGGAGCTGGCCCGGACGCTTCAGGAGATTGGCCTGGGACGGCCGCGCAACGAGGCCCTGCGGGATCTCGGCAAGCGGGTGGGCCTCAAGGAGCTGAACTCGGTGGCGATCGCCATGGTCCAGGCGGAGAGCATGGGCACGAGCATCGCCAAGACCCTCCGGACCCAGAGCGAGATGCTGCGGGAAGCCCGCTGGCAGAAGGCGCAGGAAATGGCCCAGAAGGCCACCTTGAAGCTGCTCTTCCCGACGGTGGTCTTCATCTTTCCGTGTATCTTCATCATCATCTTCGGCCCGCTGGCGATCGGGCTGATGTTTGGAAAGTAGCGCCTGATGCGAATCGAACGACTCTCGGATCAACAGGTGATCGTGCGCGAGCTGCGCATGGCGGATAACTTCTTCACCCGCGCCAAGGGCCTCCTGGGGACCCGGGAGCTGCCGGAAGGGCACGGGCTCTTGATTCGGCCGTGCAACTCGGTGCATATGCTGGGCATGAGCTACACCATCGACGTGGTATTCTTATCCAAGGCCATGGAGATCGTGCGCATCATCCCGGAACTCAAGCCGTGGCGCCTTTCACCGGTGGTCAAGGGAGCCTATCAGGTGCTCGAGTTGCCGGAGGGAACGATTTCCAGGTATGGACTCGTCCCTGGAAATAAGCTGGTCGTCACGTAAGTAAGGAGCTGGGGATGAGAGCTTTGGGTTGGAGCGTGCTGCTGGGAGTGGCGATCGCCCTTCCGAGCATGAGCGGGGGCTCGGCGATGGCCTTCGCCGACCTGGGGAACCATCCGCTCGCCGAAGCCGCGGAGCTCTTGGCCGAGCGTCGGATTCTCACGGGGGCGAGCAGCTACGAGTATGGCGGTTCCTTGCCGCTGACCCGCTATGACGCGGCGGAGATCCTCAACGGCCTCCTGGATCCCCGGGACATGCCCTTCAACATCATCGCGTGGCCGGACGTGCCTCCGGGCCATCCCGCCCTGCAGGCCGTCACTCGGGTGACCAGCCTCAACCTGATCGTCAGTCGGGGGGGAGGCCGCTTCGAGGGCATGCAGCGTATCAAGCGCCTGGAGTTCGTCGAATCCCTGGATCGCCTCTTGAGCTATCGCTCCGCTCCTCCCCCGCCGCGCCGCGCCGGAGGCATGGTGACCTTCTCGGACGTGCCGCTGGGAGGCACGACCGGGCAACTCCTGCATCGGGCGGCCAACGTCTGGCAGTTCCTCGATAACCCGCGCCGGCTCGCCTTTCGTCCGAACGATCCGCTGACCCGCTACGACGCCCTCGCCATGCTGGTGAAGGCGGCCCCGCTGCTGGACCCGAATCTGGAAGACGTGCTCAAGGACCTGATCGCGGATACCCCGGAGCCCACGCCGGCCCCGACGCGCACCCCCGCCCCGGTCCGAACCCCGACTCCCGCACCGATACGCACTCCCGGCCCCGTGCAGACTCCGGCTCCCGTCCGGACGCCGATCCCGGTGGCCTCTCCCACTCCGGTCGCCACCCCGGCTCCGGTCAAGACTCCCTTGCCCGTGAAGACCCCGACGCCTCGGCCGACCGAAACGCCGACGGGCGAGGGCTGGCCGGCATGGCTACCGTCCCCGAAGCCGTCTCTGGCTCCGGTCGCGACTCCGACGCCGGCTCCTTCGGCAACTCCGGTTGCGGCTGCGAGCCCGACGCCTGCGCCCACGGCCACGCCGACGCCCGCTCCGACCGCGGCTCCGACGGCGGCTCCGACTCCGGCACCCACACCGAAGCCCAGTCCCGAGCCGACCCGCAGACCCACGACCCGCCCCGGCCGGACTCCGACTCCCGAGCCGACTCCGTCGCCGACGCCGAGTCCGAGCAGCTCCCTCCTGGAGAACCGCTACCGCGTGGGCTACAACTTGCTCCTGATCTACCTGGAGGGCCTGCCGGCCAATCCCGACATGATCGCCACCGACGATTCCGGGGATTTGAGCGGAAACTTGATCGGCAGCCTGACGGCCGGAGGCCAGTACTGGATGGGAGACTGGGGAGGCGCGGGCCATGTGATGGCGGCCGGCCCCATCGCCCTGAACAACGCCAGCCTGCTCGACCTCACCCTGAGGGGCGAGGCCTTCTACCGCCTACCCATGAAGGGCCCCAACTGGGAAGCGGGCGCGGGTCTCGGAACGCTGGTCCGGGTGGTGAGCGGCGGCGGCGATACCTATCAGACCACCAGCAAAGTCAGCTTCGGGTTGGGGCCCGCCGGCACCTTCGCGATGCGGCCGGCCCCCAAGTACCGGGTCGTTGTGGATGCACAAGTCTACCCGTTCATCTTGCAGAGCTACAGCCTGTCGACGGGTTCCGCGATGGGCCTGCGGGGCGGCCTCGGCTACCAGGCGGGTCTTGAGTACGAGCTCATGCCGCTGGGTAGCGGGTCGTTGAGCGCCGGCGTGTATTATCAAGGTTTCATGGGCATGCTTTACGACTTCTCGGGCGCTCAGGTCCAGCAAGGCCTGTCGGCGGGAGTGGGAGGAACGTTCTAAGCCATGGTCGGCGTCATCACCGCCCTCGTCCTGCTGATCGTCTACGCGCTGGGCTCGTCCGTCGCTCCCTTCGCCCAAGACCGTCTCAAGGACGAACTCAAGCAACGCTACGGCCCCTTCGAGGCCCTCGACGTCAAGGTCATCACCGATCCGCCCTTCCGGGTAGCCCAGGGGCAGGTCGACCAGCTACGGATCGACGCCAGGGGCTTTCGGGTGGAGGGGGTTCCGATTTCGGAGTTCACGCTGAGGTCCGAGGCGATCGCGATCAACGCGGGGCGCTTGATCTGGGCGCGCGAGGTGGACCTGACGCGTCCGACGGGGGCGATCGCCTCTGTCACGATCACCGAGGCCGGCCTCGACGAGCTGATCCAGCAACCGATCGTCACCCGTCAGCTCAAGGGCTTGCCCGTTCAGCTCAGCGTCTTTCCCGGCATGTCGATTACCCAGAAGGTCGACGTCATCCCCCAGGACGTCGACCTCAACGAGGGCCGCATGCAGGTCACGGGCGTCGTCCAGCTCGGTTCGGGAGTGAGCTTTCCCTTCCAGGTCTCGGGGCGTCCGGTCGTCCAGCCGCCGAGCCGGCTCTTCATCGCCGACGCGCAGGCGAGCATGATGGGAGGTCCCGTCGATCCGTCCCTGCTCGCCCCGGCCCTCAAGGATCCCGTGCTCGACCTGGCCAAGCTCACCTTCCCGCAGGGCGTCGGCTTCAGCCTTTTCGACGTCGTTGTGGCCTCGGACTCCTTGTCCGTTCAAGGCCGCTTGGATCTCAAGGGGTTGCTCGGCAAGCTTTGATGCCTCCGCGCATGACCCTGTAGAATGAAACAGAACCGTTGCCGGAGAACGTGAACCCTCCGGTCCCATCAAGGAGGAAGTGGTAGATATGGCAGCTCCTTTCAAAGCCTACGACGTACGCGGCATCTACGGCCAGGACGTGACCGAGGACCTCGCCTACAAGCTTGGGCGGGCCTATGTCGCCTACACGGGCGCGAAGCGCGTCGTGGTGGGCTGGGACATGCGCCCCTCGTCCGTGCCCCTGTCCCAGGAGCTCGTTCGCGGATTGACCGAGGCCGGCTGTGACGTCATCTCGATCGGCATGGCCTCCACCGACATGCTCTACTTCGCCGTCATCGACTCCGAGGCGGACGGCGGCATCGTGGTGACCGCATCCCACAACCCCGGCCAGTACAACGGCTTCAAGTTCACCCGCGCCAAGGCCATCCCCATGGGCCTCGACTCCGGCCTCAGCGACATCGAGGACCTGATTAGCGCCGGCAAGATCGGCGACGTGGCGGCGACGCCCGGCAAGGTCGAGAAGCGGGACGTGCTCGATGCCTTCGTGGCCTTCATGCATTCGTTCGTGAAGCCCGAGGAGCTCGCCCCCCTCAAGGTCGTCATCGACGCGGGCAACGGCATGGGCGGCATGATCATGCCCAAGCTGCTCGCCGGCTCCAAGCTCGAGGTCACCGAGCTCTTCTACGAACCGGACGGCAACTTCCCCAACCACGAGGCCAACCCCCTCCTCGAGGAGAACCGCCGCGACCTCGTCGCCAAGGTCAAGGAAGTCGGCGCCGACCTCGGCATCGGCCTCGACGGCGACTGCGACCGCGCCTTCTTCGTCGACGGCAACGGCGACTTCTGCGACGGCGACTTCATCCTCGGCCTGATGGCCAAGCCCATCCTCAAGAAGTTCCCCGGCGCCATCATCACCTACGACGTCCGCTGCTCCAACTACGTCCGTGACGTGGTCGCGCAGGGCGGCGGCCGCTCCGAGATGGTCAAGGTCGGCCACGCCTTCGCCAAGACCGCCATGCGCGAGCTGGGCGCCGAATTCGGCGGCGAGGTCTCCGGCCACTACTACTTCCGCCACCATGACGCCTACTTCGACTCGGGCTGCCTCACCGTCCTGGTCCTGCTGAAGCAGCTCACCGACGCCAAGCAGAGCCTCGCGCAGGCCATGGAGGAGACCAAGCGCTACTTCGTCTCGGGCGAGATCAACTCGACCGTCGGCGATCCCGACGCCATCATGGCCGAGATCGAGGAGCGCTACGGCAGCAAGGGCAAGGTCATCAAGCTTGACGGCCTCAGCGTCTTCGCCGACTCCTGGTGGTTCAACATCCGCAAGAGCAACACCGAGCCCTTGCTCCGCCTCAACTGCGAAGGCAGCACCCGCGAGGAGATGGAGAAGCTTCGCGACGAGCTTCTCGGCATCATCCGCAAGGGCGCCCCGCAGCCGGCCCACCAGCACTAGCGCGAACACGGTCAGGCGCCAAGCCGCCCGACTTCGCGCGATTCCCGAAACCCTGACGCCGGCTCCCGAACGGAGCCGGCGTCAGCCTTTCATGCGTTCCGGGTACATAAGTCTCGTTCACGTCTCGCTCACGAAAGGGGTCGTCGTGTCGGCATCCTCGGAACTTCCGGAACACTCCTCCCTCGAGGCGCGCCTCGAGCGCCTGGAGCGTGCCGTCGAGACCTTGACCCATCGGCTCGACCTCCTGGAAAAACCCGAGCGCCCGCCGGCCACGGCACCGGCTTCGGAGCCGCTTGCCGCTCCCTCTCCCGCGATTCCTCCGACGGCGGATCCCCGCGACGCGAGACGCGGGCTGCCCCGGCTCGACTGGGAGGCCCTCATCGGAGGCCAAGGCGCCTTGTGGGTCGGCTCGGCCGCCCTCTTCCTGGCCGTCGCCTTCTTCCTGGCGTATGCCTGGCAGTTCCTCGGACCGGCGGGCCGAACCGTGACCGGCTTCCTCCTCGGCGCCGGCTTGCTGGCCCTGGGGGCCTTCAGCCGGACGCGCGCGCAGCACTGGTTCGGCGTCGGCGTCATGGGCGCGGGCCTTGCCATCCTCTACCTCAACACCTGGGCCGGCTTCCAGCGCAGCGCGCTCTTCGGAGGCGAAGCGGCCTTCGCGCTGATGATCGCCACTACCCTGGTCGGCGTCGTCCTGGCGGTGCGCCTCGGAGCCATGAGCCTGATCTCGCTGGCCACGCTCGGAGGCTTCATGACGCCGCTGGTGCTGGGCGGCACGTCGGATTCCCTCGCCGTCCTGCTTTACGTCGCCGTCCTCAATACAGGCATCGTCGCCACCTCCCTTTTCAAGCGCTGGAAGCTACCGGTCGCGCTGAGCTTCGCCGGTACGGTCTTCTTGCTCTTGGCCCTGCTTTTCAGCGGTCGCCTGGATTCGCTTCATGGCGTGACCTTCGCCTTCATGACGCTCTACTTCGCCCAGTTCTTCGGGGCCTCGTGCGTGTACAGCTTGTGGCGCCGCGAACCCACCCCCGCCGAGGACCTCTTCTTGCCGTGCCTGGCCGCGCTCTTTTACGCCTTGGCCGGCTACGGCCTCGTTCAAGAGTCCCTGGGGGCCTGGAGAATCCTCTTCCCGCTCTTGCTCGCCGCGTTCTTCGGTTTGGTCTCCTGGACGGCCTCCCGCAGGGTCCCGTCGGACCTGGCGTTCCGCAACGTCTGCACGGGGCTGGGGCTCTTCTTTTTGACGCTCACGGCCCCCATCCAGCTCGAGGCCGGATGGCTGGCCGCGGCTTGGGCCGCCGAGGCCGCCCTGCTCGAAACCCTGGGAATCCGCTTCGGAAGCCCGCTCTTTCGTCGTGCGGGGCAAGCGGTTTTCTTCCTCTACGCCGTGACCCTCTTTTTGGTCTTCCTGCCTTCCCCCATTCCGTTCGCGAGCCTCGAACGCGGCATGTCGTTGGCTTTGGGAGTGCTGGCGGCCTCTTGGCTGGTTACCTGGAGCGCTCGCTGGAAGCCGACCGGATGGGCGATCGCCCCCTATTCCTGGCTCGCGATGGCCGGCCTCGCCGCCCTGATTTTGCAGCAACTTCTCGCCTTTGACGGCTGGAGCCAGGCGCGCGATCCCTTCCTGGCCGCGTTCGGCCTCTGGGCCGTGGTTGCAGCGGGAGGCCATCGCTTCGGCATCCGGCTGGACGTGCCGGCCCTCCGGCAAGCGAGCATCACGCTCGCCACCCTGGCGCTCGTCGGTATCCTCCTCGTCGGAGTCGGGGAGGCCTTTCGCCCCGTCCTCAACCTGCGCTTCGCGGCCTTCGCGCTCGCTGCCGGGGCCATGCTCGCCATGGCCTCCACCCGGGAGCGCCTGCCCGAGGCGGAGGCGACCTGGCTCGAGAGGGTGCCGCTCGCAGCCTCCGTGCTCGGGATCTGGGCCTTCACCCTGGAGACCTTCTCGGCCTTCCAGCATTCCGGTATCCCGAACTGGGAACGCCCAGCCCAACTGGGAATCTCGCTCTGGTGGACGCTCTCTGGGGCGCTGCTGCTGGCTTTCGGTGTGCGCCGCAAGCGCCGATGGTTTCGCCTACTCGCTCTTGGCGTCCTGGGCGTGACGGCCCTCAAGGTCTTTCTCTTCGATCTCTCCTCGCTCGACACGCCCCTGCGGATCCTGTCCTTCGGAGGCCTCGGCATCGTCCTGATCGCCATCTCCTGGCTGTATAGCCGCTACGGGCTGCAACAAGACTCCCGCTGATGCCACGGATTAGGGGTAAGGCCGGATCTGCCAGAAGACCCAGAAGGGGTCGAAGCGCTCCGGCTCCCGGATGGTGACCAGGCGTCCTCCCGCCCGGACGCTGATCCAGTAGCCCGTCTTCCAGGCGCCGAACGTCGTGACCGGAGCCTGGAGCTGGAAGCCGCCCGGAAGCACCTCCGCGCGCTGCAAGGCCTCGATCAGCGCATCGACGTCGCGGACCTCGGGGTAGCGAAAGTAATGGCGCGCCCGGTAGGACTCCAGGGCCATGCGAAGGATCTCCAGGTCGTTCTGGGCCCGGTAATAGGGATCCTCGACGGTGTTGGGAGACGGCGGCAGGTTCTCGCCCGAGGGCAAGCTCTGCTGAACCAGCACGAAGACCTTGCCGTTTTCGCGGCGGGCCGCCGCTCGGTAGTCGGGCGTCACGCGCTCCCAGGTATTGCCTTCGAGCGTGCCGTGCTCGGCGAAGGGCGCTTGGCGCAGGCCTTCGGTCATGGCCGAAAGCAGGGCCGTGACGTCGCTGGGTCCGGCCCCGGAGGGGAGTTCGGCGATCGCCCCCACCATTCGCCCGCCCGCGACGATCGGACTGAAGAACACCTCGCCCAGCTGGTAGAGCCGGGTCCCCTCAGGCCCCGCTTCCCAGGGGTAACGGAGTTCCAGGTCGCTCGCCCGCATCCCGAGCGTCCCCAGTGCCGGCAGCTGTAGCGCCAGGACGATGCCCATGGCAAGCCCCAATCCCCAGGTTCCGCGCATGGCCCTTCCTCCCCTCGCGGGCCCTTCGCCGTCCGACTCAGGCCCGCGATCGCGCCGGAACCCGCAGGTCCGGCTCCCGATTGGGTGACGACCAAGAGTCTAGGGGGAAAGCGCTCGCTTGCCTTCGGCGAAACCGACAGGGGGATTCGGTGGGTTGCTTCATTAGCGGGTTTAACGTTAGGATATTTCATAACTTTAGTGCTACCCCCCGATAGAGGAGACATGCGTGAGCACCGTGACCGACGAACGCTCCCCAGCTGGCCTGCTTGCCCGACTCATGGTTCGCAAACCGCTGCCCCGTACCGAAGATTCGGGATTCCAGCGGGTTCTGGGAGCCCTTGACCTGACGTCTCTGGGCATCGGAGCCATCATCGGCACCGGTATCTTCGTCATCACCGGAACGGCGGCCGCCAAGTACGCAGGACCGGGCATCATCCTCAGCTTCCTCTTCGCGGGGCTCGCGTGCGCCTTCGCGGCCCTGGCCTATGCCGAGGTCGCGTCGATGATCCCCGCCTCGGGCTCGGCCTACACCTACGCCTACACCGCCTTCGGCGAGTTCATCGCCTGGGTGATCGGCTGGGTGCTCGTCCTCGAATACGTGGTGGCGACCGCCGCCGTCGCCATCGGGTGGTCAGGGTACTTCGTCAAAATCTTACATAACATCGGCCTCGAGTTACCGGCCATGTGGGTCAACGCCCCAGGCACGGTGCCCGGGGCCCTCATCAACATCCCGGCCATCCTGATCGCCTTGGCCGTCACCACCGTGCTGGTGCGCGGCATCCGCGAGTCGGTGAACACCAATACCATCTTCGTCTTCGTCAAGGTGGCGGTCCTGCTGCTCTTCATCGCCATCACCCTGGGTCACGTCAATCCCGGCAACTGGGATCCCTTCCTGCCCAACGGCTTCGGTGGGGTCATGACCGGCGCGGCCACCATCTTCTTCGCCTTCATCGGTTTCGATGCCGTGTCCAACGCGGCCGAGGAGACCAAGAACCCCCAGCGCGACCTGCCCATCGGCATCTTGGTCTCGCTCTTCGTCTGCACGGCTTTCTACGTCGCGGTCGGAGCCATCTTCACGGGCATCATCCCCCAGAGCCTCTACCCGCAGCTGATGGATAACGCTGCTCCCTTGGCCTTTGCCCTCGAATACGTCGGCAAGGGTTGGGCCGCCGCGCTCTTGAGCATCGGTGCCGTGGCCGGCATCACCTCGGTGCTGGTCGTCATGCTGATGGGCATGCCGCGCATCTTCTTCGCGATGGGGCGCGACGGTCTGATGCCCAAGGTCTTCACCAAGGTGCACCCGCGCTTCGGCACCCCGCACGTCACCACCATCGTGACCGGCGTGGCCGTCGCGATCCTGGCGGGCCTGACGCCGATCTCGTCGGTCGCCGAGCTTGCCAACATCGGGACCTTGTTCGCCTTCATCTGCGTGGCGATTGGCGCCTGGGTGCTTCGTTACACCCGGCCCGAATGGAAGCGGGGCTTCCGCGTCCCCTTCATCCCGGTGGTCGCCATCGGCACCTTCCTCAGCTGCGGCTACTTGATCATCTCGCTGCCGCATATCACCATCCAGCGCTTCCTCATCTGGCTGGCCATCGGCATCGCCGTCTACTTTGCGTACGGCATCCGGCACTCGGTCCTGGGGAACGCCCAGAAGTAAGTCGAAAAGGGGCGCCCGAGGGCGCCCCTTTTACATGGGCAAGCGCTTTCGGCGCTAGAACGTCGCTTCGAGCCGGTGAAGCAAGCCTAGGCGTCGGGCGCGCTCCAGGAGTTCGGCGGTGATCACCTCGCCTTCCCGGATCAGCGTCTGACCCAGCGGATCGAGCAAGGTGCATGCCGCCGTCTGACCGACCATGTAGTCCCCATGGGCGGAATCTCCCTCCCCGTGATCATGACCGTCGATCACCGCACCCTCCCCCTCCGCTTGCTCGCGCACCAGCAGGAACCGCGTCCCGCCCGCGAAGGGTCCGGCCTCCCCCAGCCGCCTCATCCCCCCACCGGGCAGGCTCTCGGCCATTCCGACCGCCCACCCCAAGAGCCCCCCGCGACCATCGAAGAGTGGCTCGCCCAAGGCCGGAGAGCCCCCGCCCTCCTCCCGCGCATGCGGATCCTCAAGCCGCTCTATCGCCAGCTGCGCGATCCGACCCGGCGTCGGCGATTGCACCACCACCTTCACCCGGCCGACCACCTCGCCGGACGCATAATCGATCACGGGACAGCCCAGAAGATCGAAGTCCAAGGGTCTCATCTCGGCGTCGCTCCTTACGCTCTGAGCCTCTCTCCAGCCCCTCCAAGGGACGGTTCAACGCTCACCCGGTCACTCCGGGGTCATTTGGGCTCCAAGCCCGCGCTTTTCGTCGTCGGGAGCCAGATTCCATCCCCATTGATGGCGTCGACGCTGGAGTGATCGAACCCCATGCCCTCCGATCCTACCCGGAGGCCTTCGCGCCGACATGGCCCCGATCGACAAGGTTCATGAGCCGCCTCGCGACCCACGCTCGCCGCTGTGCTAGAATGGATCCCGCGCGGATGGCCCGCCCCGCGCCTGATTCCGTCCGAAAGGAGCGCTCCTGTGATCCGGGTCTCCTCCCGTCAAGAGCTCCGTGATTCCCTCACTCGCCTGAAGAAGCCCGAAGCCCGCGTCGGCTTCGTCCCCACCATGGGCTACCTCCACGAGGGGCACGCCAGCCTCATTCGACTCGCCCGTCAGACCTCGGACGTTGTCGTCGTCTCGATCTTCGTCAACCCCAAGCAGTTCGGGCCCAACGAGGACCTCGATCGCTACCCCCGGGACCTCGAACGCGACATGCAGCTCTGCGCCCAGGAAGGCGTCGACCTCCTCTTCACCCCCCAGCCCGAAGACGTCTACCCGCCCGGCTTCCGGACCCAGGTCTCGGTTTCGGGCCTGACCGAGCCCCTTTGCGGCGCGTCTCGCCCCGGCCACTTCACCGGCGTCACCACGGTCGTCGCCCGCCTCTTCGGCCTCGTCCGCCCCGACCGGGCCTTCTTCGGCCAGAAGGACTTCCAGCAGTGGCGCGTCATCGCCCAGATGGTCGAGGACCTCGCCCTCCCCGTCGAGGTCGTCCGTGGGCCCATCGTTCGCGAAACCGACGGCCTCGCCCTCAGCTCGCGGAACACCTACCTCTCTGCCGAGGACCGGAAACGCTCCCTGGCGCTCTCTCGCGCTTTGGCCCAGGCCATGCGCATGGTCCTGGCGGGCGAGCGCTCGGCCGAGGCCGTCCTGGCCGCGGCTCAAGCCGAACTCGCGAACGTCGACGTCGAGTACCTGGAGCTTCGTGACGCCGACACCCTCCAGCCCGTCGCCAAGCTCGAGCGCCCGGCCGTCATGGCGATCGCCGCCAAGGTCGGCAAGACCCGGTTGATCGACAACGCCCTCCTTGCCTCGGATTCCCCGGATCGAAACCTCCCTCGCCTCTTGGAAGGAGCTTCCCTTTGAGCCGCCTCATCGTCGCCATCGACGGCCCCGCCGGGGCCGGCAAGAGCACCGTCGCCCGCAAGGTAGCCAACCGCCTCGGCCTCCTCTTCCTCGATACCGGAGCCATGTACCGAGCCATCACCTGGAAGGCCATGCAACAGGGCCTTCCCCTCGACGACGCGGAGGCGATCACCCGGCTGGCCCAGGAGTCGCGTATCGAGCTTCAGCCCGGCCAGGATGGAGACCGGGTCCGGATTGACGGCCAGGACGTCACCGACGCCATCCGCAGCCCCGAGGTCACCCGCAACGTCTCCCAGGTCTCCGCCCATGCCGGCGTCCGTGAGGTCCTGGTCGAGCGTCAGCGTGAGATGTCCAAGGACGGAGGAGTGGTCGCCGAGGGCCGGGACATCGGCACCGTAGTCTTCCCGAACGCCCCGGTCAAGATCTTCCTGGTCGCCTCCCCCATGGAGCGGGCCCGCCGGCGCGCCAAGGACCTCGAGGCCAAGGGCCATACGGTCGACCTCGAGGAGCTGGCCGCCGAGATCGCCCGCCGGGACGCCTACGACTCCAACCGGGCCGTGAGCCCCTTGAAGCCGGCAGCCGACGCAGTCCATGTCGACACCGACACCATGACGGCGGATCAGGTGGTGGATCGGATTCTGGCGATCGCCCAGGAACGCCAAGAAGCCTGATCAGCCTGGGGAGCGCCTTCGAGGCCAGTCAGCGACCCTGAAGGCCCGCCTAGGGAGGCGTTCGTCGGCAGCTGGGGCTTCAGATCCCGTCTGGGACGCCGATAACGATTAGAGGTTCCCCGCAGGGGGTATAGTGAGTCGAACCCGCTTCTCGGTTCAAGGCCTTGGTCGGCGGGTGGTGCAGGAGGGAAAACGCGTGCTGGATAAGCTTTTTGGAGGAACCGTCGGGGTTCTTCATGCCAGCTTGACGGGACTCGGCCACCGTCAGCGCGCCCTCGCCGAAAACGTCGCGAATGCCGACACCCCTCACTACAAGCGCTTCGAGGTCTCCTACGAGGCCCAGCTCCAGGCAGCCGTCGAAGGCGGCCCTCAGGCTCCCTTGGCCATGACCCACCCCGGTCACCTCAGCCTGGGGCCCCAAAGCCTGACCCAGTTTCGCCCCGAGTTGCGCCGCGCCGAGGACTCCACGCTGCGCAACGACGGCAACAACGTCGACATCGACGTCGAGATGACGCGCCTCGCGCAGACCAACGTCACCTACAATGCGGTGGCCGAACTGATGAAGCGCAAGATGACCGGCCTCAAGGAAGTGATCCGCGGCCAGTAGGCCGCCTTTTCGCAGGGAGAAGACGATGGGACTTTTCGACGCGCTCAATACCGCCGCCTCGGCGCTCACCGCCCAGCGCCTCCGCATGGACGTGGTCGCTTCCAACCTGGCGAACGCCAACACCACTCGGACCGACAAGGGCGAGGCCTACCGCCGCGAGATGGTGGTCTTCGAGTCCCGCCCCTCCCAGCGGCCCACCGGCATGCCGACCCATGGCGTGCGCGTCTCGGGCATCATCGAGGACGCGTCGCCCTTCCGGATGGTCCATGATCCTGAGCATCCGGATGCCAACGGGGAAGGCTACGTCGCCTATCCCAACGTCAATCCCGTCACCGAGATGACCGACATGATCTCGGCCACCCGCTCCTACGAGGCGAACGTCACCGTCATCCAGTCGCTGAAGTCCGCCGCCCAGAAGGCCCTGGAGATCTAAGATGCCCTTCCTCCCGCCCATCGGCCCCCTGGCCGCTCCCATTCCCGGAGTCCCTGGTATTCCTTTGCCGGGTCTTCCCCGTCCCGACTTCGGCGCCATCTTTGATAACCAATCCCAGGGAGCGCCCGCTTCCAGCGTTCCCCTCGCCCCCAGCGGCCAGTCGACTCCGCTTTTGCCCCCGGCGCGCAGCCTCGGCGAGTCCGCGCTCGGTCCCTCGGCGTCGACCCAGGCCGGTCGTGCGGTGGGCCCCCGAGCAGGCCAGACGGCCATGGGCATCGAACCCGTCTTCGAGTCGATCGGCAACTACCTCGGCTCCGTCAACCAACTCACCCAGATTTCCGACGCCAAGCAGCGCGACCTGGCCATGGGCAAGGACGTCGAGCTTCACGACGTGATGATCGCGGCCGAGAAAGCCTCGGTCGCCGTCAACCTCACGACGCAAATTCGGAATAAGTTGGTGGAATCCTACCAAGAAGTGATGAGGCTGCAGGTCTAACCAGGGCTGCGGGCACGGCACGCTCATTTCCTGGGCAAGGGCGGGCGAAACTCCGCTGTTCAAGAGGAGCGAAGGTTTTGTTCGTTGTGCTAAGCTAGGCTTTGGCTGGAAAGCAAACCATGCTATGCTTCCCTGAGTGAAGAAAGTGTGAGGTTTGGCTGGGTCCAGTCAGCCCAAAGGGCGGTCGAACGTATCGTCCGGGCGCGGCTCCGCGCAAAAGGGCCTCAGCAGCCAAGGAAGGCTGCGGTGAGAGGACCATGAGGGTGGCTTTGGGGGGATGACGATACGGTGATAAGGGTTCGATGAACGAGTTCCTAAGCCAGCTACAATCTGATATCGGCCGGATTTGGTCCGGCTTGAGCCGAACCCAGCAAATCCTCTTCGGGGCGGTGGCCGCCGTTTCCATCGCGGCCATCGTCTTGTTGCTCGTCTGGGCGCGATCGCCCGAATGGGCCCCCCTCTACACCAACGTCGCGGAGTCCGACGCCGGCCAGATCGTCCAGAAGCTCAAGGACGGGCAGGTCCCCTACCAGATTTCCAAGGACGGCAAGTCCATCATGGTGCCCCGCAGCCAGGTCCATGAGCTACGCCTCCAGATGGCGGCCCAGGGCCTGCCCCTGGGCGGTGAGGTCGGCTTCGAGATCTTCGACAAGAACACCTTCGGCATGACCGAAGCCGTCCAGAAGCTCAACTACCAGCGCGCCCTTCAGGGGGAGCTCTCGCGCACCATTTCCAACATGCAGGGCGTCGAGCAAGCCCGGGTCCACCTGGTCATCCCCGAGCCCGACCTCTTCACCGACACCGCCGAGACTCCGACCGCGGCCGTGGTCCTGAAGCTCTTCCCCACAGCGAAGTTCTCGCCCGAGCAGGCCAAGACCATCGTGCACCTGGTCTCCAAGTCCGTGAAGGGCCTTACTCCCTCCAACGTCGTCATCACCGACGTCAACGGCCGCAACTACACCGACGAGCTCTCCCTGGGCCAGGATAACCCCCTCTCGCCCGAGCAGAGCCTCAAGCAGCTGGAGTACAAGCGGCAAGCCGAGATGGGCATCCGCAAGAACCTCCAGGGCATGCTCGACCGGGTGCTCGGTCCCAATGGGGCCGTGGTCAACGTGGTCGCCGAGATGGACTTCAGCCAGCAGGAGACCAACCAGGAGACCTTCGAGCCGGTCGTCACCCGTCAGGACGGGACCTCCACGGGCCTCCTGCGCTCCGAGCGCGAGTACCATGAGCGCTGGGACGGTAGCGTGGCCTCCAACGGGGGGATCCCCGGTACGGCCACCAACATCCCGACCTACGAGGCCTCGCAGTCGACGGCCGTCGGGCCGGGCGGCTACGAGAAGCTCGACCATACCCGCAACTACGAGGTCAACAAGTCGGTCCAGCGCAAGATCAAGCCGCCGGCTGAACTCAAGCGCCTCTCGGTGGCGGTCGCCGTCAACGGCGAGCTCGAACCGGAGCAAATCGCCGATCTGCGCCAGATGATCTCGGCGGCGGCGGGCGTCAACGAGGCCCGTGGCGATACCGTCGTGGTCTCGGCCCTCAAGTTCAACGACACCGTGGCCAAGGCGCAGGAAGAGGCCTTTGCGAAGGAGGAGGCCAAGGAGCAGACGCAGTTCTACCTGAAGATCGCGGCGGCCGTCATCCTCGGCATCGTGGCCCTGATCCTGCTGCGGCGCGGTCTGAGAGGCAAGCCTGCGGCCGAGGAGCTGCCCGACCTCTCCCCGTTGACCCTCGAGTCCACCGTCAAGCAGGACCTCGCGGAGATCGGCCAGATCGGCGAAGAAGATCGCAAGACCCACCTCCAGCGCGAGATCTCCAAGGTCATCAAGAGCCAGCCCGACGAGGTGGCCCGTCTCGTCCGCTCGTGGATGCTGGAGGACGAATAGCCCATGAAGGTGAAGCATCTCTCCGGCAAACAGAAGGCAGCGGCCCTCCTCGTGGCCCTCGGCCCCGACACCGCCAGCTTGATCCTCAAGGCCCTGGGCGACACCGAGGAGGTGGAGACCCTCACGCTCGAAATCGCCAACCTCGGCAAGCTCTCCAACGAGTCCTCCGAGGAGCTGCTCGAGGAGTTCTACCACACGCTCCAGGCCAACCAGTACATCTCCACCGGCGGCGTGAACTTCGCCCGTGAGCTCTTGGCCAAGGCCCTGGGCCCCGACAAGGCCGAGGAGATCCTGCAAAGACTCAGCGAGTCCTTGACCTCGCTGCCCTTCGAGTTCATCCGCCAGGCGGACGCCTCGCAGATCCTCAACTTCATCCAGAACGAGCATCCCCAGACGATCGCCTTGATTCTCGCCTACATGAAGGCGGAGCAGGCGGCGATGGTGATCTCGGGCCTGCCTTCCGACTTGCAGACCGAGGTGGCCACCCGTATCGCGCAGATGGACCGGACCACTCCCGCCGTCCTGCGCGAGGTCGAGAAGGTGCTCGAGCGCAAGTTCTCGGCGGTCATGAACCAGGACTTCACCAACGCCGGCGGCCTCAAGGCCCTGGTGGACGTGCTCAACCGGGTCGACCGCGGCACGGAGAAGACCATCCTGGAATCGCTCGAGGAGCAGAACCCGGATCTCGCCGAAGAGATCAAGAAGCTCATGTTCGTCTTCGAGGATATCGTGGTGCTGGACGACCGCTCGATTCAGCGCATCCTCCGCGACGTGGACACCAAGGAGCTGGCGGTCGCCCTCAAGGGCTCCAACGACGACGTCCGGACCCGGATCTTCAAGAACATGTCCGAGCGCATGGGCAAGATCGTCAAGGACGAGATGGAGTTCATGGGGCCGGTTCGCGTCCGCGACGTCGAGGAAGTTCAGCAGAAAGTCGTGGCCATCATCCGCTCCCTGGAGGAGAAGGGCGAGATCATCGTTTCCCGCGGCAACGGCGACGAACTGGTGGGATAGGCCATGGGTCGCATCCTCAAGGGCGCCGAACTCCGAGACGGAAAGTGGGTCGTTCCCACGCCCCGCAGCGTCGAGGTGGTCCCCGCGGATCTCGCGGCCCCCGAAGCCGCCGCCGAGCCCGAGGTCGATCTTGCGGCTTTGCTCGCCGAGGCGCAGGCCGAGGCGGAGCGCGTCCTGGCCGCCGCAGCCCAGGAGGCCGAGCGGCTCCGCGAGGCCGCCCGCCAGGAAGGCTACCAGCAGGGCTTCAACCAAGGGGAGAACGACGGCCGCCAGCAATGGCAGGCTCGCGTCCAGGAGCTGGCCGCCGACGGTCAGGCCCTGCTCGACCAGCGCAAGCGCTGGTTCCAGGACGCCGAAAACGACGTCGTCAAGCTGGCCTTGCTCGTGGCCGACCGGATCCTTCACCGAGATGCGCGAAACCGCGACGTGGTCGTCGCGCTGATCCAGTCCACCTTGGTGCACCTCGAGGACGCCGCGGTCGTGCGGATCCGCGTGCATCCCTCCGATGCCCCGGGGCTTGCCGGCAGCCTGAACCTGCCGGAGGTGGAGATCAAGCCCGATGCGACGGTCGGCCTGGGAGGCGTGGTTCTCGAAACGCTGACCGGACGGGTGGACGGGCGCTTCGTGACCCAGTTCCGGGAGCTCGCTTCCGCCGTCCTCATGACCGATCCCGACGCGGATCCGGTGCTCGCCCCGGTGCTCACGGAGCTCGAGGCTCCGCTCGAGGCCAGGATTCCGGCCGCGGAGCCCTCATGGAAACCCGTCTAAACCTCACTTCCGCCGTAGAGCGTGCCCGCGCGTGCCGTCCTTTGCGCCACGAGGGCAAGGTGGCTCAGGTCATCGGGCTCGTGGTCGAGTCTTTCGGCCCTCCGGCGAGCCTCGGCGAGCTGGCTCACATCGATTGCGGCGGGGGACGCGTCGTGCCGGCGGAGGTGGTCGGCTTCCGCGAGGATCGCCTCCTCCTGATGCCCCTGGGCACCATGGAGGGGATCAAGCCGGGAAGCCCCGTCGTGGCGACCGGTCGCCAGCTCTACGTGAACGTGGGTCCTGAGCTGCTAGGACGCGTTTTGGATGGCCTGGGCAATCCCATCGACGGAAAGGGCCCCATCGTCCATGGCAAGCGCGCTCCCTTGGAGGCGCCTCCTCCCAATCCCTTGACCCGCCAGCGCATCAAGGATCCGCTGCCGATGGGCGTGAGGGCGATGGACGGCCTTTTGACCTGCGGTCAGGGGCAGCGCCTCGGCATCTTCGCGGGTTCGGGTGTGGGGAAGAGTACGCTGCTGGGGATGATTGCCCGCGAAGCCAAGGCGGATCTCAACGTGATCGCGCTGATCGGCGAGCGGGGCCGAGAGGTCCGTGAGTTCCTGGAGCGCGACCTGGGCGAGGAAGGCCTCGCGCGCTCGGTGGTGGTGGTCGCGACCTCGGACCAGCCTGCCCTCCAGCGCCTCAAGGGAGCCTTCGTGGCGACGGCGATCGCCGAGCATTTCCGCGACCAGGGGGCCAACGTCATCCTCATGATGGACTCGGTCACCCGCTTCGCCATGGCGCAGCGTGAGGTCGGCCTAGCCATCGGCGAGCCGCCTGCGACCAAGGGCTACACCCCCTCGGTCTTCGCCTTGTTGCCCAAGCTCCTGGAGCGCGCCGGCACGGCCGAGCAGGGTGCCATCACCGCCCTCTACACCGTCCTGGTCGAAGGCGACGATACCAACGAGCCGATCGCCGACACGGTCCGAGGTATTCTCGACGGGCATATCGTCCTGTCGCGCGATCTCGCCGCCCAGAACCACTATCCGGCCATCGACGTGCTGGGCTCGGTCTCGCGCGTCATGACCGAGATCGTGCCTGCCGAGCATCTCAAGGCCGCGGGCGGCCTGCGCGAGATGCTCGCGGTCTTCCGCGAGGCGCGGGATCTCATCAACATCGGGGCCTACCAGCCGGGCTCCAATCCCCAGATTGACCGGGCGATCGCCCTGGTCCCCAAGATCAACGCCTTCCTCAAGCAAGCCGTCGACGAGCCAATGGGCTACGAGGAGGCGATCGCCTCCTTGCAGTCCCTGGGAGTCTAAGCCATGCCGGCCTTCAAGTTCCGGCTCCAGACCGTGCTCGACATGCGGGCGCGCGAGGAGGAGGCGCGCGGGCGCGAGCTCGCCCTGGCCTTGAGGGCGCTCGAGGCGGAGCAAACCAAGCTCACCGAGCTTCGCGTCCTCGAAGCCAATGCGCTCGCCGAGTACCATCAGCTTCAAAAAGAGGGGCGGCTGGACGTGCAGGCCATCCAGTGGTTCCAAACCTACTCCATGGGCCTCATGGCCACCATCCGGGAGCAGATTCGGCATATTGCCGACGCCGAGAAGGTGGTCGAACAGCGGCGCGGCGTCCTGATCGAAGCGGCTCGGGCCAAGCAGGTCCTCGATGAGTTGAAAACCCAGGCGCAGCGGGAGCATCAGCGGGCGGAGGACCTGGCCGAAGCCAAGCAGCTCGATGAAATCGCCACCCTGCGGCATGTCCGAAAATCCTAAGCGTCAAATCCGACACGTCGGAACCTTGCCAAGCTAGGGTATAAGACAAGGGTAAGCCCAAACTGAGGACAACGTCGTGACCATTCGCATGCCGCCCCATTCGCACCTCGACCACGCCGGCCCCCTACTGGGGAAGGGGCGTCCAGACTCGGACAAGGGTGGTTTGGGCCTGGACATGGAGCTGAGCCTCGATGACGCGATCACGCGTTTAAGCGGTCCGACGCCGGATACGAAGACGGGCGATCGCCTCCAACTGAGTTCCTCGACCGAGCCCAAGTCGAGCCTCCGTGACGTTTCCGAGAAGGCGCGCGAGGCTCAGAAGAAAGTGGCGACTCCGGAGACCTCGTCGGAAAAGAAGACCGAGACGTCGCCGGAGACGACGGTCCCCACCAATCCCTTCAACCGGAAATCCCCGGCCCTCCAGGCGCAGGAAGCCGTCATCGAGAAGGCCCTCGCCGGAGAGATCATCGCGTTTCCGAATTCGAGCGGCGCGACGGCCATCGTGAGGCTGGCGCCCTTGGATGCCAAGAAGGCCGCTTCGGATGCGCAGGCTAAGCAGGCCATCCGTCTGACGGTCGACGGTCATCAGTTTCAGGTGACGTTGGACGCGGGGCTCGACCCCAAGGAGTCCCTGGCCAAGCTCGCGGACTACATTTCCAAGGTTCCCGGCCACCTGCGGCCCGCCCTCAAGTCAGTCACGCTCTCCCAGACGCCGAACCCCGAGGACGCCTACTGGGCGCGGGTCTACGGGCTCGATTCCTTCTCGTCCGCGGCCACGGCCGGGGGAGTGGCGATCACCATCTGGAACCTGAAGGAGAATCCGCATAACCTCAACGAGGGAGTCTTCAACCACGAGATGGCTCACCTGATCGGCACGGCCTATTCGACCAGCCGGACCCGTCACGCGGAGATGATCCCGCCGGGCTGGGAAGACGCTATCCGAGCGGACAGCGGCCGGGTTTCGACGTACGCCGCCCACAACGCCAACGAAGACTTCTCGGAGGCCTGGCGCTACTACCTCGAAGCCCGTCAGACTCCCGAGAAGCTCAGGGAGTTCAAGGAGAAGTATCCCAACCGGAGCCGGATCCTGGAGGCCATCTACGAGAAAACCTTCGAGGGCAAGTTCAAGGTCAGCAAGGCCAGCCCCAATGGGCAGGGAGCGCGCGTTGGCTAACATGATCGAGTTCGTGGACGGCAACACCAACACGGTGCTGCAGCGCGTGCCGTTCGATCAGGTGCCGCCCGGAAACCGCGAGGTTTACCTGCGGGACGGGGAGCGAGTCTCTTCGGCTCAGGAGGCGGATGAGATCATTCCCATCGCGCGGGTGGTGAGGCTGCTCGTCGATGATGCGGGCGCCCCTGCGGAGCCCGAGCATGCGACCCGGGCCATGATTCAAGAGTTCGACGCCTCGGGCGTCCTGCTCCGCGAGACCCTCCAGCTGCGTTCTCGCTAAGTCGACTTCGATTCTCCCCCTAAACTTCCTCCGATCCCGGCCGATGATGAGGGATATGGCGCTTGCTGCGCCTTGCAAGGAGGAACGCATGACCCCCAATCCATTGGTGGCCATGGCCGCTCCCGCCCCGGAAACTCGATACGCGCCCCGGGAAATGCCTCGCGCGGGAAGTCGCAAGGAAGGTCCATCCTTCGAAGAGCGGCTGAACCTGGCGTCGGCGAAGTCCAAGCCCGAATCGACATCCAAGGGAGTGGCCGAATCCAAGTCTCAGGGCAAGCCTGAGGCAAAAGCCGAAGCCTCGACGGAAACCTCGCCTAAGGAGGCGGGCAAGGTCGAGGAGCAGGCGAAGACCCCTGAGGCGAACCTCGCCGCTGAGGTCGTCGCCCCGGCGGTTCCCGTCTCGGAGTTGTCGAGCGTTGCCGTCATGACGGCCGCGCCCGCGCCCCAGACCCCCGCCCCGGAAGTTCCCGAGGAAGGCCTCGCGCCTCAGGCCGTGGTTCAAGCTGCGGTTGCCGAAGGAACGGAAGTCGCCGATCCGGCGTTGACGGCGGTCGTCGCCAAGGCACTCGAGCCGCAAGCCAAGCCGGTGACGGCAGCCAAGGCCGACGCTGCGGCAAAGCCTGCCGAGGAAGCCGAAGCGGCCGAGCCGGCCGAGCCGGAAGTGACAGAGGTCGCCAAGGCGCCCGTGTCGGTCAAGCCGATCGCGCGCCAGTCGGTTCCGAGTTCGCTGGATGGCCTTCGCGCCGAGAAAGGGCTGATGTCCCTGAGGGAATCGTTGGACGGTGCTCCTCGCACCGAGACGACCCCCGCTCTTGCGAAGAACGAATCCCGCCCGATGCCCGCCCACCTCGACGAGGTGAAGGCCACCGTCGTCGATGAGGCGGCTCCTCAGGCTTCCACCGTGAAGCCCTGGGAGATCACCGAACCCGTACGGGTGGTGACGGATGGGACGGCCATCAAGTCGGACTCGACCCTCAAGGCCGAACCCGTGCCGGTGAAGGAAGCGATCACGCGCACCTTCGTCCAGGTCCACAAGACCCCCGATCGTCCGGCGGAACTGCGACTTCAGCTCAATCCCGAGCATCTCGGCCGCATGGAGGTCCGGGTGCACGCTCATGAAGGCGCGGTGAGCGCGGTCATCCGGGTCGAGCATGCCGGGGTTCGGGACATGGTCGAGAACCAGCTCGCCGCCCTGCGGACGAGCCTGGCCGAACAGGGAATCAAGGTCGATCGCCTGGAAGTGAGCGTGAACCAGCAGGGCCCTCGGGATCAGCAGGCTGCCGCGGGCTTCGAGTTCGGTCGTCAGTCCTTCGGTCAGGACGGGCAGCGGGAATCGTCGGGCCAGGCAAACCAGGGTCAAGCCCACCGCTCGGGTTGGGACGCCTGGAGCCTGGAAGAATCCGACGAGGTCCCGGTTCCAGAGACGGAATCCGGCTTCGACGCCCAGGCCTAACCAAGTCTTTATCGCCTGACGCCCCCTTCCGGGGGCAGGGCGACGTTGCGAGGAAACCTCATGCAGACCAATCCCGTATCTAATCAAACGTCGGGGGCGACCCAGACGTCCAACAAGTCCCAGAATCTCGGCCAGGCTGACTTTCTGAAGCTGTTGGTGGCGCAGTTGCGCTACCAGGACCCCATGAACCCCATGGAGGACAAGGAGTTCATCGCTCAGATGGCGCAGTTCAACGCCCTCGAGGAGATGCGCGGCCTGAACAAGAGCTTCGCGGCGATGTCCGACTTCAACCAGCTCACGCAGGCCTCTTCCTTGCTCGGCAAGACGGTGGCCATCCGGACCGACGACGAGCACTTCGCCGGCACCGTTGACGAGGTGCGCCGAGTCGCCGGGGAAGTCATGGTCCTGGTCAACGGCAAGGAATATCCCCTCGGGGCGATTCAGCAGGTTGCCGACCCTCAAGCTCTTCAGCCGCCTGCCGAAGATAAGAAAGAGGAGGGGTAACGATGTCGTTTGAAGGCATTGGATTTCCTCCGGGACCCATCGGTCCGGTAGGTCCTACCGGACCCAAGGCGGGAACCCCGGTCGCCCGGAGCACCGGTCCCGCGTTCGGGGACTTCTTCGACGCGAAGACCCGGGAGATCAAGATCTCGGCCCATGCGCAGGCTCGCCTCAAGAGCCGTGGTATCGACCTCAACGAGGCGCGGATGGCCAAGTTGACGGAAGCCGTGGATCGCGCGGCGAGCAAGGGAGCGAAGGAGTCGCTCGTGCTGATGGAAGACCTCGCGGTCATCGTCTCGGTGAAGAATCGGACGGTCATCACGGCGGTCGATGGGGCAAGCCTCAAGGAGAACGTCTTCACCAATATCGACTCGGCGGTCATTGTTTAACGCTTAACGTTTTACGGCTTCACTGGCGGCAAGGCTCGGACCCTTCTCGGGAGAGCCCGCTCCGGACCCGACTGGTCCGGGCCCGCCTCACTCACGAGGAGGATTCATGCTTCGTGCCATGAACTCGGGCGTCTCCGGCATGCGCAACCACCAGGTGCGTCTCGACGTCCTGGGCAACAACATCGCCAACGTCAACACCATCGGCTACAAGGGCCAGCGGGTCAACTTCCAGAGCCAGTTCTCGCAGACCATGCGCGGTGGCTCGGCTCCGTCGGGCGGCCTGGGGGGTACCAACCCCTCGCAGGTCGGTCTCGGTATGACCGTCGGCTCGATCGACCTCCTGATGTCCCAGGGAGCTTTGCAGGTCACCGGTCGCGCCACGGACCTGGCCATCAGCGGCGAAGGCTTCTTCATCCTCAACGACGGCGTGCAGAACGTCTACACCCGCGACGGTCAGTTCGACTTCGACAAGAAGGGCAACCTGATCAAGGTCTCCAACGGCTTCCGGGTCATGGGCTGGAACGCCCAGGAAGTGAACGGAGTGCCTATCGTCAACTCTTCGCGGGCTCCCGAGCCGATCGTGGTTCCCAAGAGCACGACGATTCCGCCCCGGGCCACGGACCTGCTGGAGTTCAACGGCAACCTCAGCGCGAACGCGAAGATCCCGACCCTCGCGGCAACCGGCAACCTGACGGCCGGCACGGCCCTCGGCGGTGTCGTCGCGGGTCCCGCGCTCACCTTCACGGATTCCACCGGGGCGACCATGACGGGCAACTTGACCTACACCAAGTCCGCCACCGACGCCAACGTCTGGGACGTCAGCTTCACCCCGACGGCGGGGATCACCACCCCGGCCGCGGCGACCTCGCTGGGAACCGTGACGTTCGATGCCGCCTCGGGAACCTACTTCTCGAGCAACCTCACGGCGCTCACCCTCACCCCGGCGAGCGGCGCGGAGCCCATGCAGTTCGCGGTCGATCCCACCAAGCTCACGCATACTGCCTCGGCAACGGACGTGCCTGCCGCGACGACCGTCGCGCAGAACGAGACCCGGGTCTCGGTCAAGATGTTCGACTCGCTGGGCAACGAGCGCAGCGGCATCATGGTCTTCAGCCGGCAGTCGACGGATACCTGGACGGCGCGCTTCGAGCATTCCGGAGGGTTCGCCGAGACTTCGCCGATTTACCTCACGGGCAACGTCAAGTTCGACGACCGGGGTATCCTTAGCGCGAACTCGCTGGGGGCGATCACCCTCTCGCCGGATCTGGGCGCTCGGCCGATGTCGGTGGGCGTGAACGTGGGCGCTATCGGTCAGGCCACCGGCTTCACGTCATTCGCCAGCGACAACACGGCCGTCCTTTCGGATCAGACCGGCTACGCCGCGGGCGAGCTCTCAAGCGTCAGCCTGGACAGCTCGGGCACCATCACGGGCAGCTTCACCAACGGCCGGACCCGGATCCTCGGCCAGGTGGCGGTCGCCAACTTCACGAACCCGGCGGGCTTGGCCTCGAAGGGCGATAACGTCTACACCCAGAGCAACAACTCCGGTGAGGCGCAGATCGGCATCGCAGGTCAGGGTGGCCGTGGCGCCCTGCAGTCCGGAGCGCTCGAAGGCTCCAACGTGGACCTGGCGCAGACCTTCTCGGATCTGATCGTGGCCCAGCGAGGCTTCCAGTCGAACTCGCGGATCATCTCCTCCTCGGACGAGGTCCTCCAGGAGTTGATGAACCTCAAGCGCTAGCGCCCGCGGCTCTGGCGTAAGGTAATTCCCTATGATCCCCCTCGATTCCAATCTCCGGGTCCCGACATCGGGCACCGTCGTCGCCCTCCCCACCGGGGGCGCGGAGAAGATCGAGGGGGATTTGCTTCGCGCCCTCCTCCTGGCCGGCAAGGTCGAGGCGCGGGTCCTGCAAGTGCTCAACCAGACGGCGCTTCTCGACTTCCTCAACCTCGGCTCCGCCAAGGTGCGGACCGAGGTCCCCTTGCGGGCCGGAGATGTCTTCACCGCCGTGGTCGAACCTCGTCCCGAGGGCAGCGCCGATCCCCTCAAACTGAGGATTGCCGAGATTCGCCATGAGCCCGCCTCGCCTCTCAAGGCCGAGCGGCTTGCCGCGCAGCTCGAGGGCATGAGCCTCCCGACGGATGCCAAGCATCAGGCCATGGCTCGGGCGCTTTTGCGCCACGCGGGGACGGTCAGCCGAGAGGCGATGACTCAGCTCAACGAGGCCCTGATCCGCCTGTCGGCCAAGGCGGGAGGCTCGGAAGCTCCGCCGGAAGGCGCCGTGCGCATGGCGTCGGCAACCCCTCAAGCCGCCCGGCTCCCGGTGCCCGTCAGGGTGCTGGAGGCCGCGGCCTTTTTGGTCTCCAAGAACCTTCCCGTCACGGAGGAAGCCGTCGAGTGGGTGGCGGGCCGCCTCAACGCGACGACGACGGCGGGGGAGCGGATGGGGGCGATCGCCCGTCGCCTTCCCGAGCCGGTTACGCCGGCCGCCCAGGCGCTCGTGGAACTGGCCCTTCCCGACGGGGATCCCGCCGAGACGGCCGAGCACCTGGCCAAGCTGGCAAAGGCCTTCACCCCGCCGGAAGCGCGCCTCGCGCGCATGATCGCAGCGGAGCCCCCGAGCGTCCGTCCCGCGGCGGAGAGCCCGGTGGATCCGTTGCAGGCCCGTTCCACGGAAGCCGTGAAGGAGCCCACGGCCTCGGTCCCTCGGCAGGACTCCGCTCCGAGCGCCGATGCCGGCCGGCCGGCTGCAAGCCTGCCACCCCGAGGCATGGCCGAGCCTTTGGTGAAGATCCAGGAGGCGCTGACCGCCGTCTTGGAACGGGCGGTGCGCAGCGGAGAGGGAGGAGAACCGATTCGCGAGGCGCTTTCCGAGGTCCGCTTCGGGCAGCTCGTGAACGCCAGCTCCTCCGATCCCTTGCAGGCGGCCGGGGAGCGGAGCGTGGCGATGCCGCTCTGGTGGAGCGGGGGATCCGGGGAAATCCGGGTCAAGTACCAGCCCCGGGACGGCAAGAAGCGCTCGGGGGGGGACGCCGAGGATACACGGGTGGTGGTGACCCTGGATACGACCCATCTCCAGCGCGTGAAGATCGATTTACTTTTGGGTCGAAAGCAGCTAAACTGTCAGGTCGCCGTTGAGGACCAGGCAGTCGCGGAAGTGCTTCGCCAGCGGCTTCCAGAGTTGCAAGAGGCCTTGGAAACGACGGGGTTGCGCGTGAACGCCCTGGGGGTCAAGCACGTTTCGCCCCAGGCGCCCGTCACGGCGATCGACGCGCTACGACAAGTGGACGTTTGGTTATGAGCGACGCGCAGAAGCCTAAGAAAGCGGTCGCCCTTTCGTATGACGAGAGCGCGGATGAAGCCCCTCGCGTCGTGGCCTCGGGATCCGGCCTGGTCGCTGAGCGGATCGTGAAGACGGCCCAGGAGGCGGGGGTCGCGATCCAGGAGAATCCGGGGTTGGTCGAAGCGCTTGCGGCCCTGGATCTGGGTGAGCAGATCCCTGCGGAGCTCTACCCGGTGGTCGCGGAAGTGCTGGTCTGGGTCCGGCGCGTGGACAAGGAACAAGGGAGCGCCGGGAAGCGTGGCTCGAAGAGGAGTGATCCGTGATCAAGGTGACTCGCCTTAACGGAACGGAATTGGTCATCAACGCCGACCTGATCGAGACGATCGAGGAGCGGCCGGATACCATCGTGACCCTGACCAACGAGCACCGCTTCGTGGTCAAGGAATCGATTGATCAGCTTTTGGATCGGATTGCCGCCTACCGGCGGCGCTGCCATCCGGGAGTCCGGAGCGTGACCGTGGACGGGGAAAGGGACTAGCCCATGGAACTCGCAACACTCATCGGTTTGCTGGTGGGCTGGGGGGTCATGATCCTGGCCAACGCCCTGGAAGGCGGCCACCTCTCGAGCCTTTGGCAGTACACGGCTTTCTTGATCGTGGTGGGCGGCACCATCGGGGCGACGTTCATCTCCTTTCCCTTGAAGGACGTGCTGAACCTCCCGAAGATCATCGCGCTGACCTTCCAGAAGAGCCCTTACGACGCGGCGGCCCTGATTCCTCAGCTCTCGGGCTACGCGGACAAGGCGCGGCGGGAGGGCTTGCTCGCCCTGGAGGCCGAGCTCGCGGGGACCGACGACGAGTTCCTGCGCAAGGGGCTGCAGATGGTGGCCGACGGGATCGACCCGCATACGGTGCGGGAGCTGATGGAGACGGAATTGACCTTCATCGCGAGCCGGCATGCGGCGTCCTTCGGGATCCTCGAGGCGATGGGCGGCTACGCGCCGACCATGGGGATCATCGGGACGGTCATGGGGCTGATTCACGTCCTCGGCAACCTGAGCGAGCCGTCGAAGCTGGGCTCGGCGATCGCCGTGGCCTTCGTCGCCACGCTCTACGGGGTTTGGACCGCGAACCTTCTCTGGCTGCCCTTGGCCACCAAGCTCAAGCGGCGCTCCGAGGAGGAGATCTTGGCGCGCGAGATGATGGTGACAGGCATCCTGTCCATCCAGGCGGGTGAGAACCCCCAGATCGTCGAGGACAAGCTCAAGGGCTTCCTCGCTCCCAAGCTGCGCGGCGGGCTGAAGCCTGAAGAGGCGGTCCGCTAGTCATGGCGGGCATGCGGCGGAGGGGACGTCACGGCGGAGGCGGCCATAACTCTTCGGAGCGGTGGCTCATCACGTACGCGGACCTCATCACGCTGCTCTTGGTCTTCTTCGTCATCCTGTACGCCTTGAGTCAGGTGGACAAGGCGAAGTACGAGGAGCTCAAGAAGTCCTTGCAGACTTCGATCCGCTACGTTCCCATCGAGGGGGCGGGCAAGACGCCGCATGTGATCGGGGACGGTGGGGAGAATGCCACGGTGGTTCCCATGCCGTTCATGCAGGCGGAGCAATTGGCGCTGACGCAGCTCGAAGCGCAGATCGACACGCTCGCCAAGGAGGAGGGCCTGGCTCAGGACATCACCACCCGGATGGAGCAGCGGGGCCTGGTGGTCTCGATCTCCAACGGGGCCTTCTTCGCGCAGGGGGCAGCCGAGCTGCGGCCCGAGATCGTCCCGGTCATGGATCGGGTGGCTCGCGTGCTCAAGGCCGATCCGCATTACCTGAGGATCGAGGGGCATACCGATGACACCCCGATCCGCACCTTGCGCTTTCCTTCCAACTGGGAACTGTCGGCGGTTCGCGCCACGACGCTCGTTCGGTTCCTGGTGGAGCGGCACTCCTTCCCCCCGTCGCGGTTATCGGCGGCGGGGTACGGGGAATACTATCCACGGGTTCGAAACCACACGGAAGCCAACCGTGCCCTCAACCGGAGGGTCGATATCGTCGTCCTCCGCTCGGCGTTGACCGGGCAGGAACCGAAGGGCGCAGCGGCTTCGACGCATCAGGAGGCTCCCACATCCCATGGCCAATAATCAACCGGGCGGTAACGGCCTGAACATCAAGCTGGTCGTCTTGGCGGTCGTGATCGCCGTGATCTCGGGCGTCAGCTCGTTCGTTGCGATCCGCCTCGCCATGCCCCAGCAGATCATCGTGGAAAAGCATATCCAGGAGGTCGAGGGTAAGAAGGCCGAATCGCACGAACCCGAGCTGGGACCGGTCTACCCGGTCGGCGAGTTCATCGTGAACCTCTCCGATCCGGGCCGCCGCTACCTGAAGACGACCGTCGTCCTTCAGATGACCGCTCCCTCCGATAGTCACAAGTCCGAAAAGGGCGGCGGAAGCCATGGCGGCGGAGACGACTCCTCGGCCGCCATCAAGGCGGAGATGGCCCCCTTCGAGCCCCTCTACAAGGATGCCATCATCACGACGTTGGCGCGTCAGACGGTGGCCACGATCAACGCTCCCGGCGGGCGCAACACCCTCAAGGAAGAGCTGAAGACGGTTCTCAACCAGCGGGTTCCCGGCAAGACGGTGATGGACGTCTACTTCACCGACTTCGTCATCCAGTAAGCGAGGTGGCCGTTGGCCGAGATCCTGTCCCAATCCGAAATCGACCTTTTGCTCGCCGCCCTCTCGAGCGGCGAGCTCGCCCCTGACAAGCCTGCTTCCTCGGTTGCCTCGCCTCTGTCGGCGATGGCCGAGGACGAGGGCATCAAGCGGACCATCAAGGTCTACGACTTCAAGCGCCAGAACAAGTTCTCGAAGGACCATATCCGCACGCTCTCGATGATTCACGAGGCCTTCGCGCGGATCCTCAGCACGACCCTCTCGGGCCAGCTCCGCATGCTGGTCCAGGTGGAGGTGGTCTCGGTCGAGCAGTTGACCTTCGACGAGTACTCGCGGTCGCTGCCTTCGCCGACGATTCTCAACGTCTTCTCGATGGAGCCTTTGGTCGGCACGGCGCTTTTCGAGGTGAACATCGACCTGACCTCGGCCATCATCGACCGCATGCTGGGCGGGCCGGGGCGCGTCACCCGGATCCGGCGCGACCTCACCGACATCGAGCGCACCCTCATTTCCAGCGTCACCATGCGGATCCTGGCGGCCCTGTCCGAGGCCTGGCAGAACGTCATCAACTTCTCGCCCAAGCTCGAGACCCTGGAGATGAACCCGCGCTTCATCCAGATCGTTCCGCCTTCGGATCCGATCGTGCTGATCACGTTCGAGGCGAAGTTCGGCGAGAACACGGGGCCGCTGTCCCTGTGCATCCCGTACATCATGCTCGAGCCCATCATGGGGAAGATCTCAGCGCAGGCGATGTTCGCCACTGCGCGGCAATCCCAGAGCGAATCCCACCGGGTGGGCCTCAAGGACCGGGTGGTCGCCACCCAGGTTCCCGTCCAGGTGGTGCTCGGGGAAAGCGTCGTCTCGGTGGAGGACGTGTTATCCTTGAGTGTTGGGGATGTGCTCACTCTGGATGCCGCCGTAGGGGACGATCTTGCCGTTCTGGTCGGCGAGCGCCGCAAGTTCACGGGACGTCCGGGTACGGTTAGGAACAAGCTGGCTATCCAGATTAGCGAAGTCTTGGAAGACAAGGAAGGGGACGAATGATGATCGAGCCGGGTGGCGCGTTGCCCCCTGAGATGGGGCAAGCCCTCATCGATAGTGGGTCGGTTGCACTGACGGCCGGGGCCTCGACCCTGTCGATCCTGCTGAACAAGCAGGTCAGCATGACGCAGCCGGAAGTCACGGTCCTCTCCGTTTCGGAGCTGGGCGGCCTCCTCAAGGATCCGTCGGTGGCCATCGAGGTCCCTTGCCGCTTCGGCAAGAGCTTCGAGATGCTCTTCGTCCTGACCCAAGCCGATACCGCCATCATCACGGACCTGATGATGGGAGGAGAGGGGCAGCCTCCCTCCGCCGTGATCGATGACCTGCAGCTCTCGGCCATCTCCGAGGCCATCAACCAGATGATGGGCATGGCGGCCAACGCCATGAGCACCAATTACGGCCGGAAGTTCGAGATCTCGCCTCCCCAGGCCCAGGTGGTGGACCTGCCGGAAGACCTGAGCCTCGCCGAGTCCTTCGAGGACGGCGTGGTGGTGGCCCTGACGTATCGCCTCACGATCGAGGGCCTTGTCGAGTCCTACCTGATCCAGCTGTTTTCGAGCGCGGGAGCGGAGGGCCTCGCCGGCCAGGTGATGGGCGGAGCGCCCGGTGCTCCCCAGCAGGTGGAGAAGACGGTTCAGGCGGAGCCCCCGGCCCCGGTGGCCAGTCAGACCCAGAGCGCGACCGTCCCGGCCCAGCCGGCCCCCGTTCCGGCCGCCCCGATGGCGCCTGCAGCGCCCGCTCCGGCCGCAGCTGCGCATGTGCCCGTCAAGACGACGGCTCCGCAACCTGCCGCTCAGACCGTGCAGTTCGCGCCGCTGGCTCCCAGTGTCGCTCCGGCGGCCCAGAGCGGCCTCGATCTCATCCTCGACGTTCCCTTGAAGGTGACCGTCGAACTGGGCCGCACGCGGATGCAGATCCGGGACGTTTTGGAGCTCGGAAAGGGCTCTGTGGTTGAGCTTGACAAACTCGCAGGCGAGCCAGTAGACTTGCTCGTCAACGGAAAGTTGATTGCCCGCGGCGAGGTCGTCGTCATCGACGAGAACTTCGGCGTGCGCGTCACGGATATCGTTAGCCCCGCCGAGCGTTTCAGCTCGTTCCGTTCCTAAAAGTGAGGAAGTCTTGACCAAGAACATTCTGGTGGTCGACGATGCGGCGTTCATGCGCCTCATGTTGAAGGATATCCTCACGCAGAACGGGTTCTCGGTGGTGGCGGAGGCTGCCAACGGGGCGGACGCCGTCGACCTTTACAAGAAGATCAAGGTCAACCTCGTCACGATGGATATCACGATGCCGGACATGGACGGCATCACGGCCATCAAGAAGATTCGGGAGTTCGATCCGGACGCCCGAATCATCGTCTGCTCGGCGATGGGCCAGCAGGCCATGGTGCTGGAGGCCATTCAGTCGGGTGCCAAGGATTTCATCGTCAAGCCCTTTGACGCGGAGCGCGTCATCGACGCGGTTCATAAAGCGCTCAAGTAGCATGCGCGGGAGCCTCCTGCTCGTCGCGCTCTTGCTCACGCTCGGGGTGACCCCGAGCTTCGCCCAAACCCCCTCAGAACCCTCGGTTCCCGAAGCCTCGGTCGCCGCGACCGGCGATACGTTCTTCCTGCCCGAGTACCAGGACCCCGCCGCAGAGCAGCCGTCTTCAGCCGGCAACGCCCTGGGTTTCCTGATCAAGTTCGCGGGGGTGATCGGCCTCATCTACGGCGTCTTCTGGGTCTACAAGCGCATGGGAGGCCCCGCCCTCGCCGGTGCGGTCAACTCGGGCGGCGCCGACGGCCTGCGCGTCCGTGCCCTGGGCTCGACGCATCTACGCGGCGCCCAGACGGTCCATCTGGTCTCGGTCGGGGACCGGGTCTGGGTGGTCGGCTCCAACGGCAAGGACATGCTCGTGCCCCTCGGTGAGCTCAGTCCCGAGCAGGGCAAGGAGGCCTTCGAAGCCCATCTCGCTCAGGCCGAGTCCGGCGGAGAGACGCACGAAGGCTTCGATGCCCTCGTGGATGCGACCCTGCGCCAGGTGATGATCCGCAAGAACGGAGGCAAGGCGTGAGGTCGGTGCTTTGGGCGATCGCCCTCCTCTTCCTCACTGCCGGCGCCGCCCATGCCCAGCTTCAGGTCCCGCAGATCCCGCTGACGGACCGTCCCCAGGACGTTGCGGCGAGCCTCCAAATTCTCGCCCTGCTGACGGTTCTCACCCTGGCGCCGGCCATCCTCATGCTCATGACGAGCTTCACCCGCATCGTCATCGTGCTGGCCTTCCTCCGCCAAGCCATGGGAACCCAGTCGATGCCGCCCAACCAGGTGGTGGTCGGCCTGGCGCTGTTCTTGACTTTCTTCGTGATGGCCCCGGTCATCGGGGACATCAACCAGACGGCTCTGCAACCCTACGCGCAGGGAGCCATCTCCCAGCAGGTTGCGCTGGATCGCGCGCAACAGCCCTTGCGCAAGTTCATGTTCAAGCAGACCCGCCAGAAGGACCTTGCCTTGTTCGTGTCCATGGCCAAGATGGAGCGGCCGCGTCGGCCCGACGACATCCCCACCCATGTCCTGATCCCAGCCTTCGTCATCTCGGAGTTGAAGACCGCATTCCAGATTGGCTTCGTCATCTACCTGCCCTTCCTGGTGATCGACATGGTGGTCGCGAGCATCCTGATGTCCATGGGCATGATGATGCTGCCTCCGGTCATGATCTCGCTGCCGTTCAAGTTGATCCTCTTCGTCCTCGTGGACGGGTGGCACCTCTTGAGCCGCGCCTTGGTTTCGAGCTTCCAGTAACATGAACGAGACAGTTTTCTTCGAACTTGCTCAGCGCGCGCTTGGTCTGATGGCCATGGTGGGCGCGCCGGTCCTCGGGACGAGTCTCTTGGTGGGGCTCGCGGTCTCGATCTTCCAGGCAGTGACCCAGATCAACGAGGCGACCCTGACCTTCATCCCCAAGATCGTGGTTTCGGCGCTCGTGCTCTTCTTGCTGGGGCCTTGGATGGTGGGAACCATCCTCGACTTCATGCGGGCCCTCTTGATCGAACTGCCCCGCTACGCGCACTAGGCGGGGCGCGATGGACCTGGCTGCGCTCTTACGCCTTCCGCCCCATGGCCTCGAGCTTTTCCTGCTCTTGCTCACGCGCTTCTCGGGTATCTTTCTGCTGGCGCCCATTTTCGGGAACGCCGTCGTTCCGGCCCGCTTCCGCGTCGGGTTGGCTGTGCTCACGGCTGCCCTGATTTACCCTTCGGCGGTGAATTGGCCCGTGCCGACCATGGAAGGGCCGCTGGACGTCACCTTCGCCATGGCGAGCGAACTGGCCATCGGGGCCATCTTGGGTTTCGCGGCCAATTGCACCTTCTTCGGGATCCAGATGGCCGGTCACATGATCGCGCTCCAGATGGGGCTCGGCATGAGCATGATGTTCGATCCCAACACCCGGACCCAGACCACCGAGCTTGCGGTTCTCTTCGTGCTCCTGGCGACGGTCACCTTCCTTGCCATGGATGGCCACCACTGGCTGCTCCTGGGGGTGTGGAAGTCCTTCCAAGCAGTGCCTCTGGGCGGATTTGGGCTCTCGGGGGGTATAATGGAGCACGTGCTGTTGGCGACCACCGGGATCTTCGACGTGGCTTTGACCCTGATGCTGCCGGTGATCGGCGTGCTGATGCTGTCGGAGCTCGCGCTGGCCATTATGAGCCGGATCATGCCCCAGATGAACGTCTTCGTGGCGGGCTTCCCCGTCAAGATTATGCTGGGACTCGTGACCCTCGCCGCCACCCTCCCCCTCTTGGGAGGCTACATGCGCGTGGTATTCGACCGGTTGAGTCCTGCGCTGATCGGGTTCTTCCGGTGAGGAGGTAAGGGGTGGCGGATCCCTCGAAAACTGAAAAGCCCACACCCAAACGCATCTCGGATGCCCGCAAGAAGGGCAACGTTGCGAAGAGCCAGGACATCAACAACGCCGCGGTCCTCCTGACCGCGAGCATCTTGCTCTATTTCTCCTGGGCGCCCCTCGCCAAGCTGATGTCCACCATGATGGTCGAGCGCTTCAGCCACCTTCCCGAGCAGGACCTCACTCTCGATTACCTCATGTTTCTCGTCACCCAGACCATCCAGTCGGTGGTCGTGGTGCTCGCCCCGATCATTCTCTCCTTGCTCCTCGTCGGGATCGTCGTCAACTACGCCCAGGTGGGAAACCTCCTGACCTTCGAGGTTCTCAAGCCGAAGTTTGAGAAGCTGAACCCCGTCAACGGCATCAAGCGCCTCTTCTCCCTGCGCTCGACCG
>RCUQ01000079.1_pt1 | contig 112161 bp, 105 predicted proteins | sample 2166351 | NCBI WGS metagenome assembly RCUQ01 (sample SAMN09932597, study PRJNA488358) | compost metagenome | feature: garden; material: soil; isolation source: compost soil in acetonitrile-enriched culture | place: Germany: Experimental Botanical Garden Goettingen | collected 2016-01-27
CAGCCTGGGGAAGCGTTCGAGGGCAAGCGGAGGACCGAACCGGCCGGACTGAGCCACTCCTTACGGATTGCGCCGTTCCTTTCTGAGCTGAATGGGGGCGTCAGCTAAGTGGTGAGAGATCACCCTGAAACCCAAAAGACAAGCCAACCTTAACGTAAGCCTGACGCTCCCTTACCCGATATCGAAAAAAGGAGGCGCCCCGGCGCTTCAAGTCGCTCTGTTAAAGAAAGATTAATCACCCATCAAGATCCCTTGACTGTCTGATTAAGCTTTGATAGATTCAGATCACTGTCAGACGGGCAAGCGCCCGCTGATTGAGTGAATAAGCGGGTTTCCCGCTTATCAACGAGCTGCTAGCCTCCTACCACGCGGATTTCGCGTTGACTCGTCCCCGACACCTCGCAGCAAAAGGAGTCGTACGTGGTAGCAAAGCATTCGATGGCAGCCATGCTCGTTGGCACCATGGTCATGGGTTCGGTTGGTTGTGCAATGGTCCCCGGAGCGACGGATTCCCGCGGTATTGGCGCGGGCGGGTCCGAAAGCGTTTCCGCTTCGGCCGTGGCCCAGCAATTGATCGTCAAGCGGCGCGACGGCTATCTCGGCGCCAAGCTCACCATGACCGGCGTGCGGACCCTCCGGGCCAACGCGGCGCTCGGAATGGAAGTGGTCACCGCGGAAGGCCGGTCGATTAACGACCTGGCCGCGCAGTTGAAGAGTGACCCGTCGGTCGAGTGGGTGGAGCCTAACCGCTACCTCTCGCTCCCGGCACCATTCAATGGCAAGCCCGCACCCGGAGGGTCTTCCTTTGTCGATGCGAAGCCCAACGATCCCGGCGCCAAGGACCAGTACCACCTCGGCAAGATCAACGCCTTCTCGGCCTGGGATCTGACCCAGGGCGCGGGCGTCACCGTCGCGGTGCTCGACACCGGTGTGGACCTCACCCACCCCGACCTCAAGGCCAACCTGGTCAAGGGCTACGACGCGATCGCCAAGAACAACACCCCCAAGGACATGAACGGTCACGGCACCCACGTGGCGGGCGTCATCGCGGCCGTCACCAACAACAAGCAGGGCGTCGCCGGCGTCGCCCCCGGCGCCAAGATCATGCCGATCAAGGTGCTGGGCGAGAACGGCGGCGGAGACCTCGGCTCGATCATCGACGGCATCCAGTGGGCCACCGACAACGGCGCCCAGGTCATCAACATGAGCCTCGGCGGCCCCATCGAGAGCCCCTCGTGGGTGGCGGCCGTCAAGTACGCCTCCAAGAAGAACGTCGTGGTCGTGGCCGCCATGGGCAACGAGCGCGATCAGGGCAACCCCAAGAACCAGCCCGCAGCGACTCCCGGCGTCATCGCCGTCGGCGCGACCGACCCCAACGACAAGGTCACCGACTTCTCGTCCTACGGGGAGTGGATCTCGGTCGCGGCTCCCGGCTACGCCATCAAGTCGACCTTCCCGACCTACGCCTGCGAGACCTACACCGCCTACAAGAAGAACCCGGAGTACTTCCCCTCCGAGACCAAGATTTCGCTCAAGTACGCCGCCGTCTCGGGCACCTCGCAAGCCTCCCCGGTGGTCGCCGGCGTCGTCGCGATGATGAAGGCCAAGAACCCCCGCCTCACCCCCGCTCAGGCTCGCCAGGCCCTGATGTCCACCGCGGTGGACCTGGGCAAGAAGGGCTTCGACGAAGACTTCGGCGCCGGCCGGGTCGACGCCCTCAAGGCCATCCAGGCCATCTAAGGTCCAACGAATCGGCCCCCGGAACCCTGAGGTTCCGGGGGCCGATTCGTTGGACGCTTAATTAGACGCCGCGGAAGCGGGCCTCGGCATCCCGGGCGCTCGCCTCGTCGAAGAGCTCGAGCTCGTAGCGGACCACCCGGAAGGAGAGCCGCAGCTCGAGGAACTGCTCGATCAGGCCGGCGAAGATCATGGCGATTGATGCCAGGAAGGTCGCCTTGGTGCCGACGCGTAGCCAGCCCCAGCCGAGATCCTGCTGCAAGGCAATGAAGAAGCAGGTCACGATGATCAGAAAAACTGCGACGAAAAGCATGACCGAGGCGTCCCGCAGGTGGCGGGCGCGGCGGAAGATCAGCGCGAGCTGGCGATCGAGGCTTTCGGTGCGGCGCTTCTGCTCAGCGGAAAGATGGCCGACATTGCTGAGCTCGCGGCGCTCCTCGTTGAGCGTGCGCAGGCGAGTGATGAGATCCGAGTACTTGGTCTCGGTCGCGGAGATCAAGACGGCGCAACCCGACAGCACGACGGCAGGAGCCAGAGCGCTGGAAACGAACTGGATAGCGTTCAACGCAGCCACCTATTCCTTTACTCCCACTTGACCTCGATGCCCCCGACGCGGGTCTCCGCCTCGAGGTCGATCCGCCCAGGGGCGGTCGCATAGTTGGGGCTCACCCAGTGGCCCTCTTCCTGGACGAGTTCGGTAGGGAGCTTAACCCGGGAGGCCCAGCCATCGGCGGCCTTGACGCGAAGGCCGAGGCTACGCGGAACGCGGACGATGAGTCGGCCGACGGTGACCGAGGCCTTGACCTGCCCCTTGCGGCGGTAATCCCCAGCGAAGTCCAACTCGGAGTTGCCGACTCCGCCCTTGAACTCGAAAGTCTCGAAGTTGGCGTTGCCCAGGCCGAAGCCTTGGACGTTGGCGGCGCCAGCCTCGATGCGCATCTGCTGGAGGACGACGGGGTTGGGAGTGTTGAAGCGCAAGGTCGCGAGACTTGCCCCCATCAGCAGGGTACAATCCTTGAGCCGCAGGCCGGTGAAGTCGAGGTCGCTCTTGGCCGCCCCGAGATCCGCATGGATCGTGAGCGGAAGCTTCTGGGTGAAGGCGAGCGTCCAGCGGTTGGTGCCGGGCATCCCGATCTTGCGGCGGGCAAGCGTGTACACGGAGAGGATTCCCTCTCCGTAGCGCGCCTTGGGCTCGAGGATCTCGGGGTCGACCTCGGCGCGAACGTCGAAGAGCTTGTCGAAGGATCCAGGCTCGATCCGGACCTCGCCGGTGCCGAGCGAGAGCTCGACCGCCAGCGCCTTCTCACCCTTGATCGGGCGGGACTCATGGAGGGTCTCGGTCGCTGCCCCGGCCGGAGAGCCAGTCAGCAAAAGGATCGTCGCGAGGACGGGAATCACGGCTTGCTTCATGCCTCTATGCTAGGTCATTCCAAGCGTTCGAGCAACTGTTGAGAAGGAGACTTAACATGACGTCGCTCCCCCTCGTCATCGGCCATCGCGGAGCCGGAGGCCATGCCCCCGAGAACACGCTTGCCGCTTTCCGACTCGGGCTCTCGCTCGGCGCAGACGGGGTGGAATGCGACGTGCACATGAGCCAAGACGGCCAACTCGTGGTGATCCACGATGCGATGGTGGATCGGACGACGAGCGGCAAGGGGCGGGTGGGGACCATGCCTTTCGAGGCGCTGAGGCAATTGGATGCGGGGAGCTGGTTCGACCCCAGGTTCGAAGGAGAGCGGCTGCCGTCACTCGAGGAGGTCTTCGGGGTCGTGAGGAAGGCCGAATGGGAGAGCGGGAAGGAGCGCTGGCTCTTCGTCGAGCTTAAACATGGCGACGAGACCTATCCGGGGATCGAGGATACGCTCGTGCGGGCGATCGCCCGCTCGGGACTCTCGCAGCGGATCGGCGTGATCAGCTTCGACCATCGGGCGATCGCCCGGATCCAGGCGCTAGAACCGGGCATTCGGACCGGAGTGCTCTACGATGCGCGGCCAGTGGATTCGGTTTCGCTGGCGAAGGCGGCGGGGGCCGGCTGGATCGGGCCCGCGGTGAAGTGGGTGGATGATGCGGAGGTATCAAGCGCCCGACGAGCGGGGCTGGAGGTCTTCGTCTGGACGGCCAACCAGGAGGACGCGATGCGCCGGGTGCTGGAGCTGGGAGTGACGGCAGTGGGCAGCGACTACCCCGACCGCTTGCTCGCCATGCGCGCAAACACCCGCTTCTCCCCTACCAACTCCTTTTAGGCAGGGCGGAGACGCCCCTTCGCGCCCGAGAGGCTAGCATAGGTCCCAGCGACGCGAGGAGGAGGGACCATGCGAGCGCAAGATCGGCCTGGACGACGTACCGGGCGCGGGGGGATCGTGGCGACCAGCCTCGGGCTCTGGCTGGTGGCATGTGGCTCGCCGTCTCCCGGGGATCCCGGGCCCTACCGCTTGCATCCGAGCCCCGGAGCCTCGACTCCGGAGGGCTCTCCTTTGCCAAAGCAGCCACGGCCCTCGCCTCCGGCGGAGTCGGCCCCTCCCGCCCCTTATCCCTATCCGACCCCGGCGCTTCCCGAGGCCGAGCCCTTCGAAGCGGTCGGGATGGTGCTCTTGCGGGGAGAGCCGGCATCGGGGATCACCGTGAGCGTGGTGAACAACCAGACCTTCCGCAACGTGTTGGTCCAGACGGACGAAGAGGGGATCTACCGGGCCAAGGGGCTCACGGCGGGCGATTACTTCGTCCACTACTACAACGACCGGGATAACTTCAAGATCGGCTACTGGAAGACCTTGGTTCGGCCCGTGACCGAGGCCTATGGCGCGCGCTTCCCGGCGTTCGAACTCTACCTGATCGGCATGCAGAACCAACCCGGCATGGGGGAGAGCGTCACCCTTCCGGCGCGTTTCGACTGGGAGCCCTACCCGCTGGCGCTGCGCACGCGCTTCCGCATCCATAACCGGGGCGGACCGAGCGGCAAGCCTTATTACGTGTCGAACTGGCTGGGGCCCACGGTGAACGGCTTCACCTACGACGGCGTCATCAACCAGAAGGGCATGGGCGAAGGCAAGCTCTCGCCAGGTCGCTACCTCTGGGGCGTCTACTGGGACGCGGGGCAGGCCGGGGAAGGGGGCAACCTCTACCAAGATTTCCTCGTTCGAGAGCGAACGGAACTCCCGGCGGCACCGCTCTTGCCTCCGGAGGAGAAACCCCCGGCGGATCGGCCGGGGGAACTCGGAGGAAGGTAGTCGCTTCGCGAGCGGTTAGTGGAACTTGGAAGGATTGACGGGGCGGCCGCCGATCCGGACCTCGTAGTGGAGGTGAGGGCCAGTGGCCCGGCCGGTATCCCCGACCAGTCCGATCAACTCGCCCTTCGAGACCGCGTCGCCCTCCTTCACGTGGATCTTGGAGCAGTGGGCGTAACGGGTCACGACTCCGTTGCCGTGGCTGATGTCCACGGTATTGCCGTAGTCGCCGTTCCAGCCGGCCGCGATCACCGTGCCGGACTTGGCGGCATGGATGGGCGAGCCCTTGGGACGCGGGATATCCACGCCGTGGTGCTGGCGTCCGCCGCGCTCCCCGTAGTAGGACGAGACCTTTCCGGCGGTCGGCCAGATGAAGTTCTTGCCTACGGCGCGGCCGAGGTCTCCGATCAGGCCACGGCTCGCCTGCTTGAACTCGCCGCGTTCCCGGCGCTCGCTGCGCTTGGTTTCCTGGGGTTCGGCCCCCGGAAGGAAGAGCGTCTGGCCTTCGCGGATCGCACGCGGATCATCGATCTGGTTGGCTTCCTGGATCACGCTCGCCTTGATGCCATAGCGCGAGGCGAGGTGGGAGAGGCTCTCGCCGGAGCGGACCTTCACGTAGACGCCGTCGCCTTGCGGCACCTTCAGGACCTTGCCGACCGAGAGGGTGTCCGCGTCGGAGAGACCGTTCGCGCTGGCCAGGGTCGTGGTCTTGATGCCATGGCGGCTCGCGATCTTGGAGAGCGTGTCGCCCGAGCGAATGGTGTAGGATGCGGGTCCCGCGGGCTTGGGCTTGGGCTTCGCGGCCTCGAGTTCTTCGGAGGAGGCGACGGCCAGTTGGGCCACGGCCTCGGACTTCTCCGGTTTGGGGGCCAGAACCAGGGGCACGGCAGGGGCCTTGAAGGTCGACTTCGCCTCGGGAGCGGCGGCAACGGCCGCGACAGGCGCCGGAGCGGCGGGCACGGGGATCTTGATCGCCTGGCCGATCGATAGGGAGTGGAGATCCTTCAAGCCGTTGAAGCGGGCAAGCTCATTGGCCGAGACGTCGTGACGGGCGGCGATCGCCCCCAGGGTATCTCCCGACTTGACGCGAACCACGCGCGGCTCGGGCTTGGGAGCCTGGAGCGTTTCGGCCGGGGCCGTTGTGGCCGGGGCCGATTCGGCCTGAGGCAGCGGGGCGGGCTGCGCATCGAGCAGGTCGGCCGCGAGCTGCGTGTCGGCCAGCGAGGCGACGGGCGTCTGGGAGTCCTGGGATTCCGGGGTCAGAGCCTGCACGGAGGGGGCGGGGGCATTCAGCTTGCCCACGACGGTGATGCCGACGGGGACGACCACAGCCAGGCAAGCGGCAATGAGGAGCGGACGGCCGTAAACGTTCAAGCGAGCGTTACGACGGCGGCGCTCCATGCGGTAGGTCTGGATCGGCGAGGGCAGGTTATAGCGGATGACGCCCATGTTGCCGGCCGGAGTCTCGGGGGGCGCATCGGGGCCTTTCGGCTGGGTCAGCGACTCGAACCCACGGAGCAGGCGATCGCCCAGGCCATTGCGCTTGGCGTGAGCCCCTAGACTGAGGCCATTGAAGTTGATCGGCATGAACGCCTTGGGGTTCGATGGGGCGCCGTCGTACTTCAGTGTCCCGATCTCGGGAAGCGACTGCTCGGTGTTTCGTTCTAGCACCGCTAGCCTCCTTGAATGTTAAGCAAGTTTAATAACAAGTTTTAAGCCCCCGGTTGGCACCGGGGGCTCTGGCTTTATGAATCGCTGATGGCCATCAAAAATTCAGCGTTGGACTTGGTTCGACTCATTCGGTTGGTCAGGAACTCCGTGACCTCCGAGGTTTCGCCGGCATCGAGGGTCTTACGCAGGACGTGCTGCTTGCGCAGCTCCTCGGGAGTGAGGAGCAGATCCTCGCGGCGGGTGCCGCTGCGCTTGATATCGAGCGCCGGGAAGATCCGGCGATCGGAAAGGCGGCGGTCAAGGTGCAGCTCCGAGTTACCGGTGCCCTTGAACTCTTCGTAGATGACGTCGTCCATGCGCGAGCCGGTTTCGACCAAGGCCGTGGCGATGATCGTGAGGCTGCCGGCTCCTTCGAGCTTACGGGCCGCACCGAAGAAGCGCTTCGGCTTATGCATCGCGTTGGGGTCGAGACCGCCCGAAAGGGTGCGGCCGGACGGCGGGATGACGTTGTTGTAGGCGCGTGCCATACGCGTGATCGAGTCGAGCAGGATCACGACGTCCTGGCCGTTCTCCACCTGGCGCTTGGCCTTCTCGATGACGAGCTCGGCCACCTTGACGTGGTTCTCGGGAAGCTCGTCGAAGGTCGAGGCGACGACCTCGCCCTTGATGGAGCGTTCCATGTCGGTGACTTCCTCAGGGCGCTCGTCGATCAGAAGGGCGATGAGGTGGACGTCGGGGTGGTTCTCGGCGATCGCGTTGGCAATCTGCTTGAGCAAGCTGGTCTTACCGGCCTTGGGCGGCGAGACGATGAGCGCGCGCTGGCCCTTGCCCAGGGGATTGAAGAGGTCCACCAGGCGCATCGAGATGTTCTCGGGGGAGGTTTCGAGCTTGAGCCGTTCGTTGGGGAAGATGGGCTTCAGGTGCTCGAAGGGGATGCGACGGGTGGTGGACTCGGGGGGCAAGTCGTTGACGGACTCGACCTTGAGGAGCGAGAAGTACTTCTCGCCTTCCTTCGGGGCGCGGACCTGGCCGTAGACGACGTCTCCGCCCCAGAGTTCGAAGCGGCGCACCTGGGTCTGCGAGACGTAGATATCATCGAGGCTGGGCAGGTAATCGGAGACCCGCAGGAAGCCGTAGCCTTCGGGAAGGATCTCGAGGACGCCCTTGGCGAAGATGGCTCCAAGCTTGCCGGGCTGGCTCTGCAGGATCTTGAAGATCAGGTCCTGCTTCTTGAGCCGGCGGAAGTTGGGAACGTCGAGCTCGCGCGCGAGGTCGTAGAGTTCGCCGATGGTCTTGTTGGTGAGGGTGGCGATGTCGATGCGGGGAGCATCGGGATTGACTTCGACTTCGGTGAGGTCGGGCTCGTAGTGCTCGAGGCGCTCACGCTCGCGGCGCGGCTCGTGGTGGCGAGGCTGCTCGTGGCGGCGCTGCTCGCCGCGGTCCCGGCGGTCCTTCTGACGCTGGTCGCGGTCGCGGCGGCGGAACTCGCGGCGATCGTCGCGGCGGGTGCGATCACCCTGGGGCTGACGATCCCCTTGGGGGCGATCGCCTTGCTGACGTTCACCCTGGGAGCGCTCACCTTGCTCACGTTCACCTTGCTGACGCTCGCCCTGCTGGCGATCCGCACGGGGCTGGCGCTCCGAACGAGGCTGGCGCTCGGTCGGCACGGGGGCCACAACGGCCTCGGCCACGGGAACTTCCTTGACGGCTTCTTTGACGATTTCCTTGACGGGGGGCGGGGCGGCTTCGGGAGCCACGGCTTCCGAAGCGGCGGGGGCCTCGGTCACGGCCGGGCGTGCAGCGCGGCGCGTCGAAACGCGGGTGACCCGAGCGGGCTTGGCCTTTTCCTCGGTGGCGGGTTCCGGCTTGGCAGCCGGCGCAGCCTCGGGAACCGGAGGAGCCTCTGCCGCGACAGCGGGCTCGGCGACCGCAGTCTTGGCTGCGGCAGAACGACGCGTGGTACGGGTACGTTTGGTTTCTACGGGTGCGTCTGGCGTCGCCGAAGCTTCCTGCGTTTCGGGATCAGCGGCACGCTTAGCCGAGGTTTCCAAGAGCTAGACTCGCTTTCGGGGGTGTATTTCTGGCGTCAGGGATAAAAAGAGAAGGATGGTGATACACGTCACCATCCCTCATCCTATCACTCTCGACGCTTCGGCGTCAAGAAACCCCGTTTAGCCTACCGGCTGGCCCACTTTGGCCCAATCGGCCATGAACTTCTCGATGCCCACGTCGGTCAGGGGGTGATGGTAGAGCTGCTTCATGATCTTGAACGGCATGGTCGCCACGTCGGCGCCCAGCTTGGCCGCTTCGGTCACGTGCATGGGGTGGCGCACGGAGGCCACCAGGATCTGGGTGTCGAAGTCGTAGTTCGTGAAGACCTCGACGATCTCGGCGATCAGCGCCATGCCGTCCTGACCCTCGTCATCCAGGCGGCCGACGAAGGGCGAGACGTAGGTCGCGCCGGCGCGGGCGGCCAGGAGAGCCTGGTTGGCCGAGAAGACCAGCGTGACGTTGGTCTTGATGCCTTCCTCGGTCAGGGCCTTGCAGGCCTTGAGGCCTTCGATGGTCATGGGCAGCTTGACGATGACGTTGCGGTGCCACTTGGCGAAGCCGAGGCCCTCGCGAATCATGCCTTCGGCATCCGGGCTCACGGCCTCGGCGGAGATGGGACCGTCGACGATCGTGCAGATCTCTTCGATGACCTGGCGGAAGTCGCGCCCTTCCTTGGCGATCAGGCTGGGATTGGTGGTGACGCCGTCCACTTGGCCCCAGCTGGCGGCTTCGCGGATCTCATCGAGATTGGCGGTGTCGAGAAAGAACTTCATCGGTCCTCCCTTTCAAACGCTTTCGCGTTGGGTTAAAACGGTATTGGCCGAAGCCTCGGCCCGCCTCCGACGGGGGCGGCGAGACGCTTCCCCATCATAGCGCATCTTTCGGCTGGCTAATAGCCGCCCCGTCCCCCGAACCCGCGCCCACAAAGAGGATTCCATGCCCCTCGAGACCGTCGCCAAGACCCTCATCCTCGCCGCTCTCGCCCTCCTGGTTGCCGGAGGAGCGCTCTTGCTCGTCTCGAAGCTGGGCGTTCCCCGCCTTCCCGGAGACGTCGTCTTCGAGGGGCGCAACTGGAAAGTCTACTTCCCGCTCGCGACCTCCCTGCTGATCAGCGTGGTCCTGACCCTGCTGATCAACCTGATCCTGCGGCTCTTCCGCTAGACCCAGCCCGTCGTGGCCCGGATGGCCTTCTCACCCCATTTGCGGCGCATGATCTCCTTGGCCTTCTGGAAGGTGGGATGGCGCAAATCCCCGATCGCCGAATCATGGTACGCGAGCGCCCCGTTCGTGTAGACCGATCCGCCCCGCCGCAGCACCTCCTGGGCGTAGTCCACCGCGTAGAAGTGAAACTCCGGAAGCGCCTCCTCATCGAAAGGATGCGCCCGCAAGGCTTCCGTCCTCAAGACGAAACACTGCTCATCCGGCGCATGCACCCGGTGCACGCCCCGCAGGCCTCCGCCTCCGAAGGCGTCCAGGATCTCGCCGACCAGCTGGCTCTTGTCCTCGCCGATGCCCACCTGAACCACCATCTCGCAGCCCGTTTCTTCGAAGACCGCGATCGTCCGCGAGACCCAGTCCCGGTCGATCGGCCGCCAGTCCTGATGTACGAAAGCCACGTAGGGCGTCTTCACCTCCTGCGCGAGGTGGTTGAAGAGGCGTGCCGCGACCATCGCGCCCTCGCCCGTGTTGGGATAGAGGATCCGCGCATGCGGATCGTCGAGGTCGTCAAGGCCCGCCTCGAGCCAGGTGGCCAGCACATGCGGTTTGGTGACGGGACTGACGAACGTCAGCCGCGGCTCGCCCGCGATCGGGCGCCGCGACGGGCGTGCCTCCAAGGCAGCCGCCAGGCGGCGCTTGCCGCGCCAGCGCAGAAAACGGAATTTGATGAAAACGACGGCCCCGTAAACCAGTACGAGGCCGAGCAATGCAAGTATCCAGGCCATGAGGCCATTATTTCATCTGTTCGTCCCGAAGCCAAGCCCTCGGGGCGGCTCCCTTAGTAGCCGTAGCCCTGGCCAGCACCGTGAGGGTCGTAGCCGGCGTTCGGGGTGATCACCTCGACGTTGGCATCGTCGAGTGCCGAAGACGGATCCTCGAAGGTGAGGGTCTCGGTGCCCATCGCCTGAACGGTCACCGGCTTCGACTGAACCTTCTCCGTGACCTTGCCGCCGTCGGTGAACGTCACCTTCACCTCGCCGCTCAGGGCATAGGCCGTGGGGTTCTTGACCTGGACCGTCACGGTGATCTTGCCGATCCCGAGGAAGCTCCCGTTCTTGACGGTCTTGGTCACCTGAAGCTGATTGGCCGTGCCCGTGTTCGGAAGATTTTGGTTCGGCACGTAGGGAGAAGGCTGCACCACGATCGGAGCCGAGGAGGGGGTGATGTTCTTCGCCTGATTGTTCGTCCCGCCCACGGGAACCAAGTTCGCGGATCCGCCACAGCCGTTGGCCATCACCACCAGCGCGGACGCCACCGCCAACCAAGGAACCATCTTGACGTTCACCATGAGATCCTCCTCCGGGTCAACTGACCACCTGCTTTGCTTATCGCCCAGGTTTCGGCCGATCCGGTAAAGCTCCGATTAAACTTGGCTTTTCAAACGGCTAAATCATGGCCGGAGATCCCCTACAATGGGAGCATCACGAAGGAGGACTCCCCATGTTGGAAGAGGATCTTCAGGGCTGGGCCCTGAAGGAGCTGAAGGCTCAACCGGACGCTCCAAGCCCCACCCTGGCCTTGCTCGACGCGATCGAGGGCATGCTCGGCGTGCTGCATCGCCACCCCGACGCAGTGCTCGATCGCTTCCGGGAAGGCCCCGGCTCGCCGAGCTGGAAGGCCTGCCAGGAGCTCTTTTCACAGATCCTGCGCAACGGGATCATCGCCGGGGACTTCCGCCGTGACCTCGACACGCAGGTCATGGGCCTGAGCCTCACGGCCATGGTCTATGGAAACGTCGCCCACGACCGCCTCATGCAGACGAGCTCGGATACCGAGACCCTGGCCACGGAACTGTACCGATCCTTGCTCGCAGGCCTCGCAGCCCCCCCACTTCCCCTGAAAAAGCCGGACTCTCCGGTGTGAGAACCGGGCATCGTTTGGCGGTAGACCTGTTATCCAAGCGATAGGATGGTGTAAGATCCCTTCGTAGACGCCAAGAAGGGGGATCCATGCGCCGCTTCCGATTTGCCAGCTTCATGCTCGCCGGCCTTCTCGGGCTCGGATCGGCCCTGCCTGCGCAGGCCCGCATGGGTGGCACCATTCCCGAGTTCGAGCGCTACCTGCGAACCCTTCCCGGCAGCAACTTCAAACGGGTTCCCGATTCGAGCGGGCCGGGACTCCTTTACGCGGGACGGCTCGCGGAGTTCTCGACCATCCTCCGGGTCCATACCGACGGGGGCAAGATCGTTCGCCAGCGCATCGAGGTCGCCTTGCCCGCCGAGAAGCGTGACGACTACGCCCTGGTGATCATCAGCCGCTTTCTCAGCGAGTTCGCGGGCCATCCCGGCGAAATCCAGGGCGTGATGGATCAGGCCCGGGCCATGCGCGGGAACATCGTCGGCTCGGGGCGGAGAGCCATGACCACGTCGTACCGGGGAACGAGCATCACGCTCTCGCTGGACTCCTCCCCCAATGAAATTCACCCCCACCCGACCCGGGGATCGTGGGGGCTGCTGTTTTGGAGCGCGGAAGCGGAACGCATCCGCAAGCCCGGTTCTTAGAGAGGAACAACCCGTGGTAAAGATCAGCCGCAGCTACGAGACCGACCTTGACGATCTGAGCTATCAGATCTCGAAGTCGGACGCGTTTGGCGACATCCGATCCATGTTTCGGAGCGGAGAGATCGACGACCAGGACGCCCAGGAGCGGGTCCTCAACCTGATCATGGACGGCCGCGCCCATACTTACGGCGATCGCGGCCCGGAAGAACTGAGCTGGAAACTCTCCGAACGCGACATGGGCCGCCTCACGTCCGTCCTTTACCGCCAGTACCTGGGCGCCGACTAAGCCTCAATCTTCAAGCACGAAGCCCGCGAGCGACAAGACGCTCGCGGGCTTCGTGCTTGAGAAGGATCAGGAAATCAGGCTTCCCACCGTGAGGCGCTTCGCGGGGGATTCGGGCGCCGGGGCGCGGTCGCCGCGGTCCTCTGGCGCTTGGGACGCTTTAGGCTCGGAGGCTGCCGGAGCCGAAGCGGTCGTTCCCGGATTTCCGGCCAGGATCCCTCGGATCTCGGTCCAAGCCCGGTCCTGCTCATCCAAGAGCGCCGCCAGGCGGGAACCGGCGGGTTCACCCAGGGTCGCGGCATGGGCGCGAAGGCCTTGGAGGAACTTGTCCAGGTAACCGAGGTCGCGCGAGAAGTCCTTGGGCATGGCGAGACTCCTATCGTATCGGGCCGCAGGCTAGGCCGCGGCGGGGACGGCGTTCTTCTTGCGGTAGGCCCAGACGATGAGGCCGATGCCGACGATCACCATCGGGAAGCTCAGGACCTGTCCCATCGAGAAGGGACCGAGCACCGTGCCGAGGTGAGCGTCCGGGTTGCGGAAGAATTCCACGAAGAAGCGGAAGACGCCGTAGCCCGTGAGGAAGAGGCCGAAAACCGAGCCGGTGGGCGGGTTGCGGCGCGCGAAGAAATAGACTATCGCGAAGAGGACGAAGCCTTCGAGACCGAGCTCGTAGAGCTGCGAGGGATGGCGCGGCAGTTGGAGGGGATCCGTGGTCGGGAAGACCATGGCCCAGGGGAGATCGGACTGGCGGCCCCAAAGCTCGGCGTTGATGAAGTTGCCGAGGCGTCCCAGGCCGAGTCCGATGGGCACGGTGACCACGGTGATGTCGGCCATCTGCCAGAAGCTCAAACCCCGCTTGCGGCAGTAGAGCCAGCCCGCGAGGATCGAGCCGATCGCTCCGCCGTGGAAGCTCATGCCGCCCTTCCAGACCGCGAGGATCTCGGCGGGATTCTGGAGGTAGCTGGAGAGGCCGTAGAAGAGGATGTAGCCGAGGCGGCCTCCCAGGACGACGCCGAGGACGATGTAGGTCACGAAGTCCATGACGTCGGAGTCGGTGAGTCCCAGCTCGCGGCGGCGCGCCAAGGCCTTGACCACGAAGTAGCCGATGATGAAGGCGAGGCCGTACATGACGCCGTACCAATGGATGGCGAGCGGGCCGAGGCTGTCCCCGATCAAGGGCAGGGAAAACGGCAGCTGCAGGGGTTGCCCGTCGAAGGGAAGTCGGAGGGCGACCGGATCAATCTGTGGGTGAGTCAGCATGAGGCTCTTCCGATGGACGTCGCAGCCGCGTGGCCGCTAGGGCGGGACGAACGGGGGACATGTGAGGATACCACGGATCCCGAGATCCGAGCAGCAGACGAAACCGGCGCGACTCCTCCGGAGGCGCCGGCGTCGCGGCGGTTACGGGACTCCGGCGGCGCGGCGGGCAGCGTCGCCCTCGTAGGGATTGCGCGAGACGTCGAGTAAGCCGGAAAGGGCTTCCTTGGGCGTCGCTCCCTCGTAGACGATCCGGTAGATGCCCTCGGTGATGGGCATGTAGATCCCGTGCGTCCGGGCATAGCGCGCCACGGTCCGGGTGGTTCGCACGCCCTCGGCGACCTGGCGCATGTCGGCCTGGATGGCCTCCAGGCTCTCACCCTTGGCGAGCCGGTTGCCGACCTGGTAGTTGCGCGACAAGGGACTGAAGCAGGTGGCCATGAGATCCCCGATGCCCGAGAGGCCGCTGAACGTCATCGGATCCGCGCCGAAGCCGACGCCAAGGCGCATGATCTCGGCGAGGCCGCGCGTCAGCAAGAGGGCCTTGGTATTGTCCCCAAAGCCGAGCCCGTCGGCCAGGCCGGAGGCGATCGCCATGATGTTCTTGAGGCTGCCGCCGATCTCGGTGCCGACGACGTCGGGGTTCCCGTAGACCCGAAAGGCCTTGGAGCGCAGGATCTCGGAACCGGCCTCGATCACCTCCTGGTAGCCCGAGGCGATCACCGTGGCGCTGGGATGCCCCATGGCGACTTCCTTGGCCAGGTTGGGCCCCGAAAGCACGCCGACCTTCTTGCAGGAGGTCTCTTCGAGCAGGATCTGGCTCATGCGCATGAAGGAGTCGGGCTCGATGCCCTTGATGGCGTGGATCAGGATATGGCTGCCGTCGAGCGTGTCGCCGAGGCGGGCCATGGTCTCGCGCAGGGCGTGGGACGGCACGACGACGAGGATCACGCCGCATTGCTCGCCGAGGGAGGCCAGGTCGGTGGTCGCCGTGAGGCCCGGATGCAGCTCGAGTTCGGGCAGGTACTTCGCGTTGCGGCGGGTGGCGTTGATCGCCTCGGCGGCCTCGGGATCGCGCACCCAGAGCGTGACGGGGCGGTCGTTGGAGGCGGCGAGGTGCGCGAGCACCGTGCCCCAGGATCCTCCGCCGACGACGCCCACCCGGGGGCGTCCGGTCGCTTCCAAGACCGTCATGCCTGAACCTCCTCCGCGAAGCGCGCCTCGAGGCCGTAGCCCGAGAGGCGATTCTGATAGAACAAGAGCAACTTCATGTCGCCCGCCGAGATCGCCCCGTCGTTGCGGCAAAGGGGCGGCACGGCGTGGAACATGCCGAACGAGCGCAGGGCGTTGGCCGTGATCGCCTCGGCGGGGCCCTTGCGGACTACGCCGGAGACCATGATCCGGCCTTGCTCGCTCATCATCAGCAACTCCTGACGCAGCAGCTCGAGCTGCTGGTAGAACTCGGCCAGAGGCACCGTGGCGTCCTCGGCGGTGAGGCGCATCAGCTTGAAGAGGTCGAGCTTGGGATGGCGCCGCTTCAGGCTCTGGAAGAGCGTGAAGGCCACGAGGTGCGAGGGGAGGATCACGTTGTTGCGCTTGTAGGCGTCGGCGATCGCCGCCCCCAGCTCCTTGGTGTACTGCTGGTCGCGCTGCGCCTGATGCTGCGGAACGCCATGGACCTCGACGTACTTGCGCAGGTCGATCTCGCGGCCACGCTTGTCGTACGAGCGGCCATCCGGCCCGACCCGGTTTCCGAAGGGGTCCAGGGGCTCTCCGACCTGGATCACGACGGAGACGTCCATGCTCAGGACCTGCTTCAGGAAGCGGCCGACCAGGGTCGCGTGGGAGAACTCGTCGTCCTCGATGATGTAGCGCGAGCGGCCCACCTGTTGGAGCTGGTCGTCGATCAGGGTGGCGGCTTCGAGGACCAGCGGGTAGTTGAGCGTGCAAGGCACGATGTAGACGTTGGGGTTCTCGTGGCCCCGCTGGAGGTTGTTGATGTACGCCGCAAGCCCCGTACCGAGGAGGCCGAGCTTGAGTTTCTGCTCGATGGCGCCCGAGCGGCAGCGGCCCCCTCCCGGGAAGAAGAGCGAGTGGTAGCCGCGCTCCAGCAGAACCGTCGAGTAGGTTTTGAGGACGTCCTTGTAGAGCCCGTGCGTGAGGCGGCGATCGACCCGGTACGCGCCGAGGTTGCGCATGAAGTAGGAGAGGATCGGGTTGGTGAAGAGGTTCTTGCCGGCGCCGTAGGTGAAGGGCGGAAGGCCGAGGTGGTGGATGGCCCAGCCGATCACGATCGAGTCGAGGTTCGAAGAATGGGTCGGGACGAGGATGACGGTGCCCTTCTTGGCCAGGGCCTGGAGGGTCTCGACATGGCCCTGCACCCGGATGCGCTCGGTCAGGGTCGAGTTCATGTTGACGAAGCGCCGGGACGTGCCTTGCGGCCTCAGGATCAGCGAGAGGCCCATGGGAACGACCGAGGTGGCGAAACGATAGGCCGATAGGTCGAAGTTGCCGACGATGTCGCGGGCGTACTGGGTGGCGAGCCGACGGAAGATCGCTTCCTTCTCGGGCAGGGGCTTGCCGCCGAGGGTCCGGTGCAACTCGCGCCAGAACTGGAGATCGGGCGAGGGACGGCCTCCGGCCTTTTCGAGGCGGGTCAGCTCGGAGTAGGCCGCGTCGTTGAGGGCCAGTTCGAGCGTATCGAGGGAGCCGCCGACGCGGGCGAGCTCGCGCGCGACCACCTCGTCGACGATGGCATCGCGATCGCGGTTGAACTGGAAGATCCGCCCCTCCGTGGCCGGGGGCGCAGGGAGTTCCGGGGTCTCAGCGGGCGAGGTTCCGGGAGTGGAAGTTTCGGTCGTCATCATGCGGCTCATTCTAGCATGCCGAAAGGTTGCTCTTGCGGCTCAAATATCGCTTTCCAGCAAGGTCCGGGTCTGGTCCACCGCCGCCTTGAGCCCGATCAAGGTGACGGTGTCCCCGACCTCGATCGTGGTCTTTCCGTCCGGGATCACGACCTGGCGCCCGCGTTTCAGGAGGGCGATGAGGCATTCCTTCGGAAGGCCCAGGGAGGCCAAAGGCTGCATGGAGATCCGGGCGTTTCCGACTTTGACCTCGGCGATGAGGTCTCCGTGCTCCGAGGCCCGCAACAAGGGGAGGACCATCGGTCGGGTGACCAGGGTCGAGAGGGTCATGGCCGCCGCGTCGCTGAGCGAGAGAATTTCGATGCCCGCCTTCTGGAAGGCCTCGGCGTTCTTCGAGTCGTTGACGCGCGCGATCAGGCGCAGCTCCGGATACTTGGCGCCGGCGTTCTGGCAGACGAGCAGGTTCGTCTTATCGCTCTGGGTCGCGGCCACCAGGGCCGAACTCCAGCCGGCGCCGGCCTTGGCGAGGAGGGTGGCTTCGGCGACATCGCCTTGCACGGCGTTGAGGCCCGTGGCCACGGCATTGCGGATCGCCTCGGCGTCGCGGTCGAGCACGGTGACGGATTCTCCTTCGCTGGAGAGTTGCTTGGCGAGCTTGAGGGCGATCTCGTCGGCGCCCACGATCAGAATCTTCTTCGGCATGACGTTGAGCCGGCGGGCGACCCAGCCGGCGCCACTCCCTTCAATCAAGACGGTGAGGAGGACGGTGAGGAAGACCAACGGCCCGATGACCTCTCCCCCCTGGATGCCCCAGGCTTTCAGTTCGAGGGACATCAAGGTGGCCATCGAGGCGGCCACGATGCCGCGGGGCCCCATCCAGGCGATGAAGCCGCGTTCGGCCCATGTGAGGTCGGTTCGCCAGGTGGCAAGGGTGACGGCCAAGGGCCTCACGACGAGCATGAGCAAGAGGACCACGGCGGGCCCCTGCCAGCCGAGGGCGACGAGGCTTTGGAGGTCCATGCTGGCCGCGAGCAGGATGAAGACCAGGCAGAGTGCCATCTGCACCAGATCGTTCTTGAAGCGGATGATGGTTTCTTCGTAGGGAAGGTTGATGGACCCGGCGATCAGGCCGGCGACGGCGACCGCGGCGATACCGGATTCGCGGGCCAGGGACTCGGCGATCGCATACGCCAGGAGGGTCGCGGCCAGGACCATCAAGCGGACCTGTTCCGCGGGCAGGATACGGTTTCGCTTCAAGACGAAGGCCAGGCCGAGCGCGGTCGCGAGCCCCACGGCGGAGCCGACGGCGAGGTTGCTGACCAACTGCCAGAGGCCTCCCATCACCCCCAGGTTGGACGCGGTGATGTAGCTGAAGACCGCGGCGGTCAGCAGGACGCCCACGGCGTCCACGAGGACGCTCTCGGCCTCGAGGGTGGTCTTCAGGCGGTGCGTGAGGGGCAGACGCTTGAGGATGGGGGCGATGACGGTCGGGCCGGTGACGCTGACGATCGCCCCGAACAAGGCGGCGATCTTGGGGGGCACCCCCAGGAGCGCATGCGCCACGAAGGCGGCCCCCACGAAGGTGACGCCGGCTCCGACGGTGATGAGGCCGAGCACCGAGCGCGAGGAGTGGCGAAGCTGCCGAACATCGATCAGCATCGCTCCCTCGAAGACGATGATGGCCACCGAGATCGAGACGAGGGTGCGTAGCCCGACGCCGAAGTACTCCGGATGGACCAGGCCGAGGACCTCAGGGCCGAGGACGATGCCCGCGCTCAAGAGGAGCAGGATGGCGGGAACGGCAAAGCGATTGGCCGCCATCTGCGCGAAGACGCCGACGACCAGGACGAGCGCCGTGGTCAGGACGAGCGCCAGAGCCGGGTGATGGGCGTAAAGGTCGGCAATCATGGAAGCGCGCTAGCTGACTGCCGACATGGACTTGGATTTGGATTTGGACAGGGCATGGCGCAGCCAGGGCGGGGCCATGAGGGTCGTCACCATGACGGCGGTGACCAGCGCCGCGTAAAGCCCCGGATTGAGGACTCCCGAGGCCAGACCGACCCCGGCGAAGATCAGGCCGACCTCGCCACGGGCGAGCATGCCCACGCCGACGACCATGCGGCTCGCCTCCTTCGGGTTGGCCCCGAAACCCGCCACGAGCTTGCTCACGACGGCGATCCCGGTGAGCAGGACGGCGAAGCCGAACATGGCGCGGGTCGCGGGGTCGAAGGGGCTCAGGGCGAAGAGGTTCACCGAGGCGCCGACGCTCACGAAGAAGATCGGGGTGAAGATGTCCGCGACGGGGCGCAGCTGGGTCTCGAGCGTGTGCTGATGCTCGGTTTCCTCCAAGAGCAAGCCGGCGGCAAAAGCGCCGATCAGGGCGGCCGAGCCGACGATCTGGGCGAGGTAGGCCAAGAAGAAAGCGAAGGTCAGGAAGGAGACCAAGAGGATGCCTCGGCTCCTCAGGTAGGAGACCAGCTTGAGGAGGGCATGCGCGATATGCTTGCCCAAGAGCAGCGTGACGAGAACGAAGCCGAGGGACGTTCCCGTGGCGATGGCGACGTCGGTGACGTTCACGGTCCCGATCTCGGCAATCTTGCTCACGACGGCCAGCAAGGCCACGCCGGAGATATCGTCGAGGACGGCCGCCCCGAGGATGATGCAGCCCGCCACGCTGGTCAAGGCGCCTTGATCGCTCAGGACGCGGGCCGAGATGCCGATGCTCGTCGCGGAGAGGCCCGCTCCGATGAGCAGCGACGGCACGGGGCCGAGGCCAAAGAGATGGCCGAGCCCGTAGCCCATGAGGATCGGGACGATGACGCCGATGACGGCGACGAAGAGCGCCTGCTTACCGACCTTGGTGAGGTCGCTGAGCTTCGTCTCGAGGCCCACTTCGAAGAGCAAGATGAGGACGCCGAGCTCGGCGAGCAGGTGAATGATCTCGGCCTGCGGATCGATGAGCTTGAAGCCGGTCGTCCCGATGACGATGCCTCCGACCAGCTCGCCCAGGACGGGGGGCTGGCCCAGGCGGGTGGCGATTTCGGCGCCCACTTTGGCGGCGATGTAGATGAACACGAGGCTCAGAAGAAGCTGGGTCACGGTCATGAAGGTTCACCTCGATTCTTGCTGGAGCGCGGGAACGTCACAGATGGCGCAGCAAAAGGGGCGAAGGCCCGCAGGGCGCCGGAAAGCCTGAATTGGCTGAGGTCTTACAATTGTCCGGGACGGAGGGGCAGGCGTCAAGCGACGCAGGCGCCACTCGACGTTCCTGCGGGCCCCCGATCCCCGTCGCATGGGGGTTAGGAGCGGGGATCGACGGGGAACAATCGGGTGGTTTCCCAGACATCAGGAGGAGGATGATTTGCTGAAGGCTCGCCCCATGCCGCTGTTCGTCACGGCGCTCACGCTCTCCCTGCAAGCCCCCCTCGCTCCGGTCGCGTCGGCCTCGAGCCCGACCGCGGCGGTTCAAGAGGTGGCCCCCTACGTTCAGAACGTCACCTCCACCTCGGCGGTGCTGATGTGGCGCACGGCCGAGCCGCGCGCGAGCGTCGTGAAGGTCTCAGGCCGCGAGGTTCGCCTCTCAGCCCCCACGACGCACCACCAGGTCGCGCTCAGCGGGCTCAAGCCCAATTCGGTCATTTCTTACGAGGTGCCGGGGTTCGGCTCAGGGTCATTCCGGACGGCTCCGCAGGGTAACGGCAAGACCCGCTTCATCGTGGTCGGAGATACCGGTTCGGGCAATGCCAACCAGCGGGCCGTGGCCGCGCAGATGCGCGAGTACCGGCCGGACTTCGTTCTCCACGTCGGGGACGTGGTCTATGACGACGGCGAGGAGCGGCTTTACCCGCAACGCTTCTTCACGCCGTTCCAGGCCATCATCGCCAACGCGCCGCTTTACCCGGTGATCGGCAACCATGACGTGAAGGCCGAGAAGGGGGCGGCCTACCTTCGCGCCTTCGATCTGCCCTCCGAGGAGTCGGGCACCGAGCGGTACTACTCCTTCCGCTGGGGGCAAGCGGAGTTCTTCGCGCTCGACACGACCGATCGGGACTTCCTGAAACCCGGCAGCCCTCAGGTGGAATGGCTGGAGAAGGCGCTTTCGCGCTCGACGGCGACCTGGAAGATCGCCTTCGGACACCACCCGATCTACTCCAACGGGGCCGACGGGGGCAAACCCTTCCTCCGGAGCCGCGCGCTGCCGTTGTTCAAGCGCTACGGACTGGACCTTTACATCAACGGGCATGAGCATAACTACGAGCGCTTCCTCGCGCCGGAAGACGGGGTTCACTTCGTCGTGACCGGGGGCGGCGGCGCATGGCTGCGGCCCGGCAAGCAAAAGAACCAGGACCAAGAGAAGCCGTCGATTTACCGGGACGTCTACCACTTCGTGGGGGCGGAGATGGACGGCGATCGCCTCACGCTCACGGCCATCGACAAGGATGGCAAGGCCTTCGACGCGGTGACCCTCAAGCGTTAATCGGAAAAAACGGAAAAACGCCGGGCCTTCGGGCCCGGCGTTCTGCTTTTGGTCTGACTTAGAAAGCGGCTTTCGATGGGATGTTCGACCAGATCAGGTCGAAGTTGGAGTTCTTGAAGCCGTCCCCGGTCACGGCCCCGAACCAGTTCCGCTCCACCAGTTCCTTGCCGGCCCCGGCCTTGACGGCGTGGTTGGCCAGCTCCGTGCAGGACTGGCGGGCCTCGTCGAGGAAATCGAAGTCGAAATCGTAAGGCTTTCCGACCTGGCCCTTGGCGTAGGAGGCGATCGCCTCGCGCTGCTGGGTGGAGAGGTTCTTGGGGCGAACGACCATGATGGAGTCGCCATCGGTCATGAACTTCTCGAAGGAATCCTTGCCGATCCCCTTGAAGACCGCATCCACGACCTCGCCTTCGCCGACGTAGACCCCGGCGTGCTTCCACCAGCTGGGGATGAAGAGGTTTCCGGAGCTGCCGTCGGTGCGGCGCAAGAGGATGTCGCCGGGCTGCATCTGGGGCAGGACCTTCTTGGCCATGTCGGCGGTGACGCCATGGACCTCACGCTTACCGATGTTGACGTTCGAGAAGATTTCGATGATCGACTTCTTGAAGCGGTACCAGAGGGACTCGGTCGGAGCGGCGAGGCGCGTCACGGTAGCCAGCTGCTTCTCGGCCTGGCGAGCCACCTTCGTGGCCCCCTGGCTCGCGGAAGCCGCGGCCGCTTTCGTCAGCTGCTGACCCGCCTGCTGGCGAATCGGCTGGCGCATCGTTGAAACGAGTGTTCGTTGAATCATGGCATCCCCCTAGGTCTCTCACCGCGAGGTCGAGTCTCTCGGCAAGAGAGTTATCCGGGAGATCGCGGCGAAGCCTTCTTATGCTCCGCTTAAGCTTAGAGAAAACCTAGCCTTTTCAAGACCGAAGGGGCGCTAGTTCAAGCCGAGCGCGCGCGCCGCATTGATCCGGCCGTGGCCCGTGAAGGTGTCGAAACCGGGGATTCCCACGTCGTCGGCGGTCGACTCCAGACGTGCCTTGACCTGCGCCGGGGTCATGTTCGGGTAGAGGCTCAAGAGCAGGGCAGCCACTCCCGAGACGTAAGGCGACGCCATCGAGGTTCCGCTCATCGAGCCGTACTCGTAGGGAAGGGGGTCGGAGACTTCGTAGGTGGGGGTGGTGGAGAGGATGTCCACGCCGGGGGCCGAGACCGAGATCCACTTGCCGGCGTTCGAGAAGGAGGCCACCTGGTCGCGGTCGTCGGTCGCGCCGACGGCGATCACCCCGGGCAGGGCCGCGGGGTAGCTCGGATGGATGCCGTATTCCAGGTACGAGTCCTCGCGGTCGTTGCCCATCGCCGCGACCACCACGACCCCCTTGGCGAGGGCGTAGCGGACGGCCCGCTCGACGGGCTTCGAGCCGCCGTAAACGCCGAGGCTGAGGTTGATGACCTTGGCGCCGTGCTCGACCGCCCAGACGATGCCCGAGGCGACGTCGGAGCCGAAGCCGCTGCGGGTGTGGCTGAGCACCTTGACCGGCATGATTTTGGCGTTGGGGGCCGCTCCCACCACGCCGATGCCATTCATGGCGGCCGCGATGGTACCGGCCACGTGGGTCCCGTGACCGTGGTCGTCGATCGGCCCCTTGTTGGCGAAGGGCTCGACGAGGGTCTGACCGGGGTTGTCCCAGTCCTCGACCTCGACCTGATTGACGAAAGAGATGCCGGAAACGAGATTCTCGCGGAGGTCCGGATGCGAGAGGTCCACGCCGGTGTCGACGACCGCGACGATCACGCCCTTGCCGCGGGCGACGTCCCAGGCCTGGGGAAGGCGCAGGGCGTTGTTGCCGTACTGGCTGCGGTGCTGGGGATCGCTGGGAACGTAGGAGGCGCGCACCCGGGCGTCGGCTTCGACGGAGGCCACGTCGGGATGAGCGGCCAGGGTCTTCAAGAGGCCCGCGCGGTCCTTGCCCTTGGGCAACGAGACGACGCTCATGCCCAGTTGAGGAAGGGAGCTCACCGATTTTACGCCGTTCTTGGCCATCAAGTCGGAAAGACCGCGGCCGCTCGCTCCGGAACGGAACTCGATGACGGCGCGGGGGCTGGCGGAAGCCTTGAGGTTCGCTTGCTGGATCAGGTGCTGACCGACCGAGCGATCGGAGACGCCGGGGACCATCATGCCGCAGCCCGTCGTGGCGGTGACCACGAGGCTCATGATCAGGTTGATCAAGATTTGCGGCTTCAAGGGATCCTCCTCCGTCCGGAAGTCTCCACGTCTGCAGAAAACTCCCTTTCCAAGGTTATCGCTCGGATCCCCCTCAAACCGGACCAAGATTAGGTTAAACCTCCCCTAAATAGCGTTGAAGAGGGCCTTCACGCCCCCTTCAACCCGGTTTTTGGAGATCGGCGCCGTCAGCGCTCCGCCTCGGTATCCCAAAGCACGACGCCGGTTCCCGGCTTCTTCAAGACCTCCACGGCCTTCTTCGCGTAGGCCTTCCAGGGGGCCGACGCTTGTAGCGGGGAGACGATCTCCCCCTCGGAAACCAGATACCAGGCGTAGATCCCCGGAACGATCTCCTCGACGAAGAACTGTTCGGGGCCCGGCCCCGGCCCCAGGCGGTCCGCGATCAACTGCTGAAGGCGATAGGCCGTCGTCTTCATCCCACACCTCCTTCTCTCGGCATGCTCACTATAGGCTCCGCCCCGGGGGCCTTCAACTCCCGCAAGACGCGCGCCCCCGAGGCGACGCAAGGGGCTCGAAACGAGGCAGGCAGGCGCAGGAGCGGGCAAGCTTAGGATAGACGGCGGCAAATCCGGGAATAATACCCCCAACACCCTCGAGAAGGAGGTATCCGATGACGATCCGTGAGCGCTTGAAGAGACTCCTGGATGACGGTAACCTGATCGAGCTCTACTTCGCCCCCTCCAACAACTACTACCTTGCGAAGGTGACCCGAGTCGGCGAGGACTACGTGGAGTTCGACGCCTACGACGAAGAAGAGAACGTCGTTGCCCACAACATCATGCCCCTGCACCTGCTCATGGGCATCACGACCATGTCGACCGATCGCAACCGCGAGAAGCTCGAACTGCTCCTGAGAAAGGAATTCGAAGGGGAATCCCGCCGGGGGAACCCCTGAACGTCACCCGTCGAAGTCGCCCCGTTCCTACAAGAGCCGCAGGCGCTCGTTAGGGACGGGGCGTTTCCTTGAGCAGCAAGTACCAGAGGCGCGCGTCCCCGTTGAGGGTCCCCGCCCGTAGAGCGGCTTCCGAGCCGCCTCCCCAGTAGACGTCGACCCGGCCCGGCCCCTTGATGGCGCCACCCGTGTCTTGGTCCAGCACGAAGCGGCTTCCTGCCTCCCAGGAGGCGACCGCGCCGGACGGCGCGAAGCGCGCCCGCGGATAGGTCAGATAGCCGATCAGGCCCGAGCCGAAGAGGCGCTTGTCGGTGGCGATCGCCCGCCCCGGAACCAGCGCGATCCCGTCCGTGCCGTAGGGCCCCTCCGGCGCCAGCTTGAAGAAGACGTAGCTGGGATTGCGGTTCAGGTACGGCCGCATCTCGGCGGGCCGCTCCCGGAAGTACGCCTCGATGGCCGGCATGGAGATCCGCTCGGCCGGAATCTTCCCATCGGCGATCAAGGCCTTACCGAGGCTCTTATAGGCGTGCCCGTTGGCCGCCGCGTAGTTGACGTTGGCGATTCGACCGTCCTCGAAGCGCAAGAGCCCCGAGCCTTGGACCATCAAGGAGTAGCGCGCCATCTCGTCGTCTACCCAGGCCAGTTCGAGACCCTTGCCCGAGAGGACGCCCCCGTCGTCGATCTCGCTGCGGCTGAAGTACGGAAGCACCTTGCCGCCTTCGAGGCGCGCGACGATCGCCTCTCCCTCGAAGCGAGAATGAAAGGCCCCGAGGTTCACCCGGACGAGATCCTTGGGGACGCCGTAGAGCGGGAAGCGGAAGCGGGAATCCGGCTTTGCGCGGGCCTCCAGCAAAGGCAAGTAGTAGCCCGTGGCGTGGACCTTGCCCTGGCCGTCGGAGCCGGGCACCGAGATCCAGTCGAACTCCGTTTGAACCGCCTCGTAAAAGGCCGAAGACAGGCCGTGCTGGGCCAAGAGTTCCGAGAAGCGCTCGGCACTCTTCAGGGCCCACGTTCGCGGGATCTGGCGATCGCCCAGGGGGATCGTCGCCCGCGAGCTGCCGGCGAGGTAGGCCCGGGTCCTGGAAACCGCTTGCTGCAAAGCCGCGACCTCGCCGTCGTCGGCGAGCGGAATCCGAGCCGGGTCCTGGGCCGAAGCCGGAAGGGCCAGGGAGACGATCAGGGAGAAAACGAGAAAGAGGGAGCGCATGCTCCCTCTATACCCGGATTCCCGGCGCTCACGCCGGTTGAGTTGAGCGCTGATGGCGACGTTAGTCGATCGCCAAGGCTTCCTCGTCGAGGGCCTTCGGCGGGTCGTAGGCTCCTTCGCGGACCTTTTCGAGGAGGGCGGCGATGGCCTTCTGGAACTTGGAGAGGCTCGCCATGGGCTTGCTATGGCTGGCCCAGTCCTGCTCGAAGGCGCGCATGAAGCTGCGGGTGCTCGAGGCGTCCTCGACCGCCAGCATGACCTCGCGGTTGCGCATGGTGGCCTGGAAGGTGAAGTTGGCAGAGCCCACCAGGGTCACCTGATCGTCGATCATCGCGAGCTTGGCGTGGAGGTACTCGAACTCGCTATGGGGGACGTAGATCCGGACCGGGACGCCGGCGGCGTTGAGGTCGGCGATCGCCCCCAGGTTGCCGAGCGCGTCGAGGGGAAGCTTGTCCAGGAACGGCAGCTTGGGCGCAAAGCGGCGGATCGAGTCCCCGTCCAAGAGCACCCGGACGTTCACGCCCCGCTGATGGGCGCGGATCAGGGACTGGATGACCTCGGAGTGATCCAGGAAGAGCGCCTCGACGGCGATGGAGCGCTTGGCCTGGTTGAACTGGGAGACCATCAGCGAGCGGATGTTACGGCGCGTGGGGCCGACCTCGGCCAGGGCGACCTTCGCTCCGAAGCTGCGCTCGACCGTCAGGTAGGTCTGGAGGGCGGGGCCGCCCGCCGCCGTGAAGTCCTCGTCGATCATCTCCGAGACGTGGAGGGCCGCAGGCCCCTCGATGCGGGCCATGAAGTCATGGCCGTCGGCGCCGCCGTCCGAGAAGTTCATGCCCCCCACGATGGCGGTCTTGCCGTCGATGGCGACCAGTTTGGCATGCGCCAGGGTGTTCGCGCGGCCGAGCCAGCGGGGACCGGGAGGAAGCAGGTTGATCGCGAAGGTGCGAACCTGCACGCCGTTGGCCTTGAGGTAGGCGACGACTTCCTGCATGTCCTTCTTTTCGGAGCCGATGCCGCCGAGCTTGGGATCGAGCAAGAGCTGGACCTCGATGCCTGCCTTCTGGCGCTCGACCAGGGCCTCGGCGATCTCCCGGCCGACCTTGCCGCCCAGAAGGAAGCACTCGATCTGAACGGTCCGCTGCGCGCTGCGGATGGCCTCGAGCACCGCCGGGAAGACCTCGGCGCGGTCGATCAGCGGCGTGACGCGGTTGCCCGTGCTCACCCGCCACGGATCCTCCGAGCTCTGAACCGCGAACGCCCCCGTCTCGGAAGGGGCGAGGCTAGCTGCCGGAACCCCGCAAGCCGTCAGCGAGAAGGCCAAGGTAGCCACCAACGCCAGGCGCTGTCCAAGTGAAACGCGCATCGACTCTCCTTCGATTGCCACTGGCCCTCCGGGTCGCCTCGGGCCCTGATTCGTTCTGGTGTTAAGTATAGATTAAGCGACTGGTAAACTTGCGTACTCCTGGCGATCCTTTGCAGCCGAGGCCAGGTCTGGTAAGCTGTGAGGGTGCGTGATGACGCCATTTCAGAGGGGGAAATCGCCGTGATTCGTTCGCTCTTGCTGCTGACGCTCCTCTTGGGAGTGCTCGCACCCCCGGTTCATGCCAAGCCCGGCGAACCGCTCGACGGCATGCTGGAGAAGATTCCGGGGTTGAAGCGCACGGGCGGCCTTTCGGCGCGGGGCGCGGCTCCGGGCTATACCTTCGAGATCTGGGAGGATCATATCGGCAAGGAAGTGACGTTCACCGAGACCTTCCTCGCGGCCGACCCCGGCTCGGATCTCTCGCTCGGCTACCTGCCCAAGACCAGCCTCGTGGTCATGAAGACTCCCGAGGGCCGGCGCTTCATCCTCAGCGAATCCCGCGAGTCGGCCTTCGAGACTCCCGAGGAGATGGAGGCCTGGCAGGCCAAGCATGAAAAGGACGCCGCCAAGCGCATCGTCAAGGCCAAGGGCTTCACGGCGATGCTCAGCAGCATCTGGAAGCGCACCGTCCTCAAGACCCCTCTGCTCGAACCCGTCTTCGGGGACGGCAAGAGAAACATCTACAAAGGCCTGCTCGACGAAGGCAAGATCACCAAGCTCTTGCTGATTCCTGACTGGGAGGCGATCCCCGAGGAGTACTCCGCCACCGCCAAGGTGGGGGGCTCCCTCAAGGAGATCGAGTACCTCACCGAATACGAAAACCTGGTGGTGCCCGAACTGACCGCCAAAATCGCCCGCTCCCGCCGCAAGAGGTAAGCATGGACCACGGACTCGAAGCCCAAGCCCCCCTGACGCTACGCGACATCCGCCAGGAGTACGTGCGTTACAGCAACGACACCTACCCCCGCTACGGCGAAGGGCGCCTGGAGAAGCTTACCTACGCCGCCTTCAAAGCCAAGCTTCTCGAACAAGAGAAGCTGCACCAGGAGCTCTTCTCGCTCTATGGTTCGAACCCCGACCTCAAGGGGCTTTCGGCGGATCTGCGCACCCGCATGGTCGGCCTCGAGGTGCGCATGAGCCAGCTGGAGCACGAGTTGTGCATGTCCTAGGCACCCCCGCGACCCATCGAACCCTGTAATGCGCGGCCCGATTCTCGGCAGCTTGGTGCTGCTCCTCGCCCTGGCGATCGCCCCTGCCGCCGCCGCCGACGTGCGCGCCGATGCGGCGAGCTCCTCGGCCGTTCCCAACGCGACCGAGAGCGCGCTTCCAGCCAGCGCCTCCGTGGCTCTCGGGCCCGTGGCTCTCGAGCCCGAGCCGCTGGAGACGGTCCTCGTCCCCAAGCCGAAGAGCGTGCTCATCCTCCATACCAACGACACCTACGGGATCTTCGAGCCGGTCACGGTCGATCCCTACTCGGCGCTGCCCAGGACCATCGGGGGCTTGCCTCGCCAGGCCGTGGCCATCGTCCAGGCCCGCGAGGACGGCTCGCCCACCCTGCTCCTCAGCGCGGGAAACATCCTGGGACCCGGCGCCACCAGCGCGCATACCCAGGGCAAGGCCATCGTCCAGGCCCTCAACCGCATGGGCTACGATGCCTGGCTTCCCTCCAACCATGACTTCTCCTACGGCATCGCCGCCCTGAAGGCCCGCATCCAGGACGCCAAGTTCCCGGTCGTCCTCGCCAACGTCCTCGAGAAGAAGACCGGCAAGCCGCTCGCCAAGCCCTATGCCCTCTTCGAGCGCGACGGCGTCAAGATTGCCGTCCTGGGGCTCACCGACGCCCGCTCCCGCGATTACCTCAGCGTCGACGAGGCCGACCTCTTGACCTTCGAGAACCCCAACGAGGCCGCGGCCAAGTGGGTCAAGATCATCAAGGAGCAGGACCAGGCCGATCTGATCGTCGCCCTGACGCACCTCAGCCTCGACCAGGAAATGCCTCTCCTGGCCGCCGACTCCGGCATCGACTTGGTCGTCGGCGGCTTCAACAGCACCGACCCCAAGGACATTGCCGTCCACCAGGTGGCGGGCATCGACGGCAAGCGCGCGCTCCATGCCGGAGGCTACGGCACCATGCTCGGCAAGGCCCGCCTCACGCTCGATCAAGGCCCCGGCGGACGCTACCGCATCGCACGGATCGAACCCGACCTCCTGCGCCTCGACGAGGAGCAGATTCCTGCCTGGCACCTCACGACCAAGGCCCCCGAGATCGTGACCCTGACCTTCGAGGCGCGGCGCAACATCTCGGACGCCTGGAAGCGCGACAACGAGAAGGCCGCCGAGCTCGAGGGCGCCCTCAGCGCCAACGACGCCATGCAAATGGTCGCCAACATCATGCGCGAGACGGCCCGGAGCGAGGCCAGCCTCATCCAGCGCGCGCACTTCCACGACGGCGGCGCCTTCGGACAGGTCACGAGCGCCCGCTCCCTCTACTACCTCATGCCGTGGGAAGATCCGCTGGTAGCCGTCCAGGTCAAGGGCTCCGTGCTCACGTCGCTCGCGCCCCTGACCAAGGGCTCTCGCCCCAAGCTCTTCTCGGCCGGCCTCGGCATGGTCGGTGACGAAGCCCGCCTGAACGGACGCGCGATCAAGGCCGATGCCTACTATCTGGTCGCCGTCCCCTTGCCCGTCGCGCAGGGCAAGGTCCCGGGATTGACGGACCTCCTCAACGAGGACATGCGCCGCTATCCGGCCACCGTTCGCCAGAGCGTCCTCAACTACCTGCGGGCGCAAGGCGCACTCGGCAAGAAGGTCTCCTTGAAGTCCTTCCCGGACTTCCGCCAGATTCCCTTCTGGCGCTCGACCTTGATCCTCAACATGGACATGACCCGCCGCTCGGTGGAAAAAGCCGGAGACAAGTACCCGGACCTCTCCTGGAAGGGCGATCGCTCAGGCTTCGCCTACGGCGGAGACATGGACTTCAAGGTGGGAGCCGCCTGGGGCGTTCACGACGTCAAGCACGGCCTCGCGCTCTCGTACCGCACGGATCAGCTTGCCGACGGCAAGACCCAGATCTCGTCGGACCGAATCCAGTACTCGAGCGATTACCAGGCCGACGTCCTCTTTGCCTCGACCAAGCCCTTCGTCAACCTCACCATGACCACCCGCTTCGTGCAGGACAAGTCGCCCAAGTTCTTCCTCGGACAGCTCGGAGGCGGTCTCAGCCACGATCTCTCCTGGCTGGGGCTGACGATTCGAGAAGGCGTCGAGCACCGTCGCCATTTCCTCGACCGCGACCAGCAGCCGGACCGGACCGGTGCGACCGTCGGAGTCGTCTGGAAGAAGGACTTCGGCTTCTTCTCGCTGCGCGAGGATCTCAAGCTCTTCAGCACGCTCGATCTGGAGAAGGAGGGGATCCTCACCGACTCCGAGACCGAGCTCATCATCCCACTGACGAAGATCACGGCCATCTCCTACAAGGTCAACCTCTACAAGAACACGCTCTTCCCAGACTGGGCCAACCGCCACCTCCTGGGCCTCTCCTTCCGATTCAACCAGCCCTGGGTCTTCTAACCCCCTCACGCCGGAGGATCGCGGGCGCCGACCGAGAAATCGGGGGGCAGCCCCCTTTGACACGCGGGCGAACCGCACTTAGCATGCTGCCTAGCCCGCTTCAATTCCACCCGACACGAGGTTTTAATGAACGTACGCCATGGCGCCTGGCTCGTCGCCGCCCTCCTGGCGACCAGTTGCACGCTTGCACCGGCTTCCGCCCCAACAGCCACCGGCTCGCTCACCCTGCGGCTGGCCGACCTCTTTCCTGCCGAGCGCCAGACGCAGGTCCTGCTCGCCACCTCGCAGGCCCGCGTGACCGTCAGCGGTCCGGGCATCACCAAGCCCCTCACCGTGACGGTTCCCGTCACCGGCACCAGCCTGCAAGCCAACCTCACGGGCATTCCCGCGGGTCCTAACCGCCTGATCGAGCTGGTCTCCCTCGATGACCAAGGCATGGCCGTGCCTGGCGCCCGCTTCCGCACCACGGCCTCCTTGCAACAAGGCTCCAATACCGCGACGCTCTCAGCGGCCACCACCCCACGCGGCGACGTCTTCGCGGCCCTCTTGGCCAGTGGCTCTCCCCTCGCCTCCACCCTCGACGCCAGCCGCCTCCAGGAACGCATCGAGGCCCTCTACCGGACGTTGCATGTGCCTCACTTCGGCCTGATCGACGGCGAGAAGATCGCCCAAACGCTCGTGGCCAACGGCGGTAACCTCGACGCCCTCGCCGTCGACAACCCAAGCTTCGCCCAGACCTCGGCCTCCCTTCGCGTCACGGTTTCGGGACTCCCCGACAACCTTCCCGCCGAGGTCTGGCTCGATGATCCCGTCTCGCCCAAACAATCCTCCGTCCTCGACGGCAATCTCACGATCGCTCCGATCAAGCCCGGCTCCTGGAACCTCTACGCCCGTGCCGGAAGCATGCGGCTCGGCCCCGTGCCGGTCACCCCCGGCCCCGGCGTCGTGAAGCACCTCGACTTCTCCCGCAGCACCCAGCTCCTCGCGCCGCTTCCCGCTGCGCGTGGCGCCGCCGCCTCCGGTGTGCTCACGATGGATCTCGGGGACGGCCCGAAGGCGTGGCTGGTCGTCGCCGGTGGCATCACCGGAAGCCCGTTCAGCGGGCCCACCGAGAGCGTCGTCGCCTTCGACGGCCAGACCTGGCGCACGCTAAGCGACCTCGACATGCCCCATGCCGTCTCCCATGCCGCCTTCACCGTCCACGACAACCAGCTCTGGGTCCTGGGCGGCATCTCCGGCGGCGCCGCCACGACCTCCGTCCAGGTCTTCGACGCCGATCAAAAGGCATGGAGAAGCGAGGAAGAACTGCCCGAACCCTCTGCCATGGGTAGCGTCGGCATCGCCGGCGGCCAGATCGTTCTCTCGCCGGGCGTCACGTCCTGGTCCTACGACCTCTTCATGAGGCGCTACGTCTTCGACATTCCGTCTTCCGTCCTCATCCGGGACCTCTCCGGCGGCGACTGGGCACCCGCCACCTCCTTGACTCCCGCCCGCCTGGGCGCGGCCACGGTCACCCATCAAGGAAGGATCTACTTCATCGGAGGCCATGTGAACGGCACGATGGCCACCAACCCGGTGCTCACCGTAAACGTCTACGATCCCCCGACCATGACGATGAGCGCCGTCGCTCCGATCCCAACCCCTCGCCTCGCCGCCACCGCCTGGGTTCATCAGGGCAAGATCGTCGTCGCCGGCGGCATCACCGGCCTGGGCAAACCGCTATCCAACGTCGAGGCCTATGATCTCGCTCGGGATCGCTGGGAGATCCTTCCCTCGCTTCCGACGCCCCGCGGCCATGCCGCAAGCGGCATTCTCGACGGAAAGGCCCTGATCGTCGGCGGCCATGACAATCCGTTCTACGCTTCCTTCCTCTCCCCGCTCGACCTTGTCGAAGCCTTGACCCCCTAGGAGGCCCCGATGATCCCTCGCTACTTCGCGTTGCTCGCGGTCTCCGCCGCCTTCCTGCTGACCGGCTGTCCCCAGCCTCCCGCGGCCAGCGGGGACGATCCCCGGCCCGATCCCTTGCCCGACCCCACTCCGGAGGTCGTGACGGGGGACCTGAAACTCGGATTGCAGGACTGGCCCCGCAACACCTGGCGCGTCGGCTCGCCCTTGGCGCATGAGCGCGCTGGCCTCAGTGCCGGCTCGCTCGGCAGTCATGTCTTCGCCATCGGGGGAGACGGCGAAGCCACGCTCGAACTTCTCGATCCCGCCACAGGCCACTGGCGGGTCATTCCCCTTCCCGTCGAAAACGCCCCCGGCCCCAGCTCGCGCTACTTCGGAGCGGCCGTCACCGCGTGGAACCGCCTCTTCTATATCGGCGGAACCTACAACTGGATTCGGCCCCTGGTGGATATCTACGATCCCACCACCCAGCTCGGGCTAAACGGCAAGTCCGGCGCCGTAAACGACATGGTCTTCGCGCGGATGGCTCATGCCGCCGTCGTCCTCGACGAGGAGATTCTCGTGATCGGCGGGCTCGTCGCCTCCGGCGAGGACGAGCGAAAGGTTCCGACCGACGGCGTCGCCGCCCTTCATCCGGGTTCTTGGACCGAGACCATTGAGGTCTATGCCCGCACCAGTCTCGCCACGCCCCGTGCGGGTCACGGCGCCGGCGCCATCGACGGCCATGTCTATGTGACCGGTGGCTACACGGATTTGCCCTTGACCGGCATCCCCGAAGCCACCAGCAGCCTCCTGCGCTTCCATGCCAACGGCTGGCACGCGACGACCCCGGACGGCAAAAAGCTGGCGTCGCTCAATGTCCCGCGACATTCCTTCGGCGCGGCGGTCCTGGACGGCAAGCTCTATGTCGCCGGAGGCGTCGGCACGGACGGCGTGACCCTGGACTCCGTCGAGGCTTACGACCCCACCACCAACCGCTGGACCCCGATGGCCCCCATGATCGCCCCCCGGGCTCACCTGGGCCTGGCCGCCCACGCGGGCCACCTCTTCGCAGTCGGTGGCTACGACCCGCAGGGCTTGATGCGGCGCGACGTCAACGTGTTTCGCCCCTAGGAGACGACCATGAGCACCTCATCCAAGCGAGTCCTTGCCCTCCTGGCTACCGCCGTCCTGGTCGGATGTCAGCAAGCCGCCCCTCAGGTCACTCCTTTCGGCGCCACGATCACCGAGGGGACCTTGCCCGAGTCCGCCCTGCCGCTCGAGCTCACCGGTGGACGCCCCGTGCCCGCAGGCAGCTACCTTCCCGACCGGCTCATCGTCGAGCTGAGCCCGGAGGCCGACGCCGACGCCACGCTCGACGGCTTTACCACGACCGCCATGGTGAACCTCGGACGGCGCTTCGCAGGCATCAAGCTGCCAAGCGACATGAACCTCGCGGAGGCCCACGCCATCTTGAGCAAGCGCCCGGGCGTCAAGAGCCTCTCCCTCGACGGCCTCGTCCGTCCGACTCAGGTCGTTGCCTCGCCGCTTGCCTCCGAGCGGTTCGACGAACTCTGGGCCCACCGCGCGACCCAGATGCACAAGTACTGGGAGGAGGTCCCCCAGGCCCCGAGCGCGAACGACATGCTCATCGCCGTGCTCGACACGGGGCTGGACATGGGAGAACCCGACGAAGGCTTTCACACGGTACACCCGGAGTTCGAAGGGCGCGTCTATGCCCCGCAGAACTTCACCCCCGACTACAATGGCGATCCCGTGAACGTCAAGGACGGCAACAAGCACGGCACGCACGTGGCCGGCACCATCGGGGCCCGAGGAGTGAAGGTGGTCGGAGTCGCTCCCGACGTCTCCCTCATGCCCCTCAAGGTACTCGGTAACTCCGGCGGCGGCTCCGACATGGGCATCGCCAAAGCCATGAGCTATGCCATGGACGATGCCGTGGTCGAGAACCCCGGCACCCCCGAGGAGTGGACCCGGCAGAGCTACACCGCGTACCCCGGCATCGGCAATCGTCGGGTCCGGGTCATGAACATGAGCCTCGGATCCGCGTTCCATGGACGGAGCGCCCTCTACGACGCGATGATGGCCGAGGCCCGCAGGAAGGGCATCGTGGTCGTGGTGGCTGCCGGAAACGACGGCTCCGAGGTCGCCGTCCCAGGCACGTCGCCCCATGCCGTGGTCGTTTCCTCCACCAGCCCGCACCTCCTCGGCAGCCTGTTCTGGGAGTGGCTCTCCGGCTTCTCCAACCGCGGCGACCGTGTCGACCTGTCGGCCCCCGGCGGCAACATCCTCTCGACCCTGCCTCGCTACTACTACAAGGACGACCCCTTCACGGGTCCCACCGATTACGGCTACCTGAGCGGCACCTCGATGGCCACCCCCTACGTGGCCGGTGCAGCCGCCATGGTGATTGCCAAGTTTCCCCCAGCAGACGGCGTCTACGACGCGGATTACGTCGACCGGGTGGTGGATCACCTGCGCGTGACCTCCGACGACCTGGGCGCTCCGGGGAAGGATCCCAAATACGGCTATGGCCGGGTGAACGTCTACGAAGCCCTCATGGCCCCCGCCCTCGGCCAGCGGCGCTGAGCCTCACGGGCGATTGCCCGAAAGTCCCAAAAACACCGACGGCCTGTCTCCCGATGGAGACAGGCCGTCGGTGTTTTCTAGTAAACCGCCCTCAGTCGAGCCGGTGGGCGATCGCGTCCCTGAACATCCCGCTCTGGCTCATGAGCTCCGTGAAGGTGCCTACCTGGACGACCTGCCCGCGATCGAGCACGTAGATCCGGTCGGCATGGCGGATCGTGCTCAGACGGTGCGCAATCACCACCCGCGTAACCTTCAACCGCTCCAGGCTCTCGGAAACGATCGCCTGGGTCTGGTTGTCGAGCGCGCTTGTGGCCTCGTCCAGCAGCATGAGGTGCGGCTTGAGCGCGAAGGCCCGAGCGATGACGAGGCGCTGGCGCTGCCCGCCCGAGAGGTTGACGCCTCCCTCTGCCACCATCGTGTGCATGCCCATGGGCATGGCATTGATATCCGCTTCGAAGCCCGCCGCATGAGCAGCCTCCCAGGCCTCCGCCTCCGTGATGAGCGCCCCCGCCGCGATGTTTTCGAAGATCGATCCCGCCTGAAGCTTTGCGGTCTGAAGGACGACCCCCAGCTGTCGCCGGACGGCCCGCACATCGAGATGGGAGAGATCCTTGCCGTCGTAGGCGACCATGCCCGATTCCGGGGTCTCGAAGCCGAGCAAGAGGCGCAGGAGGGTGGACTTCCCGGATCCCGAGGGTCCCACCAGGGCGATGTGCTCGCCGGAGGCGGCATGCAGCGAGACGTCGCGGAGGACGGGCTCCCGTACGTCGCCATCGGTCCCCGGGTAACGGAACGTGACCCGATCCAGGGTAAGCGCGCCTTCCAGGGGCCCCGGATCCGCCTTGTGGCCACTCACCTCGGGCGCCTCCTCCAGGATGGGCTGCGCGCGCTTCCAGAGGTTGCCGATGTCCAAGAGCTCGATCACCGCGTTGCTCAAAGACGTGGCCCCCATGACGAAGGTACCGAAGGCGGCGTTGAAGGCCAGGAAGGTTCCGGTTCCCAGGCCGCCTTGCGCCCCCATGATCTGCAAGCCGACGACCTGGGCCGCCACGAAGAAGAGGACCAACGAGCAAACGCCCGCGAAGACCTCGTTGAAGACTCCCAGGCTGTTCTGCACCGTCAAGATGCCGAGATGAAGCTCCTGGTAACGGCGAAACGTCGTCGCCCAGTGCCGAAAGGCCCGGACCTCGGCCGCCGCCACCCGCAGCTTGGCCACCCCGTTGATGAGCTGCACGACGATCCCCGACAAGGCCGCTTCCGCCACGCGCAAGGGCTCGGACTTACGGATTTGCAGGTAACTATGCCCGGTCGTGACCGCCATGGCGATCACGGCCAGCAGGCAGGCCACTCCCGCGAGCTTGGCGCTATACACGAACATCAAGACCAGGTTCAAGAGGGCGAAGAGGCTGGTGAAGAGGGTGCGAAGCGTGGTGCCGCTCAGTTGCTGGCGCATCTGGCTGATGGCCATGATCCGCGCATTGAGGTCACCCACGGCGTAGCGCCTAAAGAAAGGCGGGGCGAGGTTGAGCACGCGATCCCAGACGGCCGCCTGAATCCGGGCGTCGGCGTAGCCTTCTACCCGCAGAATCAAGAGGCCTTGGCAGAACTGGAAGATGGCGCCTCCCAGCGCCGTGGCGACCAGCGCCGCGCCCATCTGAATCAGGAGGGCTCGATTGGAATCCGGAATAGCCTGATCGATCAGCATGCCCGTGGCATGCGCGGGAAGCATGCCCAGGAGGGCGCCGAGCAGCCCGACGAAGCCCATGGCGACGAGATCCCGCTGCCGGCCTTGCGACGCGAAGCGCCAGAGATCCCAGGCCTTGAGTGGGCGCTCTGGAAGCGGGCGGTAAAACATGACCGCCAAGGGCAAGAGTGCGGACGCCAGCGCCTCGTCGACCGGAACGCGCTCTCCGGAAACCGGATCGACGCAGACATAGCCGCCCTCCGTCCAGAGGAGAGCGACGGGATCTCCGCCCTCCCGCTGTGCCAGCAAGGGTCCGCAATCCTCGCGCCAGAAGCCCCGCGACAAGGCCACGCGACGCATCTGGACGCGCGAGGCGCGGGCGATCGCCTCCACCGGATCCCTCCGGAGATCCACCTCAGCCGGGGCCTGAATCGCAATCCCCAAGGCCGTTCCCACCTCACGCGCCGCATCCAAGAGCGGATCCCCGCTCCGCTCGACGCCGGAAGCCGATTCCGTCGCGAGCAGCTTCGCTAGCCCCACAGTCACTTCTCGGGTGGCCTCGCGGTCCTGCCGCTCGGCCTCGAAGAAGCGCTGCCGGCGCTCCTGCTCCTCGCGTGCGTCCTGGGCTTCCAGGACCTGGAAGAGCTGCGCATGCAGCAGGGCAAGCGCCATGGGGACGTCCGCCCCCAGCGCAGGAAGCGTCACACTCCCCTGCGAGTCCGGGGCACCATGACGCCGCAAAACCTCCTGGACTTGGCTCACCCAGCCTGCAATCCCCTCGGAAACCCGGGAATCGGCCATGACCTCGGCGATCGTAAGCGAGCTCAGGTGGCAGGGCTCGAGCGGTACGGCCACCAGCCGTGCCTCAGTTTCCGGGAGACCGCCCAAGAGCAGCTCCCCCGGCGCGACCTCGAAGAGGAAGCGGCGGGCCGCTCCGGGGTGGGCGATCGCGAAGACCGCGACGCGCCCTTCCACGACTCCCCAGGCCTGATCCGGGTCATCGAGAATCAGCGGAGAGTTGCCTTTGAAGACCTGTGTCTCGATGGCCATGTCAGCCCTCCCCCACGGCGACATCCTCACGCGCGAGCTCCGCGTAGGTGCCCGGCACGGAGCACAGGACGTCGTGCGTGCCCCGCTGGACGATTCGGCCCTTCTCGAAGACCACGATCTCGTCACAGTCCTTCACCGTCGAGAGGCGATGCGCCACGATGATGCAGGTGCAGCCCCTGCGGCGGAGGTTGCGCTCGATCACGCGCTCGGTGGCCGTATCCAGCGCGCTGGTAGCCTCATCGAGGATCAGCACGCTCGGGTTCCGCAAGAGCGCCCGCGCGATCTCAAGGCGCTGGCGCTGCCCGCCCGAGAGATTGGCCCCGGCCTCCAGCAGCGTCGCGTCGTAGCCCCCTTCCATCGCGGCAATCACGTCGTGAATGGCCGCGTCCTTGCCGGCCTCAACCACGGCCTGATCGGAAATCGTCGCATCCCAGAGGGTGAGGTTCTCGCGCACGGTCCCCGAAAAGAAAAACAGATCCTGGTCGACCATGGCCAAAGCGTTCGCGAGCACCTGGCGCGGAATGGCCGCCCAAGGCTGGCCGTCGAAGAGAATCTCGCCTTGCCATGGTGCGTAGAGGCCGGCCAGGAGCTTGGCGACCGTGGATTTCCCCGAGCCGCTGGCCCCCACGAAGGCCACCCGCTGCCCCGGCTCCAGCACGAGGTCGAAATCCGCGATCAAGGGGGCTTCCAGGGGGCTGTAGCCGAAGGTCACGCCCTTCAACTCCACGCGCCCTTGCAGATGGAAAGGCTCGTCGTCTCGCGGCAGGGAGGGGCATTCCGTCTGAGGATCGATGGGATTGGCGGCCACGTCGTCGAGCCGCGCGAGGTCCGCACCAAGCGTTTGAAGCGTTTGACCGAAGTCGAGCAGACGGCCGACCGGAGCGTTGAAGCTGGACAAGAGGCTCTGGAAGGCAATCAACATGCCGATGCTGAGCGCTCCGTCCATGATCCGGAAGCCGCCGAGCACCAGGACCGCCATGACCGAGAGTGCGTTGAGCAAGGGAGGAAGGGCCCCCAAGACGGTGGTCCGCCGGCCGATCTGCTGCTGGGTATTGACGGCCTTGGTGTAGGTGCCGGCCCAGCGCTGGAAGAAGTCCCCCTCCAGGCCCGAGGCCTTGAGGGTCTCGATCGCCTGAATCCCCGCAATGGAGACGCCCGCGGCCTTGCCGTACTCCATGCCGAGCCGCTGGATATCGTCGGAGTTGAGACGCGTGATCCCACGCAGGGCGAGGAAGTTGAGGACAGCCAGCGACACGGCGACTCCCGCGAGGAGCGGATCGTAGGCGAGCATCACGCCCCCGTACGCGAGCACCATGACGGCATCGAGAATCGCCCGCAGCATCGGGCCCGCCAGGACTCCGGCCACCTTGTCGTTGAGCGAGACCCGGCTGCTGATCTCACCGGCGAAACGCTGGGCGTAGAAGCCGATGGGAAGCCTCAGGACATGCCACATGAAGCCGCTGGTGAGCGAGACGGAGAGCTTGGTGATCAGGCGCTTGGAGAAGCGAAGCTCCAGCGCCTTGAGGGCGCCCGTGAGAACGAGGGCGATCGCCATCCCGATCAGCAACGGCCGCAACCAGTCCTGGTGCCCCTGAACCAAAACCGAGTCGACGAAGACCTGGGTAAAAACCGGCAAAGCCAGCCCCGGCAAGATGAGCATGCCACCCGCCAGGAGGCCGTAGCTCATGGTGGGAAGCGATTCGCTCAAGCGCCCCAGCACGTCGCGCAGAGGCTGCGGCTTTCGGCCCCCGGGCCGGAACTCGGGCCCCGGCTCGAAGACCAGGACGACCCCGGTGAATCCCTGGTCGAACTCCTCGGGCGTGACCGTGCGAGCGCCCTGCGCGGGATCGTTGAGGAAGACCTTGCCCTTGCCGTATCCCTCCACCACCAGGAAGTGGTTGAAGTTCCAGAAGACGATGTAAGGGGGCTTGAACTCGGCGAGCCCCGCGGGATCCTTCTTGTAGCCCTTGGCGTCGAGACCGTATCGGCGGGCGGCCTTCACGACGTTGCTGGCCTTGCTGCCGTCCCGCGAGACGCCGCATTCGGCGCGCAGCTCCTCGAGCGGAACGTAACGGCCGTGATAGGCCAGGATCATGCCAAGCGAGGCCGCCCCGCACTCGACGGCCTCCATCTGAAGCATGGTGGGGCAAGCAGCGCGCATCAGAGCCCCGAGAGCGACTTGAGGAAGGGCAGGACGTAGGTGATAGGCGCGCGCTCCTCCACCGCGACCCGGGCGGAGTTGGTGGTGCCGGCTGCGATCCGGAGGTCAGGGCCCTTCGACGAGGTCCAGCGGAAGCCGCTGGAGGTCTGAGGCTCCTCCTCCAGATCGATGAAGGCCTCGATGATGCGATCGCCCGAGATGAGGTCGCGGGCCATGGCGTCGTTGTTCACGATGTTGGCGATGCCTTCCAGGCTGACCGGGTAATCGGAGACCGCGATGACACGTCCGGCGATGCCCCCGAACTCCTCACGCTTCACCGAATCGGGAGTGACCTGGACCTTCATGCCGGGAGCGACACGCCGTCCGTCTCCGATCGTCAGGTAGACGACCGCCCCGAGGAACTCCTCGGAAGCCACGTCATGCACCTTGAGCGAGGCCACCCGAGCTCCGCGCGTGAGCTGTTGCCCCACGATGGCCGTGAGTTCGAGCACGTTGCCTTCGGTCTCGCTGCGAATCTCGCTGGCCTCACGGACTTGAACCTCCAGGTGGCGAACGCGCCGCTCGGACTCGCGAATGTTGGTGGCGAGCGTCGTCTCGGCTTGCGTGCGTTCGAGGACGGTCGTCTTCTCGCGGACGTCCAGCTCCTTGAGGCGCGCCTGAAGCTCGGAAACCTGCGCTTCGTTGGCGAGGAAGGCCTTGCGGATTTCCGCCTCGCGCGTCGAAAGCTCGATCAGCTGGGTCTCCAGCGTCGAGAGCTGCTCGACGGCGTTCAGGTAGTCCCGCTGAGCCGCCAGGAAGGCGGAATCCGAGATGAGGCCCTTGGCATGCAGCTCCCTGCGCCCCTCGAGCGCCTTGGCGAGCGAGGCGATCAGCGGCTGGGTGTCCTTCTTCTGAAGCTCCAGGCTGCGACGCTGGGCTTCGAGGGCTTCCAGGTTCCGTCCCCTCAAGACCGGTCCCAGCTCTCGGGCCTGACGCAGGCTCTCATTGAGCTGCGCGCGCTGCTGCGCGAGGGCGACGACGTCGAGTTCGGCCTTCTCGCCCCGCAAGGCATCGAGCGCTTGCTTCTGAGCCTTGAGCTCGGCAAGACGATCGCGCTCCTGATCGAGCTGCTCGACGAGGTCCGGCTGCTCGATCCTGCCGATCACCTGCCCCTTGCGAACCTTGTCACCCCGCTTCAAGTCGAGGCTGAGCAAGATGCCCGAGCCCGGCGATTGCACGTCGACCACGTGCGCCTCGCCGCCCTGGGCCACGCTCGGCTCGACGAAGGCTCCACGGCCCTGCACCTGAACGGGAATGCGTCCGAAGACGCTCCAGACGAGAATCAGCGCGAAGAGGACGCCCAGCGTGGCAAGCGGGATCCAGTCGCGCAGGCTCACGACGCGCATCACTTGATCGAGCTGTTCGGGGGTGGAAAGGCGTTCGAGCGACTCCCGGCGGAACAGGTCGTTCCTTCGTTCCAAGTGGTTCTCCTAGCAGCGTTCGAGCTCACGGGGCATCCGGCCAATCGCCGGACGTCCTCCCATTATGGGTATCGCAGGCGGCTCATGCCAAGCCTGCGGCAGCTCGCTTCTTCGGACAAGCAACTATTCAGACGCTCTTATACCCACCCATCGACGCGCAAGCATCCGGATGGCCACTAATCGATCCGAACTCGGGTATACAAGCAAAGGACTAGCCCCCCTCAACGTCGAGAGGAACTCATGCCCTGCTTCCCCCGGATGGCCGCGATCGGGATCGCGACCCTGTCGCTGGCTTTCCCTGCCGCGGCCGCGCCTGTCTCGTTGACGCTTCAAGAGGCCTTGTCGCTCGCCACCCAGCACAACCCTCGACTCGCGGCGACGCGCCAGGCCGTCCAACAAGCAGAAGCCGGGCTCCGGCAAGCACGCTCCGCCTACTGGCCGACCCTCGGTCTAGGCGGCGACCTGAACCGCACGTCTCTCACCTCCGTGGGCGCGGGCCTCAACCTCGGGCTCAATCTCGACACGCACGGCGGCTTCTCGGCCAGTAAGCAGATAGCCGACCTTCAGCTCTCCATGGCGCGCTGGACCGCTGCCTCCACCGCTCAGCAGCTGCGCCTCGACGTGACCAACGCCTACTACGATCTCCAGGATGCCGAACAGCAGATCCGGATTGCCCAGATTTCCCTCTCGCAGGCGAAATCCCTGCTAGCGGACGCTCAGGCCATGCAGCGGGGGGGAGAAGGGACGATCTTCGAGGTGCAGCGCGCCGAGATGCGCCTCCTAGAAGCCCAGCAAAGTGAGGCCGAGGCCCGGGGCCGACAACTGATCTCCCAGCGGGCCCTCGTGAGGCAGCTCGGCAAGCCGATGCTCGAGGGCATCAATCGCGTCGATCCGGTGGCAAGAGGCGCCAATTGGCCGTTGTCCCTGGAAGCGAGCATCGCGCGGGCCCAAGAGCGTCGGCCGGAAATCCACCTGACGAAGGCCCAGCTCGACCTCTCCGAGAAGAAGCGCCAGCTCGCTCTTGCCACCTACGGCATCCGAACTCAACTCTTCGCGAACGCCAACACCACCTCCATGATGAGCTTCGGCAACTCGGCGCTCTCCCTGGTTTCGGACGGCCCCGGACTGGGACCGACCACCACCGTGGGGGGACGCCTCAGCCTCAGCCTCTTCGACGGCGGGTCGGCTCGCGCGCAAGCCGAACAAGCGACCCATGAGGCGGCGGCCCACCAGGCCGAGCTCCTGAGCGCGCAGCAGACCATCCGGTACGAAGTCGAGCAAGCGCACGTGCTCTTACAGGTAAGTGAGTCCAGCATGGGGTTCTCAGATGCCGCCCTGAAAAAGGCCCAGGAAGCCCTGAGCGCCGCAAGGCAGCGCTTGGTTGCGGGCGTGGGCACCCAGACCGACCTGATCCTCGCTCAGAACGATCTGGTCCAGGCCGAGGTCCGCCGCAACAAAGCCATTCTCGACTATAACCGCGCGCTCGCCGCCCTCCAAAAGGCCTGTTTCGACCTCCCCCTCCCCGAAAGCGAGCCCCGATGAGCTCCGATCCTCTCGCCACCCTGACGCCGCTTCACGCGATCGCCGAATCGGCCTCCAGCCTCTACGAGCGCCTGGAAGGAAATTACGAGCTCGCCCCCAGCAGTGCGGCAGGAGAAGAAGCGATCGCCCGCTGGAGGAAGCTGGCCGCCCAAGAGGACGAGGCGCGCTTCAACGAACGGCTGGCGCATGCCGGATGGGATCTCGTGACCTTGACCCGGGCCCTCAGTGGTCCGCCTCGCCAAAAAACCGGCTCGCTGCCGGCCTGGACCGAAACCCTCGCGCAGGCCCTCCAAAAAGCAGCTCCCTCGGGAGAGAGCCTGGCCCGCCCCGGATACGCCCCTGACGCGCCTCCTACCCCGTTCCAGGAGCTACTGGGCTTCTTCGCCGATTTGGCCTCCGAGCGTCTCGCGGAACGTGCGGGGGCTCGCCTGCACCTGCTCTCCGAATCCTCCCGACATGCCTTCGAAGCTCAACTCATGACGCACCTCGTCGAGACCGCGGGCCAGACGCTCCTCAAAGAGTTCGCCATCTTCCGGCACTTCCGCACGATGGGCTTGTTCTTCCCCGGCCTCAACGTCGGCAGCACCCAGCATTACGATGCTTTCGTCCGGCAGCACCTCGAAACGGGCCTGCAAAAGCTCTTCGACGACTACCCCGTGCTGGGGCGCCTGCTGGCGATCGCCGTCGATGACTGGGTGGACGCCACCGCGGAGTTCCTCGCCCACCTCGAGGCCGACTGGAACGATCTCGGCCGGACCTTCGCCCCCCAGGGCCTTCGCCAGGTCACCCGCATCGAGCTGGGTCTCTCCGATCGCCATCAAGCCGGCCGCTCGGTCATCAAGCTTACCTTCGACGATTCCCTCCCCCTCGTCTACAAACCCCGAGACCTGGGCATGGAAGCGGCCTATAATGACCTACTGGCCTGGATTAACGCCCTTGGGGAGGCCGCAGACCTCGAGCAACTCCAGGTGCTGGGCGTGCTCGACCGGGGAACCCACGGCTGGATGGAAGCGGCCGTGCCTGCGCCCTGCCGAGACGACGCAGAGGTGCAGCGTTACTACCGGCGGGCCGGGATGCTGATCGCGCTGGTCTACCTCCTCAACGGCACCGACCTTCACCGCGAGAACCTGATTGCCAGCGGGGATCAGCCGGTGCTGGTGGACCTCGAAATGCTCTTGGCCTCCGAGGTTCGCGGCCCTGAACTCCAAGACGGCAACGGCCAGCTCAGCCGGGCCTTACAGGAATCCGTCCTCATTTCAGGCCTCCTGCCGTTCTTCCCGCTGCAAACCCAAGGGCAGGAGTTGAGCGCACTCACCGGCCGCATCTTCGCCGAGCGGATTTCCCGTCAGGAATGGCAAGGCATCAATACGGACGAGATAGCGATCGCCCCCACCATCCACTCCCCCGACCCGCTTCCGGCCAACCTGCCTCGCGTGGGCGACGAGGTTCGCTTGCCGGACGCCTACGAGGACGCAGTCGTGGAGGGCTTGGAGGCCATGTACTGCTGGTTGATGGCCCATGCCGACGCGCTCCCGCTGGAGGGCTTCAAGGGCCGCTTCAGCCGCCACATGCTGAGGAACACCAACGACTACATGCTGGTCCTCACCAAGGCCAAAGAGCCCGCCTTCCTCAAGGACGGTGCGGCCCGCAGCCTCCAGATCGATCGCCTGGCGAGCCGATTGCTCTACGAGCGCGAAGGCAACCGGGACGCCATCCGTAAGCTCTTGCGCAACGAGCACCAAGCCCTCGAACACATGGACATCCCCCGTTTCGTCACCCGCACGGACTCGGACGCCCTCTTCCTCGATGCGCAGCAAAAGGTTCCCGATTACTTCTCCACTTGCGGCTGGGACATCGTGCAAAAGCGCCGCCGGTCGCTAAGCGAGGCCGACATGCGGCGCCAAGCCCACCTCATCCGCGGAGCGCTGAGGACGTCGGTGACCCAGGCGCAGGACGACTTCCGGGCTTGCTGGTCGACCTCTGAGGAGGAGCTCCCCGACATGCTTCGGCCCGAGGACTTCCTTCAAGAGGCCTTGCGGATCGGAGAGAACGTGGCGGCACGGGCGATCGTCGCGGGGCCCTACGCCACCTGGTACCAGGCCATTTACGACCATGCCAGCGAGCGACTCGTTTACCGCCAAGCCGACGGGGACCTTCACGGCGGCACGGCGGGCGGCGGCCTCTACCTGGCGGCCCTCGGCAAGGCAACCGGCGAAGCCCGTTTCGATCAGCTTGCACTCGCCTCGCTACGCCGGTCGCTGGAGCATGTCCAAGGCTGGCATGGCCCGGTCGCGCTCGGCATCGGTTCGGGGATCGGCTCCTGGCTCTACGCCTTCACGAAGGCGGGCCTCATGTTGGATTCCGAGGAGCTTCTGAACGGCGCCACACGGGCGGCCCAGCTCATCACCCCGGAAGCTTTGGCCGAAGATAAGGTCTACGACGTGATGGGCGGCTCGGCAGGGAGCATCCTGGCCCTCTTGGCATATCATCGTGCCACGGGCGACGCCGAGGCCTTGGAGCGGGCGATCGCCTGCGGTCGGCACATGCTCGCGCAGCGAATCGACACCGGTCTCGGCATGCGGAGTTGGAAGAGCGTCTCGGAGCGTCCGCTATGCGGCTACTCGCACGGCGCGGCGGGGATGGCCCATGCCTTGCTGAGCCTCCACGCGGTCACGGGGGAGACCGCGTTCCGGGAAGCGGCTCTGGAGGCGATCGCCTACGAGCGCACGTGCTTCTCGCCCGAGCATGGCAACTGGCCGGATCTGCGGGTCGACCCCTCCGAGAATCCGGCCTTCATGTGTAGCTGGTGCCATGGGGCTCCCGGCATCACCCTCGGGCGGATCGCCACGCTCTCAACACTCGATGATAGCGACGTTCGCCATGAGATCGAAACCGGCCTCGCCACGACCGCGGCTTACTCCTTGGGTGGCGCCGACCATCTCTGCTGTGGCAACTTCGGCCGCTTCGAGATCCTGGTGGAAGCCTCGCGCCGTCTCGACCGCCCGGAACTCCTCGAAACCGCCCGTCGGCAAGCCTCCTGGGCTATCCAACGCGCGGAACGCGTCGGGGCATATTACTACTCCCCGGCCCTCCCTCCCGGAACTCCGTACTTTGGCCTGCTCTCGGGGCTTTCGGGAATCGGCTACGGCCTCCTGCGGCTCGCCGATCCCGACGGGCTCCCCTCCGTGCTGAGCTTCTCCTGAGTCATGCCATTCTCAGCGACCTGTGAGAAGCCTCACGCCGTTCGCGTGGCATGCGCCGCAGTCCCCATGTCCCCAAAGAAGTACCATTCAAGCAAGCAACCAATCTTGAGGAGGAACGATGACCGACATCATGAACGCTTACCAGGGTCTGATGCTCAAAGCCGCCCAGGACGAGGCTTTCCGCGACGCCTTGCATCAAGCTCCCAAAGCCACCCTCGAAGCGTACCTGGGCACGCGCTTTCCCGAGGGCTTCACGATCAACATCGTTGAGAACTCGGCCACTGAGCTCACCCTCGTCCTCCCGCCCAAGCTGAGTGACGAATTGAGCGACGAGGCGCTCGCCTCCGTCGCTGGAGGCGGTAGCAAGGGAGATGACGTGCTCTTCTCGTTCTTGACCCTTGGGGTCGGCTGCATCGCGTCCGCCACCCGCGACTCCGTGGGAGGCTGCCGGCAGCGCTGGGATGAAGCCGAGTCGAAGCGCCCGTTCATCAGGCCATAGCCGTCTCCCTTTGGATACCCCCTTACAACAACGAAACGAGGCCCTCATGCTTGAGATGCAGTCCCCCTACGAAGCCTTGATGCTCAAAGCCGCCCAGGACGAGAGCTTCCGCGATGCCCTGCTCAAGAACCCCAAGGCCACCCTCGAAGCCCACCTGGGAACCCGCTTGCCCGAAGGCTTCACGATCAACATCGTGGAGAATACTGCCACCGAACTGACGCTCGTCATCCCCCCGAAGCTCAGTGGAGAGCTCAGCGACGAAGCCCTCTCCGCCGTCGCGGGTGGCGCAGCCAAGAGACCCGTCCTGTTTTCCGTGATGACGCTCGGCCTCGGATGCCTCATTTCGGCGGCAACCGAAACCGTGGACGCGTGCGCGGAACGTTCTGAGAAAGGCTATGCGAGTCGGACGGGCCCCATGGGTCTTTAGCGGCCTGACGGTTTCGCGCCGAATCGCTCCACTTCGTAACGCTCCACCGTCTCCCGGAATGCCTGCCAGGCGTCCTCGTCGAAGCGCCCTCGGGCGAGGTTCAATGCCTCGCCCGGAGTGGTCGCCTCGGTCACGGGGGCGCCTAACCGTTGAAGCCTTCGCAACGCTTGGCGGTAACTCCTCAAGGCTTCCGGCTCCCGGCGACGGCGCCAAAGGAAGACGCCCATCCCAACCAGCAAGGCGGCCCCCAGCAAAAGTCGCCCATTCTCCACGTCGAGCGGCGGCCTGAACGAGCCCCCCGGGGTCGGATCCAGCGTGATCCAGCGCTCGTCTACATAAGCCTCGACCCAGGCATGCGCGTGCCGCGCATCGAAGATCGTCTTCTCCCCGACCTGACGCCCGCCACTGTAACCGGCCACCACGCGGGTCGGGATGCCGAGCTCCCTCCCCAGCAAGGCCAGGGAGCTCGCGAAGTGAAGGCAGTAACCTCGCCGCGAATCCTGTAGGAAGTGCAAGACCGGATCCAGGCCCTTCGGAGCCTCCGGGGCCTGCAAGTCGTAGCGCCACTCGGTTCTCAGGCGATCCGCCATCTGCTCCAAGGCCTCTCGCGGAGTGGGCGCGTCGCCGGCCAGCTTGCGGGCGAGAGCCCCCAACTCCCGGGGATGCCCGTCCTTGCGTATTTCAGATGGGCGCGGAGCCTCCTTCCGCCCGACCTCAGCCCCGCCGACCTGAGCATCAAACGTATAGCCGATCCACGCAGGGCGACTCAAACGAACCGAGCCGTCCGCACGGCGAACCGGGTCGAGCAGGGCATCCCGAAGGGCGCGCGTGCCAGGCGGCAAGGGCAGGACCTGCATGTCGTCCGCGCGTAACGTGATGCGCACCCAGGGACCATCACCCTCGATGGCTGCCCAAGCAACGGCTTGAGGCTGCGAGGTGGTCCAGGATCCTTCGCGATAGGTATCGAAGGTCTCCGTTCGCAGGCGATCGCCCCGAGACATCACCTCGACCACGGGCTGATCTCCTTGCGGCCAACGGCTGTCCAGATTGAGCCTTCCCTGCTGACCAGGGACCAAAGGCCCCCCTTCGGCGGAGGCCGTACGTACGGGTGAGATGCCGAAGGTCGGCAATGCGGGCAGTGGGATCGCCGGCAGCCATGGATGCAGGATCAGCACCATGGCGGCAAAGAACCCAAGCGGCAAGAGGGTCGACGACAACGAGCCCAGTTCCGACAACCGGATTCGCGCCGCGCCGATGGCATGGCGGCCTTCCGCCCAGGCCGCAAGCAGCAGCGCCAGCATGACGAAAGCGAAGGCGATGCCCGAGCCTTGGCCGTCCCGAGGCGCGAAGAACGCCGGAAGCAGGACCGTCGCGAAGACCACGAGAAAGAGCTGGGCACGGATGTAGGGGCGATCGCGAAGGTCCCATGCAAAAAGGGCAGCAATTCCCATGACCGTGAGGGCAATGGGCCCTCGCGTCAGCACGTTCGCGCGAAGATCAGAGACGAACCAGGCCATGAGCGCCAGGATGCCGACGTAGAGGCCCAGCAACAAGAGCCTCGGGGGTGGGCCCGCTCGCCTGAGACTCAGAAGTCCCCCTCCAATCACCAGCGGGGAGAGGAGGGCGGCCGCCACTCCCGTCAGGGCCCCTTGCTGCCAAAGGAAGGCAATCGCGCCGAGCGTCGCCAAGAGGGTGAAGGCCCTGAGGTGGCCGAGCCGCCAGTCGGGAGCGGCGGCAGGGTCGGGCGGTAATCGCAGTCTCTCTCTCGGACGTGCTTCCGGCTCGCGATCCCGAACTCTCACGACCAAGCGCTGTAGGCGTGCGCTGAGGGGCCAGTGGATCTGGCGCATGCCTTCTCCCAGCCGATGCTCGCGCACGCGGCCGTCAGGCTCCGACAGGCTCTCCAGGCGTGCGGCAAGCGCCTCGGTCGTCGTTTCGCTCGAATTGACAGCCAGCCAATCAACCGGCACCCGGCGCGTGAGCGTGACGAGTCCGAGAGGCATGCTGCGCAAGCGCACGCGCATGGCAGCCGGGGGCTCGTGGACCAAGAAGGCCTTGCCGACTCGATCCGGCACCCTCACGACGATCGCGGAACCGGTGTTCCCGTCGAGGTCGAGGCCAAAGGGGCCACCCTCGCGCCGGGATTCCAGTCCCACCCAGACGCGCGCGCTACCTTCAGCGCCCTGGCGCATGCCCACGGCCCGGATCCGCACGCCCCGGATGTCGAAGTACCCGATGGCCCCCACTCCCACCAGGACCCCGATCAGGGCGTAACCACCGAGATTGAGGTAGGGATGGCCCAAGGCACCACCCAGCAGAAAGGACAGCAAGGCAAGGAAAGCGATGAGCACTCCCTTGAAGGAGAGGCTAACGCGAAGCATCAGCGGGGAACGGCTTGTTGCGCGAGGATCTCCGCGATGACTTGGCGCTTGCGGGGCAACGCGCTTTCGCCCTCCAAGACCAGACGATGGGGAAGGGCCCATGAGGCGGTCGCCTTGAGATCATCCGGCGTGAGGAAGTCGCGTCCCTTGAGCACGGCATGTGCCTTGGCCAAGGCCTGCCAGGCCAAGGCCCCGCGCGGGCTGATCCCCAGGGTCACGCCCGGCCAGAGGCGTGAAGCCCTCACCACGGCGAGCAGATAATCTCTGAGGGCCGGGGCGACATGGACATTGCCGGCTGCCTGCTTCCAGGCAGCCAAGGCCTGCGGCGGCCAGGGCGGTACCGAGACGGCTGCCCCGTGTCGGCCTTCCAGCAAGGCGAACTCGTCTTCGTAGCTGGGGTAGCCGAGACTGACCGCGGTCATGAAGCGATCGAGCTGGACCTCCGGCAGCGGAAAGGTCCCCTCGAACGCCAGCGGGTTCTGGGTGGCGATGACGAAGAAGGGATCCGGCAGCGGATAGGTTTCTCCTTCGACCGAGACCTGGGCTTCTTCCATGGCCTCAAGCAGGCCGGACTGGGTCCGGGGCGAGGCGCGGTTGATTTCGTCGGCCAAGAGGACGTGTGTGAAGACGGGGCCGGGATTGAAACGGAAGCTCCCGTCCGATGGCACGTAAAGGGAGGCCCCCAGGAGATCGCCCGCCAGGAGGTCAGGGGTGAACTGGACGCGGCGAAAGCCGAGGCCGAGCGCGGAGGCAAGCGACTTAGCCAGAAGCGTCTTGCCCACGCCTGGAACGTCCTCAATCAGCAAGTGTCCGCCGGCGACGACCGTCGCGAGCACCGCCTCGAGGGTCGCGTCCGGAAGCGCCAGGACGTGGCGCAAAGCGGAAAGCAGGCTGTCGATCTCGGTCCGATTTCCTTGCATCAGAATCCCAAAGATGAATCGAGGTGATCGCAACGCGCTGAGTCGGGCATGGGCTCACCTCCTTGGCAAAACTGCGACAGGCCTAGCATACCCGGGTCCAGGCCGCTCCGCACCCATGCGACAAAGCTCACAATCCGAGGATGGGGCCCCTCACACGCTCACCGCCTGGCCTATGGCATTGTAAGAGCATACCGAGGCAGGCAAGGCGCTGGTCGCCAACCTTTCAGAAGGGGAGAGTTCATGCTAGAGATGCAATCGCCCAACGAATCCCAAATGCCGCCCGTTCAAAGCTCCGCTCAAGATGCGGCCTTCTTCGAAGCCATGCTTTACGGCCCGCTACCCGTTAGCGTGACGCCCAACGCCGAAGAGGATTCCCCGACGACCGCGACCCGCGTCGTGCCGGCGAAGCGCGACGATGCGCTCGACGATGCGGAGCTCGAGCGCGTCGTCGGCGCCAACAAGAAGTATGATCCCGCGGTGGAATTGTTCACGCCGTGGAAGCGCAAACTTCGCGACTAATTCTCCGCCCTCAGCGTCACGGAGACCGTGGCGACTCCATTGGCGGGGACGTGTACCGAGGCCGTCGCCTCAGCCGCCTTCTCGCCGTTCTTGGTGGCGGAAACGGTCACCAGGGCGTCGACGGCCGGAACGTTGTCGAAAACCTTCCTCTCCGAATCGCCCTTGCGGTTGGTGGAGTAGGTGCTGTCCAAGACATCGTTCGGGTGATGCGCCTTGAGCGTGAACGTGACCCTATCGTCCAACGCGTAGCTCCGGAGTCCGGTCCCGAAGACCACTTCCACGTCGACGGATCCCTTGGCGGACGGGCCGTCCGAAAGGAAAAAGTCATCGACGCATCCGCTCAAGGCGAGGGCGAGTGCAGGGACGAGCAAAAGAGCAGGTAAGCGTCGTTTCATCGGAGGATGTCCTTATCGGCGTTCAGCGAGAGAAGACCGTTCCCGGCGTGGGGAAGGGGCTGCGCGTGGCGGTGATCGTCAAACCAGGCATGGTCTCGCCCGTATTCGAGCCCCCTTGAATCAGGAACTCGACGTTCTGCTCGCGACGCTCGCCGGGGAAGGGATCGCTCACCGGCGTCTGGGGTTGTCCGAAGGAATCCTTGGCCGAGAAGGGAACCCCCACGGAGGAGGTTGAGACCAGCGGGGCCGTAAGAGTGAATTCGGCGGCCAGTGCGGGAGAAGCCAGCAAGGCGATCGCCGGGAGGAGAATGGTACGTCGCATTGGTGCATCCTATAGAACAGCTTGACTAGAGCCTTATACCCAGCTCGATAATAGCAAGTTTTCGGTTGACCGCTTGCTTTGTCTTCAAGGCATCGCCCCCTGGGTAAATGACTTGAAGCCCCCTTGCTCATCGAAGGAGTCACGATGCCCGAGACGATGAACCCCTACCAGGAACTCATGCTCAAAGCCGCCCAGGATGAGGCCTTCCGCGAAGCTTTACTCAATGATCCCAAGGCGACGCTCGAAGCGCACATGGGGATCCGGTTTCCCGAGACCTTCAAGGTCAACGTGGTCACGAATACTCCGAGCGAACTGACCCTCGTGCTCCCGCCCAAGGAGAGCGGCGAGCTGAGCGAGGGCGAGCTCGACGGGATCGCCGGGGGAATCAGCTTGCGCACGTCCAAGGACATCTCATTCTCGTTTTCGACAATCGGATGGGGGTGCGTGGTCTCGGCGATCGCCGGCAAAGGCAATATCGGCGTCTGCCGGAATGCCTACGCCGACGAGAAGTAAGGCCGGTTTCGACGCCTTCAGCAAGACAAGCTTCCGCCCCAAGGCAAACGAAAGGCCATCGCGCGTGCGATGGCCTTTGATAGGGGTTGCCCGAACGTCAGGCGAGTCTCGGGCGGGTCGCCGCAGCGGCCGGCTCGTAGTTGCCGAAGCGGGCCCGGGTATCCTCGCGCGAGGCCTTGCGGGTGCCGGCCACCATATCGAAGAGGCCTTGCGCCGTGGTCGGCATGATCCGGATCGGGCGATCCAGGGCCTTGGCGACCTCGCTCACGGACTTGTCGTCTAGGAAGATCTCGGTGCCGGCCTTCAGCATGATGTCCGGGATCCAGATCTCGCCGACCCCTGCCTGGAGCCGGGGCTCGTCAATCAGGTCCTGGCCGGTCAGAAGCCCCGTCACGGTGATCAGCTCACCCCAGAAGCGACTGGGCGTGGGAACCAACTCAGCGTCGAGGTTCTCGACCTTCTCAAGGTCGTCGATCAGCGGCTGAACGATATGCGCCGCGGCCTTGCCGGTGACGATCTGGACCGACATGGGCTCGGCGATGCGGGTAGGCAGCTTCTTGGCGAGCTTCTTCCATTCCCAGCCCAGGAGCACCGCGCCGCCGACGCCGTCCTGGACGGTGTCGAAATCGCCGTAATGGCTGGCCTTGGGGAGCGGCACTCCCGAAAGGACGTAGAACTCGTCGGAAAGCTGGACGACGGGGTCGTCCCATTCCTTCTTGAAGCGCTTCTGCCAGGGTTTGACCTGGGCGATCACCTCGGCGCACCACTCGGGGGTCGGCGCCTTGAGGTCCGGCAGACCGAGCTCCTCGCGGAAGCGGTTGAGGGCCACCGGCACGATGTTGATGCTCAGGAGGTCGGGCAGGTAGCGTTCGGCCAGCTCCTCGATCGTGCGATCGAGCTCCGCCCCATCGTTGACCCCGGGGATCAAGACGACCTGGGCGTGGAACTGGATGCCGGCGTCCGTCAGGCGGCCCAAGTGCTGGTGGATGCGCTTGGCCAGAGGCTGCTTGAGAATCTGGGCCCGCAGTTCGGGATTGGAGGTATGGACCGAGACGTAGAGCGGCGAGAGCCGGAGTTCCTCGATGCGCTTCCATTCGCGCTCGGGCATGTTCGTCATGGTGATGAAGTTGCCCTGCAGGAACGAAAGGCGGTAGTCGTCGTCCATGACGTAGAGGGATTCGCGCATCCCTGACGGCTGCTGGTGAATGAAGCAGAAAACGCAGTTATTGGCGCAGGGGCGAATCCGGTCGAAGACCGCGTCCTGGAACTCCAGGCCCAGGTCCTCGTCGATCTCCTTGGTGAGCGTGACCTCGAGGGTCTCCTCACCACGGAGGACGCGAAGGGTCACGTTCTCCTCGGCGATCTGATAGCGGTAGTCGATCAGATCGTGGATCTCGAAACCGTTGATTGCTTGAAGGGTATCGCCAGGCCGAAGCCCGGCGACCTCTGCGAGGCCGCCGGGCTCGATGCTGGTGATCAGTCCGCCGTTAGACTTCATCCGTGTCGGCGTACTCACCGCGGTTCAGGTCGCGAAGCGAGAGCGAGATCCGCTTCTCTTCGGGACGGAAGCGCTTGATGAGGGCCTGGATCTCCTGACCGACCTCGACGACTTCCTCAGGGCGAACCTGACGATCCGACATCTCGGCGGTGGGGAGAAGGGCCTCGACGCCCGGCTCGATCTCGACGAACGCGCCGAAGGTGGCGAGCTTGGTGACGCGACCGGGGATGACCTGGCCTTCGGCGTAGCGATCCGAGAGGGTGGTCCAGGGATCTTCCTGAAGCTGCTTGAGCGACAGGGAGATCTTGTGGGCCTCGCGGTCGACCTTGAGGACCTTGAGGGTCAGCTCGTCGCCGATGTTCAGCACGTTCGAGGGGTGCTGAATGCGCTGCCACGAAATCTCGGAGATCGGGAGCAGGCCGTCGATGCCGCCGAGGTCGATGAACGCGCCGAAGTCGGCGATCCGGACGACCTTGCCGGTGATGATCTGACCCACTTCGAGCGTGGCGAGGACCTCGGCGCGAAGCTTGCCCTTCTCGGCCGCGACCGCCTGGCGGTGCGACAGGATGAGCTTGTTGCGGCGCTGATCCACTTCGATGATCTTGAGCGGAAGCTCGGTGCCGACGAGCTCCTCGTGAGAGCCCTTGGTGCGGAGCTGCGAGGCGGGAACGAAGCCGCGGAGCTTGTAGGCATCCACGATCACGCCACCCTTGACGACACCGGTGACCCGGGCGTTGATGACCTTCTCTTCCTCGTAGTCCTTGGCCGCCTGCACCCAGCCGCGAGCCTGATCGACGCGCCGCTTGGACAGGGTCAGCTGACCGTCCTCGTCCTCCTCGCGGAGGATGTAAAGCTCGATCTCATCGCCTTCGGCGACGATATCCCGGGGGTTGGTCCCGGGGATATTGGTGAGCTCCTTGATAGGAATCACGCCTTCCGACTTGCCGCCGACATCCACCAGGATCTCATCGGGGGCAACCTTGACGACAATGCCCTTGACGATGTCGCCCTGCTGGAAATCAACGAACGTGCTTTCGTAGTCGATTTCGGTGATTTCCTCGGTGGCGTGCTGTTCCAATTCCCTCATTCCAGATGTTCCCCTACTTTTCTTTCAAATTTTTTCACGGGCTCCAAGGCTCGATTGCCTTAAAGACCCATGCGCCCCATCCTACCATCGGCCCCCGCAAGTTGCAAGGCACCGGGGATCAGCGCAAGCGGGCCAGATCTTCCCAGAAACCGGGGTAGGAGGTTTCCGTCGAGCGGGTTCCCCCCACGCGAATCGGCCGAGGAGCCTGCAACGAGGCGAGGGCCAGAGTCATCGCCATCCGGTGATCGTCTTGGCTTTCCACCTCGGCCGATCGCCAGCGCGTGCCCCCCTCGATCTCCAGGCCGTCGGGATGCTCTTTCACGACCACTCCCAGCTTGCCCAGTTCCCGGGCGATCGCCGCGAGCCGATCCGACTCCTTCACCCGCAACTCTCCGGCATCCCGGATCAACGTCCGCCCCGTGGCGCAAGCCGCCGCCAGACTCAAGATCGGGATCTCGTCCACCAGGCGCGGGATCTCGTCGCCTTCGATCGTCGTGGCCGTCAACTCGGCATACCGCACGCGCAGATCCGCCACGGGCTCGCCCAGGGCTTCGCGTGGCCGCTCCTCGGTGATATCGGCGCCCATGCGCCGCAAGGCGTCGAGCACTCCCGTCCGGGTCGGATTCAGGCCGACGCCTTCGAGCAGGATCTCCGAGCCGGGAACGATCGAGCCGGCCACCAGCCAGAAGGCTGCGCTCGAGATATCTCCGGGCACCTCGAACTCGAAGGGTTTGAGCGACCTTCCCCCGCGCACGGCCACCGAAAGGCCATCCACCGCAAGCTCCGCTCCCATGGCCCTCAGCATGCGCTCGGTATGATCCCGGCTCCGGGCCGGCTCCGAGACGCGCGTCTCGCCGTCGATGAACAAGCCCGCCAGCAGCAGGGCCGACTTGATCTGGGCGCTCGCCACCGGCGAGGCATAATCCAGGGGGCGCAGCGAGCCCCCGCGAATCGACAGCGGAGCCAGCGCTCCTTCTTGCCGACCGTCAATCCGAGCGCCCATGGCGCGCAGGGGGTCGACGACCCGCAGCATCGGTCGGCGGCGAATCGAGGCATCCCCCGTGAGGCAAGCATGGCCTAGGATCCCTCCGGCCAGCACCCCCAGCATCAGGCGCATGGTGGTTCCGGAGTTGCCGACGTCCAGGACGTCGCCCGGCTCTTTGAGGCCGTGAAGCCCGCCCCCGTGAATGGTCCAGGCGGTCTCCGAGGCGTCATCCGCCGTGATCGAGACGCCCAGTTGGGAGTAGCAGCGGATCGTGCCGAGGCAGTCCTCGCCGGAGAGGAAGTTGCGGACGCGCGATGTCCCTTCGGCGAGTGCGCCGAGCATGACGGCGCGGTGCGAGAGGGACTTGTCGCCCGGGATGCAAAGGCGGCCCCGCAGGGGGCCGCCCGGCTCGACGACCCGAGAGTCGGGGATCAGAGCTTGAGTTCCTGACGCCATTTTCCGACTCCCTCGAACATCATCTCGATGGCCGTGGCCGTCTCGGCCTGGACCATGATCTCGATCTGGGTGAGCTGGTAGCGCATGGCGGCGATCGCATGCAGGATCGCCTCCTTGTTTTGGCTGCAGATGTCGCGCCCCATGACCGGGTTGGTCATGGCCAGGCGCGTGGTGTCGCGGAAGCCACTCGCGGCGAGCTTGGGCAATTCAGGAACCTCGCGAATCGCCCCTTGGGCGATTCGTGCGGTGGCCGCGGCCATCAAGAGGGGCATGTGGCTGGTGAAGGCCACCGCCAGGTCATGGGTATCGGGGGCCATCTCAAGCCATTCCATGCCCAGGGGTGCGAGAATCTCCTTGACCCTCGTGGCGGCCTCGCGCTCGGCGTCGGACGTCGGCGTGAGGATGAAGGTCTTGTCCTTGAAGAGCTCGGGATCGGAGGCCTCGAGGCCGGTGGATTCCTTGCCGGCCATGGGATGGCCTCCGACGAAGGCTCCTTCAGGGAAGAAGCGCTTGCCGAGGGCGACGGCGGTTTGCTTGACGGAACCCATGTCCACGACGACGGCGCCGTCCTTGAGGTTGGCGGCGACCTGCTTGAAGACCCCCTCGAAGGAGCCCAGGGGCGTGGCGATCACGACGAGATCGGCGGCGGCCACCGCGGACTTCAGGTCCTTGGTGGCGTCGATGCCGAACTCGGGAGCCTTTTTGAGGGTGGCGGGGTGAATTTCGACGGCTTTGACTTTGGCGTGGGGGGCCAGCGCTCGGGCCATCGATCCTCCGATGAGCCCGAGGCCGATAATGGCGACGTGGGTGGACATGGGCCTCCTAGAAACCTGCCTGTTGGGACAGGGGGGTGAACTGGTGCAAGACAGCCTTCATGGCACGCAACTCCGCCATGAGGTTGGCGAACGTTTCGGGCATGAGGGCCTGGGGGCCATCCGAGAGGGCCTCCTCCGGGCGGGGGTGAACCTCGATCATCAGGCCGTCGGCCCCGGCGACGATCGCCGCCTTGGCCATCGGACCTACAAGATACCATTTGCCGGTCCCGTGGGAGGGGTCGCCGATCACCGGAAGGTGGGAAAGGCGCTTGGCGACGGGGATGGCGGAGATGTCCATGGTATTGCGGGTGTACTGGGTCTCGACGGTGCGAATGCCGCGCTCGCAGAGGATGACGTGCGGGTTGCCCTCGTTGAGGATGTACTCGGCGGCCATGAGCCACTCCTCGAGGGTGGCGGCGGGGCCGCGCTTGAGCATGACGGGTTTGGAGAGGCGGCCGACCTTCTTGAGCAGCGAGAAGTTCTGCATGTTGCGGGCGCCGAGTTGGAGGATGTCGGCGTAGTAGGCGCACAGCTCCACGTCCTCCGAGTCCATGACCTCGGTGATGATGGGCATCTTCAGGGCCTCGCGGGCCTCCGCGAGAAGCTTGAGGCCCTCTTCTCCGAGTCCCTGGAAGGTATAGGGGCTGGTCCGGGGCTTGAAGGCCCCGCCGCGCAGGATCGTCGCCCCGGCATCCTTGACGGCCTGGGCCGTCTCGAAGAGCTGCTCGCGGGACTCGACCGAGCATGGCCCGGCCATGACGACGAGCTGGTCGGTGCCTCCGACTTTGACGCCGTAGCCGACGTCGATGACCGTGTCGTCGGGCTTGACCTCGCGCGAGACGAGCTTGAACGGGCGCCGGATGGGGACGACTTCGGAGACGCCGTCGAGCGCCGTGAGGGATTGCGGGGAAACGGCGCGCTTGTCGCCGATGGCCCCGATGATGGTGCGTTCGACGCCTTGGGAGAGGTGGGTCTTGAACCCGAGGGCCGTGAGCTTGTCGACGACGTGGCGAATCTGCTCAGTCGTCGCGTCTGACTTCATGACGATGATCATGTTCGTCGGCGCCTTCGGACGCCTCCCCCTTTCGTGCTAGCATGGGGGGTGCGGCCCGTCGGCCTACGCCCCGCCCCTGTCATGCCCCCAAGCGGGGGACCCCAAACCCTTGCCTTTCGGCTGGAGATACGCATGAACCGGCCTACGCCTTGGCTTTGGCCCCGGCCCAACCGCCTGCCCCTTTTCCTGCGGGTGGCCATGCTCTTGGGATGGATGGCCATGATCTTCATGTTCTCGGCCGATAGCGACTCGGGCGAGACCTCGAGCGGCCTGCTGGAAGCCCTCGTCGGCCTCCTTTCGGGCCTGATGGGCCCTATCCCCCCCGAGACCCAAGCGATCATGCACCTGCTGCTTCGCAAGGCGGCCCACTTCACCGAGTACGCGATCCTGGCCCTGCTTTGGGCCGGGGTGCTGCCTCAAAGGCCCCGGCGTCTCTGGCTGGCCTTATGCCTCACCGCCGGCTATGCGGTCACCGACGAAATTCACCAGGCCTTCGTTCCCAACCGGGGCCCCAGCCCGATCGACGTCCTCATCGACTCCTCCGGAGCCGCCGTGGCGCTGGCCGTCCTCTGGCTCCTCCGGGACCGCCACCTTGATTCTGTAACAAAAATTCATTAAACTGACAAGCACCTTTGCGAGGGAGGTGTTATGCGTCTCGGCCTTCGTGGGCTCTGGTGCCGCCTCTTGGCCTCATGCTTCCAGACCCGCTGCATCGGCTGTGCGGCCTGGGGTCCCTCTCCCGTCTGCCATGCCTGCGCCGGGCCCCTGCCCCGCTTCCCCGACGAGGCTTGCCCGCGCTGCCTCGGTGCGTTCGTCCCATGCCCACTCTGCAAACCCACCTCTCCCCTCGCGCAGGTCTACGCGATCGCCCCCTACCAGGGCATCGTCCGCCGCGCCATCCACGGCGTGAAGTTCGACGCCCGGCCCGACCTCGCCGATTGGCTCAGCACCCACATGGTCCTTTGCCTGCCCGACCTGACCCCGGACTGGATCGTCATCCCCGTTCCCCTGAGCGCCGAGCGCTTTCGCGAGCGCGGCTACAACCAGGCCGAATGGCTCTCCCGGCGGATTCCCGGCTACCGGCACGTCCCTCGCTGGCTCGAGCGCGTGAGATCCACCGCCCCCCAGGTCGGCCAAGGCCGCTCCGAACGCTGGGACGGCCTTCACGACGCGTTCCGCGCCAAGCCCCGCGTCGCAGGCCAGCGGATTCTGCTGGTCGACGACGTGCTCACGACCGGAGCCACCCTCTTCTGGGCGGCTCACGCCCTCAAGACCGCCGGAGCCCGAGAAGTGCGGGCCCTGGTGGCCGCTCGGGCGCAACTCCACTCCAAGCCGCATCCCCCCGGATAAGCTCCGGGGGGATGCGGCCTCGCGCTTCGCGAAACGGATTACTGGTTACTCGGCTCGGCGTCTTCGATGTTCACGGTCGCCTTGCCGGTGACCTGGCCGTTCGAGCCGTCCTTGACGGTGACCTCGGCATCGGCCGATGCCTCGTCCTGGCTCACGACCGCCTCGACCTTCGCGTCGCCGTCGATCGTTCGGGTCACGACCAAACCATCGGCCGACTTCGTGAAGGTGATCTGAACCACCGTCCCATCGAAGCGCGTGAGGGTACCCGTACCGGTCTGGCTACCGTCCTCGGCCTCGACGCGGGTCCAAGCGACGGTCTTCTCCTTACCGTCCTTGCGGGTGAAGGTCGCATGGTAGGTGATGGTCCAGGAGCCGTCCTCGCCCAGCTTGCGCGACCGGTCGACCACCAAGTTCATGCCGTTCCGGTGCTCTTGCTCCAGGTGGAAGTTCGCCTCGATCAGGGTCTCACGCGTGTCGTCCGCGTAGATTTTGACGATGGTCTGCTTCTTGGCGCCGTTCTTATGCTGGAACTCCATCGTCTTGGTGACCGTCTTGCCGTCCTCGCTCACGGTCACCTTGGCTTCGCCCTTCATGGCACCGCGCTTGTGTTCGAGGCGCGGCTTGGAGCGCTCCTTAAAGCGCTGGGCCCGCTCCTGGAGCTTGTGGGAGGCCGAGACGCGAGCGGAGGCGCCCACATTGAGAGCCTGGGTGCCCTTTCCCGAGTCCGTCATCGCGTCGAAATCGGACATGTCCTGGTTCATCTGGCTGGCGACGAGGTAGTCGTTCACCATCGACTTGACGGCCACCTGCTGCTGGGGGTTGAGGTTGGCGGTCAGCCCACCGAAGACGCCGTTGGGAAGCCCGGCGCATGCCGTGAGCGAAGCCCCGAGCGAGAGGGCCAGGACCGCCGAGAGCAGAGACTTCTTGGACATGGAGGCATCCTTTCTGTCGAATTGCTGATAACCTTGGCTGCTCTCCAGCCTAAGCAAAAGCGGCCGAACGGCAATCCGCCGTTCGACCGCTCGGTTGATCCGCAATTTGGCGGATCTAGACGGAAATGGGGACGGGCTGTGCCTCGGAAGCCGCCTTTTCGTCGAACTGCCCCTCGACACGCGAGACCACGGCCGCGGCGAGCGAGTTGCCGATGACGTTGACCACGGTTCGCCCCATGTCCATGAAGCGATCCACGCCGGCGATGAGCGCCAGCCCCTCGACCGGAAGTCCGGTCGACGAGAGCGTGGCCGCGAGCACCACGAAGGAGACGCCCGGCACGCCCGCGATGCCCTTACTGGTAAGCATCAGGACCAAAATGATGGAAATCTGCTGCATGAAGCTCAGATCGATCCCGTAGACCTGGGCGATGAAGACCACCGCGAGGCCCTGGTACAGCGAAGAGCCGTCCAGGTTGAAGGTGTAGCCGGTGGGGACCACGAACGAGACGATGGACTTCGGGCAGCCGAACTTCTCGAGCTTGGCCATGATCCGCGGAAGCACCGTCTCCGACGAGGCGGTCGAGAAGGCCAGGAGCAGCTCCTCGCCGATGAGCTTGAGCAGCTTCACGAAGGGGATCTTCATCATGAAGGCGATGCCGCCGAGCACGACCACGACGAAGACGGCCATCGTCAGGTAGAGGACGAGCACGAGCTTGCCCAGGGGAAGCAGGACGCCGAGGCCGTACTTGCCGATGGTGGCGGAAATCAGGGCGAAGACGCCGATCGGCGCCGCCTTCATGATCAGGTTCGTGAGCTTGAACATGGTCTCGGAAAGCGCGTGCATGAAGTCGACGATGGGCTTTCCGACCTGTCCGACGCCCGCGAGGGCCACCCCGAAGAGCACCGAGAAGAAGATGATCTGGAGCAGGTCGCCGTTGGCCGCTCCCTGGAAGATATTGGTCGGGATGATGTGGAGCAGCGTGTCGGTGAAGCTATGCGCCTGGCCGGTGTACTGCGAGACGTCGGACTTGGCCATGGTCTCGAGGTTCATGCCGGAGCCCACCTTGAAGAGGTTGGCGGAGGCGAGGCCCATGACGATGGCCACCGTCGTGACGAGCTCGAAGTATAGCAGGGAGATGCCGCCGAGGCGTCCGACCTTCTTGAGGTCTCCGACTCCCGCGACTCCCAGGATGACCGTCGCGAAGACGATGGGGACGACGATCATCTTGATCATGCGGATGAAGGCGTCGCCCAGGGGCTTCACCGCCTCTCCCCAGGTGGGGAAGAAGTGGCCGAAGAGGATGCCCAGGATCAGTCCGATCAGGATCTGAAGGGCCAAACCAGGTCGTTTGAGGTTCATGCACACTCCGTCGTGATGCGTGGCGTGGGGAATTGGGGTTCAGGTGCGACCGTCGTCACGCACGGTCGAAGGGTTCCGAGGCAAGCTGCGTTTCTTCTTCCCAGCGATCGCCCCAGCGGCGGATGGCTTCGAGGATCTCCCAGAGGCTGTGGCCCTTGGCGGTCAGGGTGTACTCGACCCGCGGCGGGACTTCGGGGAAGACGGTCTTGGTGAGGATCCCTTCCCCTTCCAGCTCCTTGAGGCGCTCCGAGAGGGTCTTCGGGCTCACGCCCTCCAGCGAGGTCATGAGTTCACCAAAGCGCTTGGTCCCGGTGAAGAGGTCTCTCAGGACCAGCAGGGTCCACTTCCCGCCGATGATCCGCAGGGTACGCTCGACCGGGCAATCGGAAACGATTCTCAACGAGGGTCTCCTTCTCGGTAGGGGCCTGGGACTTCGGGGGGACTCCCTTCTCCGCTAGGCCATAGTAGCGTCTGAGGCGCCTATAGGGCAAATCTCTGCTATCATGGGCGCCATGAGCAAGCCATCACCCCTTGGACATCCCACCGATCTACCGTGCCCCCGTTGCAAGGGCCGCATGACCACGATTTCCTACGCGCCGCGCATGACCCTGGTCTACTGCCCGGAATGCGGCTGGAACGTCAAAGGCACCGCCCGGCTCCTGCGAAACCGCAACCTTCGCTACTTCGGAGCCACCTTCCTGCTGATTCCCTTGGCCCTGCCGATCTTCGCCATTTTCCATCGTCTGGACCCGATCCTGGGCTACCTGCTGGATGTCTTCTTCATCCTCATGCTCTTCATCCCGGCGCTGATCCGGTCCCGGCGCAACCAGCAGGTCGCCTTCCAGCTGGATCGCCTCCAGCCGCGCCGCCCGCTGCGCCCCAAGACCGACTGGTCCCCCGAGCCGGAGCTGGCCATCCCCGTTCCGCGCCCGGTCCATGGCAGCGGGAACCTCGCTCCGATCGCGCTCATGATGGCTTTGGTGCGTCTGCTGGCGGGAGTCGTCATGGCTGCGCTGCTCTTCTCGCTGCCGCCCATCGCGGCCTTCATGGGAGGCGCCACGCAGTTCGTCGCCCTCTTGGTTCTCGTCGCCACCATCCCGCCGTTCCTGGGCTTGCTCGCCTTCTTGGTGGTGCTCACCCGCCGTCAGCGCCTCATCGTCGCCAACGGCACGCCGATCCGCGGCGACGTGGACCGTCAGGAGACCTTCATGCGGCGCCTAGCCGAGAAGGAAGCTTGGACGCTCGATACCCGATATCGCTACGTCTTCGAGGACAGCCAGGGGCGCTCCTACTCCGGGACGGCCCGCGAAGAAGGGCGGGCGATCGCCGAAGGCGACGCCCTGACGGTCCTCATCCTTCCCGACGATCCGACCAGTCACCTCTCCTACCTCGGCTCGCTCTATCGCGCCGGAGAAGCGCCCGCTTCCTGAGTAGACGTGGGCGCGGCCTCTCGCGCCCACGTTCATCTGGCGTTCATTGGCTGGCAAAAGGGCCAGCCTTTCCCATGTGCTAGGATGGATCCATTCAAGCGAGGGTTGAACCGTCGCTTGCCGAAAGGAGGATCCCGCGCATGCCGACTCGCACGCTGCTGACCCGCGCGATCGTGGCCATGGCCCTCTGCCTCGCCTGCATCGCCCCTGCCACGGCCTCGTCGAGCCCCGATCCGGTTTACTCGTACATCGTCAATCACGCCGGCACGGCCAAAGCCAAGGCCTATGCGCCGATCATCAACACCAAGGCCGCGAAGTACAAGCTTCCGCCCATGCTGATCGCCAAGATCATCAAGCTGGAATCCGACTTCAATCCCCTCGAAACCAGTCACAAAGACGCCTTGGGCCTCATGCAGATCCGCAAGGGCCACGCCAAGCGCGGGGAGAACCTCTACGATCCGGCCACCAACATCGAATTCGGCTGCCGGATCCTCAGCGAATACGTCAACGAGTTCAACGGAGACCTGCACCGCGGCCTCTCGGCCTATCTTCACGGCCCCATCTACGTCGCCAACCGCGGCGTCCGCAGCACCCGCTACAGCCGCATGCTCCTGGGCGAACCCAAAAAATAACCGTGCGGACGATTGACGTCTCCTTCAAGACGCTCGCCCTGCTGAGGCCGGACCTGAGCCTTCCGGCCTACTTGGGCCTACCCCCGCGCTGGCCCCTGGCCCCCATCTACGCTTACTTCGATCGATCGTGCCGGGAACGGGCCTATCCCATGGTCTTCGCCGTCACGACCTGCCGGGATTGGCGAGGCGGCCAGCGCACCTACGACAAGCACACGGGAACGGATTTCGTCCTTCCCGTCGGCACCCCGATCGTGGCTCCAGCCCGAGGCCGGGTCCTAAAGGTTGACTGGGAGCCCATCGGAGGGCATTACCTCTGGCTGGATCACGGCGGCGGCTACGCCACCACCTACCATCACCTCCGCCAGGTCGAGGTCGCCACCGGCACCTGGGTCGAGCGCGGTGAGCTCCTCGCCCTCAGCGGAGCGTCCGGCAGCGCCATCGAGCGTTTCTGGCCCTTGGTGCCCCCGCACCTGCACTTCAGCGTCATGGTCGACGCCGTGCCCATCGATCCCTATGCCTGCCACACGGATCCCGAGACGCCGGGCTTCTGGGCCTTTGGCCAACCGACGCCCCACGACGAGCAATCGATGCTGGACCTCGACCTGCCGATGGATCTGGTCGCCAAGAGCGACGTCCTCTCCGCCTTCCGCAAAGACCCCATTCTGGGTCCCAACTTCATCCCCCCGCTCTCGGAAATCGCCCCCGAGCACCTCAGCCTGGGGCCCGGGTGGCGCAACTTCACGGATCGCCCCCTGCTGCAACTCAGCCTGCCGTTCCGCAAGCGCGACGTCGCGGGCGTCTGGGAAGGCTGATTCCCGCCTGACACCTGTGTCGGCGCGCCCGGCATGATAGGATCCCGTCCACCCAGCGCCCGCGGCTGTTGCGTAAGGCAGCGAGCGTTAAAGGTGAGCTGCATGGATCGGGGCTGAAAGCCCAAGCATGCTGTCCTGCAGCAACGAAGTTTGTTCGATGAAACGGAGGTCCAATCATGCCAGATAGGGCCATGGGATATACCCCCGAGCCCCCGGTCGAGGAACTGGCCCAGCAGGGCGATCCCACGCTTCCCCTCAAGGACGATCAGCTCAAGCAATGCGGGGATCTCGTGCCGATCGGCCGCGGGGAACCCACCTACCCCGATCGTAACGAAGCTCACGATCTGCCCGTCATGGCGCCCCCTTTGGAACGCCGCATGCTGGAGGAAGAAGCCATCATTCAAGCCTTGCAGGCGGGAGCCGCGGGCTCGCTACCCTGCCAGGCCGATCCGGATTGCGGCGAGCCCTTCTCGCCCCCGGTCGACGTGCCGTTCGGCGATATCCTGGCCGAAGCGCGCTGCGATCCTCCTCCCTCCGAGGAAGACCCCAAAAAATAAATTCGCTGCCGCACGCAAGATCCGTGCCGAGGCCTCGATAAGCATTAAACAAGAGTTAAGAAACCGTTTCGTTTTTGCTTAGGAGGTCTTCATGGCGCGCTTCACGTCTTTCGTTGCCGGCACCATGCTCGTCGCCGCCCTTGGCTTGCTCGCAGGTTGCGGAACCCCCGCGCCGATCGGCAACGTGGCTAACGTCGAAACCCTGGAGAGCGGCATCGTCGAGGCCGATCGTGCCTATAAGATCGAAGACGTCCTGGGCATCGGCCCGGTGTACGGCGCCAAGCTCCGCGAAGCCGGCGTGACCAACACCGAGAAGCTTCAGAAGGCCACGACCACCCGTTACCAGCGCCAGAAGCTCGCTGAAACCACCGGCATCTCCTACAAGCTGGTCCTCGCCTGGGCTCAGAAGGTCGAACTGATGACGATCAAGGGCATCGGCCCCCGCCAGAGCAACCTCCTGGCCTCGATTGGCATCACGTCGTCGAAGGAGCTGGCCCGCCGGGTTCCCGCCAACCTCCACGACCGCCTCGGCGTCGCCAACACCTTCACGCCGAAGTTCGTGGACAACACGCCCTCCGTCAACACGGTCACCAAGTGGATCGATTCCGCCAAGGCGATGCCCACCAAGATCTCCAACGACGAGTAAGCCAGCCACCTTCACGAGGCCGGGGTTCGCCCCGGCCTCGCTGCTTTTCTCCCCCCTCCTTCCGCCATCGGGGCGAAACTCCCAATCGTTTTCGATCGTCGCGTGCTAGCCTGCTGATTGCTTGCTTGCTAGGGTTTGGGAGACCGGAGACCCATCACCGAAAGGAGGCCGTCATGCTGCACCCGTCTCGATGGGCCGCGTTATCCCTCGCGTTTTTTATCGCACTGGCCATGTTCATGATGGCCCATCCCGCCTCGGCCAAGGTCAGCCGCGATCTCAGCGGTCTCGAATGGCAACAGCTCGAGCAGAGCATGGGCCAGGGAGGCCCCGAATTCAAGGCGATCTACAACACCGTCGACCAGTTCGGGATGATGGTCGGGGGACGCGGGGTCGGCTACATGAGCAATTCGTTCTACCTTGGCGGGGCGGGCTACGGCGGCACCCTGAACCGCATGGGCCGAACCGAGAACAACCTGGTTTACGCGGGCCTGGTCGCAGGCCTCGAGGACAAGTTCTTGCCGTCCTGGGGCTATGACGCGAGCCTCTTGGTCGGAGCGGCGGCCGCTGGCACCAGCGACACCGATCTCAAGAGCAGCATGGTCCTTGAGCCTCGCCTCTCACTCTCGAACTACTTCGGAGGAGGCGTGCGTACGGCCCTTTCGGTGGGATACCTCTACTTCCCCAACACGAACTGGCTATCCGGCCCGACCCTCGGGCTCAGGGTCGAGTTCAAGACCCTGACCCTGAGCACTCCCGTGGACGACTAGGCCGTCGGAAAAGCGTTGACAAGCCCTGACCTCCTCGCGAGCATGACTTCCTGACGGCAATGCCGCGAGGAGGAGGGGATGGATCGATCTCGGGAGCGCGCGTCGGGAAAGGCGACCGATCAGCCGATCGCGCAAGCAGCCCAGGAGGCGCAGGCCGAGGTCGTGATGCGGACGCTCGGTGAGGTGGCTACCGAACTTCACCCGGGCCTGCGCCACCGCATGCTGACGCTAGACAGCTCGCTCTCTCGGGATTTCGGGCTGGACAGCCTGGGACGGGTGGAGCTGCTCGCGCGACTCGAGCGCCACTTCGCGGTCCGCCTCGACGAGGATCAGGCCATCGTCGCCGAAACGCCCCGCGACCTCCTGAAAGCGCTGGCCCAGGCCGGCGCACGGGTCCCTTTGGCCGAGCCCAAGGAAGCACGCGCCGCGCCGCTTCCGGCTCCCGCAGCCACCGGATTGCCCGAGGAAGCGCGATCCTTGATCGAGGTCCTGGAGTGGCATGTCGCGCGGCATGCCGACCGCGTTCACCTCAGGCTCTGGTCTGAGGGCGGCCTCGAAGACCTCAAATACGGCGCGCTTTACGAGGAAGCCATGGCCATCGCCGGCCGACTCCGAGCCCAGGGAGTGGCTCCCGGTGAGACCGTCGCCCTGATGCTTCCCACCCAGCGCGCCTTCTTCACCGTCTTCTTCGGAACCCTGCTCGCCGGGGGAATTCCCGTTCCGCTCTATCCCCCCTATCGCCGCGAGGAGATCGCCGACCATCTACGGCGTCAGGCGGCAATCCTCACAAACGCGCAGGCGAAGCTGCTGGTCACCGTCGAGGCCGCGAAGCGTCTCGATCCGCTGCTTCGCCCCCTGGTGCCGAGCCTGGAGGTGATCGCCACCCCCGAGGATCTCCGCCACGGCGCGAGCGAGCCCCCGTTGCGCGGCGCCCGTCCGGACGACACGGCCCTCCTGCAGTACACCTCGGGAAGCACCGGCCAGCCCAAGGGGGTGATCCTGACGCATGGCAACCTCTTGGCCAACCTTCGATCTCTCGGCGACGCTGCTCAAATCAAACCCGAGGACGTCTTTATCAGCTGGCTCCCGCTCTACCACGACATGGGGCTCATCGGAGCCTGGTTCGGCAGCCTCTACTTCGGCATCCCCGGAGTGATGATGAGTCCGCTCACCTTTCTCGCCCGCCCGGAACGCTGGCTGCGTGCCATTCATGAGCATCGCGGCACCCTCACGGCGGCTCCCAACTTCGCCTACGAGCTCTGTACCCGCCAGATTCGCGAGGCGGATCTCGAAGGCCTGGATCTCAGCTCCTTGCGAATGGCTGTCAGCGGGGCGGAACCGGTAAACCCCGAGACGCTTGCGCGCTTCACCGAGCGGTTCACGCCGTACGGGCTGCGCCCCACGGCCCTCACCCCCGCCTTCGGGCTCGCCGAGTCGGCCGTCGGTTTGACGCTCACGCCTCCGGGGCGCGGCCCTCGAATCGACCGCATCCAGCGCGAGCCCCTGCTCCGAGCGGGCCGCGCCCTCCCGGCGACGCCTGAGGATCCGACGGCGATCGCCTTCGTCTCCTGCGGCAAGCCCCTTCCGGGGCATCAGGTTCGGATCGTCGACGAGGCGGAACGTCCGCTTCCCGAGCGTCACGTCGGGCGCGTCGAGTTCACCGGGCCCTCTAACACGCCGGGCTACTTCCGCAACCCCGAAGCCAGTCTCACGCTCCGGCATGACGGCTGGCTGGATACCGGGGATATGGGGTACCTGGCGGACGGCGAACTCGTCCTCTCCGGCCGGGCCAAGGACATGATCATTCGCGGGGGACAGCACCTCTTCCCCGAACCGCTGGAAGAGGCCGTCAGCAGCATCCCGGGCATCGTCCCCAACGGAGTGGCGGTCTTCGGGGCTCCGGAGCCGAAGCAAGGAACCGAGCGCCTCATTGTCTTTGCGGAAACCACCGAGACGCGCCCCGAGGCGCTACAGGCCCTAAGCCGGCAGATCCAGGAACGTTCGCAAGCCGTCCTGGATGCCGTTCCGGACGAGATTCGCTTCGGCCCCCCGCATTCCGCTCCCAAGACCGCGAGCGGGAAGATCCGCCGCTCGACCAGCCGCGAACTCTACCTTCGCGGCGAGCTCGGCAAGGAGAAGGCGGTCTGGAGGCAACTCTTCGGACTCACCCTCGAGGGGCTCGCCCCCCGGATGCGTCGAGGAAGCGCCTGGCTGGGGCGCAGCCTCTACGGCGCCTACCTCTGGGGCATCTTCGGCGTCATGAGCTTGGCGGGGGGCGGCATGCTGCTCGTCTCCCGTTCCCCCGTCCGAAACCGACGCACGGTGAAGCGGATGGCGAGGTTCTTGCTGCGGGCTGCGGGGATTTCCTTGCGGGTCGAAGGCACCGAGCATCTTGCCGGTTGCCATCCCTGCGTGATCGTGGCCAATCACGCCAGCTACCTCGATGTCGTGGCCCTGGTCGCGACCCTTCCCGAGACCGCGACCTACACCCCCAAGCGGGAATTCTCGCGCTACCGGTCCATCCGCTTTGCCCTCGATCGCCTGGGGACACGCTTCGTCGATCGGCGTGACGTGAGAGCGAGCCTCCACGACGTCGAAGCCGTGGAAGCCGCCGTGCGGCAGGGTGAATCGGTGGTCGTCTTCGCCGAGGGGGGCATCTCGCGCGCGACGGGCCTTCGCCCTTTCCACATGGGGGCCTTCCAGGTGGCGGCCCACACCGGCGTGCCGGTCCTGCCGATCGGCATCCGGGGCACGCGGGAGATGATGCCGGCGGATTGCTGGTTTCCCCGGCATGGCCCGATCACGCTGGCCGTCGGAGAGACGCTGAGACCGGAAGGTAGCGATTGGGGTTCGGCCTTGAAGCTGCGGGACGCCGCCTACCAAAGCGTCCAGAGGCTCTCCGGAGAACCTCCGGTGGAGAGTTGAGATGCTCCGACTCCTGCCCGTACTGCTGGGACTGCTGCTTATGAGCGGTTGCGGGCAGCGCCTTTGGGGCGCCTGCGTGCTCCCGAGCACGGAGGCCCTGCTCGTGATGAAGGATCTCGCTACCGGGGAAGGGCCCAGCCGGTTCAAGTCCATGACTCCCGCTCCCCGCCGGCAGACGATTTCGTACCAGGTCGAAGGTCGAAACTACTGGGGCGACCTCTACCTGCCGGGGGTCGCCCCGGGCGCGGGCCTGGTGGTGATTCCGGGCGCCGCCCGAGAAGGCAAGGACGATCCTCGGCTTGTCGCCTTCGCCAAAACCTTGAGCCGGGCACGCTTCGCGGTCCTGGTCCCCGACATGCAGGGCGTGCGAAACCTGCGCGTCCGCCCGGAAGACACGCAGGAGGTCGCCGACGCCTTCCGCTACCTGATCTCCCAGGAGCAGCTCAGCCCCGAAGGACGGGCAGGCATGGCCGCCGTGAGCTACGCGGTGGGGCCCGCGATCCTGGCAGCCCTGAAGCCGGATCTCCGGGACCGGGTCGACGTGATCCTGGCGATCGGCGGGTACTACGACATCGTGAACGTGCTGACCTACGTGACCACCGGGCAGTACCAGGCTCCCGGCGGCCCCTGGCAAAAAGGCAAACCGAACCCCTACGGCAAGTGGGTCTACGTCATGAGCAACGTCGATCAGCTCAACGATCCCAACGACCGCAGGCTCCTTGAGACCATGGCCCAGCGGCGGCTGAACAACCCCGAGGCTCCGATCGATGACCTGGTCGGACAACTGGGGCCAGAAGGGCAAACGGTCTATGCGTTCGTGACCGCGACGACCCCGGAAGAGGTCGCCGAGCGCTTCAAGCAGCTTCCCCCCAAAGTCCAGGAGGACATCGCAGGCCTCGACGTCTCCCGGCATGACCTTTCCCCCTTGGCCGCCAAGCTGATCCTGGTGCATGGCAAGGGAGACCCGGTCATCCCCTACACCGAGAGCATTCGGCTCGCTCGCGCGGCCCCCCATGCACAGCTCACCCTCGTGAACGGCCTCAGCCACGTGAACCTGGGCGGCCTCGCGCTTAACGATCTGCGCCTCCTCGGCTGCGCCATCGACTCCTTGCTCGCCATCCGGCGACGATGAACGGCCTCCCCAAGCGCGTCACGCGCGAGATCTGGGCTTGGGCGATGTACGATTTCGCCAACTCGGGCTACAGCACGGTGGTCCTCACGGCGGTCTACAACGCGTACTTCGTGGGAGTGGTGGCAGGCCAACTGGGAACCGGCCGGGCCACCTTGCTCTGGACGCTCGCGCTGGGCCTCTCCAACAGCCTCGTGATCCTGAGCGCTCCGTTGATCGGGGCGATCGCCGACGCCCGGGGAACCAAGAAGCGCTTCCTCGCCCTCTCCACCTTCATCTGCGCCGTCTCGACCGCCATCCTCGGCGTCACCGGCAACCTGCCCTTGGCCGTAACGCTCCTCATCCTCTCGAACCTGGCCTTCGCCACCGGGGAGAATCTGGTCGCAGCCTTTCTTCCCGAGGTTGCGCCTGAAGGAAAGATGGGCCGCGTCTCGGCCTTCGGGTGGTCGCTGGGCTACCTGGGCGGCCTGAGCGTGCTGGGACTTAGCCTCGCGCTCGTTGGCACGCACGCTCAGCAGGGATCGTCCCACGGAGTGCCGCTGGCCCTGGGCCTTGCGGCCCTCATCTACGGAATTGCCGCACTGCCCACGTTTATCTGGGTTCCCGAGCGGCGAGCGCTTGCCGCTGCACCGCCCCGAGGCTACCTGAAAACCGGGTTCGGCCGCCTGAAGCGCACCGCCGACGAAATCGAGACCTTCCCGGATTTGCGCTGGTTCTTGGCGGCGGGCTTCGCCATGGCCAGCGGGACGTTCACGGTCACCGTCCTCGCGGCCGTCTACGCCCATGAGGTCTTCGGGTTCGCGACCTCGGAACTGCTGGGCCTGTTCATGGTCCTCAACGTGGTCGCTGCCGGAGGAACAATTGGTTTCGGACAACTACAGGATCGCTGGGGGTCCGTCCCGGCACTGAACTTGAGCTTGGGGCTGTGGATCGCCTCGCTGGGCCTGGCTTTCATGGCTCAGAACCGGCCGACCTTCTGGGCGGCGGCGATCGGCGTGGGCGTGGCCATGGGCGGCAGCCAGAGCATGGGACGCGCATTGCTGGGAATGCTGACTCCACCGGAACGATTCGCGGAGTTCTACGGCTTCTGGGGCATGACCGTGAGGCTGGCGGCCGTCGTGGGGCCTTTGAGCTTTGGAGCAATCGTCGCGGGGACGGGCGGCAACCTCAGGCTCGGCTTGCTCTCGACAGCGACTTACTTCCTTCTGGGCATGCTGCTGCTCACCCGGGTCGATGAGCGGCGGGGACGAGCCCGTGCCCACCATGCGCCAGGATCCCACGCCTCGAAAGAAAACCAATCGTGAAGAACGAAAGCAAAAAGACCTGCCCCAAGGCATTGGCACAAGGGCACTATAGGCCTGCCAGGCCGCGAAAACCCCGGGAAGACATCGTGAAGTTCTGCTTGCTTGTGGAATAAGAGGCTTGGCAAGCACGATTCTGACCCAGGAGAGCGTCCGCATGAGCGAAAAGGAAGCCGTCGAAACAGCCATGAACTTTTTTGCGCGGACGCGGATTGCGCTGACAGCCAAGGTCCTAACGCTTGAGTTGGACGAGGACTCGAACATCTGGGTCGGGGTCGCGGTGAGTCCCGCGGGGTCCCACCGCCTCACGGCCCGCAAGCAAAAAGACGGCACATGGATGATTTCACGGTACCTGGGTTCGCTTCCCAGCTAACGCGGCAAACGCAGCCATCCCGCACGCGAGCCGTCCAACGACGATCGCTAAGGCATGGAGGAGGGCATGGGCTGTGGAGGCTTTCCGATCTCGTCCGGGGGACGGACCGTCAGCAAATGCACCGCGACAACCTGACCGTTCACCGCGAAGGGAATCTGGCAAATGTCGGAGGCGTAAAGCTTCCGCAGGCGATCGCCGCCCGCGTACTCGGAATTGAGGATGCCTTCGACGGCGAACATGCCGTCGCTCGAGGCCGTCGTGATCAGGCTCGTCTTAGCGAGATCCACCGTCTCCGAGGAAACCTCGTCGCGCGTGCGCATCCGCATCTCGACCGTCGCGCTTCCATCCGTCCAGCCCATGGCGCGGTAGGTGTCGCCTAGCGAAAGCTCGTTTCGCTCCATCACGACGGTATTGGCCAGGGATTTGACCGACGCGTGCAAGCTGGGATCATGGGTCGTTCCTAATCGGCTGCCACTGGAAAGCCGCGTGTCTACCATGGCATCCGAGTCCGCCTCGAGTTTGCCGTTACGCTTGTGGACAGCGAGGAGCGTGCGGTCTCGTTCGGCATAGATCGCCGTCACCGAGGTGTAGGTGACAGGACTGCCGTCCGGATACGTGCCAAAGCTATTGTTCACCGTAGTAAACCCCTCGTTCGAGGGGGAAAGCATCAGGACGTACGCCCGCTCATCGCTCCGGAAATCAAACGACACGACGTAGTAGCGGCGTCTAGCCTCGTCGATGGTCAGCGTCTCGATCGGTGAGGCCAGCTTGGCATTGGGATCGTTGACCATGATCCGAGCATCGCGAAGGAACGCGTCCGGGGAACCTCCCCCGAAGGCGAAGCGCGAAGCCGGCAGGAGCGCACAACCGCTTACCAGCACAGCCGTTAGGAGCGTAGATCCCCCGAGCCGCCAGAACCCTTGCACCATGCGAACCTCCTCCTTGTCGCACCCGCTTAGTTGAGACTACCTGTGTAAGCCTCAACCGGCTCAGCGAACTCCACGGGCTTCTCCGAGCGAACCATCGAGACGTAATGTAGGGGTTGCTGAACCGCTAGAGTCACGGATTGGCCAGGGGGAGCCAGCCAACGAATCGAACGAACGACAAACCGATCCGCCCTTTCCTCGATGGCCACAATCTCGATGGACCCACCCCCGTCTCGGTAAGGGCGATCCAGCAAGAAGACCCCTTGCTCCCGAGCGAAGTCGAGCGGCAGGTTGGGCTCTAGCAGGTACGCCGACAAGACGGTCGCCCGGTGGCTGGCTAGCAAGGCTTCCAGTTCAGCCTGAGAGCGGAGGACCGTGGTGTAGCCGTCGGTCGTGATGTTTCCACTTCCGGTCCTGACCCGAGACGTGAAGGGGATGGACGGGGCATTCTTTGCTTGTCTTGCTTCCTCGGTCATGAACAAGCTGCCGAAACTGTTGAAGAAAGTAGGGCTACATCCCGTGACGAGTAGCCCTGCGGCGATGGCGACGAAGGTTCTCATCTCAAAACACCCATGAAGCCCGGAGCGGGGTCACGCTGGTGCGAATCCCCATCTCGAAGCCCGAGGTGAATCGGTAAGCGACTTCAAGGAGCGGCGGGCCGATGACGAGCGTTTCAAGGGGATTGATGGTGCCGGAGTAAACGAGGCTCAAGGTGGGAGACAGCCGGAGTGATGCATTGCCCCACTGATGATGGTAGGAGGCCCCGACGAGGAATCGTAAAGGTCCCACTCGCCGCGTCACGGGTGCAAACGGAGCATAGCTGCCCACCGCTATCCAGCTCTGGTTCAGACCACCGTGAAGGCCGAGGCTCGATGAGTCCGAGAAGAGATGCCGGTACTCACCCCATGCACTGAGCCAATGGCCCTGGCCCATCATCGTCATCGCCTGTCCCGTGAATCCAATGGGAAGCTGCGGTGAGGATACCTTCAACTCGGCAGCCTGAAATGGAATGGCAGGCATGACGCTGACCCAGCCTTCAAGCGGCACAGCATGGGCGAGCCCACTCGTGAGCAAGGTTAGCGCGGTGGCGAGAGCCGTGGATTTCAAGTTCGCCACCATCGACTTTGACCTCAAGGCGATACCTCCACCGTGGCTGTGGCCGTCACTTCTCCCGTTTCGGCGAAGATGCCCTGCACTTCGTACACGCCGGGTTTGTCCACCGTCACGGTAGTGCCGACCTTGAGCGCGTGAGGGGACTGCGTATCCACTGGAAAAATGCCGAGCCCCATGAAGGGAAGCGAGCGCGTCCCAAAGGCCGAGACCTGAATCACCTTGACGGTGGTATCGATCGTTCGGACGGAAAGGACTTGGCCGCCAACCGAGCCAACGAACGTCGCGTTGGCCCCGATGTAAAGCGGTTTGCCCACGCCTTGGTGCCCCCCGATGGACAGCAGGTCGATCGTGCCGGAGAGCGTGACGGGCGCACGAAAGCTACACCCCGGGATCGACGCGAGGAGCGCCGTACAAAGGAGAATGGATAAGGGCGGTCTCATGGCTCCTCATCTGACTGGCGAGCGTACTACCCTCATTATATGTCAAGCAAGCAGGTGCTAAACGTCCAATAATCTGGACGCAAGCTCCACGGCGAACAACCCGAGGCGCCAGGCCTCAAGGGCGTCATGTCGGGAAATCTGGACCCAGCGCGAGAGACGAATAGCCGTGTAAGGTCAGACCGAAGACGCGCCCGGCTTAGGACCTGGCTCCATCAAGCGTCTCGCTAGCCTGGGGCCCGTGAGACTCGACTTTCAAAGCGGATAGGCCGCATGGATCGGAGGGTAGCTTTCGCAGTGAAAAGAAACGAGACCCAAAGCCTAAAGGCTTCAGGTCTCGTAGTGTCGGGCAAGGGACTTGAACCCATACTCCTTGCGGAACCAGATCCTAAGTCTGGCGCGTCTGCCAATTTCGCCAGCCCGACGAGGCTTTCATGATACCAGCCGGACGGGGCCAAGACAACGGGCAAGGAAATTCCCGGGCAAAATCGAAAAAAAACCCTTGCTTTTGTGCCAGTTGTCCTAGTATCCGCAAGCCAAGGGAGCTACCGTGGAGGGGGTAGTCCCAACTGATTGTCGAAAGGGGAATGCATGAAGACCGATACCATCGAAATGGAAGGCACCGTCAAGGAAGCCCTGCCCAATACCATGTTCCGCGTCGAGTTGGACAACGGGCACACGGTCCTGGCCCATATCTCCGGTAAGATGCGCAAGCACTACATCAAGATTCTGATGGGCGACAAGGTCCGGGTGGAACTGAGCCCGTACGATCTGACCCGCGGCCGGATCACGTACCGGCACCGGAAGTAGGCGAAAAGCGCCTGACGGGCCGGAGCTACGAGCGGCTTCCCGCGGGCCTGGTCTTGTCACAGAGTCGAAGAGCGCCCCCATCACCCATGTCCAGCGCCGGCTGCATTCGGCCGTTTGGCCTACGCAGCCCTCGACCATCTTGGGTCGACGAAGGCGCCAACGCTTTCAACTGGGGGATTGGTTAGAGGCTCTCTTCGCGAGCGAACAAGGCTTCGACAAAGACTTCGGGGTCGAAGTCTTTGAGGTCGTCCACCTTCTCTCCGAGCCCCACCACCTTGACGGGCAGGCCGAGCTGGGAACGAATGCCGAAGACCACGCCGCCCTTGGCGGTGCCGTCCAGCTTGGTGAGGACCACCCCGGTCAGCGAGGTAGCCTCGGTGAAGACCTCCGCCTGACGCACGCCGTTCTGCCCCGTGGTGGCATCCAGCACGAGCAGGATCTCCAGGGGCACCTCCGGCGCTTCCCGATCGATGATCTTCCGGATCTTGCGCAGCTCTTCCATGAGGTTGGCCTTGTTGTGTAGGCGTCCCGCCGTGTCGATCAAGAGCACGTCCACGTTGCGGGCCCGGCTGGCCTTCAGGGCATCGAAGACCACGGCGGCGGCGTCACCGCCCTCCTTGTGGCGAACGATCTCCACGCCCGCGCGCTCCGCCCAGACCACCAGCTGATCGATCGCCGCCGCGCGGAAGGTGTCCGCGGCCGCCACCAGGACCTTCTTGCCCTGGATCTGGAAGCGATTGGCGAGCTTGCCCAGGGTCGTCGTCTTGCCGACCCCGTTCACGCCCACCAGCATCACGATGTTGAGCTGCCCCTCCTTCAATTGAATCGGGGAAGTCTCGCCGAGCTGCTCGGCCAGGTAGGTCTCGAGCGCGTCCGCCACGTTCTGAGGCGTGAGCTCGCCGGCCTTGTGGAGCTTGCGCAGGTGAGCCAAGGCTCCCTCCGCGACGCCGACGCCCATGTCGCTCTCGAGCAAGAGCTCTTCAAGCTCTTCGAGGGTATCCTCGTCGATCTTGGTGAAGGTCGCCGTCAGCTTGCGGACCTGCTTGACGAAGCCCTCACGGGTCTTGCTCAGGCCCTTGGTGATGGATTCCGAATCGATGGTGAAGACGGGGGTGTTCAAGACCTCCCAGGTCTTCGCCCAGAAGCCTTTCTTTTCGTCGGCCGGAGGCGGAGTCTCAGGGCCCACGGGGGCGAGCGGAGGCTCGAGCCCGACCGGAGAAGGCGAGGGGGGTTCCGCGGCCTCCGGAGGAAGCATGGCGTCGGGGACGGGCCCGATGCGGACCGCCGGCGCCGGCATCTCGGAGATGGCGGCCTGCGCGTCGATGGGCTCTCCCTCGGCGTCCCGCGGGATCTCGGTGATCGAAGGCGCCGCCGTCATCGGCTCCGCGACGGCCGGTTGGGGCGTCACGGGCTCGACGGCCGTGGGCTCAGCCGCGACCGGCTCGGCAACGGGCTGAGGGAACAAAGGAGCGGGCGGAGCTGCTTGCTCCGCCTGCTCGATGTCCTTGCCCTTGAGGCGATCCAGCCAGCTCAGGCGGGGCTTCTCGCTTCCCTCCTCAGGCTTCTTCCACATCGCTAGGATCTCAGCTCAGCGGCCTCGGGGGCGATCGCCGAGAGCACGCCGTTCACGAAGCGGCCCGACTCGTCGGTTCCGTACTTCTTGGCCAGCTCGACCGCCTCGTTGATGGCGACCTCGACCGGCACCGACGGATCGAACTTCAGCTCGGCCACCGCCAGGCGCAGGACGTCCCGGTCCAAGCTCGCCATGCGCTCCACCTTCCAGTGCTGCGCCGCGCGCTCCAGGGTCGCGTCCACGTCCTTCTTGTGCTTGGTGTAGTGCTCCACCTTCGACAGCGCGAAGGCGCGCACGTCCTCGGCGCCCGCCAGAGCGGCCATGGTGGGCCACTCGAGGGCCGAGGCGATCAGCTCAGCGGCATGCTGAAGCTCGTCGACCGCCGAAAGCGCCCGCGGCAGCGCCGTCTCGAGCAAGCCTTCGCGAAGCTCGATCATGGCGTCCTGCTCCTTGGCCCGCTTCCAGAACATCATGGCGGTCTTCTCGAGGGCCTTCTCATCGACGTCTTCGTGGGCGCCGGCCTTCTGGGCCGCGCGGATCATGTCGCGAAGCAGCGTGGGGCCGAACTCCTCTTCGTTGAGGCGCTCGATCTCGTCACGCATCCGAGCCAGGGTCGCGCAGGAGGTTTCCAGGTTCTCCCGGGCTTCCCGAGCCAGCATGTCGGCGGCACGACCGAGCAGCTCACCCATCGACGGACGCGCGTCCGCCGGCAGGGTCTCGAACTGGGAGAGGGTCAACAGGGCCAGTTCTCTGGCCACACGACGGGTATTCACATCAGCCTCCTAGGATCCTGCGCTGGAGGAAGTTGGTGTAAACCTCCCCCTTTCGGAAAAAGGCGTTGTCGAGGATCTTCTCATGCAGGGGGATGGTGGTCTTGACCCCAGTAATCGCGTATTCCCCAAGGGCCCGCTGCATGCGGGCGATCGCCTTGTCTCGGTCTTCCGCCCAGACGATCAGCTTCGCGATCATCGAGTCGTAGTTGGGCGGAATGCTGTAACCCGGGTAGACATGCGAATCCACCCGTACCCACGGTCCCCCGGGGGGAACGTAGGCGTCGATGACGCCCGGCGACGGACGGAAGCCCTTGTCGGGGTCCTCGGCGTTGATCCGGCACTCGATCGCATGACCCTCGAACTTCACCTGCTCCTGGGTCCGCGACAGGGGGGCGCCGGCGGCGATCCGGATCTGCTCCTGGACCAGGTCGAAGCGGGTGATCAGCTCGGTGACCGGGTGCTCCACCTGGATCCGGGTGTTCATCTCCATGAAGTAGTAGTTGCCGTGCTTGTCGAGCAGGAACTCGACCGTGCCCACGCCCTCGTAACCGATGAACTGGGCGGCGCGCACGGCGTCCGAGCCCATCCGCTCCCGGAGTTCGGGAGTCAGGCGCGGGCTGGGAGCCTCTTCGAGAAGCTTCTGGTGGCGCCGCTGGATCGAGCAGTCGCGCTCACCCAGGTGGATGGCGTTCCCGCGCTGGTCCATGACGACCTGAATCTCGATGTGACGGGGCTCTTCGAGGTACTTCTCGAGGTAGACCTCGCCGTTGCCGAAGGAGGCCAGGGCCTCGTTCTGGGCCAGCTCCATCTGCTCGATGAACTGCCCCGCATGCTGAACGACCCGCATGCCTCGGCCGCCACCACCGGCGGCGGCCTTGATGATCACCGGGTAGCCCATCTCGGTGGCGAGACGCTCGGCTTCCTGAGGATCGACGATCGGGCCGTCGGAGCCCGGAACCGTCGGCACGCCGGCGGCCTTCATGGTTTCCTTGGCCTTGATCTTGTCGCCCATCTTATCGATGACGTAGGGCGAGGGGCCGATGAACTTCAGGCCGTGATCCTTGCAGATCTCGGCGAAGCGGGCGTTCTCGGAGAGGAAGCCGTAGCCCGGATGCACCGCCTCGGCGCCCGAGAGCTCCGCGGCGGCGATCAAATTGGGGATGTTGAGGTACGAGCGGTTGGAGGGGCCGGGGCCGATGCAGTAGGCCTCGTCGGCCAGCTTGACCGGGAGCGAGTCCCGGTCCGCCTCGGAGTAGACCACCACCGTCTTGATGCCCATCTCCTCGCAGGCGCGCAGGATCCGCAGGGCGATCTCCCCGCGGTTGGCAATCAGGATCTTGCGAAACACCTAGACGATCTCCATCAGGGGTTGGCCGAACTCGACCGGATCCCCGTTGTTGACGAAGATCTGCTTGACGACCCCGCCCACCTCGGCCTCGATCTCGTTCATGAGCTTCATGGCCTCGATGATGCAGACGACGACGCCGGTTTCCACGCGGCCGCCGACTTCAGCGTAGGGAGTGGCATCCGGGGACGGAGCCCGGTAGAACGTCCCCACCATGGGGGCGCGGATGATGGTGCCTGCGGGCTCGGCGGCCGGGGCCTTGGGGGCCTCGGCCGCAGCCGGGGCGGGAGCCGCCTCGACCTTGACCGGCGCGGGAGCCGGAGGAGCCGGGGGCATGATCGCCACGGTGGGGGCGATCGGCTGGGCGGCCACCATGACCTCAGCCTTGGCAAGCTTCAGCTCGAAGTCACCGGACTCCAGCTCCAGCTTGCTCAGGTTGGACTGGTCGAAGAGCTCGACGAGCGAGCGAATGTCGGCAATCGTCAAATCCACGTCATCAGCTCCTATGCGCGGTCGAGGTATTCGCCGGTCCGGGTGTCGATCCGGATGACGTCGTCGACGTTCACGAAGAAGGGAACCTGGACCACGGCGCCGGTCTCGACGGTGGCAGGCTTGCCGCCGCCCGACGCGGTATCGCCCTTGACGCCGGGGGGCGTGTCGATGATCCGAAGCTCAACGAAGTTGGGGATGGAGACGCCCACGATGTTGCCCTGGAAGTAGAGCAGCTCGACCTTCATGTCCTCCTTGAGCCACTTGGTGGCGTCACCCAGCTTCTCGGCGGGCACGGGGATGGTGTCGAAGGTCTCGAGGTCCATCAGGAAGTAATCGCCGTCCGACTCGTACGTGAACTGCATTTCCTTCTTCTCGAGGTTGGCCTTGGGCATCTTTTCGCCCGCCCGGAAGGTCCGCTCGACCACGCTTCCCGACTTGACGCTCTTGAGCTTGGTGCGCACGAAGGCAGCTCCCTTGCCGGGCTTCACGTGCTGGAACTCGACGACGGTCCAGGCGTCGTTATCGAGCTCGACCGTAGTGCCGGGGCGCAGATCGTTCGACGAAATCATGTTGGTTCCTCTTCACTGATGGGGGGTGGCGCGACGGCAGCCGTCGCCAGCGTTTAACTGAGATTAAGAAAATCCTAACACGATTCCGCGGCCGGGAAAAGTGCCAGCAAACGCCCCTCAATCGCCGTCAAACGCTCGGGGCCTTCGGCTCCGACCCGGACCAGTTCTTCCAAGCGCACCCCTCCCCAGCCGCGTAGGTACGCTCCGGGCTCGACGGCGAGGACCATGCCCGCTTGCAAGACGCCGACCTCCCCCGAAACCAGCCAGGGTTCCTCGTGAAGGGCCAGGCCTACCCCGTGTCCGAGCCCGAAGGGATTGGCCGAACCCAAGCCATGGCGATCCATGACCTGCTGGGCGGCCTTCACGATGGCGGTGATGGGCATGCCGGGGCGCATGAGGGCGATCGCCGCCTCCAGGGCTTCGCGCACCGCCCCCAGGACCTCGCGCTGGCGTGCGTCCGGCGTACCCACGACGATCGTCCGGGTCATGTCCGCGTGATAGCCCTCGACCGTGGTCCCTCCGTCGAGCAGCAAGAGCTCGCCCAGGGCGATCGGGCGATCCGTGGGCTCGGGATGGGCGAGGGCTGAGCGTTCGCCCGAGCCGACCAGGGTCGGGAAGCTCAGCATGCCCCCGCCATGGCGGCGCATGAGGCCCTCGAAGACGCCTGCCACGTCGCGCTCGGTCATGCCGGGCCTTACGTCTTGTAGGGTTTCCGCCATGGCTTCGGCCGTGATCCGGGCCGCCCGGCGCAGGCCATCCAGCTCATGCGCGTCCTTGATCACGCGCAGGGCCTCGGTCTCCCCACCCGCCGGCACCAGCCTCGCGATGCCGTCGAGCAGCACCTCCAGGCGGCCATGGCTCCAGTAGGTGAGCGAGCCGCTCTCGAAGCCCAATCGCCGGGCGCCTGAGAGCCTCACGGCTTCCGCCGTCGCCTCCTCGTAGCCCGAGCCCATGACCTGAACCAAGCGGCAGTCGCTCTCGGACTCCGCCTGCTCGCGATAGCGGACGTCCACGATCAAGTAGCAGGCCTCGCGGCTCAAGACGAGGCGTCCCTGGCTTCCCGTGAAGCCCGATAGGTAACGAACGTTTTCCGGCTGGGTCACCAAGAGCGCATCCAAGCCCGCCTCCCGCAGAGCTTCCTGCAGGACGCGACGGCGGGACGCCGGGTTTTGAAGGGCCATTCAAGCCTCCGCGTGACCCCCTCTCACCCCCCAGCCTAGGGGGTCGAACGCCGGGTTGCCAGCGCAAGGTTCACAGAGGTCTTGGTCGCCGTTGGAGGAACTACCGCTTGCCTGCCAGGGCCAGGACGCCCAGGCGATAGGAGTCTGGGCCGAATCCGCTGATCACTCCGCGGGAGACCGGCGAGATGAACGACTGCCGGCGGAACTCCTCGCGCGCATGCACGTTCGAAAGATGTACTTCCACCACCGGCAAGCGAATCGCCGCGATCGCGTCCCGCAGGGCCACCGAGGTATGGGTGTAGCCGCCTGGGTTCAAGACGATCCCCGTAAAGCCCTCCGCCTCGGCGCCTTGCACCCAGTCGATCAGCACGCCCTCATGGTTCGTTTGCCGGGACTCCAGGGCGATGCCCAGCCCCTGAGCCAGCTCTTGCAGGCCGGCATCGAGCTCCGGAAGGGTCGTCTGCCCGTAGACGCCCGGCTCCCGCGTGCCCAAGAGGTTGAGGTTCGGGCCATGCAGCACCAGGACGTTCAACGCAGCGCCTCCTTGTAAAGCGAGCGCGCATGCTCGCGCATCTCCGAAAGCGAATCCCCGCCCACCTTCTCGATGAGGGCCTGAGCGAGGATCCAACGAACCATGGCCTCGGCCACCACTCCCGCCGCGGGCACCGCACAGACGTCCGAGCGCTCGAAGTGGGCCGACACCGCCTCTCCCGTATCCAGGTGCACCGAGGGCAGCGGATGGATCAGCGTCGGGATCGGCTTCATCGCCGCGCGCAGGACGAGGGGCTGGCCGTTGGAGATGCCGCCCTCGATGCCGCCCGCGTGGTTGCTAGGGCGCGCGAAGCCCGGCACGAAGGGGTCGTGGACCTCCGAGCCCGGACGCCGCGAGGCCTCGAAGCCCAGCCCGACCTCCACTCCCTTGATCGCCGGAATGGCCATCAAGGCCTGGGCCAGGCGCCCGTCAAGGCGCCGATCCCATTGCACGTACGAGCCCAGCCCGATCGGAAGGCCGGTCGCGATGACCTCGACCACGCCCCCCAGGGTGTTGCCGGCCGAACGCGTCTTGTCGATCAAGGCCACCATCTCCGCGGAGGCCCCGGGATCCGCACAGCGGACCGGGGAAGCCTCTGCCGCCTCCCGAAGCAGCGTGAAGTCGTCGGGAAGGTCCTCGGCCTCCACCGTCCCAATCGACCGGACATGCGAGAAGACCTCGATGCCGAATTCGGAGAGGAGGACTCCCGCCAGAGCACCAACGGCCACACGGGCCGTCGTCTCCCGGGCGCTCGAACGCTCGAGCACGTCCCGGACATCCTCGTGGCGGTACTTGCGGGCGCCGGCGTAATCGGCATGGCCGGGGCGGACCTTGGTGATGCGCTTGGCGGCGATCGCCTCGAGCCTCGCCGCATCCTCGGGATCCAGGGGCTCGGGAGACATGGCCAGCTGCCAGTTGGCGAAGTCCTTGTTCGGGACCTCGAGGGTGATCGGGGCGCCCGTAGTCAGGCCGTTGCGCACTCCGGAGCGAAACGTCACGCGATCGGTCTCGATCTTCATGCGCTGGCCTCGCCCGTAGCCTTGCTGGCGCCGGGCCAGCTGGGCGTCGATCGGATGGACGTTCAGCGGGACGCCTGCGGGGAAGCCTTCGATGATCGCGAGCTGCACCGGCCCATGGGACTCGCCTGCCGATAAAAAGCGCATCTCTCCTCCTGACGTCCTGACGTGCCGCTCAACGGCGTACGACGCGCAGCCACCCGGTTTCGGCCGGAGGCGGCGCCGAGCGCCGGAAACGACGTTGGCGCTAGAAGGGTAGCAAACTTCCCCTCGCCATGTCCACGCGCCCCGGCTCCTCCTGTAACGAGGAAGCGTTTTGGGTATGAGAGTCCTTAGCGTGCTCCACCGGCTGACCCGGGAGCGGAGTGAGCCCTCGATCCGGAGTCGAACATGAGTGATAAGGACCGCGTTTCCCAGTTTCTCGGTGGCCTGAAGGGCCTGTTTTCGGGCTCCAAGGAAGCTCCCCCCGCTCCCCAGCGCCAATCCGGCCCACTTCAGAAGGGTCCCGACGCCTTCGTGAGGCAGGGCCGCCAGACGGCCCCTCTGGCAGGACAGCCCACCACTCCGCTCCCCGCCCCGGATCTCAGCCCCGAAGAAAAGCTGGAAGCATCCAAGAAGCGCATGGCGGTCATCATGACCTACATGAAGGACAAGAACGCCGTCCCCGAGTTCAAGGATCCCAAGTTCATCTACAAGATCATCTCCGACGAGCGCACCTACCAAACCACCCTGGTCTCGGAGTTGGAAGCAGAGCTTCGCGAAACCCTGATAGGCTGGGTCGGCGATCGCGAGGATCCCGAGTTCCTCTCCCGCAGGGAGGCCTTGGAACAGCAGATCCAGGGCACGCGGAACCGCCTCACCCAGCTTTTTATGCTGCTCAAGCACATCACGGGGGTGAAAGGGAAGACCGGGGGCACCGGCTTCCTGCCCGTCGAGCCGGGGTTTTAACGAAGATCTAATCATCAGGAAACAAACTGTTACAAACCTTTTAAGAAGGCTGGCGGGGAAATTGCCACATAAAGGACTTAACTACGTCGTATCGCCTGCCGCCAGGAGGAAAAGTCATGTCGGACCTTAACGTCACCGCCAAACAAGCCTTCGCCAAGATCCAGAAGCATGAGGCAGACACGGCGATTCGCGCCAAGAAGGAAGGCGTCGAGCTCACGGACACCAAGGGCGTCATCGAAAAGGACTCGCTCTCAGTGGCACCCGGCCTTGAGAAGAAATCCTCCGACGAGTTGAACAAGCTTTACGAAACTTTCAACACGGATGGCGCGGACGGGCTCAACGAGACCGAATTCGAGTCCCTCTTCTCCTCCGTGATGGCGGAAGGTGCGAAGGAGACCGCAGCGGCCGGCCAGACGCAGGCGACCATCGAAAAGAACGGCGAAACCAAGACCGTCACGGTCAAGCCCGGCGACACCCTCTCCAAGATTGCCCGCGAGAACGGCGTCACGCTCAACCAGCTCAAGGAAGCGAACCCCAACCTCTTCAAGGACGGCAAGGACTCCGGCGGCAAGACCCGCTCCGCAGGCGGCAACCTGATCTATCCGGGCGACCAGGTCCAGATCCCGCAGAAGCCGTCGCCCACCGCCAGCGACAAGACCTCCGAGACGGAAAAGACCGAGAAGAAGGACAAGGCCGAAGAGACCAAGAAGCCGGAGGAAACGGGCAAGACCGAGAAGCAGGACAAGCCCAAGGAATCCGAAAAGGCCAAGGACTCGGAAAAGACCAAGGAAACCGACAAGACCAAGGAAACCGAGAAGGCGGACGAGACTCCCGCTCAGCAGGAGATCAAGAAGGCCAAGGAGACGATCGACGGCGCCAAGATCGAGGAGATCACGCCCGAGGCGCTCGAGACCATGACCCTCGACGATCTCGCCGCGATTCAGGTGAAGGATTCCAAGACCGTGGAAGAGGCCAAAGCCGCCCTTCCCGCGATCCCCACGGACGATCCGCAGCGCGCCGAGTACGAAGGCAAGGTCCAGGAGCTCGAGACGGAGTACAAGACGCAGTACGGCGTCTCCGAGGAGCCCGAAGAAATCGTGGTCGATGAAGGTATCGACGACAACGAAGCCCGTCGCATGGTCAGCTCCCGCAAGCCCGAAGAGCTCGACCAGCTCAACGTGGGCACCCGTATCGGCCTGATCAAGGCCATGGATCGCGGCGCCACCAGCGTAGCCGAGGACCAGGCCATCGGTCAGGTTGCTCAGTCGATCGCCCGGACCCACCCCGAAGCCTTGAGCCCCGAGGTCGTGGCGCATATGGATGACAATGGCATCCGCGAGTTCATCAAGGGATCCGCCGAGGGCGACCTGGACAAGCTTCCCACCGCGACCCGCGGGGCGATGATCAAGGGGCTCGCCGAAGGCAACACCTCCAACGAGGAGGACAAGATGATCGGTCAGTTGGCCGCATCCATGGCCAAGACCCATCCCGAAGCGCTGACCGCGGATACGGTCCGCATGATGGACGATAACGGCGTCCGCGCGATGATGGACCATGTCGACGGCGAGGGACTCGCGAAGCTTCCCGCCGACACCCGCAAGGCCATGATTCAGGAGCTCGTCGACGGCCATACCTCGGACGAGGAGGACAAGCTGATCGGCCGGCTCGGAGCCTCGCTCGCCGCGACCCACCCCGAGAGCCTCACCCCGGATCTCGTCCGGAGCATGGATGACAACGGCGTCCGCGCCATGACGCAGGATATGTCCGTCGCGGACCTGTCGAAGCTGCCCCGCGCCGTCCTCGAGGCCATGCGCCAAGAGCTGCGGGCCGGCTGGACCACCGAGAACGAGTACCAGCAGATCGACAAGATCACCCAGGCGCTGCCCAACGCCAAGTAGCGCGACGCAAAAAACCAAGGAAGCCCGCCTCCTGAGGAGGCGGGCTTCTTAGCTGGGGCGGCAGGGATCGAACCTGCGAATGTCGGATCCAAAGACCGATGCCTTACCACTTGGCGACGCCCCAGTGCACGAGGCAGAGCCCATTGTAGTCAGCCTCCGCGGGACCTGTCAAGGGAATTGGCGGGCTTCACCTCCCGTCAAGCCCGTTAATTTAGCGTTCGTTTACAGGGGTGTTAGCAAACCCTTAAAAGCTTAGTCGGGAGTTATCGACGAGTTAGTCATTCCTTTACCGAATCCTCCGCAGGCCCCCCGATAACTCTCTTGTGAACGGTAACCCCCAAGGAAAACAGGGAATTACGGAGGATCGGACGATGGCTATTCAGAACAACAACCCCTCGTACAACGTGCTGAACCAGGCGAAGACCATGCTGCCGATGGCGAGCACGGAGAACATGTCCGGGATGCGCATGGCCGCCCCGGTCGTCCAATCCTTCAAGGATCTGAAGATGGCCAAGGACGTCTTCCAGGGATCCAACCAGATCGCCACCGCCAGTGCCAGCAGCATCGGCGGCACCGTCAAGGGCGCCTTCGGCGGTCTCTTCCGCAACCTCCCCGGCCTCATCAAGTCCAACTTCGTCGTCTCGGCCATCCTCTCCGGCGTGAGCAACCTCTATGAGATGGCCACCGGCAAGGTGAAGCCGCTGCAGGCCGCCGGCAACTTCGTCGCCGATACCGCCGCCTACACCGGCATCGGTGTGGCTGCCACCTCGGTGGGTGCCATGATTGGCTCGCTCATCCCCATCCCCGTGGTCGGCACCCTGCTCGGAGCCGGTGTCGGCGCCCTCGGCGGCCTCCTCTTGGGCAAGTTCTACGAGGAAAAGATCCGCGACAAGTTCTCGGGCACGGTCCAGCAGAGCATCCAGAGCGTCATGTCTTCGGCCCAGCAGGCCACCCAGGCTCCCGCTCAGTCCTAACGATTCCAACCAATTACCGTTCACAAGGCCCCGGCACTTGCCGGGGCCTCTTGCGTGCTTGGGGCGCGTCGCCGCGAGATCCGCCCGGGTGGTCAACTCGGCGAATCCATGCCAAAATGAAGGTGCATCTTTTCAAGGTGGGACGCGGCTTCCGCCAATTCAGAGGAGGATCTCACCCGACCATGGCAAACGTGGTATTCGATCGTGTGGTGAAGCGATACGGGAACAACCCGCCGGTGATCAAGGAATTGAATCTCCGGATCGAAGACAAGGAGTTCCTGGTCCTGGTCGGTCCTTCTGGCTGCGGCAAGTCGACGGCCCTGCGCATGATCGCGGGCCTCGAGGAGATCTCGGGCGGCTTCCTGTCCATCGGCGATCAGGTGGTGAACGACGTTCACCCCAAGAACCGGGACATCGCCATGGTCTTCCAGAACTACGCCCTCTACCCGCACATGACCAACTACGAGAACATGGCCTTCGCCTTGAAGCTGCGCAAGGTCCCGACCGACGAGATCAAGCGGCGGGTCATGGACGCGGCGAAGAGCCTGGAGGTCGAGCACCTCCTCGAACGCAAGCCCAAGGAGCTCTCGGGCGGTCAGCGACAGCGCATCGCGATCGGGCGTGCCATCGTCCGCGAGCCCAAAGTCTTCCTGATGGACGAGCCCCTCTCCAACCTCGACGCCAAGCTCCGCGTCTCCATGCGCGCCGAGATCAAGAAGCTCCATCAGCGCCTCCAGACCACCTTCGTCTACGTCACCCACGATCAGACCGAGGCCATGACCCTGGGCGATCGCATCGCCATCATGAAGGCCGGCGATCTCCAGCAATGCGATACCCCGCATCAGGTTTACAACTTCCCCGCCAACCTCTTCGTGGCCACCTTCATCGGCAGCCCGCAGATGAACCTCATGAACGGCACGCTCACCCATGAGGGCGACTCGGCGATCGTCACGGGGCCCGGTTTCCGCTTCGTCCTCCCGAAGAAACCCTCCTACCGTGAAGGCGCCGTCATCGTGGGCATCCGCCCCGAGCACCTCTCGCTCGCCGAGAGCAACAGCCCCAATGCCCTCACGTCGACCGTCGAAGTGACCGAGCCCATGGGCTTCGAGACCTACGTCTACCTGAAAAGTGAAAAAGGCTCCATCATCGCCCGCGTCACCGAGGAGAAAGCTCCGCGGGTCGGCGACACGCTCACCCTGACCGCCGAGTCCGAGAAGATCCACCTCTTCGATCCCACCTCGGAACTGCGCCTGGCCTAAGCCAAAACCAAAGCCCCCCACCGAATGGCGGGGGGCTTTGGTTTTAGCACTTAGCCTCCGATCAGCTTCTGGAAGAAGCCCGAGACCTTCTGGCGCAGGTTGGACTCGTAGAGCCAGCCCAGGCCCACGCCCACCAGCGAGCCGACGGCGAGGCCCGCGATCGAGCCGAGCGGACCCGCGATGGATCCCACCGCTCCGCCGATGGCCGTGGCCGTGGCGCCGATGCCGGTGTAGGCGATCGCATCCGCTGCGAAGTTGCCCGCGGCCTGGCGACCTGTGACCCGGCCCTTGATCAGGTCGTAGCCGTTGGTCAGGGCCGAGATGGCTCCCGAAATCAGGAAGTTGGACCGCAGCAGGCTGGGCATCGACGCGACGGCATTGCCGATCACCCCGCGCACGCCGCTGATGGTGCCGCCCATCTGGCCCGCGAGGCCGCTGCGCAGGTTCCAGAAGTTCTGGACCAGCGGCGCGCCCACCCGGACGCCGGTGCCGAGGTCGAGCGACGGAGACGGGTTGGGAGCCGGAGTCGGCTTCGGGAGCGGCTTCGGGCTCGGGGTCGGAGCCGGAGTCGGCTTGGGCGTCGGGGCCGGAGTAGGTGCAGGCGTCGGCTTCGGCGCCGGCGTGGGCGTAGGGGCCGGAGCCGGGCTCGGCTTCGGAGTGGGCTTGGGAGTGGACGTCCCGCGCGCCGGCATGGTCAGCACCTGTCCGGGATGAATCAAATTGGGGTTCTTGATCTGCGCCTTGTTGAGGTCGTAGATTTCGCGCCAGCGGCCGGCGTCCCCCAGTTGCGACTGGGCAATCTTCGAGAGCGAATCGCCCTTGCGGACCGTGTACTTCCAGGTCGTGCTCGGAGCCGGAGTGGGGGCCGGAGTCGGCGTCGCCTTACCCGGCATCTTCAGCTTCATGCCCGGCTTGATCACGTTGGGATTCGGGCCGATCACGTCCTTGTTGAGGTCGTAGATCTCGCGCCAGCGATTGGCGCTTCCGAGCTGCGCCTGGGCAATCTTGGAAAGCGTATCCCCCTGACGCACGGCGTAGGTCCCGCCCGCACCGGTCGTCGGCGCCGGAGTGGGGGTCGGCTTGGGAGCCGGAGCGGGGGTGGCGGACTTGCCGTTGATCTTGGCCTCGACGCCGCGGCGGACCCGGCCCCAGTCGAAGTTGGCCGAGGGGTCGTTCTTGCGGCCGCGGGGCAATGCGATGTCCTTGTGACCGGTGATCCGGTCCATGGGCACGCCGTGGGCCTGAACGAGATAGGCGACCAGGTCAATCAGGGCATCGTACTGCGCAGCCGTGTAAGGATCGGAGCCGTTGCCGAGGTTGACGATCTCGATGCCGATCGAAAAATCGTTGACGTCGTTCTTGCCCTTGAAGGCCGACGTGCCCGCATGCCAGGAGCGCTTGGAATCGGGAACGGACTGCACGATGGCGCCGTCCTTGCCGACGGTGTAATGGGCGCTCACCTGGGCCGCAGGATTCTGGAAGAACTTGCCGATGTTCTGGGCCGTGCCGCCACTGGCCGTGTGGTGAAGGACGATCGTGTCGATGTCGGTACCAGCAGGCCGATTGTTGTAGTTCGGCGACGGCATCGAGATGACCCGGGGCTTGGCGACGCCTCCCGCCAGGACCGAGGTGACCTCGGGCACGTGAATCGGAGGCTGGGGGATGAATTTACCATCGGGGACGTTCTTGGGATCGTAAAGCAGTTCATGCAGCGCCTTGAACTCCTCGGGGATTGCCGAGGATCCCGTCGTGACGGGCGTCGAGAGGCCCAGTGCGGACGGACGGAAAGCGGGTGAGAACTGCTGGATCGCCATGGTTTTCCCTTTCTACGTTCGGGCTCCGGGGCGCCTCGACCCGGCGCCGTCCAGAAGCGGTTACCTCGGTTATCGCGAGACCTCGGCGAAATTCGGTAAAGCGGATTTAAAGTCTGAATTAAGCTTGCCCGGAGCCCTGCCGGAAGGCGCGCTCCAGCCGGTCTCGCATGGCGAAGCCCTCGGCGGCCGCGTTAGACAAGGCCAAAGCCCGCCCGTATAATGATGCCTTGGCGCCTGGCGCGATCCCCGGATCCGCCCGGAGCCCCTGAAATGCCCGTCAGGGCTGACCTACGAACGCAATTGCTAGAGGATATAAGATGTCGTTACGGGATTGGTTCGCCGCCCGCAAGAAGGCCACCCTGGTCGACACGGAGCGCGAAAAACGCGAAGTCGCCGACGGACTCTGGACCCAATGCTCGGATTGCCACGAGCCGCTCTACACCAAGGAGCTCATTCATAACCTCAACGTCTGCCCGAAGTGCGGCTACCACTTCCGGGTGGAGGCGCGCGAGCGGATCGCGCAGCTGGTCGACCCCAGCTCCTTTAGGGAGACCAACGTCGAACTGCTTTCGATCGATCCCCTGGGCTTCGTCGACAGCAAGCCCTATCCCCAGCGTCTGCGCGAAGCCACCGCGACCCGCGGGCCGGGGGATGCGCTCATCACGGGCACGGCGACCATCGACGGTCAACCGATTTCGTTGGCCGTCATGAACTTCTACTTCATGGGAGGCTCCATGGGCTCGGTCGTGGGCGAAAAGCTCACCCGGACCATCGAGCATGCCCTCGAAGCCGGCACGCCCCTGATCGTGGTGGCGGCCTCGGGCGGCGCCCGCATGCAGGAAGGCACCCTCTCGCTGATGCAAATGGCCAAGACCAGCGCGGCGCTGGCGCGCTTCGGCAAGGCGGGCGGCCTCTACATCACGGTCCTGACGGATCCGACCACCGGCGGAGTCACGGCCTCCTTCGCCACCCTCGGAGACATCCTCATCGCCGAACCCAGCGCCATCATCGGCTTCGCCGGCAAGCGGGTCATCGAGGCCACCATCCGCCAGAAGACCCCGCCTGACTTCCAGACCGCAGAAAGCCTCATGCGGCATGGCTTGATCGACATGATCGTCCCGCGTCCCAAGCTGCGCGACAAGCTCTCCCTGCTCCTCGCCATGCACAAGGCCCCCGCTCCCGTGCGGGTCACCGGAGGCTAACATGAAGATCAAGGAATCCCGCCGCTTTACCCTCGACTTCGAAGCCCCGATCCTGGAGCTCGAGGAGAAGATCGAAGAGTTCAAGCGACTCGCCACCGAATCCGAAGGGGATCTCAGCCAGGAGATCACCCTGCTCGAGGAGCGCGCGTTCAACATCCGCCGTGCTATCTACGAGAACCTCACCCCCATCCAGCGCATCCAGATCGCCCGGCACCCCGCACGTCCCTCCGCGCTCGACTACATCCTCGCCGTCACCGAGGACTTCACCGAGCTGCATGGCGACCGCATGGGTTTCGATGACCAAGCCATCGTGGGCGGCCTCGCCCGCTTCAATGGCCGGACCGTCATGGTGATCGCCCAGCAGAAGGGCCGTGACACCAAGGACAACATCCTGCGCAACTTCGGCATGGCCCATCCCGAGGGCTACCGCAAGGCGCTGCGCTTGATGAAGCACGCCGCCAAGTTCGGCTTCCCGATCATCACCCTGATCGATACCATGGGTGCCTATCCCGGAATCGAGGCCGAGGAGCGCGGCCAGGGTGGGGCGATCGCCCAGAACCTGCTCGAGATGAGCCAATTCGAGGTGCCCATCGTCTCCGTCGTCATCGGCGAAGGCGCCTCGGGCGGCGCCCTCGGCATCGGCGTGGCCGATCGCATCCTGATGTTGGAGCACGCCTACTACGCCGTCATCGGCCCCGAGGGCTGCGCCGCCATCCTCTGGAAGGACGCCTCGAAGGCTCCGAAGGCCGCCCAGATCCTCAAGCTCACCGGCGAGGATCTCGTCGGCTTCGGCGTGGTCGACGCGATCATTCCCGAGCCCGTCGGCGGCGCCCACCGCGACTCGGTGCTGGCCGCGGCCAACCTCAAGGAAGCGCTCGCCGCCCACCTCGACGAGCTCCTCAAGGTGCCTGGCTTCCAGCTGGTGGAGAACCGCTACGGCAAGTACCGCCAAATCGGACGGTACGCCGAGGAGTACTAAAGCGCCATGGCGCTGGTTTCAAGCAAGGCCCAGGCCCTCGACTTCCTGTTGAGGGCCTCGGAGAGCGGGTTCAAGGACGCCTGGGACATCAAGGCAGGCTTCCGCGGCACTCCTCTCCTCATGGGCACGGTCTTCCCGATCGCCATCATCACCACCGTTCTCGCCCGCCCTGGGCTGGGCGAGGCGGCTCGGCGGGTGGCTGTGCAAGAAGCCGAGACCATCGCCAGCCTCGCAGACGGCTCCGGCTGGCGCTACTTCAACCTGTACCCCGCCATTCCCCCGGACATCGACGACTTCGGAACCGCCACCCGGCTGCTCCACGTCCTCGACTGGCCTGAACGCGACGCCATGTTGGCCGAGCCTCTTGCCCTCGTCCGCCACAACGTCCATGCCGACGGCGGCTTCCGCAACTGGCTGGTAGAGGACCTGTCGCAAGCCGACGAAATCGGCAAGCTCTGGGTCGAAGGCCCGGATCCCCGACACCCCGAATCGACCGCCAACCTCCTCGAAGCCTTGTGTCGGGTCGCCCCCCAGGCCTTCGAAGCCGAACTTCGCAAGAGCGCCCTTTGGCTTCTCGGCCTGCGCAAGGACGAGGGCTGGCGCAGCTGGTGGTACTACGGCTGGGCCTACGGGACCCTGACGGTCATCCGCGCGTTCCGGGCGATCGCCCCCCACCTCCCCGACCTCGCCCCGACGCTCAGAGAGGCTGCCCGCCAAGCCGGCGCCGGCCTGCTCTCCGCCCAGAATCCCGACGGCTCCTGGAGCGTCCGCGTTTCCGCCATGTCCCACCCCGGCCTCGACGGGGACTGGGATCGTCCTTCCCCCCTGGAAACGGCCATGGCCCTCTCCGCCCTCGCCGAGCTCGGCGACTGGGCTCCTCCCGGAACGCCGGACGCCCTCGCGCGCGCGGCGGCCTTCCTCGGCGCATGCCAGCAGGAGGACGGCGGCTGGAGCGCGGAACCCTTCTACCTGACCTTGGGCATGAGCCCCTACTCCAGCCGCGAGCTGACGACGGCCCTGGCCCTCGACGCGCTGATTCTTTCGACCTAGGCGCAAAGGCCGCTTCACAGATCGACAAGAAACAGTAGGGAAGCTGCATCAAGGGGTATAATGCCGCAGAGCCAACCCCCCAGCCGAGGAGTACGGGACTTGCCCACCAAACTACAGAAGGCCGTCTTCTGGATCACCATCTCCGTGATGGCGATTTACAGTGCCATTTGCGTGATCCTGGCGGCAGGCTGGCTCAACCGGACCTTCCCCGGCTTCATGGTCCTCCAGAACCAGAGCACGGACTCCCTCTACTCCCTGCGCTGGAGCGGAATCCAGGCTGGAGTGCAGGTCGCTGATCACGTCGTGTCGATGAACGGCGTCCCCATCACCTCCAGCGAGATGCTCTACCGCTACGCGGCCACCAAGCCCGTCGGCACCCCCATCACCTACGAGTTCGAGCGCTCGGGCCTCTCCGGCGTGTCGAAGACCGTCAAGATGGAGATCCCGACCCAGAAGTTCGCCGTCTGGGATCTGGTCGGGGTCTGGGGTTCCCTCTGGCTCATGGGCTTCCTCCACTTCCTCTTGGGGACCTTCGTCTCGATCGTCAAGCCCGGGGATGCGGCGGCCCGCGCCCACCTGCTCTTCTGCATGGTCTTCGCGGCCTTCTCCCTGAGCCACTTCGACTCCACCTCGACCTATTGGTTCGCGCTCTTCCCGCATACCGTCGCTTTCGCGCTGGTTGGGACGTTCTCGCTGGACCTGGCACTCTTGGTGCCGCGCCGCCTTCCCATCCTGAAGCGCTGGCCGTGGATCCGCCCCCTGAATTACGCCCTCGGAGCGCTGATCTCCATCTACGTGGTCGCCCAGTACTTCATCCCCGAGAAGTTCCTGATGACCTACCTGGTCCTCACGCTCTACCCCTCGCTGGCCGTGGCGGCCATCCCTGCGACCGCGATTTGGGCGAACTTCAGCAAGACCAGCACCCCCCTCGAGCGTTCGCAAGCCCGCGTGATCCTCTGGGGCGCGCTCTTCGGCTTCGGCCCCGCCGTGGCAGTCAACCTCGCCATGTTCCTCGGCGTCTCCTTCCCGGGCTCCGAGCTCTCGTACCTGGCGTTCACCCTCTTTCCGCTCTCGATCGCCTACACCATCGTCCGCCACAAACTCTTCAACATCGACGTCATCATCAAGCGGACGATTACCTACACCATCGTCACCTCCGCCTTGTTGGGCCTCTACTTCCTGATGATCGGCGGCGTGCGCATGCTGATCGGCGAGCACTCGGGACTCGCCAACATCTTGGCCACCGTGATCGTCGCCTTGGCCTTCTCCCCGATGCGCGATCGTACCAAGAGCCTGGTCGACCGGATCTTCTTCCGCACGGGCTACGACTTCCAGAAAATCGTCACCGAGTTCGGCGACGAGGCCCGCGAAACCCTCGACTCGACCCAGTTGCTCTGCGCCTTCATCAAGCAAGTCGAGCACGCGCTCTACCCGGCCTCGATCGCTATCCTCCTGCGCCAGCAAGGCGCGGACGAGCTTCACCTCAAGGAATCCCTCGGCCTCGACCCCGGCACCAAGTTCTCCCTTTCCGTGAACGACCCCAAACTCGCTCTGGTGGGCAAGACCGGTAAAGGAATCGCATGGGAGCCCGACGACTTCGGCCCCATCAAGCGCGCACTCGTCTTGCCGCTGCTCGACAAGGACGACATCATCGGCTGCGTCCTCATCGGCCCGCGTAAGTCGGACCTGGATTACAAAGAAATCGACCGACTCTTGCTGGTCAACCTCGCCCAGCAACTCTCCGTCTGGCTCAAGAACACGCAGCTCATCGGCCAAGTGGCCGGCCAGGAGCGGCTCAAACGCGAACTCGAAATCGCCGCGGAGGTCCAGGCGGGCCTCCTTCCCGGCAAGATCCCCACGCTGCCCGGCATCGAACTGGCCGCCCTGTCCAAGCCCGCGCTGGAAGTCGGGGGCGACTTCTACGACGTCATCCGGGTCGACGAGAACCGTCTCGGCATCCTGATCGGCGACGTCTCGGGCAAGGGAGTCCCGGCCGCCCTCCTGATGGCGATGACCTTGGTCATCTTCCGATCCATCGCGCGGGGCAATGATTCGGCCGCCTCGGTCCTGGCCAAGGCCAACGAGCTCATCTACCTCAACCGCCCGTCGAGCAAGATGTTCGTCACGGCCTTCTACGCCATCTACGACGCCCGGGACAACAGCCTCTGTTTCGCCAACGCCGGGAATCCCTTCCCGATTGGCACGGTGGGACGGCTGGAGGCCAAGGGAGTCTCCCTTGGCGTGCTCGCCAAGATGAACTACGAGGAGCAGACCATCACCCTCAACGCGGGGGACACGCTGGTCCTCTACTCCGACGGAGCCGAGGACGCCATGAACTCCGAGCGGGAACAGTTCGGAGAAGAGCGCGTCGAACAGATCATCACCCAGAATCTCGGTCTCTCGCCGAACGAGCTCCAGGACCGCCTGCTCGACGAAATTCACGCCTTTACGGGAGACGGCATCCCCTTCGACGACATCACGCTGGTCACGCTCAAGACGAGCGCCTGATCACTCAGCGCGCGGCGACTCCGCCGCGAAGCTCCAGGGTTTCGCCCAATAGGTCCTCGAGCCCCTTCAAGGCCGCTCCGTACGCCGTCGAGACACTGGAGAGCTCAGAGCCCAGGACGGCTTCGACGTCCACCAGGCGCTCGGCACGAAATCCCGCTTGAAGCAGCGCCTCCCGTGCCACGCTTTCGCGTCCGAGCCCCATGACGGCCGCCTCGGCTTCGGATAGCGGTCCCAGGCCCGCGTGCTCGGCGACCTTGCGCACGCTATCAGCGATGCGCGCGACCAGGCGCTGATAGAGATCCCTGGCGATCGCCGTGAGGGTCTCCTCCGGGATCAAGCGGCAATCGAGCCCACAGGCCTGAGCAAGCTGGAAACGTGCCGCCGCGACGCTCGGGAATTCTCCCCCGTAAGCATGCGCTGCGGTCAGGTCCCGCGGGGCCAGGCCCAGGATCGCGGTGAGCACTTCCGTCTTGGCCACCCGCGGATAGAGCGGCCAAACCTCTCCCGCCGCCTCGGCCTCATGGGCCAGGTAATCGAGGGGCGTCGCCGTCATGCCGTACCAGATGAAGCGCTGGGTTTTGAGGCGATCGAGATTGTAGCGGTCGGGATCCTGTGCCGCCGCCGGATCCGGCTTCCCTCCGAGGATCGGAATGAGATCCGTGGAGGTCGTGCCCGTATCGATGGACAGGCCGTTCGAGATGAGCTTGGAGGCGAGGTAGGCCGAGCCCCAGAACTTGGTGGCCGCAAAGCGTACCACCTGGGGACCGCGCAAGGCGCGCGCCTCGGCCAGGGTGTAAAGGCGGCCCTCCGCGCCCAGCAGGAGCACCTCCGAGGCCGGGAAAAGGCGCTCCAGCAGCTCTACCGTATGCCCATGCGCCTCCTCGAAGGAGGGATACGAGAAGAAATGGCTGGTGGAAACGACCACCCGATCGAAGTCCTCGGGCACGAAGGCATGGGAGATCAAGAAACGCGCGAGCGCGAGCGGCAGGCCTTCATCGAAGTCCGCACGGCGGTCGGGCATGAGCTTGGGGGAGTAGGGAATGCTCCCTCCCCCCCAGACGGCCTCAGGGCCTTCTCCACGGGGTTCCAGGACGACGAATTTGACCTTGGCGTTGCCCAGGTCGATACCGAGGACCCTCGCGCTCATACGGTGGCCAGGACGGCCCCTTGGGGCGTGTACCAGCAGTTGGGATCCTCGGCCAGCACGTTCCCGGTGTGCGCGTAGGCCGCCGGTCGCGACCCGCCCCCACAGACCGAGAAGAGCTCGCAGCTCCCGCACTTGCCTTCGTACTTGCCGTCACGCAGCGAGACGAGGACGGGATGCTCCCAGATCTCCTCAAGGGTGGTCTGGCGGATGTTCCCGATCTTCATGCCCATGCGGCGGCTGGTGAAGAGGGTTCCGTCGGCATCGACGGCCAGGTGCCAGCGGCCCTCGCCGGAGAGATGATCGCGCTGGCGGCCCCAGGCCATGGAGCGATCGTAGCCCGATTCGCGGAACTCGAAGCGAGTGAACTCCGAGCGGGCGCCCTCGGCGGCGATCGCCTCGAAGATCTCCCGGTGCTCCTCGGCGGACAACGTCAACAAGTTCGAGCCCGAGCCGATGGGGATCAGGTGCGCGAACGAGAGCAGGGGAATGCGTTCGCGGTTGGCGACCGCGAAGAACTCGGGAATCTGGTGGTCGTTGAAGCCCTTGATCAGCGTGACCTTGTGGTTCACGTGAACGCCGGCGGCCAGCAGGTTGCGGCAGCCGTCCAGGGCCTTTTCGAACATGCCCGCGCCACGAACCCGATCGTGCACCTCGGCCGTGGCCCCGTCGAGACTGACCTGAACCAGGCGAATGCCCCATTCTGCGAGGTACTCGGCCTGCTTGGCCGAAAGCACGCCGTTGCTGATGATGCGCACCGCGAGGCCCATGGAGTGAGCGACCCGGGAAAGCAAGCCCAGGTCACGCCGCAGCAAGGGCTCGCCGCCACCGAACGTGATCAATCCTTCCATGCCACGCTTGTCCACGAAGGCCTTGAACTGTTCGAAGAGGGCAATCATCTCTTCGACGGAAAGCTCGTCACGGAACGCCTTGGTCTCGTCGCGGTAGCAGTGGACACACTGGAGATTACAAGCGTTGGTGACCGAAAGCTGAAGGTGGAAGACGTCGGTGCGGGCTTCAGGGGCGAGCTGCATGGGGCCTCCGTCCTAACAAAAGAAAAAGGGGGCAGGGCTCACGCCTGCCCCCCATTGCAGTAAACCAGCTAGTCTAGCACTCACCGCCGCCGTCGGCGACGAAGCGAGACTCAAGTTCCATCGGATTCACGTCCTTGATGAAGCGCCAGCTCGCCTTCAAGGAAGCCAGTTCGCGAGGAGTCACGGCAACCGCGTTCTCAGCGAGCGTCCCCTCGAAGTCGGTTTCCAGCTTGTCCCGGAGCGAACCATCCACGGCGAGGCGGTTCACGAAGTCGATAACCATCTTGTTGTTCATACGGTAGACTCCTTCCAGCGTTGAGGGTACGTGTAACATCCGTCAAGCTTCTTATTCCCTCCTCACAGGACTCTAAACCGCCAAAAGCCAGTAATAATCAACATTTGAAGGGCATCCTACGGTCGTTTAAACTTGATGCAACAATCGCGCAATCTTCACGATCCCCCGACATTGGCTCAGGATCCGGGTAGAGCGGGGCTCCGACGGGTATGTTGGGCAAGGACTCTCGCATGCAGGATTGGTCGTCTTTCAACATGGAAAATTCCTCTCCCTCGATCCCCGAGCCTCCCTCCGCGAACGCGGAGCGATTCGACGCGCCCCCCGAACTCGTCACCGAGATGCTGCGCTTCGAGCCCAAGCCCCGACGCCTCGGTGAAATCCTCGTGGACCTCGCCATGGCGTCTGCCGAAGCGGTGGAGCGCGCCTTGGAGGAGCAGCGAACGGAGGCTCGTCTGCTGGGAGAAATTCTCGTCTTACATGGAATATGCAAACCCGAGCAGATTTCCAAGGCGCTCGAGGTCCAGGCCGTCCTCTCGTCTCCCCTCTGGCAGAACCTGGGGGCCTTTCGCTGGAAGGAAGGCGTCGCGTTCACGCATGTCCAAGAGACGCATCGTCATGCCGTCGTCGTGTCTGTCGGCGATCGCCACGTCCAACTGAGTCCCGAGGAGCATATCCTCGCCGAGGGCCTCGTGAGCGAATCGACCTTCGGGGACATCGCCCGCCGCTTCTGGGAGAGGACCGGACAGCTCGTCTGGCCCGAGCAACTCATCGCGCTCACCACCCGCCTCTGGATGTTGGGCTTACTCTCCATGGATCGCGGCCCGGCGCACGCGGATGACCCCGTTCCGAAGCCTCCTTCGCCTCGCCCGAACGGCTGGGCGCACTGGCTGCAGGTTCGCGTCCCGCTCCATGATCCCAGCCGCCTCCTCGACCTTAGCGAACCCGCAGGCCGGTTCTTTTTCTCCCGCTCCGGCTTCGCCTGCATCGCCAGCCTCATCGTCCTGGCACTGGCCATCCTTTCCATGCATGCGGGAACCCTTGGGACCCTCATCCTAGGCAACCTCGGCCACCGCTGGGTGGGTGGCATCGGCAGCTTCCTGCTCGCGTACCTGCTTTGCTCCACCGTGCATGAGTACGGGCATGCCATGGCCTGCCGGGCCTTCGGCGGCAAGGTCCAGCGCATGGGGGTCATGCTCTACCTCTTCTTCCCCATGGCCTACTGCGACGTGAGCGACGCCCACCGCTTCCCCGAAAAATGGAAGCGCCTCGTCGTCAGCGCCGCCGGCATCTACTTCCAACTCATGCTCGCCGCCCTCGCGGGGCTCGCATGGGCCTGGCTTTCGCTTCCCGAAGCCGCCGAGCTGGTGCTGGCCCAGATGGTGGCGATTACCGCGATTTCCACTCTCGCCAACCTCAACCCTCTGCTCAAGTTCGATGGGTACTACATGCTCGCCGACTGGCTGGAGATTCCCAACCTCCGTCCCCGGGCCTTCGCGATGATCGACGGGCTCGCCAAAGGCTTGCCTGCGAGCGGGGATCTGCGAGAGCGGCGGGCCTTCCTCTGGTACGGGCTGCTCGGTGGAGCGTACACGGTGGCGATCGCCGGCTACCTGACCTGGCGACTCGCCCACCTGCTGCTACGGAGTGCCGGTCTTTCTTGAGCCGATTATTACTCCGATGTTGCAACGAGCAAGCATTCCGTTAAAACTTCGTCAATCCTCTGTTTATGCAGTTTCCAGGCGCTTCTCTTGAGGTATAGTGGCGTGGGTGAGCTTGCCGTGAAGGGAGCCCAGTGCCCCGTCAACACGACATTTCCGAGGAGAGCGTCCATGAAACCAAGTCGCCGCGTCACGCGCCCTATCGCCTTTACCCTGGGCCTCACGCTTTTGGCCGGCTGTCAAATGGCGCCCACCGGGACGAGCGCCCCGGCGACCGTCGCGCCGAGCACCCTCGCGCCGATGGCCGCCAAGGCGACCGAGTGGCAAGTCGCCAAGGTCGGCGAGGATACGCAGTACCTCGTCGAGTTCACCGGCGACGCGATTCCCGCAAACTTCGCCAAGGAGATCGAGAAGGCGGGCGGTAAGGTCGCCTCGCTCTACGACGGAGCCGGCATCGCGACCGTCCTCTCCTCTCGACCCGACTTCGCCCAGAAGGTGGCCAACCTCAGAGGCATCCAGAAGATCCTCGTCGATCACGTGGTCTACTGGGGCGATCGCAACCTCTGGTGCCTCCCGGTGGACCATCCCCTCCGTCCCAAGCCCGGCGCTCCCATCCCCTACGGCGAACGGCAATGGAACCTCCAGGTCATCAAGGCCCCCGAGGCATGGAATGCCGGGGCCACCGGACGCGGGGTCACCGTGGCCGTCCTCGACTCGGGCATCGACTACACCAACCCCGAGTTCTCGGGCCAGATCGATCCGCGCTCGCGCTCCTTCATCGAGGCCGACGGCCCCGATGGCAACGTCTACGACATCCTGGACCTCAACGGCCACGGCAGCCATGTCTCCGGCATCATCGCCGCCAAGGCCGATGGAACGGGCGTCACGGGCGTCGCTCCCCATGCCAAGATCCTCGCACTGAAGGTCCTCAACTACCGCTCCGTCGCCAACTTCGACACGGTCATCAAGGGGATCTACTACGCCTCGATGAACGGCGCCGACGTCATCAACATGAGCCTGGGCGGCGGCTTCGCCGAGGGCGATCCCCGAGGCGAGGAGCTGAAGAAGACGATGGGGCGCGCCGTCAAGTTCGCCTTCCGCAAGGGCTCCGTCGTCGTGAGTTCCGTGGGCAACAACCGGACCAACTACGACACCACCACCGACTTCCGGCTCCCCGCCATGCTCGATCACAACCTCGGCGTCTCCGGCACGGGTCCCTCCACCGGAACCGACTACGACTCGTTCGCCAGCTTCTACAGCAACTACGGCAAGCGTCTCGTGGACCTCTCGGCTCCCGGCGGCGGCGTGATCATCAAGAATGGCCAACTGAGCCCCGACGGCTTCATCTACAGCACCTGGAGCACCAAGGCCATTCCGCAGACGATCGAAGGCATGCCCACCCAGGCCGCTCCCTACTTCGCGCTGGCCGGCACCTCGATGGCCGCCGCCCACGTCTCGGGAGCCGCCGCCCTGGTCGTCTCGAAGCGCGGAAACCTCCGCACCCAGCCCAAGAAGATCGTCGAGACGCTCTTCGAGACCGCCGACGATCTGGGGACGACCGGCTTCGACGCCTACTTCGGCGAAGGCCGCGTCAACGCCTACCAAGCCGTCCGCGAAACCAAAACCGTCCCCGGACTCGGACTGATCTTGCGCAACCTCATCAGCCGCCTCTGGTAACTCCGGAAGCACCCCCCCTCCACCCAATCCCGGGGCAGGCACCTGCCCCGGGATTTGACATGCGAAGACAGGGCTGTTAACCTAGAAAGATTAAGACTGGTTTAAGACATTTTCCCCGAACTCTGAGGAGGAAAGCCCATGCGCCGCGACTCCACCGGAATCGCCAAAGGTTCGCGCCCCGGCACTCAGCCGCTCGTGCTGCTGCCCACCGCGCTGCTTCTCGCCTCGGTGATCTTATCAGGATGCAACCGCTCGAGCGTCGCTCCGACGGTCATTCCCTTTCAGTCGCAGCCCGCCCTCCCGACCATGGACCAGCCTCTCGGGAAAGCGCCCTCCAACAACGCATCCAAGGCGATCCCCCAGCCTGTGCTTCCGCCGATCGACAGCAGCATGCTCGCGCACGCCCAGGCGATCGCCGCGCGTGGCGGCCTCATCACCGACCTGCCGGCCATGGCCCGTCAGCTCGAAGCCTCTTCGTTCCAGATCCAGGTGATTCCCAGAAGCTCCCAGGAAAAGGCGGATCGCCTGGCGCTCGAATGGGCCTCGGACGCGCGCCAGCTCTACGTCATCTGGGCCTACTGGAAGCTGCCGGCCCTGAGCATCACGCGGCATTCCTACTACTCCCCTTCCAAGGGGAAGGCGCTCAAGGTCGAGTTCACGCTCTCGTCGCTCTTCTCCAAGACCTTCGAGGAGCCCGCCGATGGCTTCGATCAGGCCTCGCTGATCCTCAACGAGGCGCGGGATCGCCACGCGTTCGGGGTGAAGGACGCGCATGCGATCGCCAAGCGGATCGGCTACACGCCCAACAAGTACGGCGCCGCCGTCCTCTTGGACCTCAAGACCCATGGACCGATGTGGGTCTTCGCCGACATGCCCTCTCAGACCCAAGGCGAGCCGGTGATGCTGGTCAACGCCGAATCCGGCATGGTCACTCAGGGCGGAGAAGCCTTGATGCTGGCCCGCTACCTCTTCGAGCGCGCCGGCTACTGATAGACGAGGCGCCCCCGGTAAGACCGGGGGCGCCTCGTTTTAGGGGAATTAGAGCGTGACGGTCGTGCCGTCCGGGCGCTTGATGGCATCCACGTGAATCCGACCGTGGAGGTTGCCGGTCTTCACCGTGAAGTAGACGGTCGAGCTTCCCTTCGCCTCGCCCATCACCTTTTTGATGAAGGCCTCCGCCCGGCTCCGCAGGATGAAGTTCTCGCGGTGGATGTAGGCGTACGAGCCTTCGGCCGAGCTCAGGGTGAGCGTGACGTCGTTCGCGTCGACGAGCTGCATGTCGCCGATGGAGTAGCCGAGCGTTCCGGTCACCTGGAAGCGCTTGCCGGCGTTCTCACGGTTGGCCTGTTCGTCGTTCTGAAACTGCGAGAGCTGGGCCATCGTCGCCACCTGGGTGTAGCGGCTCTCCTTGAAGGAGGAGAGGAGGCCGTCCGCCTGCGCGTTGCTAGACGGACCCGAGAGCATTTGAGGGGCGGTTCCGCACCCGGCCAGCAAAGCCACCAACGCCACGGTCCAAAATGCCTTCACGTGATTTCCTCCCTGCGTTCGCATCTCGAAGTCAGCTGGGAGGGTTATCGGGATCCGGAAGGTAAACGTTCTTAAGGAAAAGTTAAGCCTTGGCGGAGGTTTATTTAAGAGGCCCCACCGGAGCGGTCCAGAGGGGAAGCTTCTCGGCATCTTGCTTGGCGAGCGTCGGATGCAGCTTATCCTTCTCCGAGAGCAGGACGTCCTCAAGCGGCCAGTCGATCCCGAGATCCGGGTCGTCCCAGGCGATCCCCTGCTCGGAAGCGGGGTGGTAGTAGTCGGTCACCTGGTACAGGAAGTCGCATTCCTCCGAGAGGACGACGAAGCCGTGGGCAAAGCCCGGCGGAACGTACATCTGGCGATGCGTCTGGTCGTCGAGGACGACACCATGGTGCTTCCCGAAGGTCGGCGAGCCGCGGCGAATGTCCACGGCGACGTCGTAGACGGCACCCCGAGCTACGCTGACCAGCTTGCCCTGCGGTTGCACGAGCTGGTAGTGGAGGCCGCGAAGGACTCCGCGGCGGGAGCGCGAGTGGTTAGCCTGGATGAAGCGCTCGGGGATGCCGGCGTCACGGTAGCGGTTCTCCGCGTAGGTTTCGAGGAAGAAGCCGCGCGCGTCGCCGAAGACCTTGGGCTCGACGACGATGAGGTCCGGGATGCCGGTATCGATGACCTTCATGAAAGGACTCCTTTGAGGACAAAGTGACAGGCGAGGGGGCCAAAGGGAAAGCGCGGCCCCGGATGGGACCGCGCTTGCCTCAAGACCACTAGGCCGAGAGCTTTTCCTTGGCGACGGTGGCCAGGCGCTCGAAGGCGGGGTAGTCGTTCACCGCGAGTTCGGCGAGGATCTTGCGGTTGATCTGCACCTCGGCCTTCTTGAGGCCGTTGATGAGCTGCGAGTAGCTGATGCCGTTCATGCGGGCAGCCGCGTTGATGCGCTGGATCCAGAGGCGGCGGAAGTCGCGCTTCTTGGTGCGGCGGTGCCGGTACATGTACCGGAGCGCCTTCATCATGGACTGGTTAGCTGCCCGGAAGATCTTCTTGAGGCTGCCGCGGTGGCCCTTGACGAGCTTGTAAACCTTCTTATGCTTGTTGCGGTTGACGTTACCGCGTTTGACGCGAGGCATGAATAAACTCCTTCGTTACCGCAAGTACTGAGGGTAGGGCAGCGCGAGCTTGACGCGGCGCTCGTCCGTCTCGTGGACCACTTCCGTACCGCTGATCTGGCGCAGACGCTTCGAGCTCTTGTTCTCAAGCAGGTGCTTCTTGAAGGCCTTGCGGCGCACCAACTTGCCCGAGCCGGTCACGCGGTAGCGCTTGGCCGACGCGCGGTGGGTCTTCATCTTGGGCATGGGGATTACTTCTCCTTCTTCCTGGGTGCGAGGATCATGAACAGGGTGCGGCCCTCTTGCTTCGGATCACGCTCGACGAGGGCAATCTCCTTGACCCCGTCCGCGAAGCGGTTGAGCAGGGCCGTTCCGAGTTCCTGGTGCTGCATTTCGCGGCCGCGGAACCGGACCGTCACCTTGACCTTATCGCCTTCGGTGATGAATTTCTGAATCGACCGCAGGCGAACTTCGTAGTCATGCTGACCGATCTTGTAAGAGACCGTGACTTCCTTGAGGCTCACCGTATGCTGGCGCTTCCGGGCTTCCTTGGCCTTCTTCTCGGTTTCGAACTTGTGGCGCCCGTAGTCCATGATCTTGCAGACCGGCGGTTGGGCGTCCGCGGCGACCATCACGAGATCGAGGCCCTTCTCTTGGGCGATGCGCATCGCTTCGCGGGTAGGAAGGATCCCGAGTTGGTTCCCCTCGTCATCGATCGTACGAACCTCGCGGGCGCGGATGCGCTCGTTGATCAGGGTCATGTCTCTTTCTCTAAGAATGGTCGTTCCTCCTGTTCAAGAAAGCAGGGTCCAAAACCAAAAAAAGGCAGGCGCCACGCGACACCTACCTCCAGAGCGATTTATATCGTTCCGGCTACCCGGCTGGCCTAGCCGCAGGGTGAGAAGGGTCGCTTCTGCTTTCGCCAAATCCATGAGGGTCCCACTCGATGCAGGACCGAGTCGTCATCATAGCTCGCATGCCCCTGCCCTGTCAAGCGAGGCTCGCTTCCTTGCCGCTCTCCGGGCCGAGTGGTATACTCGGGGCGACCAGACCATCCGCCGCTGCAGGAGGTGCCCCCGCGTGAGTCCGCTTCACGGGCCGCAAGGCCCGACCAATCGACTCCCTGACGCCCCAGCGCCACGCTTTGATGATGCCCATTCCCCCCAACGTGACGCGCTGATCGCCTTCGCGCAGGAGCTGATCGGCACTCCCAGCCCGTCCGGGGCGGAATCCGCCGTCGCCACCCTGATCGCCACCCGCCTCCGCGAGCTCGGCTTCGACGACGTCTTCACCGACGAGGTCGGTAACGTCGTCGCCCTCCTCAAAGGACGCTCCGACGGCCCTTCCGTCCTCTTCTGCTCCCATATGGACACGCCCGAGCCCGGTGACGTTGAGCTTTGGGAGCGCGATCCCCTCGACGCCCACCTCGACGGCGACACGCTAAGCGGCCTGGGAGCCTCCGACGCCAAGGGGTCCATCGCCTCTTACGCCTTCGGTCTCGCGAGCCTCAAGGCCTCCGGCCTCCCCTTGGCGGGGGACGTCGTGCTCGCATGCGTCGTCATGGCCGAACGCGCCGAGGGCTTCGGCATCTCCCACCTCTTCGAGAAGACCCTTCCCGCCCGCGGCATCCGGCCCGCGCTGGTGGTCATGGGAGATCCTACGGGCCTCAACCTCTACCTGGGCCAACGCGGCCGCTTGGAGCTCGAAGTCACCACCGTCGGGCGCACCGCCCATGCCTCGACCCCATGGCTCGGTCAGAACGCCGTCTACAAGATGGTCCCCGTGGTGGAAGGCCTCCAGGAGCTGAGCACCTTGCTCCCCAGCCATCCCTTCCTCGGCAAGAGCACCATCTCCCTGACCCAGCTCTCCAGCACTCCGGGCCGCTACTCGATCATCCCCGACCGCTGCATCGCCGCGATCGATCGCCGCTTCCTGCCCAATGAGTCCCTGGAGACCATCTTGAGTCAGGTGCAGGCCATCTTGATCCGCACGGGCCAAGCGGATGCCGAGTTCCGCGGGGAAGCCAAGATCCGGATCGTCGCCGAAACCGCCTACACTGGGGTCACGCGCGAGGTGCCCAAGCTGCTCGCGCCCTTCGTGACTCCCGAATCCAACCCCTGGGTGGAGAAGGCCGTCGCGGCCCTCGAAGGCCTCGGCGAGTCCCCGCGCTTCGACAAGTGGCACTTCTCCACCGAGGGAGGCTACACCGCCGGAGTGCTGGGCATCCCGACCCTCGGCTACGCCCCTGGCGAAGAGAACTACTCGCATACCCCGTACGACCGGGTCAGCGTGGACAAGCTCGTCCGTGCGGCGCACGGCAGCGCCGCGATCGCCCTCGCGGTGGCCGGCGCCCCCGCCGACTGAGCCCGCAGCCACGCCCCCAGGGAACCTGTCAAACCCGGCACTTGAGGAGGAAGCATGAGCCACGCCGTCAATCCCGCCACCCAATCCCGAAAGGATGAGGAAGTCTCCCTGCTTCCGAATCGCTCTGCGGGCTTGGCCATCCTGCGCGACGGCAACGTCGAGTCCCATAACCAGGAGCTCTACCGGGTCCTCACCGACCTCGACGAGCGCCCCGACGAAGCCGGTCCTCGCCGTCTGGCCCAGCTCCTGGCTGATTCGACCGTGCGCGAGATGCTCGCCTCCTTGGCCCGCCGCCCCGAAGCCGACGTCGAGATCATCCCCGACTGGTGGCCGGGCCAGGTGCTCGGCATCAACGCCGCCGTCATGGGCGACGTCGTCGTCCTGGCCGTCCATAACTGGACCACGGTGCATCGCCTCGCCAACATGCAGCAGGACTTCGTGGCCAACGTCTCGCACGAGCTGCGCACTCCCTTGACCTCGATCCGCATGGCGGCCGAGTCCCTCCAGCTCGGCGCGATGGGCAACGAGAAGATGCGCGCGAAGTTCCTCTCCAATATCCAGCGCGAGGCCGATCGCCTGACGCGCCTCGTCAACGAACTCTTGGTAGTCGCCAACCTGCATGGCCGCCCCACCCTGCACATGGCGAACTTCACGTTTCCCGAGCTGGCCCAGGAGGTGATCCAGACCCTCGAACCGCATGCCCAGCTCAACAACGTCAACCTGGTCCTGACCTGCCCCGACGAGCTTCCCATCTACAACGGGGATCGCGACCGCATCCAGCAGGTGCTGATCAACCTGGTCGACAACGCCATCAAGTTCACGCCCGCCTCGGGCAAGGTCAGCCTGGACATCGCCCACGACGCCTCCCAGAACGCCCTGGTCATCAAGGTGGTCGACACCGGCATCGGCATCCCCGAGATCGATCGCCCCCGGATCTTCGACCGCTTCTACCGCGTCGACAAGTCCCGCTCCCGGGTCACCGGCGGCGTCGGCCTAGGCCTCTCGATCGTCAAGGACATCATCGTGGCCCACGGAGGCAATATCGACGTCCACTCCGAACTCAACGTCGGCACCACCTTCACGATTACGTTTCCCCTGGACCGCGACCGTTAGACGGATTCGCCACTCGGGTAAACAGGATCAGAAGAGAGTAAGAGGTACCGATCGTTGAAAACGTTCAAACAAAGCGTCGAAACCGAGGGGAATATCACGTTTATCCGGGTGGAGGGCTATATCGACGCCCATACCGCCCCTGAACTCGAAAAGGTCCTCCAGGACATGATCGCCGAGGGCCGCTACAAGGTCGTTCTGGACTTCCAGCAGATGGAATACATCTCGTCGGCTGGACTCGGAGTCCTGATGGGAGCCATCAGCACCTTCCGGGAGAACCAGGGCGACATGAAGCTGGTCAACCTGCCGTCCAAGGTCTACAAGGTCTTCGATCTCCTGGGGTTCAGCAAGCTTTTCGAGATCTTCGACAACCGCCAGGACGCAGTGGCCGCCTTCCAAGAGGCTTAGCCCGATGGATGAGTCGTGCCAGTATGAGGCGAGCTTCACCAACGATACGGCCAACCTGGCACGGATCCGCGCTTTCGTTCGTGAAAAAGCCGAAGGCATGGGCTTCGCCCCCGACGAGCTCGACAAGATCGAGCTGGCGGTCGACGAGGCCTGCGCCAACGTCATCGAGCACGCCTTCCCTCCCGAAGTCGCCGGCACTCCCAAGGCCCAGCAATTACATCTCTGCCTGAAGCTGGAGTTCGGCAAGTTCACGGTGATCATCACCGACCACGGTGAAACCTTCGACCCGAGCGTGATCCAGCCTCCCGACATGAGCGAGTACCTCGCCCAGTACCGGGTGGGGGGCCTCGGCATCTACCTCATGCGCTCCTTGATGGACGAGGTCGACTACCACATCCAGCCCGGCATCAAGAACGAAGTCCGATTGGTCAAGTTCCTCGTCCCCGAAACCTCCGAGTCGTGATCCTCAGCAGCCTCCAGAACCCCAAGATCAAGCAACTCCGCGCCCTTCACGCCCGCAAGGAACGTCAGAAGCAAGGGCGCTTTCTGCTGGAAACCACCAAGCTCCTCGAGGAAGCCCGCCTTTGGCGCTGGCCGCTGGAGGAGGTCTTCGCCACGCCGACCTGGCTAGAACGACACGGCTCGGACTGGAATGCCCCCGTCACCGTCGTCGCGGAGAACCTCTTCGGGCAGCTCACGACCACCGAGACCGCCGAGGGCGTGGTGGCGATCGCCCCCATTCCCGTACCCCCGGCGCTTCCCGCCCTCGCGGCGAACAGCGTGATCGTGGCGCTGGACGCCTTACAAGACCCCGGGAACCTCGGCACCATCATCCGGACGGCGGACGCCGCCGGGGCCACGGCGATCGTGATCGGCAAGGGCACGGTCGAGCCCTACTCGCCCAAGGTGGTGCGCAGCACGATGGGCTCGCTCTTTCACCTTCCCGTCATTCCGGTCGCCGACCTCTACCCCACCCTCGACGGGCTCGCCGAAGCCGGCGCCGCCGTCGTGGCCACCAGCCTCGGCGCCGAGCGCTCGCTCTACGACCTCGACCTCAAGGGACCGGTGGTCTGGTTGATCGGAAACGAAGCGCAAGGCCTCTCGGAGGAGGCCCTGACGCATACGACCGCGCAGGTCCGCATCCCCATGCCGGGCCATGCGGAAAGCCTCAACGCAGCAATCGCCGCCTCCGTCTGCCTCTTCGAGACCGTCCGGCAGCGTTCTTGAGCGATCTTCGTTGCTTCAGGACAGCGAGCAGAAGCCATCCGCCCCCGATTCATGCGCATCACGGCTGACGCTCGCTGCCTTTCGCAACAGCCGCGTTTCCTAGCCTATCGTTGCTTCAGGTCAGCTTCGCTGCCTTTCGCAACAGCCGCAGGCGCTTGCACCCCAAGCTACAGATTAGCTCTCCACCGGAAGCGTGAACCAGAAGGTCGAGCCCTGGCCAAATCGGCTCTCCACCCCGATACGCCCGCCATGGGCTTCGACCAGGCTCTTGGAGATGGGAAGCCCGAGGCCTGTGCCGCCCTGCTCGCGCGTGAGGCTGGATTGGGCCTGAAAGAAGCGCTCGAAGAGCCTCGACTGATCCCCGGGCGCGATACCGATGCCCGAGTCCCAGATCTCGACACGCATCTCGTTTGGCCCCGGCAAAACCCGGATGCCGAGCCGCCCGCCCTCCGGGGTGAACTTGATGGCGTTTCCGACGAGGTTGAGCAGGACCTGACCAATCCGATCCGGGTCCATGGGCACGACCACCGGTTCGGCGGGGACGTCCACTTCCAGCTCGACCCGGCGGGCCCGGGCCTGCGGGCGGAGGCTGGCGGCGATCGCCTTCACCTTGTCCGTAAGGCAGGCGCGGTGAATGGCCAGCTTGAAGGCTCCCGCCTCCATGCGCGCGAAGTCGAGAAGATCGTCCACCAATCGTTCCAGGCGCTCCGTCCCCTCGGCGATCCGCGCCACGAAGCCGTGATGTTCGTCGTTGAGCGGGCCGCCGACCTCGTCTTGCAGGAACTCGGTATAGCCTCGGATAGAGGTCAACGGCGTGCGCAGTTCGTGGGAGACCGAGTTGAGGAAGTCCTGTTTCAGGCGATCCAGCTCCTTGAGGCGCTCGTAGGCCAGCTGGAGATCGTCTGCCGCCTTCTGACGCTCGGTATTGTCGCGAAAGTAGAGTTGCACCGCGGGCATCCCGCCAAAAACGGTGTAGGCCGCCACGACCTCCACGTCGAAGGGAGTCCCGTCCAGCCGGACGAAGCGCTCCAAGAGCGGTGGCACGGCCTCTCCGTGCACGAGCATCTTCTGCATCCGCTCGCGGGCCGCCGGGCGGGAGTCCGGATGAACGAATTCCAGGAGGGGGCGGCCGATGATCTCGGAGGGATGGCTGGCTCCGAGCAACTGAGCGCCAGTGGGGTTGATGTAGAGGACGATGCGACCATCATGGACGCCAATCCCTTCCGGGGAATGTTCGACCAGGTGAAAATAGTCGATCCAGTCCTGCTCCGCTTCCGGCGGTTTGGGGCGAGACGGTTCGGGTTGGCGAGAGTTGGGCATCGGCATCCTCGTGGAAGCAAGGGTTGACACGCGGACGCCCCCACCCGAGGGCGGGGGCGTCTGGCAATCGGACTAGGCCTCGGAACCGACGGGAGCCTTGGCTTCCTCGTGCGTGAAGAAGACCTCTCCCTCGTCGTTGAGGTCGGCGACGACCCGACCCGACTTGGGAATGGTGCCCGAGAGCAGGGCCTCGGCGAGGGGATCCTCGATGAGGCGCTGGATCGACCGGCGCAGCGGACGCGCGCCGTACGAGGGCGAGTAGCCGTCCTCTCCGAGCTTGTCCTTGAGGCGATCGGTAACGAGCAGTTCGAACTCGTTCTCGCGCATGCGCTGGTAGACTTCCTTCATCATGACGTCGGTGATCTCGCGGATCTCTTCCTTGGTCAGCGGGTGGAAGACGATGATCTCGTCGATGCGGTTGAGGAACTCCGGACGGAAGGCCTGCTTCAGCTCGTCCATCACGACGTCCTTCATCTTGCGGTAACGGTTATCGTCTCCGCCGGCTTGGAAGCCGAGCGACTGACCCTTTTCGAGGGCGCGGGCGCCGATGTTGGAGGTCAGGATGACGATGGTGTTCTTGAAGTCCACCGTCCGGCCCTTGGCATCCGTGAGGCGACCGTCCTCGAGGATCTGCAGGAGGATGTTGAAGGCATCGGGGTGAGCCTTCTCGACCTCGTCGAAGAGCACCACCGAGTAGGGACGACGGCGCACGGCCTCGGTCAGCTGACCGCCTTCGTTGTAGCCGACGTAACCCGGGGGCGAGCCGATCATCTTGGAGACGGCATGCTTCTCCATGTACTCGGACATGTCGATGCGGATGAGCGCATCTTCCTGGCCGAAGAAGAAGCCGGCCAACGCCTTGGCGAGCTCGGTCTTACCCACGCCGGTCGGACCCGAGAAGATAAACGAGCCGATGGGGCGCTTGGGGTTCTTGAGGCCGACGCGGGCGCGGCGGACGGCGCGCGAGATCATGTGGATCGCGTCGCGCTGGCCGATCACGCGCTCGTGGAGGACTTCCTCCATCTTGAGCAGACGCTCGGTCTCACCCTCGGTGAGCTTGGAAACCGGGATGCCGGTCCAGGAGGCGACGATCTCGGCGATCTCGTCGGGGCCGACCTGAGGCTGAGCCGTCTGGCCCTTCTGGGTCCGCCAATCCGCGGCGATCTCCCGGATCTTTTCGCGGACAGCCTGCTCCTGATCCCGGAGCTGCGAGGCCTTCTCGAACTCCTGGGCACGGATGGCTGCTTCCTTCTCCTTGGTGAACTGACGCAGCTCCTTCTCGAGGTCCTTGGCCGCGGGCGGCAGGGACGAGGTGCGCAGGCGCACGCGGGAGGCGGCTTCGTCCATCAGGTCGATGGCCTTGTCCGGCAGGAAGCGATCCGAGATGTAGCGATCGGCGAGCTTGGCCGAGGCGATCAGGGCCTCGTCGGTGATCTGCAGGCGGTGGTGCGCCTCGTAGCGCTCCCGCAGGCCGTGGAGGATCTGGATGGTCTCGTCGACCGAGGGCTCACCGACCATGACCGGCTGGAAGCGGCGCTCGAGGGCCGCGTCGCGCTCGATGTGCTTGCGGTACTCGTCGAGGGTGGTCGCGCCGATGCATTGCAGCTCGCCACGGGCCAGGGCCGGCTTGAGGATGTTGGCGGCGTCCACCGCACCCTCGGCCGCGC
>RCUQ01000080.1_pt1 | contig 111959 bp, 125 predicted proteins | sample 2166351 | NCBI WGS metagenome assembly RCUQ01 (sample SAMN09932597, study PRJNA488358) | compost metagenome | feature: garden; material: soil; isolation source: compost soil in acetonitrile-enriched culture | place: Germany: Experimental Botanical Garden Goettingen | collected 2016-01-27
AGAAGGACATACTTCGTGGCCCATCAATTGTCCAGCAGTCGGCGGAAAAACGAGGAATTAGCTGCTCATCTACATCAAACACATTAATGGGCAGCTCCTGTTTAACAAATGTCGATAAACTGCTTACCTCCCCTTTTATTTTTTCAATTTCTTTAATTGCTTCACTAATTGATCCTCCATCAGCAGCATCGCCCATTTGCGCTAATATCTTTTTGAGGATAGATAAAACGTCATTTAAATTATTAGTATTATTTAGGATCTCATTCCAATTCATTGCCATTCGCTTTCTCCAGTCAATAAAAACCGCCATTTGGAACTGGCGGCTATAAAACATTTATTTTCAAAAGTGATTAAATTAAAAGGTCATTTATAATCCGATTGCGATCCACGAGAACCCTCTTAATGAGTCAATTGATGTTGAGTTAAAGACTTGTAAACTTATTGTCATAGAATCAGTTGTTGCATTAATCAACGATGCTCCACCATCACCATTACTCCCTTGAGCAGCCTGTTTTCTAGTTAGCCCCACATTCAGACAAGCGTTCGGAAAAGCGATTGGAAATGTAACATTAACGTTCATTTCACCCGGATTTGCCGCATAATCAACAGTTCCCCATTGAATAATTAAATCACCAAACTTCTTATAACCATTGATATCCAATGAACTTTCAAAACCTTTTAAGTCTACATTAATGTCCAAATCGCTTGAACCATCAAAAAATCCAACTCCCAATACATCTCCACTTAGTTTAATCTCACGATTTGTTTCAAGTTTTACAGCCTTAGCTGCCGTGGCTGTTTTATCTAGTTTATCTGGAAGCTTATTGTCTACAGTGGTAATTTTTTGACTAAGGTCATTATATTGATCATTTAAACCATCAATAACCTCATTAATTTTTCGGGTTATTTTATTCAACAGCCAATTAAACCATTGTCTTGCAGGTTGTAACTTAATTGGAAAACCTTTCTCTAAATCAAGATCATCGGTATTTTTATCACCTGTTTTAGAAAATTCGGTTAATTTATCAATACTCATTTTCACCCTCGAAAAGCAACCTCACCCCTGATGGTAGAGGAAACATTAATTTGACTAACTCTTGCTCAAAGATTTCATAACTGGTTAAGAATGAAAAAGTGATGGTCATGTCTTTGTTGTCTTTAAATTTGAATGGTTTATCGATCACCAGAGAAATAATTTCTTTCGCTGATTGCTCAGTACAATTACTTTTATTCAGCAGTATCTTTGCTTTGATCACTCGCTTAAATAACTGTGGTGACATTTTGAGCGCGGTATAGCCACTCATACCTGACTCACGCCAGAAACCTGACTTGGAGCTCGGATCACTCGTTTCACGCCAAAGCAATGTTGCAGGCTGATCCTGAAACCCAAAGTAGGCAACTGGAATTGAATTTGGTATTGAGTTTGGAGCACCGAGCCAATCTGCAATAATTTGCAACTGGTCACCTTCAGCAATATCTAATTCAAACTTATCGCCTAAAATATTTAAGCATTCGAGACAATCAATTAATGGGTTAATTGAGTCTTCAACAGTTTGTCTAAAATTAGGTTTGTCACGGTGTTGGCTCGTAAGTAGGCGAATGTATTTGCTAGCATTCACTAGAACCCTCCTGATGTATTAATTTCAATATTTTCGATACTGCAATAAGCTACGGCGTTAAATCCAAGAGCATAATCACCTGTAATAGATTCATCATTTGCAATGATCTCAATTAAGTCGATTTGATACGTTTCTGAGTCAAGATTTCCGAAAAGACCAGCTGGAACATACAGCTTGTTCATCATGATTCGATCACCAATATCCAATTGGTTCACATAGTCTGCAAGATTCTGTTTTATGTTGTTTTCAATTTCCTTTGTATATTTTGCAGATCCAACCACGTTGAGTTTAAAACCAATATTGATGACATCTGGTCTATATAGAGCAACTGTTTCCTCTTCCCCAAAAGCATTCATAACTGTCACATCTACATTGCCATACCACCCACATCCCAAACTTTTCTTCGCACGCATTATCCCTGCAATCTCCGTAGCATCCCCCCCAGCTACAACCACACATAAAGTATTTGGGGGGATGCCAAGACTATTGACAGTTTTCGTATCGTTTTCATATGTCTTACAACGTGAAATACCCTCTAAGCTAAAAATAGCACCTTTGATACTGTCTGTTTTCGATTGAGAAGGAATGGCGACAGATAGTGCTTGTCGTTGTCTAAGTTTGGTATCAGACTCTACTGGTATACCTAGTGATGACATAGCTGGGTTATTAACGGCCTTCCAACCTCGTGTTGGTTTACCAATAGTTGAAACAGTGTTGCTCATAGCTAATACCGCACCTGATTTTTTAGCTGTCGCCTTAACAACTATTTTCCCGCTATTTGGGATAATAACTAAATCAGGAAGTAGCCATTGATTGCCATTATTATCAAGCGCATAACCTTTTGTAATTTCTGTATCAACATCACCCATAAGTTCTAAATCAACTGTAGAGAATGTAGGCAATTGTCGATCGATTCCATTAATAGCTACATTTCTAGATAGTGCATCCTTTGTCGCCGTCTTAGGTGAGAAAGAAGCGTATGTATCCATTATGGAGGCATTAACATCAGCAATTGCACGCGCAAACACTCCAATCCATTGACCGTCTTGACTATCGTTTTCTAAATAAGCATCTTCACCATAAATACCTTTATATTTGGTTTTAAAATAATCAACTATTTCATAGTATGTTGGAGCCACTGGCCCCGTGTCTGTAATCACTGGCGCAACGGTCGTTAGTGTCATGTTGCTAGATCCTCATTCAAATCTATTGATCCATAAATCGTATTCACCGTCATGGATACCGTGAGTTTCCTACTTGTTGAATCAAGAGAACTCTGAAAGCCCTCTATGCTTTGTACACCTGTTGTTTGCAGTACGCGTTGCCTTAGTGTGAGTTCATACAAGTTGCTTGATTGTTTTCCAAGTATTGATTGATTCCAGCCAGTACCATCTGAAGTATCAGCAAACCACTCACCCATCCATAGCCTTAGGCGGGTCATAATGGCTTGCGCGACCACCTCTGGTGAATCAACATGAAAGTTGCTGGCTCCCGATCCAAATAGGTAGTCATCATCTTCATCTAATTTTCTATAGCGCATAAAAAAAGACGCTTTCGCGCCCCTCAAATATTATGGTTTCGGTGGCCCTGAATTTCCATTACCCGGCTGAACGCCGGTATGCGGATGGTTAGAACCGACATCAACATCATTATTGGTAAGTTCACCGAAGGTTTTAACACCATCCAACATCTCAACTGGATGATGAAAAACAGACTTGGTTCCAATGAAGTTAATCACCCCATCAGGTGTGATTTGAATTTTGCAGGTATTCGCATCATTACGGATCTCAAGATCAGTTTCGGAAATATTACTTATTTTATTTGCCTGAGATTGTGGTTTGAAAAATGCAAAACCATCTGATAAATCATGTTTTCGTGTATCAAAAGGATTTTGCACTCCTCCAGACTGCCACCAAATATCAATGTTTCGAGAGGCAAAGGACACAAAGCACTCGTCACCTTTATTTATTGGATGAGTGATAGTAAAACCACCAGCACATGGAAACATGACAGGCACATCTTCGAAAGGAGGCAACTCCACTGTTGTGATAACGCCAGATTTGTCCCGAATGGGTATTTTTATTGTCGAAATTACAGACACGGTTACGGCTTCAGGATTATAACTTTCAACAATACACGGGAGTGATGTCCAAAGATGAGCCAATTCTCCACGAATAGCATCCTTAATTATCAGCAACATATCTGGTGAACGTTCATTTAGAGAGATTGTCATAGATCTGCCACCGCTGTAATTGATATGCCAGATTTAGGCACTGTCCCTCCCACAGCCACGCACGTGAGGCTTGTATACCAGTCTTTGCCACGGTTATCACCGCTATGTTCAGCTGAACATATAATAAATTGTCCGTTTATTCCTGATGCCAATTTAGGGTTTTTAAATGGTTGATCTACTCCAGCTTGTCCATATGCAACCTCGTAAGATTCTGTCTGTAAATTGGTCATATCTACTTGTATTCTTCCTCCCCATTTTAATTTTGGATTTAGCAGGCAAGTAACTTGTAGGCCTTCAGTTGTTAATTGAGGCATTCCAACCACACCAGTATCAGCGTTTAAAATATGCAATGGTTCGAGAGTGTATTTATCTACAATTCGCATATGAATCTCACCATCAGACAAGGTATAAGCAAGATCATTATCTTTGCTAAATTGCTGCATATTCATATCAAGTGAACCAAAAATAACCCTACCACGTATAAGCTTTTGATCAGATAATTCAGGTGAATGTCCAAGTTGTAGACCAGCTTTCTCATACTCTTCTAAGAGAATATTTTTAGTTTCATTTACTGTTGTCCCTGCAGGTACAGAAATGCCTACTACTTGTTCCGTTTTAACGACCTTTCCCGATACTGCCAATATGCAGAGCCAAGTATCAACTTGGTTATCCCTACCACGGCGATACTGAAAAACCTCACCTTTAAAGAGTGTTTCGAGTCCCGAACTTCTATATCCTACTTCTAAGATGACCTTACCACTTACTTTCTGATCATCTACACCACACAACTCATCCATTCTAATTTTGGACAAATTATAGATATAAATCTCGGCAGTCTTAGGAGCATCTGTTGTTGGTTGGGAAATATGAAAATAAATATGATATTCAGAAAGATCTAAAGCTCTTGGCTTGTTTTGATCAACTTGCACCGTAAGTTTGCACTGTCGTATCCATTGTTCTGACATTAATCATCACTCCAATACAATTTGATTTTATTGCCTAAGTCATTAAATGTTTGTGTCTCATCTTCATTTGAATTGGAAACATATAATCCCCCCTTAATAATATGTTGATGCTGTGCAAACAAATTATCGCCCATCACCATAGGAACTCCTGCTATCAAATAGTTTTCCGCAGTGTCCATTAAATCTAAAAACCACTTACTCCCACGGAAAGTTATTTTTAATTTGTAGTTGGTCCCATTTAGGGTGATGTTAAATTTTTGATTGGTGTTTAGTAATGGAATCTCAAATAGAGCCATAATCTACTCCCATGCTCCGCCTATTTGAGCACTACCAGTGATTTGGCCCAATAATGAGGTTTGTATTTCTTTCTTTTGCACAGTTCCCGCGTCTTGAACTTGAGCTGTTAACTCTGGAGCTTGCTGATTTTCAACCAGTACTGTTGTTTCTGATGTTTGGACGATGAAAACTTTTTTAAAAGTTATATCAATCATTAAAATATTTTCTGTAGTTAAATCAGTTGTACAGGTTAATGATTTAATAAGCATATTGGTGTACAAGCGCTTACCTGTTGAAACCACTAACCGTATAAAGTTGTCCTGCAGGGCTTGGAGGGCTTCATATACCGCAATTAATCCCGTCGTTTCAGAAAGAATTGAATCCCCAACCATCCCATTAAGTCGCCCTGCGCTTTCAGACCATCCAATCTTCATTGACACCTCAGGCGGTGTTTTATAAGCGTGATCAGAAAATGGCGAACCTACATCTGTTGGATGTTCTGTTATTTCTACTTCATCTTTATGTTTTTCCTCAATTGTGACATCAGCAAATAAACCCATAATGGTTCGGCCTTGACCAGCCAGTAAAAGAGAAGCTGCTTTTTCTGTCAAAGGCGAGGATAAAGCTGTGCTAAGCAAGGGACTTAATGCCATATTTACTTTTCCTTAGATGTAAAAAAACCACCCGAAGGTGGTAGTTGTTAGGCAAAAATTCAATTAGTCATCGATTTTTTGAGCTTCTCTTAAAAGCCTTCCTATTTTTTCACCAGTACTTGGAGAACCTAACAAGACTTTTATATTTTCTCTAAATGTATTCTCATCACCTGCTGTCAATTGGTTTCCTTCCACATAAATTGTACAAGGAAAGCCCTCAGAACCTAAAAACAACATTGTTAATTCTTCTGAAATAGTGTCATTGGATGTTAATTGGACGAATAAAACCTGATTGAGTGGTTTTGATTTATTATATTGGGGGGATGCCATTTTAACGGCAAAAGTTTGTACTACATCAAGCTGGCTAACTTTTGATATTAAAGTTAATGATTTTCCAGAGAATTCCTCAATGTCACTTTTAGCTTCATTAATTACTTCAAAGATTTTACAAAGGTTATCCTTTTTAACATCAGCCGCACTGATTCCTGCCTTGATGGCTTCCAAAAAGTTGCTCATAATATTTTTCTCCCGACGATAGCTGAAATAGGTAAATGATCGGAAACCTTCTTTGATATACCTAATATGTTCTTAATACTAAGGATGTTGACATACTCATCATTAAATATCCAATTACCTTTTAAAAAAGATGATGAAAATATAATTTGATCAAGAACTAATTTTCTATGAAATCTTCCAGAAGAGTAGAAATATGTACCCATGTTATTAGCATCATAAGGCTTAGGACTTTCAGTCAGAAACTTCCAGCAAGGATTATAAAAAATTGTAGGTTTAGCTAACACAATTTCTTTATCTCTTGATGTTTGAAGATTATGAACTATTGCATCTTCATATGGTTCCACATTGTAGTCCCCCATAAGTATTATATTTTCAACACTCTCCATTTGCATCTCAATATCTATTCTACAACGCTCGGATATTGACCCAGTATTAAGATAATTATCCTTTAACTTACTAGGCCAGTGGCTTAAATACACCACTAAATCACTACTAAAGGGTTCAGCCAATTGAAAGTAGAACTTTGTTGCTATCTTTAACTGATTTGTTCCAGAATCGAAAGCTAAATACTTTGTGTTCTCACCTAAAACTGGAACTAATAAATGCTCTATTTTATGAATAATGCACGTATCAAAGTAACTTCTATTTAATTTTTTAGCGCCTTTAACAACTGAATATCCCAAAGAATTTAAGTTCAATTTGCTATCTATAAAATCAATATCCTCATCACATACCTCTCCCAAGCATAAGAAGTCGTAATTCAAAAACATTAGAATTTCCAATACTGAACAAACAAGATTTAGGCTCTCATCAGTTGCTTTGCCTCGCTTCGATTTTAGTGGTGGAGATAAACTAGTATTCCACCAAACTAAAGATAGATATGCTTGTTCCATCAGAATATAAGTTATTGATTTGAATACCTTGCATCTTACTTCTGCATTTAATATAAAGAAAGTATATTCCTTTAGAAACCTAATATGAAAAAACTACTCCTTTTAGCAGCGGCTTCAACTTTAAGTGTTGGAATTTGGGCAGATTGTTCCACTGCAAAGACCTCACTTGAAAGTCAAAAATGCCTGAGTAATGAAGTAAAATCACTGCGATTACAGCTAGAAAAAGTTTATATAAATGCACAAGAACAAACTCAAGCAAAATCTGAATTAAGACAATCTCAAGATCTTTGGATCAAATATAAAGAAATGCAGTGCGGTGATTTTGTTGTCGCTGACACTCAAGGGAGTCCCGCAACGGTTGAGTACGACTTAACTTGCCAATCGACTCTCTATAAACAACGAATTGCATTCCTTAAGAGCATATTTAACTAACCTGCCAGTGGGCTCATTGCATTCCTCGCCATAAACGCCAGCTGATTTTCTTGATGGCGTTTTACTGCATGCGCTGCATCAACTGGGTTATTTACCCCATTTAAAGTCATATCCGTCTTGAATGATTGGTGAATAGTCACATTTGAAGCGGTCACATTGGATGAGTTGCTCACTTGTGATTTGTGCGGGTTGCCATTTGGTACTTCTGCATTTTGTGCAAATTTCGCCAAGTCATTAGGATTCTTGGCGGGTGATGGTGTTACTTGTTGATTTGCCTTACTACTTGGTGTGGTGATGTAAAAAACACCCGGCTTTTTCCAAGTGTCAGCTGATGGCGTCCCATGCACATGGATTGCATTTCCAGATCCATAGATTTGACCAGATGCCTTCGCTTGCTTTTCTACCTCTCGCACCCATTTTTTAGTCGCTGTGCTCGCTTCTCCTAAGTAATTTGGATTAGCATAAGAAATGTTGCTACCAACACTTGAAGATTTACCATTTGCTCTTTCTTCAAGATATTTACGAACAAACTGCTCCATCTTCTTAGATACACGTTTCATAGGAACTTTATCAACACTTCCGTATGCACCCTTTCGTGGGGCATTAATATCAGAAAATGCCCACCGCTGATTCACAACTTCCTTAATCGACCCACCAAATTTTCCTGAAGCAGTGCGGTTCAGAATTGTATCAATTACACCTGCTGCTTGATTTTCAAAGTTCTTACCTTTAAGGGAAGGAACTACTTCTGTTGAGGCTACTTTCATGATTCGCACAATATCAGCTTCTGAAAGTTCAAGTTTCTTCCCTGTTTTAGTTACCGTTCCCTTAACTGCATTTTGTACGGCTTTAGCTGTACCAAGAGCAATATCTTTAGCAGTCACGGCGGATTTACCCTCATTAATCTCAACAGCTTTTTGAGCTTCCTTATTGCCTAGAAATGCGAGGGTTTTGGCTACACCTGATCCAACTGCATCTAGCGCCTTTCTGCCTGTTTCAGTCTCTGCAATTTTATCATTGAGAGCATCCGCACCTTTTTGAGCAACATTTTTTGCTTCATCCTTGGCGATCTCAACTACTTCTTTAATGGCTTCTACCGGATCGGAAATAATCTTTTGAACAAAATTAACGACCTTGTCCTTAACTTTTTCCAACATGGCTAAAAAGTCTTTGATCTTCGCAATGATCTTATCAATACCGTTCGTCCATTTGGACCAATCAAATAAAGATTTACCTCCATCACGCCAAGTTTTGTAGTCGTCATATAGCAAATACAAAGCCGATGCTAAGGCAAGGATGATACCGATCGGCGATGCAAGGAAAGCTAGTCTGAATAGCTTCAGCAGGCCAATAAAGCCTTTCAACATTGGGATAAACTTAAAAATCATTCCAAATGTTTTGATTAATGCACCTAGTACAAGGGCTGCCATACCAAAACGAAGAGCTATACCTAAACCCTCTTTAATTTGCGGATTTAACTGACTGAATGCAGAAATTCCTGCCATGATTAAAGTATTCAGGAGTTTAAGGATTGGAATTAAAGCTTTACCCGCCTGCATCACAATGACCTGAAATCCTGTCTTAGTCATCATAGTTAGATCACGATACTCTGACATGAATTCGTTGCCTGATTTGGCAAGATCATCATTCATACCGAGTTCTTTTTGTATCTTCTGGTATTTATCCATGTTGGATACAAACTTACCATCGCGCATGGCCAGTAAGGTGTTTTGATCAATCCCCAGTGAGCTTGCATAAGCATTCGCTTGGTGGGAAGGCATTTTAGATAAAACACCACTTAAATCTTTCATCACTTCTACACGATCGCGCATTGCACCGTTAGCATCTTTGGTTTGAACACCTAGACTGTTGATCTGACTTTCATAACCTGGTGAATTACGCATTTTCTCAGCAAGCGATTCAAGAGAGCCTATAGCCCCCTCAGCACTACCACCCAATTGAGCAATAGCATTACCGTAAGCATTAATATTGGTAACACTTGCACCAATTCGCTGAGATGAAAAATAAAGCTTATCTAACTCACTTGCTGTTTGACGAACGGCTACAACAGCGCCAGTAGCTAAAGCAAATAAAGCACCTTTCAAAGCTGCCGCTTTTAGCTCAACCCCTCCCATGGCATCTTGCATCTGCTTTAAGCCTGTATTGTCAGTCTTAAATCCTAATGCGACCATGAAGTCACGAATCACACCTGCTTGTGCCATAAATATCACCATATTTTTAAAATAAAAAAACCTCAAAAAATTGAGGTTTATTTATTCTGATTCTCTCGTTCCCTTGCTTCTTCGATTAAGTACTCATTGTCTGCAACGACATCAAGAGCGTCATTCATCAAAGCAATATCAAAAAGATCGAGCGTTCCATCGATTAGGGATTCGTATTTGCACATACCCTTAATGACTGGCCTTAAAAGCCAGTCTTCATGATTTGGCAAACACTTAAAATTTATTCGACCTTCTTCATGCTCGATGCCTTCATAAGAAGATCTTGAATAAAATTTCCCAAGTTCTTACGAATGACGGCAACAACCAGTGGAAGAATCTGCATCATGTCTAAATCATCAAACATGATTGATTCGCCCCGGCACAGTAAGGCACCATCACGATTGACCACAGACAAGCATTTATGGATCACAAGATTGGTATCATCTTCAGACATCCCTGCAATGACATCCATAAGGGGTGATAAAGCACTGGAAAGGCCATCCAGCTCTTTTAGATCAATATTCTCCAACTCGACATCATCTCCTGACTCCAGAGACTCGATCACTTTGGAGAGTCCTCCCTTTGCAACTTCGCTAATGAGTGGAATTAGGCTTGGGATGATTGGAGCAATCTTTCGGGATACGTGAAGTTGATCGAGCGCATTTAAGCGCCCGATCGTGTAGTTTTTACCGCTAATTGTTATTTGCATTTCAATTACTCATATGTGCCAAGTTTCATATCAACTTTGATTGAGTCGAATACCCATTCCACGGTTGAGCCATCTTTAGCATTTGTATAATCAGGTGCTTTTTTAAATGCGCACTTTGATGCCGTGTGGTTATCACCTGAACCTGCATGGTTAAGTGTGATTGTGTTTTTTCCCCATTTCTTAGGTGAAGCTTTTTGGGCAATGTAGATATTCATCAACTTGGCATTGATGGGTGAAGTCTTTAAAAGTCGGACTGTCACTTGACCTGAGTTATCCGCATGAAGTGAGTGCATACCCTCACCATCTGCACCGACGGTCATCGTGTTCTTGTCTCCAGCCATCGCAAAAGTAATTCCCTCATCGGCAATCGCTGCACCATAACCTAGATCAACAACGCCCTCCGCACTTGTTAAGGTGCATTGGGTATCCATGAAGCTATATGTAGACATTTACTACTCCTTAGCGATTTACTGAAACGATCACATCTGCAAAGTGAGTGGCACCTGCAAGCTTTGTAGCGATCTGGAATACGGGCGCTTTACGTGCTTCCCGTTCTGATTGGGCTTGATCATCAAGACTATTGGCATAGACGTAGAATGCTTTTGGCAGGTAATCGCCCGTTTCTAGTGCGCCAAAGCTATCACCGTTCCATTGCCCTTCACCCAATAGCCCATTTGTCACGGCCTGCTCACATGCACGTTCAAGCACACCACATTGGCGATTTACGCCTGCAGGTGTTTGAGGGATTTTGGTGGTCGATGTGTAGTACAGATTCCAAAGTGCGGTTTCTAAGTGGTTCTGGAGCCAATCAAGCCCATGACCTTCATCAAAGAACGAACCGTCACACATCACACCTTCTTGTAAGATCGCGGTGTCATTGTCATAGCCTGCAAACACGTTGCAATTCTTAGCAGCCAGTGCTTTGGCTTCACGGGTTTTAAGATCTTCAGCAGCAATACCCGGCAACTGCTTAAACTTAAGCGTGATGGTTGTATTCGTACCCATGAAGTTGACACTAAATGCACGACCAAACACCGAAGCAGCTGCATGTGGATTATCACTGGAAAAAATAGTGAACGTTCGGCTGTAGTTCTTGTTCTTCAACTTGTAAGCAATATCTGTGACACTTGTCGCTAATAACGCATTTTCATCCTGAGTGGTTTGACCAAAGCGACGTACTGGTGACGCAGCTTCAATGAGTGATGCCACAGAATCTGCTTCTGCATCGGTAAGATCATTAGCAAACACCAACCCATACCATTTAAGTGATTCTAGGCACTCTGCAACCACTTCTTCGGCTGTTTCAGGATCAGCTCCTGCTTTATTCCAAAAGCCGATATAGAGCGTACGTGGCTTTGGAGATTGACCGAAATATGCTTTAGCTGATGCATACTCTGGATCATCCACCCCATAGTCTTCAGCTACTTCCTTAATGCTTGAGTATTCACGCATGCGCTCAATGGTATCAATGACACCTGTTGTATTGCCTAGAATCAGTAATGAGCCGAATGAGCGAGGCCCTGCCGCCAGTGCTGCCAGACTAATGCTGACATTGACGACACTTGAAATAGGTAATGTCATTTCGACTCCTAAATTTAAATTTCAAAGCTGTTGAATGTTTTGATCGCATACGTCCTCATAGTCTTGCGCCTAAAAGATGCAACAAAGTCATAGCGATGTACGTATTGCTGATTAAGAAAATCGGGTGCGGTAACGATTTCACTGCACCCGATATATTTGATTTTTTGCTGTCGTAATTGAGCGATGTTTTGCGGAATAGTCAGACCATCTTTGAAGATATTGGCAATTGATTGCCCATGGTTGCCATAGAAAGAAAGCGTAAGCTCGATGCCCTCATGACGTACTGAATCCATATCCTCAGCATTCTGATGGAAATAAGGACCATCATCAGCGCGAATAGTCTTCACTCCAAAGGCACACCAATTTTCACCAATCGCGGGCATAGGTGGTGGATCTTGTTGCCAACGTGGACGCACCAAATCACCTTGCAGGGATGTAACACCTACAATGAGACCTTGAAAAACATCTTCTAACTCTTGGTCATACTTGACTACTCCGACTGGTGGTATGTATCCATCCACTGTCGAGTCAGTCATATTCACCCCAAAGGTTTGAATTCGCAGATCGCTTTATTGAAGCCAATTCCATAATGCAAATTATCAAGCACCTGCACCACATAGTAAGTTTTACCTTTCCATGTAATTTCATCTGCTTGGTTGTTTGCATCGCCTGCAGTTAATTCTGTTCGGGTATGGATATTGATAGCACCTTTGATCAAGGTACCGTCTTCACGGCGATCCATGTTCTGACCGTTATTGGTCGTAACCACTCCACTGAATTGAAAGCTTTGCTCGGATTTGTTTGACCGTCCATCATTGCCAACAGATACCGCTACACGCTTACACACTAGATCCATCGTCATAAAATCAGGATCGAGCAGAACGTCCGATACATCTAAATTAGCCATGTTGTATCTCCTCACCATTTTTCAAAACAACGTAGGTCTGTGAGTTTCTGTACTGAGCGGTATCTACTAAAGGTTTTTCTGATTTACGCTTTTTTCGGTTTCGAGCTTTAATCGTGGCTGGAGCAAGCTCTTCAAAATCCCCGCTGTTAATGTCTGCCTTAACACTCATAACAGCTTTCATCCCTGCTGCACCCAAATTTAAATACATTCGCTTTGTATTACCTTGAAGCGCAGCATCCACAGCTTTAGTTAGCCGATCTGCAACATCGTCTTGCACTTCCTCTACACCACGAGCCAAATGAGGCCGTGGCGGCAGATTCATTGCAGGTGATCCAGTTTCTAGAATGTATCCAATCTGGGCATTGGTTAAGCCATCACCATCGGTTCTTGCTTCACCATGAGGAACGCCCACCAGTACATCAACATTAGAAAGCTCAGCAACAGCGTTTAGAATATCGAGTAAGCCCTGTCCTGATGCGTTAACTGTCATAGCTGAACTCCTCCCGCACCCATCATCAAAGCCAGTTGATAAAACTGGACTCCGAATGTTGTTTGGTTCCAATGTCCAGCATCGGCAATTAAGACACCTGATACATCCATTGACTTGGAAACGCTATCAACGGATTTAGAAGTCTCATTCCCTACAACTTTGCCAACATCCCCACCAACGCTAGATAAAGCCATTGAGCGTTTAAATAGGGTTAAGTAGTGAGCAATGAAAAGGGTTAGGCCATAATCCAAAAGGCTTTCAGGATCATTAGAATCACCCCAGCGAGATTCAGGCAACAATTTCTTTCCAAGATTTAGATAAAAATTGAACTGAAATGATGGATAACTCAGTTCATCAGCAAACATCGGCATCGACTCTCTAAAGGATGATTCATTCAGCATGATTATTTCCCTTTAGCTTTGGTTTCAGTCTCTGCAGGTGAATCACTTGGTTTTGATGCATCAGCTTGCTGTGCTTTAGCTAACTGGATCTTGAGGTTTTTAATTTCTTCATCACGATCTTTCACATCAGTAGTGAGACCAGAGATTTTAGTTGTAGCTGCATCAGCTTGGGCTTGAAGGGTTTTAAGGTCTTCATTCGCTTTATCTAGTGCCTGCTGCAATTCATGCGTTTGTGTATCACTGGAAGTGACCTCCTGAGCATGGGCTTTTACAAACCAATGCTCAGCAACTTCTTGCTCTACTTCCTGCAAGCCCGCCTGTAAAACAACTGTTTTTGCTTGACCTTGCTCATCGCGTCCAAGGTTTACAGTGAGTTGTTTTGATAAAAGGATTTGGACAAGTTTAGGCATATCAATCTCCTTATAGACCATCAGCATAGTAAGCAGTTTCAGGGTAAACCCACTCAACCGCACCAAGACGACCAAAGTACGTCGTCAATTGACGTAAATCACGATATTCGATCGGTGTACGCTGCAAAGGCACCATAGGGAAACGAACACGGTTTTCTGACTGCGTGTAGCACATCATGCGGTCGGTATTGCCTACACCACGTTTTACACACCACTTAGATGGTTGAATATCTAAAGGTCGGCCATTCACGCTGTTAGACAAGCTATTAAGTTTTAGGAACTCAAGAACCGAGATGTTACCTGCATCACTAACAATACGTGAGGTAAGTAGACTGAATTGAACTGGAGGCAACAACAACTTATCAGGACACACGGCGAAACCTGAGGCCAACCAAGCGTTATTCAAAACAAGGTTTACATCATCTAGGATTTGTTGTGGTGTAGCAGTCGCCCAAGTCACATTCACATTAGTCGCGCCGACTTTAGATGAGTTTAATAGCCCTTCAACGCCAATAACTTCATCCCCAATGTAGACTTGCTCATCGGTGTCCATTTGGTGCTTGAGCAGCAAGCCTGCATACTTCTGAGAATCAACAGGACGCCCGACTGCTTTTGCAGACTCCAGCTCAGGAATAGTCCAACCAATTTGAGTCGCCCAAAGCGTCAAAGGTTGTGCGGTCTTACCAATATCTAGTGCGATCCCTGCAATTGCATCCGTGTTTTTACCTACCCACGATTTACCCGATGGAGATGGTCCACCAGCTGCGGCAAAAGACGAGTTAGTAAATGATGAAGTTTCATCAGCAATAGAAACATCAGAACGCAAATCAATATCACGGCCCCATGTGACGCTCACCAATGGATCATGCATAGTTTGGTCTAGGCGCTCTAACTCCCCAAGCAGGAATGCACCAGTACTATCTACGGTACGAGCATCAAAAGTACGAAAGCCCCCTTGGTCGCGTGTACGTGCGCGAATTGGGTTCCCCATTGCTACGGCTTGAGCCATGGTTGTAGCTAAGAGTAATTTACTCATATTTCATTTTCTCCAAGCATAAAAAAAGACGCTTAATGCGCCCGATTTATGCCGATTAATTTTTTAAATGTTGTAAGAGATTTCTACGTTGCCTTGTGCATCAGCATCATGCATGAACATAGCGTTATTGAGTTCAATTGTATTTGCAGCATCGGCTACAGCTTCAATGCCACCAATTGGTTTTAATTCGGTACCTGCAGCAATACGTACATAAACCTTACCTGCTGTTTTTGCTTCACCTGCATTACAGCGTACAGTCATATAACCACGGCGAAGAACGTCATGCATGATGCCTGTTTGCGGTACAGCAGCACCCATGCCATTTGAGGCTGATTGAGTTGGGTATGAGCGAACAATCAACCCATATGCTGTGTTAGCAGTATCACCTGCAACTAAAGGCACAAAACCGTTTGCAGTCAATTTGCCAAACACACCAAAGGCTGCAAAAGCAGTTTTTACGATATGCGCTTCAATGGTTGAATGTGATTTACGTGTTACATCACCAGGGATGCCTGAAGGCATACGATATAGAATTGAATTACCCATGTTTATTTCCCTTTACCCCAAAATTCACGGTTACGAGCGTTAATATCTGCAGGTGATGCTGGCGCTCGCCCAAAGTCTTTAGTTGAAATGCCTGAGCGAACACCTGCAGCATTGTTTTGCTGTTTAATCAGTTCGGATGCACCAACAAACGCTGTATCGATTGTATGAGCTGACATAGAGTCAAAATCAGTTTGCCCACCAATGAAGGGTGCAATTGCTTTCTGCCCATCTGCCGTAGCGAATGATTGTTTAAGTGCCAAACGCTTAGCGGCCAATACAGCCTTTCCATTGTTAGCACTATCGGTCGTTGGTAGCTTAATACCCGGTGCTAAAATTTCAGCACGAGATAACACCTGTTTAAGCGAATCACCTGTATGGTTTTGAACACCTTCTTCCGATAATTTTGCAGCTGCTTCTGCTTTCAAAATATCGTCTTTGGTTTTTTCAGGATCATCGTCAGGATTGTCGTTATCTTCAGTTGACTTTTCTGGATCATCTGAGTCTTTGGTTTTCTGAAGATCCTTAATAGCGGTATCCATGGTGTTGAGCTTCTTCATGATCTTCAATAAAGCATCACCCGTTTTAGTGCCTGATTCATCCTCTGGCTCTTCGTCCTCGGTTTTAATATCTGGTGCTTCATCCTCGACCGCTTTGGCTAATTTCTCAGCCTCATCCGCATCTTTGGTTTTAACCAAATTACGAATACGATCAGCAAAACTAATTTTTTTCTTCGACATAAAACTGTCTCCAATTGAACAACGTGACCCACAACGCCCCTTATCAACGAGAGCAATGTGATTTCCAAAAATATTGGTTTGAACCCCTTTGCCGACGCTGATCTCCGTATAATCCGCGTCATAACCTAAAGAGATCTCAACCTTGCCATCCATCACAGCATCAATCGTGTCTTTGTTTGTGATGAGTAGATCTGCAAGCAAGTAGTCAGATTCAATACCCTCGCCACGGCGCACATCATGAGCTGTACCATTTGATAGGCTTTTGTGATTCTCTGGGCTTACCCAATCATCAGGATGATCGTCAGTAACGGGCTTACCTTCAAAGCTTGCAATTGTTTGAGGGTTAAATAATGCATCCTCATCACGCTCAATGACGATAAGCTTTTTATCATCAGCAGTGACTGGTACCTCACCATCTCCATAGATCAGCTTTCCAATACGAGCGATTGGCACATCACGGCAAAGCAAATAACCCTCTGGTGTGGTTTCTCTGGTCTTACCGATCAGGCCTGTTGTGTAGAAATTAGATCGATCTACCGTCGCTTTGGATTTTGGTTTCTTCTTAAACATGGTTTTACCTTTCTATAGGCAATAAAAAACCACTCAAAAGAGTGGTTGTTAATCATCAGGTATTACTGGCTCGGGATAGCAATAGCAGTTAGGTAAACATCCAGCATGGCCTGTCAACCTATCAAGCGTAGGTGGCTTATCCCAATATACAAATACACCATTCATAGCATGGTGACTTGGTCTCACATCAACTCGATTACTATCACGCCATATATAGCCTTCAGATCCTAAGTTCTGTGCACGAGCTTGGGTGAACACACTCGATGCCCGGCTTACTTCTGTTCTAGCAATCGTATTTGCCCGCGACTTCGTTACATGGCCTGTTGCCATAATCAGGCTTGATATCTCACTCGCCCGACTTCCCTCAATCAATGCGCGTGTAGAGAGGTCATGCACCCGCTGTGCTGCCTCTAATGGCAAAGACTTGATTAAACGTACCTGTTCATTCAAGAGCTGTTGATACACGGCGCCTATGTCAGTGTTTCGGATTTGATCCTTAACACCTCTAGACAAGTCCTCAGCGTAAATCAACCACGTCTTTTCATTACGCAAGGCAACATCAGTGATGATTCGACCAGCTGCATTCTCAGCCCAAAAATGGAGTGTGTTGCCATACTCATTTAACGACGCTCGAATCAAAGGCCATGATCTGGGATTATTTACATCAAAGCCCTTAACAATAGTATCGACATAGCCTGCAATCTTTCTAAGCTGCTGGCTGTATCGGATCTCCATTTTCCTCGCTAACTGCGGGTTCATTCGGTTGATCGTCATGCTCACTCCGTGGCGCAGGTGGATCATCATTTGCCTCTTCAATCTCAGCATCGGTAATGTGAGAGAAAATACCAGTTACCTCAGAAGATTGGCGAAGCTCTTTAAGCGCTGTCTTGCGACTGATTAAAGCCGACTCTTCTGCCTTACAAACTGCACTAACTACTTTCTCAGCAATGCCTGCTTTCTTCTCGTCATCAATTTGCCATAACGAAGCAAAATCAAATTTGAAGGTCTTAGGTAGAGGTTTGCCAAGCACTGATTGGCTCATTACAGCTAAGAGCGTATGCAGTGGAGTTCGAAGACGGCGTTCTTGTTGCTGATTAATATTGTCGTAGTAATTCGATAGATCAGACTCACCGGTTGCATTAAGGCCAGCTGGAGATTGTCCAAACAGACGCACTAAAGGAATTTGTGTGGCACCTGAAAGCTGTTGGCCAAACTGCAAAAGAATGTCGTTTAAACCTGAAAAGCTATAAGAGTGCGCCTCGAATTCATCCTCAGCATCCATCAGGGTCATACCCTCGTTCGATTGCCACAAGCGAATATGTTCAATTTGCTTTACTAGGCCATCAAAAGCTCTACCTCCAGTCGCGATAATATCTCTCAGTCCTTTGATCTTGTACGTTCGTAAGTGGGCTTTATAAATCAACTGCCCCGCACCTAACGTGGCACTATCAAAAATCGTTAAACGATCCTCTAGACGCTCAATAACCGATTGGCCCCACAAGTTTTCAGCAATGGATTGCCAGTAAGGTAGGTTGATACCGTCCATACGGATAATGCGGCTGTAGTGAATCCTTTGATTACAGAACCCTACTGAATCGGTTATCACGTCATAAAATTTAGGCTTTCCATAGTCAGGTCCATATTCAGTGACTAAATCTTGCAAGTCAGGAAGAACCATCCAACGGTCTAGAACCAACAAGCCCTTAAACTGATCTTTACCAACAGTATTTACATTCAACGGTGTACTGACGTTCTGTCCATCAATCAACATCACGGCAATAGCACCACCGTATAAGCGCGACCACTTAATTGTGTCGCTGAGTTGATCCCAGACCTCTAGGCGATCGAGCTCCTGATTAATCATTTCAACATCGTCAGGGCTTTCCATTCCGCGTAAGGTGATACCTTCACGCGTCATATCTTCAGCAACCACATCAACAACCTGCCCCACAATCCAACTTGAACGGTACATCGCCTCAAGTTTTAAGCGATCTCGGCTGGTAAAATTGAATCCATAGGTTGATTGATCATGCTGATTTCCAGCACCTAAGCCCACACGCGCAGCAAAGTTCTGGAACGAGTCCTTAGTAAACTGTATTAAACCCATTGTTATATCTCTATGCTAAACGCGCCCAAACTCCAGTACCACCGCGCGCCATGATGTATCCATCTAATGAATATCGAAGCGCATCAATGCCATGGTTCCACTTATCAATAATAATTGGTAAGACCTCATCGGTCAGACGGTCTTTCTTGTATGAATAATTCCTAAACTCTTCCAAAGTTTGTTTGCAACGTGGGTGAATGATCACCTTTTCAAACCCTTTGATATGAGCAATCCCATCTTCAACCGAGCCTTGCCACTTCTCCGCAGCATCGATATTGAATCCCTGTCTACGTAAGAAACTAATAGTTTCAGGTCGAGAGCAGTCACCCTTAATAGGCCAGTCACGTGATAGCGGTACAGAATCGTAGAACTGAGCCATCTCATCTAGTTCCACACCTACACCAAATGCCTCATATTCAATGTGGAGGGTGTTATCCAAAATAAAGGATCGGATTAAGGTGCTTGGATCGTTAGCGAAACCAAAGTCTGCACCAAAGAATAAACGGTCAGCACTTTTCCAAAGATCATCAGCAAATGCTTCAATCTTGTACTTATTCCTAAATATTTGAGCTTCAGATAGTTCAAGATAATCACCTTCCCAAATCCAGCGATATGTAGCATCGTCTTGGGTGGCTTGGTCCTTTCTGCGTTCAATCTCCAATACTTCAGGGAACCATGGGTTGTCTGAGTAATTCATCTCAACACCAACACCGATCAGTTCACCCGTCAATTCATCAAAGATTTGCTCATGCCTAAATCGTTTACTGGTAGCGCTGTCTCGTCTCTCCGGGTTCCATGTCACCCATACCTCTGAGCCATCTTCTCGCACCGTTGGCAGTAGTTTCCGCCAAGCAATTTCAGATACCGTTTCAGCCTCATCCACCCAGCAAAGCAAAATACGCGCTTTAGACTTAATGCTGTCTAGGTTGTGCCTTAAACCTGCAAACCCATAGCTAACACGGCGATTCTTAGTCCGAATGTAGTTCTCACCCATCTCATAGTAATTTTTAAGAAATGGGACTGAGCGAATCGCTTGCTTAATCTCCTCCATTGAAGACTCAGACAGCGTATTCATAAACTCACGAGCACCGAGGATCAAACCACTTACCCCTGCCTCAGCGTACATATAACCCTTAATGGCTGTCATTAAAGCAAATGTGCGAGTCTTACCTGATCCACGTCCACCCCAAGAGGATCTATAACGAACATTTTGAGTACTAAATACTGGTATTAGCTTTGGTGGTAATTCAATTTGTACCTTTGACATTTGGAGCCACCAATTCAATTGTTGTCGGCTTATTCATCGATTCGCCTTTACTTGTGTGGTCAACCTCTTGCTTATTGGTGAACTGCCCCCCGCTGTCTTTGGCTGCTTGCTCCATGATTCTAAGAGCCATCACAGTATTTTTAGTTTTTTGAAGTAACTTGTCATATTGCTTCATGCGGTAATGCTTGTTCGCAATCGGGATATCAATGAGACCTTCATCAAATTTCTCTCGGGTTTCATTAAATAGATCTTTGAATTTTTTACTTAGGTTCTTACCTGCCGCTTTTGTCGGATCGTATGAGGAGCACTGCATACGATCAACTTCCACCCCAAACTCTTGCTTTACAAGATCTGCAACTTCTTGAGGGGTATCACGGCATGCAAGAGCTTGAACTATAAATATTTTTACAGGCTCTTTTAGGGCTGCCATAACCACCTCTTTGTATGACTACGTATAACAAGATAGCCAAAAAAAAGAGCCCTAAGGCTCAATTGATCACACAGTTCCCACAACACGCAGACACATTAAAATCAGATACAAACGGCGCATTCTTTGTGATTTCGACTAAGCGCTTAACACTCTCACTTGCACCCCAACGTTTAACCACGCCATAGAACTCTTCAACGTCATGACCAGCTAAGTAATGTTTAGGTAAGCCAGTATTGTCGCTGTAAAGGATGTCACCATCTCCATCGCGTTCCACACCAATGTGATAAAGCTCATGCTCGATCAATGCACAGAAATCAGGATCTGAAGCTTGTTCACAGAATGAAGCATCTATGGTGATGAGATAAACAGGGACACAACCAAACCAATCTCGCATCTGCTGTTCTTGTCGGGCTTTCTTCCACCCGCCCTGGTTAAACATCACTTTTTCACATTGGCCCAGTACCATGCGCTTTTTAGCCATACATGCAGATGATGCCCAAGCAAATGCTAAGAAAGTTTCATCGTCATGTAGTAGCTCAGAGAGATGGTCATGATCTGGATTGTGGAGCTGGCCACCAATGGTCAAAAAGTTTTTAATCACCCATTCTTTTAATTCCACGGCGGGCGCAAGGCGAATAGCTTCTTCTTCCTCAGCTTGATCAATAAGATCCGTCGGTGGGAATGGTCTGATCTGTTCCATTTTCTAATCCCTCTAACTGCGACTTGATCCAGCGAATTGCATAACCAGATTCAATTTGATGTGGTTCAAAGCGTTCAAACGTATAGCCCATATCTATAGCAACATCGTATTTACTAAATGCATTCGCTATCTTTCTTCCACCACGCCCGACAGCCCAAGGACTACCCGCTATTTCAATCAGAAGTCTTAGCTTCACAATATAAAAATCGAATCGCCAATTTTTAGTGGATTCAAATTGAAACTTACGATCATAGCCAATTAAGTGTTCTTCTAATTCTTGAAATAGAGTTTCTTCAGCTTCTAAGTATTTTTCTTTAGCCTTTGGCAACGGTTTAGAGCGTGGTTTGGACTTAGGCGGACGTTTTTTAGTTTTCCAGAAATAGTCATCTGCGTTCATATGTTGCGCTCATAAAAACATAAAAGGTAGCTTACTTTATGAATTTTAAGGATAATACTACAGAATATACTAGGAAGTTATTTAATGACAATTTGCGATAACGATTTAAAAATTTTAGTTCAATTAATTAGCACTTTTATTACCGCAACTGTAGCCTTATACATTTTTTTCAACTGGAAAAAACAAAAGGGAACTGAAGTTATTGCCAATGAATCCAAAGAGGCGATTAAAGAGCTTTTAGATATGGTGTATATAGCAAGTAAACTGGAGGGATATAAATACCACCAAGAAGACTTATCCCAAATTAAGAATCATCTTGAAAAGTTTTCAACAACTGGGGATTTGGTTATTAAAAGACTATACTTTATTAATCAGTCTATTGATGTTAAAAAATTAAAAGATTCCATTGATAATTATCAACTAAATGAAATCGGCTTAATAAATCATCACGATAAATGCATTAAAGACCCATTTCTTCGTCCTAACTTATCTTCCACCAATAAACAAAAAAACACAGCAAGCAAAAACATTTATTTTACTCAATTCATAATTAACGCTGATATTATTATAAGTTTACTGCAACCATACTCCACATATCGGAGCACGCCAAAATTTAAATAACAACCTACATTAAAATTAACTTCAGTTGCAATAATATTCTAGAATTTATCTTTAAGCGAAAATGCATAGATAAAAAATAATTATATTACTTAAATTGTATTGAACTATTATCTATTTGAATAATATCTTTATATTCAACAATTTTAAAAATATGAGTTTTTTGTTTTTGCATTAAAATTGCTTTATCATTTACATAATCAACCAAGTACCAGTCTTCAGAACTACCTTTCAATTTTAGCTTTGATGCTGTGTAAGAGGGATTATTCATCATTGTTTTAGCTTCTAAGGAACCAGATAGAGTAGGTACAATTATGTATGCACTCAGAAGCATTAACATAATGCTAAAATTAATACTTTTATTTTCAGAATATTCCAATTGAAACAAAAAATTAAATACATAAAATGTAGTCAACGAAAGGTAAAAAACCCATAAGACATTCTTAGTATATATACCTATTACAGTATATAGCCAATCATTAAATCCTAAAATTAAAAAACTCAAAGAAACAAAAGAAACAACTAGTATTGGTTGCAAATAACGCCAGAATTTTTTATTCCTCAAAGTAATAAGAAGCCAACCTAATAAGGCTCCCAAGCATCCTGCAATAATATATGATATCGAAGAAAAGAATAAATAACTTGGTGTTAGATTCCCAGTAAACCAAGAAACCCCCAAAGTTGCGTAAAAATTATATTTAAATAGATAAGCATACCCAATTGCAGCAAAAAAAATTAAAGTTGCAAGTTCAAGATTTATTTGCAATGGCCTATCTAATCTTATTAACATTTTATTATTCCATATAAAAAACCCCGCCGATGCGAGGTTGATCTAGCGAATTACTATAACTTCGTCCACTATAGCAGCAATATGTCATAATGCGTCTAGACGGTCAAGTCTGGTTTTTCCTAATATCTATCGACTCCCCCAATTCTTTAAGCTTATGGATTTCATTGTATAAGTATTCAATAGTAGGTAGGGTATAGGCATCAACTTCACGATCGCCGAACTCAAAGTAAATATACCCCTTATTGTCTATTTTAAACTTCTTACTAATTGAAAACTCGAAATAGGTTTCCTCTACAGCTCTAAGCACGTGATCATAAGCATTCAGAGAAGCTGTCACCACTAATGTAAATTTATCCATCATTAAATCCGCAGCCGTTTATCATGTCCAGATAAATAGAATTTAGCACAACTCACCATAATTGCTGCTTGGGCTTTAGATTGATTTGTTTCATCAGCAACTCTACTTAACCCCTTATTTTCAACCTTATTTTTAACCAAACACACCAATGCAAACTTAGTGGTAAAATCTAGATTTTCGCTGTTAAATAGGTTTCTCAACAGCGCCTGTACTTGCCCTGCTTCATAGTCTGTAATTTCGCATGTGATGTAACATTTCGCAGTACGAGGTGTTTTATCCGCTTCACGTATCAACCAGTAGATTTGATTTACATGTAGGCCATCAGGTAAACCTCCGCCCTTCATGCGAACTGTTTCACACCAAGCACCAAATTGCTCCAACCATCCATCAATCGTATATTTAGACCAATTCATAACTTTTACTGCTGCCGTCATCCCAAATCCCCTACCATCTTCTCTATTTGCTCAATCGCTTTGCCGCTTTTCACTTGCTCAGTGCTAAACCGTATTACCTGATAACCCATCATTGTTGCTGCGTTGTATTTCTCTAAATCTCCTAAATAACCCTTACCCCTTGTATGCCTTCCATTACTCCAAATCCCACCTTCCACCTCGACCAATATCTTTTTGCCCTTCAAATGGAAATCTGCTCGCCATTTACGTGTAGGGTGAAACTTAAATTCCTGCTCAAACTCAATCTTTAAAGCTTTAAGAGCAGTGGCCAATATCACCTCACCCTCACTCTGTACTTTTTCACCTTTAACCTTTAGACGCTTAGATCCTCTTTTAGGTTTATTCGCTCCGATCATCTTTTTGTATTCAGCAATGGAGTAGCTGCTAGTCAAATTATCCGCTCCAGCATAGCTAGGCATGAACGGTATGCAAATACACGCTCATCCGACCCATCTTTTATTGCACTACCAAGGGAAGCTTTTAGGCTGGCAATTAAGTGAAGATGCCTTGCATTCAGTTTTGCCCATTTCGCCTTATATTCAGCAAGTTCCTTTTCAAGCACTTCTAAACGCTCAACAGCCTCTTCATGTGTAAACTTGTTGAAGCACTCACCGTCATAGCGACAAAAGCCAAGCTCTGGGCAATCCTGTGCAGCACTTTGACAACGTGCCAATGCATTTCCATAAGTGTTGTCATCAGCACTCATAAGGTCGGCTTCACATGGAATGCGGTTCATCCCTTTACCTCAAACAACTTTTTGGCTTTTGCTGTAGGTCGATATCCGCATGGCGTATTTTTATCGCTGTACAAATATCCATAATCTTCTAGTTGAGCCAAATAACGTTGTGCTGAGCGAATACATACACCCGTTTGCTCACTCACTTCCTTTGACCAAATTCGCCCATTGGTTTTGAGAGCAAGTCCAATGATTTGAGCAAAGCAATCAAAGGCGTGTACAAACTTTAGCTTTTTGCGATTAGGTTTGATCATGCTGTAGCCCCCATAAGCGTGCCAGTAAATCCAACTTGCTTGAGGTATGGTTCCCATTTCTTCGCTTGGGCTGGGTTCATGAGTTTGATTTTGATTCGTGATGCCAGTTGCTCGTAGGAATCACCTGGAGCGCTGTGCTTACTTGCGAACTCAGGTAGGTGTGCAAGTTTCTGAGCAAACGCCGAGATTTGTTTTTCAGTGAGCTGCTTCGGTTCTGCTGAAGGTGTTTTGCCGTATCCCGTTTTGGTTTCTTGAGAGTACTTGGTTCGGTAGGCATGCAGCAGCCAATCGGCAAAGTAGAAATTCAAAAGTTCATCGCAAATCGATTTGTCTTGGTTATAAATCTCAAAGGCGCGTTTTTCTCGTTCCAGCCATTTTGCTGTCATCAGGGTTTCTGGTTCGATGCTGTCATCGGCCAAAGTAATTTCTTCACGAAGTTTTTTTGAGCAAAGCCAGTCTTTTTTATTTTTAGATTCTAATGAGAGATTCTTTGAAAGATTCCGTGTCCCAACGTTGGGACTGTTTAACGGAATTGTTGGGACTCTTTCATGGAATTGTTGGAACTGTTCCGTTGTTGGAACTGTTCCACTGTTGGGACTGTTTAAATCAGTGTCTTCAGTGTTTAAGTGTGCCGTTGTTGGGATAGTTTCCCGACCTTTCACGCCCAATAATTGATAAACTTTGACCTGTTTTGTGCGCCCTTTTCGCTCACCTGTATCGATAATTAAGCCATCTTCAATCAGCTCATCGATGATTTTAAGCACAGTTTTACGGTCCATTTCGGTATCTTCCACCAACCGTGCCATGCTTGGATAGGCACAATGATCTTCACTTGCTCGGTCGGCAAGTGATAAAAGAACGAGCTTTTTAAGTGGTTTTAAACTGCCGCCTTTCTTTTGTTTCTGGCGTATTTTCCACGCCCAAATCGTTGCATCTAAGCTCACAACTCACCTACCTCTTCATTCATTTGAATGAATCGTCCAAACATAAAAATCCGGCCTGCTCGATGTAGGCTTGAAATGATTTCACCTGCATACCAAACTGAAACACGATGTTCATTGATCAGCATTTCCATAAACTCGTCTCGCGTGACGGCAGCATTCTTTACATCGCCATTGACCTTGCGTAGGTTTGCTCTACGGATCTCCAACAATCCATCTAATGTGCGGAGTGCTGGCTCGTACCATGATTGAAGCTGCATCATCTGTTTATGCTCAGGCTTCTTTTGAATGGCCTTGTTGGTAATCATGGAACCTCCGCTAAAGCTTGTTCGGCTGCTGATAAGCGACGCTTGGCCTGTAGTTCTGCTGTAGTAGCAGTACGGATTACTTTTTCTGATACACGGCCTATAGAGTGATCCGTAGTCCAAAACTCTCCATCAAAGTCTTGGAGCGTCAGAAGTTCAGTTACAGATAAAAGATTTAGATCATTTAAAACAACGACATCACCTTTGATGAAATTGGCATCTTCATTGTCTTGTATTGCTTGTTGTGCTAAATTTGTTCTCATATTCATTGGTTCCGATGATTAATGAATTAAAAAGCCTGATCCACGAAATCAGGCTTTTTCTTTCTCGTTGTATCCAAGTTCAATATCAATTCCAAAGTCATCAATATCATCCTGAAAAAGATCATCAACAGTATTAAGTCGTCCCATGTACCCCTTAGCCATAGCAAGCAATGCAGCGAGCTTTTCCTTGTGAATTAACTTGTACTTCTTTGGTACAATTTTTAGGCCCATTGCATCCAATGCAGCGCAAGTGTTTTCAAAGTCACTCAAGCCATTGGATTTTTTATCATTTTTCATTCTTGAAAATGTCGTAGGATCAAGGCCTATTAACTCAGCCACATAAGCATTGTTAGTGCTTGCAAGGATCCGCATGACACGTGAAATGCTATTTCTAGCACTTGCAGATAGTTCGGTAGATACTTTGCTCATATGTAATTCCTAGACATTAGATTTTTCAGGTTCTGATTGATTACTCGGGTTAGCAGCATCAAGAAGCCACTTAGCAGTAAATTTTTTATTACTGTTATTTGCTAAAACTTCGGCATATTTGGTTTCACCCGTATATTCAGTTCTAGGCAATACTTTCTTTTTTTCCATCTTGCTCATCGCCATATAAGTACGATGAAGGAGTAATGCTGCTTTGGCTCTTCCACCAACCGCATCAAATGCGAATTTAATTGGATTTGATTTTGCTAGTTCAATTTCAACTGGATTCAATTTAAGTATCTCTACGCTTATTTTGAAAAAATTAAACCATAGATTTAATATATATTCAATCCATGGTTGATTCAATCTGCTTAACTTAACCCCTAAAATATTAAACCAATGGTTTGTTATGATTATTGCTATGGAACATCTTGTAGATCGAATTAAGAGTGCATTAGAACACTCGGGCCTATCGTGGTCTGGCGCGGCTATAAAGCTTGGTCTTTCAGCTCAGGCTTCATCTAATTGGAAAAAAGGGAAAATCGGTCGTGACACATTGAAGTCTTTGGCAACTCTGACTGGTGTAAATTCTGGTTGGCTCTTAGATGGCTCAGGGTTAATGCTGGAACCCGAAAAAAGTAATGCCGAAGATGCTGACATGCAGGTAATTACCTATAATGAAGACGATCCCGTGCCTGAAGGATATATTCCTATTGATTACTACGATGATGTCTTTGCTAGTGCAGGAGGCGGCTATTTAAATCTAGAAAAATCAAGCAATAAGAAGATGTTATTCCCCACAGACTTAATTCGGGAATGTAATGTACAGCCATCCACAACCAAGGTTTTTAGGGTTCGCGGGGAAAGTATGTTTCCCAAATTAAAGGATGGACAAGCAATTTCCGTTGATATGTCTGCTAAGACAATTTATGACGGTGAGATTTACGCATTCCAAGTTGGTGATGATACAAAGATCAAATACCTTTCTAATTGGCATGACGAAGGCAAAGGTGGTTTTAAAGCCACTTCAGCAAATCCAGATAAAAACCAATATCCTGATGAATACTATTCACCTAAACGAATTGAAGCAGAAGGCGTATTTATTATTGGACAATACTGGTGGAAACAGGTTTTCAAGCGCATCAGAAGATAGAAATTAAAGTTCACAAAGAGCCCGCTTTTAGCGGGTTTTTTTACATTTTTAAATTATTGGTTTAATTAAATATTAAATCTACGGTTTAATTTTGGTTGCATGAAAATTAAATCTAAGGTTTAATAATCTCACAAACAATAAAAAGCCCTGAGACTTTCGACGGCATCAGGGCTTTTGCAAATTGCGAGATCAATTATGAACAAAACCTTAACCCCTTTCAATACCATCAAGATAACTCTTGTTGTAGCTACTGTAACAATGGGCGTGCTTAGCTGTGGGTTTAAAACTGCACCTCAAGCAGCTCAACCTGTAGTTGCCAACGTTGCCCCATCCGAATATCAACTCCTTGCATTGCAAATGACTGGTGAAAACCACGGCGAAGCTGTTATTCGCTTAGATGGTTTCCGTGTTACTGCACGTTTTGAAGTTGAAGCATTTGAAGACAGCTACGGCGTACCGGGTAGCGAATTTACCGCAGTTGACGTAACCAACCTAGACGAAGTAACCGTTTCAGATGCCTTAGGCAATCCATACAACGACTTCACAAACCACATCGACCATCAGAACTTCAATGCCCTCATCAAAGGCTATATCGAAAAGCATCGTTTAGTGGAGGCAGGCTAATGACTACTTCTACTCAAAAGTTTTCTGAGTTCATAAGCCAAGATGACGAAGGCAACATTCGTATGCGCTTAGGTCATTCAACCTACTTTGAAAAAGGTCGCCATATCTATGTGGTCAATAAGGATGGTACCGAACAGTTAATTACGCTTGAGGTCCATGCAGCTAAACCTTGGATCCGTGAAAACTTTGAACGTGAACGAGCTTTCCAGCAAAGAAAAACTATGGCTATTCGCCTTCAAAAGTCACTTACACGCCCTTATTCAAAATCATATAAACGAGCTAAAGGCTCACTGTTCTGGGCATAAGGGGAAATTTGATATGTCTACACTTCAACAGATTCAACTTGAACTAAAAGCGCCAAAGAGCAAACGCAATAATTTTGGTAACTACAGCTATCGAAACTGCGAAGACATTCTTGAAGCAGTTAAGCCTTTGCTACAAAAGTACAATGCCACACTGGTCATCACCGATGATGTGACTGAGGTTGGCGGTGTAGTGATTGTAACTGCCAATGTAGTTTTTACTGATGCAGATGGTAAACAGACCATTGTTAAAGCCCATGCAGGTGTGGAAATTAGCAAGAAAGGAATGGATGTAGCACAGGCCTTTGGTGCTTCCAGTTCATATGCTCGGAAGTATGCCTTGAATGGCCTATTCCTGATTGACGACACTAAAGACTATGACTCGGATGAATATCACAACCAAGTCAACAACAGCACAAAAAATCAGAATCAGTCCAACAACCAGCCGCGGACGCAGCAGCAAGGACAAAACAGACAACAAGCCAACCAGTCGCAAAATAACAACACTCAGCAACCTAGTTTGCACGATCGCTATAACGCGGCTTTGAAGTCCATTCGGAGTGCAAAGAAAGCTGAAACGCTGGATAAAGCAATCCAGACCTTTGATGGCACTCAGTACTTTGGCGGTATTTCAAAAGCTTGCCAAGCAAGAGCTGATCAAATGGGCTGGACTCAAACAAATCAAAATCAGCAATCGCTGCGTCATTAATGATGGAGCGCAATTGCATGAGCTATACCTACTCTTCTATTACCCGTGTGCTGTTAATTCAGCACAACGGGCGGGTAAGAACTTACAGAGACATCAACCTATTTGGGATTGAGGACTGTATCCAAAACTTTGTAAATACGTGGGGGTATCGATGATCTTCAGAATTAAAAACAAGCATGCCCTTGCCTTCATGATTTGGCTTGAATTACTGGGCTATGTAAAGAAAGTGCTGGCTGACGGTAGTTGCACATTCTCAGGCAAAGGTACAAAGAAGTCGCTGAGCTATGTGTTTGTAAAGAGTGATTTAACGGGTAATGCGGCGTGCCAGTCACTGTATGAAGAATACGTGAATTACCAAGAGTCTAATTATATTGATATGCAGGTGGCGGGATGAGAACTGGAGAGAAATTAAATGAGTTGGCTCTTTTCGCAGGCGCTGGTGGCGGGATACTCGGATCGCATCTCATGGGATGGCGAACAGTGTGCGCAGTTGAACGTGAAGCCTACCCCGCACAAGTTTTGGCGCAACGACAAAATGATGGAGTTCTCCCGCCTTTCCCAATTTGGTCTGACGTGCTCTCTTTTGACGGAAGACCATGGCGAGGAATTGTTGACGTTATATCTGGCGGATTTCCATGCCAGGACATTAGCTCAGCAGGAAAAGGTGCAGGTATCGACGGTGCTCGATCAGGCATGTGGTCCCAAATGGCTCGAATTATTGGTGAAGTACGACCTAGATTCGTGTTCGTGGAGAACTCACCAATGCTTGTTTCCCGAGGACTTGCCCGAGTCATCAGTGACCTTGCCAAAATGGGGTATGACGCGCAATGGGCACGTTTTTCAGCATCCAATTTTGGAGCGCCCCATCAACGAGACAGACTTTGGCTTGTTGCCAACGCCAACGGTGAGAGATTCCCGATCGAAGACATCACCAGCAGATTTTCGACGGAATTCACCCGGACTAGAAATAATGGCTCAAACATGGCCAACACCCAAAGCTTCGGATTGGAACAAACGGGGAAGTGTAAGTGCTCACCCACGCAATGGTCTACCGGGTGCGGTAATGAACTTTCCGACACCAACTGCATCCGATGCAACCAAGTGGAGCAATCAGTCTCTCGCAGAACGACAAGCCAAGAGGCAACAAGTTCGACTCAATACAGCAGTTTCACCTCAGGGTGGGAATGGTGGGCGGTTGAACCCGGACTGGGTAGAGTGGCTGATGGGGTGGCCAATCGGGTGGACAGACTTAAAGCCACTGGAAATGGACAAGTTTCAATTGTGGCAGTCAATGCATATCAAGCTTTAGGAATGACGTTATGACAGCAAAAATTCTTGATCCCTGCTGCGGCTCTCGCATGATGCATTTCGATCATACAAATCCAAATGTCGTATTCGGAGATATTCGTACTGAAAAGCACATTTTATGTGATGGTCGCTCTCTTGAGGTAACACCTGATATTGAAATGGACTTTCGAGCAATGCCATTCAAAGATGGTCAATTCAATTTAGTTGTATTTGATCCACCGCATTTGTTCAAAGCTGGAAAAGAAAGCTGGCTTGCTCTGAAGTATGGAAAACTTCAAGAAAACTGGTGTGAAGATATTCAAAAAGGATTTGAAGAATGCTTTCGCGTTTTGGCCAACGGTGGTGTTCTGATATTTAAGTGGAATGAAACTCAAATTAAAGTCAGTGAAATTTTAGCTTTGACTGATCAAAAGCCTGTTTTCGGACATATCAGTGGGAAGCGTGCAAATACTCACTGGATCACTTTCATGAAAATGGAGTTGACTCATGACTAACCTCCAACACATCGCCCAAGACCTTGCCGAAGAATTTGCACCATTGGTCATAGGCCAGTCAGGTACTACAAAAACATTCACGGCGGAGCAAGCCTCTGCCCTGTACAAGATTTTAGTTTATTGGGGGTATCCCGATGAGGGACCCAAGTCAGAAGTTGAAGTAAAGGAGGTGTCTTGATGGGGGTATTAAAGTACATCATTACAGTTGAGTCAGACACACCTCCACAAGTCATGCTTGGCCAGAACATCGGTGGTGGTATTGTCAAAGAGCTGAAAGAAGTTGAGGCGGAGCTACTTTCAGCTTCGCAACTGGCTCAAAAGTATAATTTGAGCGTAGATACAATTCGTAGAAAACTTAAAGAATTCAATCAAGGAACGGCGGGCAAGTATCTATACAATCCAAAGATTGTTGATGGAATCCTTAGTGCTAAGACTAAACGTGGAACTGGTGGGGCTAGACGCAAAAATTAGCGTCTAGTCATCCAGCATTTTTACTATGTCTTTAACGTTAGGATTGTAGTAAGTGTTGACCAAAACTTTGATTGTTCTATGTCCTGTAATTTTTGCCAAAATCTCAACAGGTACTTTTCTCGTATTCACAAGCCTTGTAATTGCTTCATGTCGCGTATCATGAAAGTGTAAATCTTCTAAGCCTATTTTTGCTTTCGTTCTTTCAAATTGAAGTCTAAATGCATTCTCAGTCATTGGGATCAAACGATCATCATTATGTGAAATAAGCGATAAGAGCTCTCTTGCCTGTCTAGTTAATGGCACATCCCTACTTTCACCATTCTTTGTATCCTCAAGGTGAATATGGTCATCAAACATATGCTTCTTTCTAATCGAAAGTATTTCACCACGACGCATAGCAGTTTCCATGGCAAATAGAAAAGCCCATGCAACATAGTGGCTACTTATTTTTGGCTGTTGGCCAACCTCGTATTTTAGTTCAGCAATGATTTTTTCAATTTCAGACTGAAGAATCCGTCTGTTTCGGGACTTTGGTTTTTTGGGTTTCTTTAATCCGAAAAATGGATTTTCATTTAATAAAAATAATTCTTTTTGAGCGAAAGTGAATACCGCACTATAAAGTGAGATTTCTTTCAGCACGGTGCCATCAGATACTTCAGATTGTCTTTTGTTACGCCAGTGCGTTAGATCCTGAGCAGTAATTTCTGTAATGTCTTTAGTGGCTAATCCTGCAAACCTTTTTTCAAAGGAATCCAGTTGCTCACGAATATACTTTTTAGATTTAGTATCCCTTCCATGAGATTTGTAATACATATTGAATAAATCATGAAAAGTCGTGACAGTCTTTTTCTTGGCTTCTATTTCTTCTTTAGGTGTTGAGTTTGCATCGATGAGCTTATTCATTGCCCAATGTAAACATTCCTGCTCGGTGTCTCTTGTGCAATACTCTCTTTTGCCATGGACCATAATTGATACAGACCAATTACTTCCACGCTGCCTAGGCTTGGGTAATTTCATGCTTGCTCACCATGTTTGTAAAGTTATGTAAAAAATGAGCTCAACGTTTTATTTAAAGCGTTCTGACCCGATTTTTGACACAAATCCTGACACAATGATGACACAAAACGAGCTTTATTTGCGATATTTAATACAGCAAGTAAAGCAAGCGCTGCACCAAGCAGGCATTAAAAAAGGCCTATAAGCTACTGTTTTCGCTTATAAACCTTTGATAAATATATGGTAGGTATATCCAGACTCGAACTGGAGACCTCTACGATGTCAACGTAGCGCTCTAACCAACTGAGCTATACACCTGAAGTAAAAGCATAATATTCACTTTTAAAAAGTATGACAAGCGCTATTTCTTGTTTTTTAAAGCGGATGCACAAGTTTTAAGCATTTGTTTAAATTGTTGAATATTTTTTGAATTCAACCTATTGGAATAACGCATTTGTTGATAATAATCAGCCGCCTGCTTAAATAAAACTTGCTGTTCAGGTTTGACATCTTGAGCTAAGCGCAACAACCATTTGTTTACCGTTTCGGCATCTTGTTTACGCTGCTCAGTTGTTAAGCTTCGAGAAAAAGACTGAATGACAATGTCATATTCAGAAGTTTGAGCACGTTTACGCCAAAATATAACCCACCAGTACAGTAAAACTAACCCACCGATGCTAATCATAATCAGCAATACCAATGAATAACTGGATTGGAGTCCTAGCTTCTGTAACCAACCTCGTTGAGTCACTGCATTATAGCCAACCACCTTACTTTGCCATTGGTAGCTTGCGTAATCACTCCAAATGCGCATTTTGTTCAATACCAAATAGCGCTGTACATTCCATCGACTACTCTCACCCCAAACACTGGCATCTTGGCTCATTAAATCTTGCATACCCTGTTCAACACGCTGTGGAGCAATCATCGCTGTTGGGTCATAGCGTTTCCAGCGCCCATCCACAAAGACTTCCGTCCATGCATGCGCATCTAACTGTCGAACTTCCCAACTTTTTGCATCTGGTGAAGGCTGGCCACCTTGATACCCAACCACAATACGCGCTGGAATTCCCGCATAACGCATCAGCATCACGAAGCTAGAAGCATAATGTTCACAAAAACCTTGTTTGGATTGAAACAAAAACTCATCAATACGATGCTGCCCCAACAAGCCCGGTTGCAAGGTATAGCTAAAACCATTGTTGCGATACCATTGCAAAACATTTTGGATATAACGTTTCGGGTTCTGCTCACTTTGGCTAAACAGCTGTTGTGCAAATTGCTGTGCTTCCAAGTCCATGTGCTCAGGCGCTTTTAAGTTTATGCTTCGCTGTAACTTAGATAATTCACTTTGGGAAAATTGAATATTTCCCATCCATTGCAATGCAATAGGTTCCACCCGCTGCACTTGACGATAAGCCTGAATACTCCAATCCTGACGTAGCTGATAACGTCGCTCTAAAGGTTGTGAATATTCCAATGCCATAATCCACGGAATCGCGACATCAGCGGGTAAATATTGATAGTTCCATTTTTTAGATGTAGAGATTTGCGTTAATGTATCATCCGCAATGCTTTGTTGATTAATAAAACTACTGGTCCACTCTTGCCCATCATATTGATCTAAGACCATCGCGCGCCAATAAAGCTCTGAACGATTTGGGAGCTGAGTGACATCACCGATAATACGAAAAGCCAAATGACTGGACTGGGATAATTGCGCAATATCCCCAGGTGACATAGTGTCACTCATTCCTGTCACCGCCTTATTTTCAGGAATTGGAATATGCCAAAGTGGGGGTAAGCGCGGAAAAAAGATAAACAGCAGCACAAAAAAAGGCAGTGCAAGACCTACAAATTTAATAACGTGTTTTGCATCTTGCCGTAATGCCATACGATTCGATTTTTCAGATGCAAAAGCATGGGTTTGCACTCGATACAGCCCCAACAAACAACTCAATAAACAGAGTAAAACCATCACTGCCGTCATAAATGACTGACTATGTAAAAACATACTCGCCGCAACAAATAAAGCAAAGTTAAACAGAATAATCACATCACGCTGCGTTTTTGTTTCTAAGGCTTTCGCAAAGAGAAAGATGCTTAAAACAGCTACGCCCGCTTCTACCCCTAAAAAGCTTTGATAGCTCCAAAAAGTGACCGCTAGAGCAGCAAGGGTCAAAATGTAAATTGCCCATTTCGGGAAATAGTTTCCCGTGGATTTCATGAAATACCATAGACAGCCGATACAAATGGCGAAAATGACACTCAATAGCACAGGACTAAAACTTAGTTGTGTGATCCAAATAAAATTCAGTGTCAGTACAATGGCAATACGAATAGAAGAATGCATACTGTGCTCGCTATGCCTGCGCCAAAAGTAATTTGGCTTGAAGGTATTGTTCTCGCCCTATCCCTTTGGCTAATTCACTATGGGGTAAATACAGTGCATAGGCATACTGCAACTGCTCACATTGTTCAACCAAGCCCATCATTAAGCTTAATTTTTCTTCATGTGAAGGACTCGGCATATGTGCATAGTGGATTTCTAAACTGTGTTGATCCTGATGTTGTTCAAAGACCTTAATAAATAAACCTTGTCCTTGTGCCACTTGTTTCCATGAAACCGCCTGTAAAGAGTCACCCTCTTTAAAATTTCGCAATTCTCGGAATTCATCCATGTCCGGTTCAAAACTGTGCTGTTGCTGTTTATTTTCTGCCGCTAAAGACTTAGTTTTAGGCGCAACCCACAGGGTTTTCTGAATGAAAAAATAACTCCAAGCGCGAACAAGACCAAATGGATAAGTCGAATATATTTTAATCTCTGGAAAACTAAACTGTCCGCGCGCTTTTGGAAAAAAATTTAAATCGACCACCTGATGGGTATCTTGAATAAACAACTGTTCTATATGATCAGCATAAGCGAGCCAAAGGTATCGAGGCTGTGAATGCTGTTGTTTGAAATGCATTTGTAATTGCAATGCACTCTCAACCTTCCCTATGTCAGGTAATACAAGGTCAATACTTAAGCCATGTAGCTGTTTAAAGGTCAAATAAAAACTCATACACAGCACGGCACTGATTAAAAAACAAAACGCTAAAATTAAGTTATTGGCATAATTCACCCCAGCAATAAAGGTGATTAAAATCAGCACCACATACACATATCCTTGCTGATAAATAAACACCAGTACATCTTTTTGGGTCAGTTGTTTTTCAGCCTTAAATTTAAAGCGTTTATTTATCCAGTTTTGCCACAGCATGCGTCAGCTTATCCTATCAGTGAACTTTAACTTGCTTCATCAGTTGCTCAGTTTCAGCTTCACCCAGCCCTATTCGATGAGCGGTCACTGCGACAAATACAGCCTGTATATCATCCGGTGTCACAAATGCACGGGCTTTAACCAAAGCATATGCTTGTGCTGCTTTCTTCAAAGCCAGTACGCCACGTGTAGATAACCCATGTCGACCTTTACGGGTCTCAGCCGCCAAATCTAAAATATAGTCCAAGACTTCCTCAGACAAATAAATCTGTGGCACCAAAGCTTGTAAGGCGAGAATGTCTTGTTCGGAGAATACAGTCATCAACTGCTGAATCAAGTCATGACGGGATTGTTGCTGCAATAAAGCCTTTTCTGCCTGATGTGATGGATAACCCAAAGATAGCCGCATAAGAAAACGGTCGAGCTGTGACTCTGGTAGTGCATAGGTTCCACTTTGAAAAAGTGGGTTTTGCGTTGCAATTACCCAAAAAGGCTGCGGTAGTACATAACGACTTGCATCGATTGTCACCACACCCTCTTCCATCGCCTCTAAAAGCGCACTCTGCGTTTTCGGACTACAGCGGTTAATTTCATCTGCGAGTAAAATTTGAGTAAAAATTGGCCCTTGCTTAAACTCAAACAGATGTTCTTTTTGGTTAAACATATTCACCCCAATCACATCGCTTGCCAGCATGTCATTGGTAAACTGAATCCTTTTAAATTGAAGACCGGCCAAATGTGCCAAGCTACTGGCCAATGTGGTTTTGCCTAAACCGGGCAAGTCTTCAAATAAGATATGCCCACCGGCTAACAGGCTGCATAAGGCCAATTGGGTTTGTTTATTTTTATCTAAAACGATTTGATTGACTTGATTGAGGAATTCTTGGACTTTTGGATAAAAAACACTTAACTGTGATTCATCGAGCATGGCATGTTGCTGCGTTTCTACCGTTTTTTCTTTTCCCCAAAGCACCTTATTCTCCCCAATCAAAATATAAATCAAGGTTTAACATACAGGTTTTTCAACCATACTCAAAGGCGATCCTTATAAATATTCAATGATTTGCGTATGAATGACTTCCCTCACATCAAGCTATTGTTTCACTGCAGATTTCAACTGATCTTTTAAAGCATCTCCGCTCATTGAAAATGATGGAGATGATTTCTCTGCTTGCTTAATCAATTCTATGAGTCGTGCATTGATTGGAGCCTGTCTACCACATTGCTCTGCGAGTTTTAAAACCTCACCATTAATCCAGTCGACCTCTGTGGGGCGACCTGCAATTAAATCATCTTGCATAGACGACCGAGCCAATGGATCGATTGCCAACATTTTACGACTTAATAATTTAAATAATGGATTGGGTAAACTCAGCAATTTGGGAATCAAATGCGTCGGAACTGCAGTTAATTTTGCAGGGGTAATTTGTGCATAATCAAGCAGTGCTAAAGCTTCCTGCTGCGCCATTGCCACACATTGGCGATATTTACGAATCGACAATTGTTCCTTTAACGGTTTTTTTGACAATGCATTGATTGAATTATTTAAATTAAGTAAAAGCTTGGCCCACTGCACAGCCAGCATGTCTTTTTCAAAAACAATCTCTAAACCTGCTTTTTGAAATGCATTTTCAAGCAAATTTTGATTTGGATATTGCCTAACACTTAATGCACCTGATGTGCCTTGATGATAATGCCCAGCTTCTTGCGTGGCGACGTTAAAAGGAACCATTCCCTCTAAAATCATCGACCCTTGCAAAACCCTTTTTAGAATAGGGACATTACTTAAGCCATTTTGAAAGCTGATGATCAGCGGTGCTTTAGCCCCTAAATATTCTTTGATTTCATGTGCAACTTGTTCGGTTGCCGCCGATTCCACACAAATAAAAATAACATCGGCATCCACAACCTGAGTCGGATCGGTCGTTAGTTTGAGTTGATGAGGTGCAAGTTTGATCTTTTTGCCTAAATAATCAGTTAACACTAAACCCCATTGGGAAAGCTCTGCATGAATACGTGGACGCGTGATAAAAGTAACATCCTTACCTGCAGCAACCAAACTTCCACCTAAATAACACCCAATGCTTCCAGCACCATAAATATATATTTTCATTCAATTTCCCTTTGTAAACATTCCAGTATTTTAAGAGCTATAACAATGAAAAGCTGTCAAATATATGACATGAACCTTTTATGCCTCATACTCCGTGTTTCCTTATGATTTAAGCCATAATCTGACAACTTGCTTCATGCAAAAAAGTACACTGTCGAATCTAACACGAGCAACCGCATGTAATTGAATATTTTCACTCGATTTTTCACAAAAAAAAGACGGCACCGAAGTGCCGTCTTTCAATTGATTAATTACATTAACAAGGGCACTTTTTCATGCCATTCGTTGCAGATGGATAACGCGCATCCACACAGTGACGATAAAAAGTTTTAGCATCCATCGCTTCTAAATCAGGATGGTGCTTTTTCATATGCTCCAAATAGTTTGGATAATCAGGCACCCCCACCATCAAGCGAAAACTTTGCTGCAAACGTTGCCACAATGTCGCAATTCGAGACCAATTTTTAGGGTTCAGAATCAAATCTTTCTGCGACATCACGGTCATTTTAATGATTTTATAAATCATCATTTTTCCACTTTTAGCAAATTTTAGACTCATCTGACTCTCCTTAATGTCCAGCTTTTGATGGCTGAATGTCTTCAGGATCACGATAAATGGCTTCTGCTTCATGCACAGTCGGAACTGGGCTTGCCAATGCACGACGAATCACTCTAATCGCAGCAAAGAGCATCACAATCGCCACAATCATAAAGAATCCACACAGTGCAGCATTGATCTGATTCGACATCGCAACGGTTTGCATTTCAGCAACTGTTTTCGCTGGTGCTAAAATTTCATTGTTTGCAATTGCATTGTTAAAGCGTTCAGCTTGTGCCAAGAAACCAATTTTTGGATTTTCGTGGAAAATTTTCTGCCAGCCCGCGGTCATACAGGTTACCAACAAGAATATGGTCGGGATAATCGTGACCCATACATACTTCTCTTTCTTCATTTTGAAGAGGATAACCGTACCTAAGATCAATGCCATTGCCGCAAGCATCTGGTTACCCACACCGAACAGTGGCCATAAGCTATTGATGCCCCCGAGCGGATCAACTACACCTTGGTAAACAAAGAAGCCCCAACCCGAAACTGCAACCGCTGTACCCAACAAGTTTCCGAAGAAGTTATGTGAGTTTTTTACCGCAGGAATCACAATACCCACGGTGTCTTGCACCATGAAACGACACGCTCGAGTACCCGCATCAACTGCTGTTAAAATAAATAGTGCTTCGAATAAAATGGCAAAGTGATACCAAAACGCCATCATTTCACGGCTATTGAAAATTTCCGTAATGATGTGAGCCATACCAATAGCAAAAGTTGGCGCACCGCCAGTACGTGAAAGGATGGTACTTTCACCCACTTCTTGAGCCAGTAAGGTTAATGTTTCTGGAGTAACAACAAAACCTAAGTTACGAACAGCTTCAGCTGCAGTGTCAACACTCGTACCCAATAAAGCGGCTGGTGAGTTAATCGCAAAATATACACCCGGATCAAGCACTGCAGCACAGATCAAGGCCATGATTGCAACAAATGACTCCATGAGCATACCGCCATATCCGATCATACGAATATCACGTTCATTGTTCACAAGTTTCGGCGTGGTACCTGACGACACTAAAGCGTGGAAACCTGAAATTGCGCCACAGGCAATGGTAATAAATAAGAACGGGAACATTGAACCTGCAAACACAGGGCCAGTGCCATCAATAAACTGTGTGAATGCTGGTAGCTTCATTTCTGGCATTGCAAAAATAATACCGACTGCCAAACCTGCAATGACACCAATCTTTAGGAAGGTTGATAAGTAATCGCGTGGTGCAAGCAATAACCACACAGGCAGTGCTGAAGCCACGAAACCATAAATAATCAGCGCCCAAGTCAACTGAGTGCCCGACAGTGTAAAGAACGCACCCCAATATGGATGCTGTGCAATATTTTCACCGTAGATAATACCGAGCATCATCAAAACGAAACCAATAATAGATACTTCTGCAATTTTACCCGGGCGGATAAAACGCATGTAAATCCCCATAAAGAGCGCAATTGGAATCGTTGCCGCAATACTAAATACACCCCATGGGCTATGTGCAAGTGCTTTGACCACGACCAGTGCCAAAACAGCAAGGATAATAATCATTACCCCCAACGCACCAAGCATGACCACAATACCTGCAAAAGTTCCAAGCTCTTGCTTTGCCATTTCACCGAGTGAACGTCCATCACGACGGGTAGAAATAAACAACACCAAAAAGTCTTGTACTGCACCTGCAAGCACTACACCGACAAGTAACCAAATCGTGCCAGGTAAATAGCCCATTTGCGCTGCTAAAATAGGCCCTACTAATGGACCTGCACCTGCAATCGCTGCAAAGTGATGTCCAAATAGAACGCTTTTGTTGGTTGGAACATAGTCCAGACCATCATTCAAACGATGCGCGGGAGTTAAGCGACGTTCATCAAGCTCAAAAACTTTATTTGCAATAAATAAACTATAGAAGCGATAAGCAATACTATAAATACAGCCCGCAGCAAGTACGAGCCAGATGGCATTGACATGCTCACCACGACTCAGTGCCAATATCCCAAAAGAGACTGCACCGATGATGGCTACCAGTAGCCAGATGATTTTTGAAGTCAGGGTTGACTTCGGCTGAACAGATTCCATTTCAATCCCTCATATTTGTTGCATTCAATCAGCGTCTTTAATTATTCGAGGTACTGCTGTTTTCCTTTGCGACTTTACTCTGCATCTCCTTGTTTTGATCTAATACTTTGGCATAAAAAAAGGGATGATTTCCATCATCCCTTCCGATAATAGTCTATTTTTAAACCATTATGCACGTTCTAAATAATCGCCAGTACGAGTATCTACACGAACGCTTTCTTCTTGCTGTACAAATAATGGAACACGGACTACAGCACCTGTTTCCAATTTTGCAGGTTTACCACCACCGCCAGAAGTATCACCACGTACACCCGGATCAGTTTCAACAATTTTCAAAACTACGAAGTTTGGTGGATTTACTGTTAATGGCACGCCATTGAACAGCATAATAGTACATTTTTCATTTGAATCATCTTTTAACCATTTTGCAGCATCGCCCATTGCTGTTTTGTCAGCAGCGATCTGTTCAAATGATACAGGATCCATGAAGTTCCACATTTCGCCGTCGTTGTACAAGTATTCCATTTCTACTTCTACAATGTCAGCCGCTTCTAAAGAATCACCAGACTTAAATGTTTTTTCTAAAACTTTACCAGAACGTAAATTACGTAGTTTTACGCGGTTAAATGCTTGACCTTTACCTGGCTTTACATATTCATTTTCCATGATTGAACATGGGTTACCATCAAGCATGACCTTAAGGCCTGACTTGAAATCATTCGTAGAATAATAGGCCATGACTGGCGCACTCCAAACTAACTAACTTAAATATTTATGTCTTTATCTTAGACACCAAAGCTTTGAAAAGCAGGGCCATAAAGATAGGGCATCTTTTTTGATGCCTCGTATTGTAAATGAGCAAGGTGTTATGAAGCAATGAAAATCCACTGCCTATAAGCCGAAGATCTTGATAAAATAGCCTCGTTCCACGTGTTTTTGCGTATTGAAAAAGCCTTTTTAGACTGCACACATCCGAACGACTCGTTTCGACATCACTCGATTTGATGGCCTAACTTTCTTTTGACCTAGTATTTGACCCCTTATTGCATGACTCATTATTTGTACCAAGAGCAAAATTGGCAAGCTCAACTCAGTGATTTAATTACAGATCCTTTAGAATTACTTAACATTCTAGAGCTGTCTCCTGAGCAACTACTGTCAGGTGCACTGCTTGCATCGACCCAATTTAAACTCCGTGTTCCCCGCGCTTTTGTGACAAGAATGCAAAAGGGTAATCCGCTTGATCCCCTCCTACTTCAAGTCTTGCCTCATCATCTTGAGCTTGAAGAACATCCCGATTTCGTGACCGACCCCTTAGGTGAGGAACAAGCCAACCAACAACCCGGTGTTTTGCACAAATATAAAACTCGTTTTTTACTAACCCTGACTGGGGCTTGTGCCGTTCATTGTCGTTACTGTTTTCGCCGACATTTCCCCTATCAAGAGAACCTGCCAAAGTCAGAAGATTGGATCAATATTCAACACTATATTCAGTCGCAACCTGACATTAATGAAGTCATTTTGAGTGGCGGAGACCCCTTAACGCTGTCCAATCGTAAAATAAAATTATGGATTGAACGCTTAGAAAGTATTCATCAACTTAAATTTTTGAGAATTCACTCACGAGTTCCTATTGTAATGCCTAACCGTGTCGATGATGAGCTAATTTCCATCTTAAAAAACAGTAGGCTGCGCATTATTCTAGTGGTACACTCAAATCATGCATCGGAATTGGATGATTTTACCTGCCGTCAATTACAGCAATTAGTCGCAGAAAAAATCACCGTTTTCAATCAGGCGGTTTTATTGAAAGGGGTCAATGATCACGTTCAAATTTTGACAGATTTGAGCTACCGTTTATTCGATGCAGGTGTATTGCCATACTATTTACATGTTTTAGATAAAGTAAAAGGGGCTCACCATTTTGATTTAAACCCGCAAGATATTGATTTCTTATATCAAGGATTATTGGCGAATCTACCCGGCTATCTGGTTCCCAAGCTGGTCAGGGAAATTGCGGGAGAAAAGAATAAGACACCACTTTTCGGGGTTTCAACTTTTTGAGTTAAATAATAACGATGATGACGACGAGTACTTCAGATATCTTCCAAAAACCAACCGAATTAAAGTTGGAGAAGCTTAGTTTTTGCCCAAGCACAGTCAAAGGCTTACAAGAATGGTTAGCAAACTTATCCATTTTACAATTGGGTGACTCTTCTCGTTCCTTATTTCAAGCATTACTTGAAGTCTCCGAGCTTCAAGTCAGTGAAACACTTCGTTTTGATTTGGTTCAAGTGCTGCATCCGAATTTGGAAAATGTGCTTACCAGCTTAGAGAAACATTTTTTTAATCAGGGCCTCATCACCACTGATCGAAATGACCATATTATTGAGCTTGCCTTATTAATGCGTAGTCATTTTGCTAAAGTCTATATCGACATTGCAAAACGTGTTTCTCAGCAAATCACTCAAAATAAGTTTTCTCTATTTGCTTTTAACCAAAAAAAGAACCTACAAACGGCTCGAACCGTATCGAGTTATTATGCTTTACAACAACTGTCCCTGTTGTTGTACCAGCAGCACTTGCTCTATAGCTCCCCGATTCCGGGTCAGTGGCTAGCAGCTCACCAACTCTTGGATTCTGCTATTCAAAATAACTTCTATTTGACCAACATTAATCAAATACAAGGCACGCAGCATCAACTGAACAATATTAGCCAAGCCTATGCGCAGCTCATTCTATTAGATATTTTCAACACCCATCAAATCCGTCCAGGTGAAATTCAAGGACTATTTTTGTGTAGTTTTGATTGGGCGAAACTGATTCAAATTTTACCTAAAGAAACCACCTTATCTCGCTATATTGTCGATGCATCAAAAGACTATCCGCCGACCTATAATTCTCAAAAAAACAGTCACATTCAGCCGAATATTTTTATCTCGACGCAAGCCCTGCTTGATCATCTCTCAGAGATGCAAACCAAACGCGCTGAGCCACTGTCGCGTGATGAGAAGATTTTCCTTACCCCTGCTTTGCATTTTCACATTCATAACTTATTGACCAATAATATTGAACGTAAGCATGAACGTTATGAATACTCGGCCCAATTACAAATTTGTTTTGGCCTGTCAGTCGCACATTTCTATTTGTCTAAAGGCAAGAACTTTAATGAAACTTTAGAGCTAGAAGGTAACTACAACTTTCAGAATGAAAGTCACGTGATCAACTCCATGAACAGTAATATTCCAGTGGAGACGAGTTCTGCTCGTATGATTGATCGTGAGTCGAAACAAATCTACCCTGCCGAAGTTTTAGATATTAGCGTGAATGGTTACCGTATTCGTTGGACTGGACCAACACCTGCACATTTAAAAACAGGTGAGTTTATTTTGGTCCAAGAAAATGCGCATAGCCAATGGCGCGGTGGTGTGATTCGCTGGATTAAACAATCAAGTGAAAAAAGCTTAGAACTAGGGTTAGAAATCTTAGCGCAAGATCTTTTCCCATGTGCCGTTATGGTAAAAACAGACCGAACCACTCAGAACTATCAACCTGCATTATTGGTGCAAACGTCCCAGCTAGATGAAGTACAAACCAGCCTCATTGTGCCGGGTTCGAATATGTACCGAGAAAAACAAACCATTCACTTACGCCTCGGCGATGAAGATCTTAAAATTTATTTAGTAAAAGCACATTTAATTACACAAAGCTTTATTCGTTTTGATTATGAATTGTTGAATGACCAACAAGAACCACTGGTTCAAAGTTTTATTCAAAAGCAAATGAATGCTATTAAGAATCACGATTTATGGGAAGCATTGAAGTGAGAAATCCATTATTATCTAAAAAGTTAAAACGTACGGAAACACGTTTACTCATTATTGATGATAATCAGATCCGTTATAACCAAATTCGTGACCTTTTAACTTCTAGCGATCATCAAGTTCATGCCACCTTACTGGATGACTTACAAAACTTTGAAAAACAGCTTCATCTGCCTTGGGATGTGGTGATTTTTGGTCGTGCTTATGACTTAAAGTATGAACAAGCACTGACTTTGATTCGCAACTCTAACCAAGTTAATTTACCACTGATTTTATTAAAGCCAGATGAATATCAATCAACCCAATACGCAAGTTTTATTCGTAAAGGGATCTATGATATTTTGGACTTAGAAGAAGCGGATAACTTTTACTTAGGTCTACTACGTGCGCTGTCATTAAGTCGTTTATTACAAAGCCAACAACAACTCATGAATGAGCTTGAAACAGCGCAAAGCCAAGCACAGGCATTAGTTGAAGAAAGCAATAAAGCCATCGCTTTAATTCAAGAAGGGATTCATGTTTCAGCCAATGCTGAATACTTACAACTGTTCGGCCTAAGCTCTGAAGATGATATTATTGGTCAACCGCTGCTTGATATTATCCAGCCGAAAGATGTAAACGATTTCAAAATCCGTTTTAAGAAAATTTCACAAGGTCAGTTTGATTTAGGTGCTTTTGAAGTTGCTACTCTCAATAATAATGCCCAAACTAAAAATCCTTTAAAAGTTGAATTTTTAGCCGCACCTGAAGAGGATGCGCTCCAACTGACGATTGAAGTCGAATCTGAACGCCCTGCTGCTCCATCGGTCAACACTGAAAAACACGCGATAAAACCTAATACGTATCAACAAATTAACCGTGCTATGACCAAACAGCCTTCTGATCAGAATGCTTTGGTTAGCTTTGCACTCAGCTCTTGTCCAGATGAAATCTTTAAAGCCAACTGGGCAACTACGCGTGATTATTTTAACAATATTTACAGCTTTTTAAATGAACAGACTCATATTCCTCTGTTTAAGGCGGGTGGGCAAACCATCGTTGGTTTATTCCAAGCAGAATCACAGGCCAAACTTGAATCTAAGCTGATTGCGTTAAATGCGCTCACCAAACCACAGCTCATCACGGTAGAAAACAATAGCTATCCAGTAAATTTACGCATTGGCTATACTTTATTGAAAGGTGAAATTTCAAATCAAGATCAGTTTGAAAACTTATTGTGCTCAGCCTTTAAAACCGCTTTACCGACCAATCAAGACGATTGCGAAATTGAGCAGAAAGCCAGTATTGACATGCCTGTGATTGAGTTGATTAATCCTACCGTCAGCGATACCTTAGACACCCAGAAAACAGCAAATGAACCTACGGTACTTAAAGCGTTACATCTAGCTTTGGAGCGTGGTGAGATTCATCTTAAATATCAACAGCTTTACGACAAAGAAGACACTAATTTATACACCTATGAGGTTACCAGTGGCTTTATTTATGGTAATACGTGGAAAGAGATATCGAGCCTCAAAGAGTTAAGTGAAGATCACGAACTGTCTATTAAACTTGACCGCTGGATTTTAGTTGAGTCGTGTAAACAACTACACAATTTTATCACTCAGTATCCTGAAGCAAAGTTGATTGTAAACTTAAACAAGGCCGTACTCTTGAATGATCGCTCTTTCCCTGAATTTATCGCCAAACTGATTACCATTGTACGCAGTAAGTTAAGTCATCCAATTATTCTTCAGTTCTCTGAGGATGATATCAGCCAAAACATTGCTGAAGCGCAAAAATACATTGCCCAGCTTCGCCAATATGGTGCTGAAGTTTCGATTCGTGACTTTGGTAATAGTATTTATAGTGAATCTATCTTACGTCAGCTCGATATCAACAATCTCACCTTACATGAAAACTTAACTCGCATGCTCAGTAGCGACGCCAACACGGAAGAGTTGCAAGAAAAAGTTGCGGTATATCATCAATTGAAAAACATTCAAATTATGCTGCGTGATCTGAATGATATGACGTCGTTTGCCAATGCGTGGAATGTCGATGCCCGCTTTATTCAAGGCGATTATTTCCAGAAGAAACTTGATCATCTGATTGACGTGCAGGATCAGTAAAGGTTAAACATTGGATACTAGCCTCTAAATTTTAAGGCCTCAATATGGGGTCTTTTTATTTATGATCTAGCTATGTCCTATGACTCTGTATCCAAATCATAGGCATAAAAAAACGGGCAAATGCCCGTTTTTTTCTTTTGCTATTAGTCGCGTTTGATAGAACGTGACATGCCAGCAAAACGTTGTTTGAACTTGTCGATACGACCGCCAGTGTCAACGTTCTTTTGCTTACCAGTGTAGAATGGGTGGCAAGCTGAACATACGTCTAGGTAAACAGTTTCTTTACCAAGTGCTGAACGAGTTTCGATTACGTTACCGCAAGAACATGTAGCAACTAAATTTTGGTATTTTGGGTGAATATCGGCGCGCATCGTCGATTACTCCATAAAAATTAAAGAAGGTTTTGCTGTCATCGCAATTGATCACTCTCAAAATTGAGGAAAGGGCCACTTAATTAAATTAAGTTGCAGATCAACACCATAACAGACCATTCTTTTGGCCCACCGAGACGGATACCGTCAGAGCTAAGCACAACAAGTGGCAAATATTATACGAGATATAGTATCAGATAGCCAATTATTCTTTCGTTTCAATTTCAGATTGCTTGGCCCAATAGTTAGCAATAATCCCACACACCATCAGCTGTATTTGATGAAAAATCATAATTGGTAAAACAATCATTCCCAAAGGCTGCCCAATAAAGAGAATCTGTGCCATTGGAACGCCACTGGCTAAGGTCTTTTTTGAACCACAGAAAAAAATGGTTTTCTGATCGGCACGGTTAAAGCCCAACCAACGTGGTAAAAACAATCCAAGTAACATAATAATCGTCAATAAGACCGAACAGACAATGATCAATAGGATTAAAGTACCAACACTCACCTCTTGCCATAGGCCCGCTACCACAGCACCACTGAAAGCACCGTACACCACCATTAATATCGATCCCTGATCGAATGCTTTGACGATGCTTGGCATTTTTTGCATATACGGAAATACATATGGTCGAAGTAGCTGTCCAAGGACAAAAGGAACCAACAGCAATAAGGTGATTTGAAGAATAGACGAGGTTGGATCAAAACCATGCTCTGACTGCCCCAAAATAAAAAAGGCCACCATCACAGGGGTAATAAACATCCCGATCAAATTCGAGAATGAAGCACTACATACCGCCCCAGCCACATTGCCTTGTGCAACCGAAGTAAACGCAATGGAAGACTGTACTGTCGATGGCAAAAAGCACATAAACAAAAAGCCCCAATACAACTCCTGCCCAAGTAGTGGTACCAATACAGGTTTTGCAAGCAAACCTAAAACGGGAAAAAGGATGAAGGTAAATGCAAAAACCAAAGCATGGAGTTTCCAGTGCATCATGCCCTGAATCACGGCTTCACGGGATAGTTTAGCGCCATGCAAAAAGAATAATATCGCAATCGCGACCGTCGTCAGTACACCAAATACACTGGCAGCTTGACCTGAAACAGGGACAAAGCTGGCTAAGAGCACCATAACAAATAGCAATAACGTAAACCGATCGAGTGCCAATAATTTCAACATACCAATATCCTGTCATTCCTCTAAAAATGAAAAAGCCCAGTGACTAATTTACCTTTGGGTAAATTCATCTTACTGAGCTATATAAATAAAGCTAGCTTTTACAGGATATGTTCAATATTTTTTTAATTAATACTGTGCATACACGCTGCATATGACCGAATAACGGCTTAGTTATTACGTGCATTATTATCTTGTTGAATCAGTTCAATTTTATAACCATCTGGATCCTCTACAAAGGCAATAACCGTTACACCACCCTTCATTGGTCCAGCTTCACGTACAACATTGCCACCGCGCGCTTTGATTTCTTCACAAGCTTTATATGCATCGTCTACTGCAATGGCAATATGACCATAAGCATTGCCCAATTCATAACTGTCCGTATCCCAGTTATGCGTCAGCTCTAAAACTGTATGATTTTCTTCATCACCATAACCCACAAATGCCAAAGTAAAACGACCTTCTTCATAATCACGCTTACGAAGTAAAGTCATACCAAGCACTTCAGTATAGAACGCCAAAGATTGTTCTAAATTGCCTACACGTAGCATGGTATGTAGCATGCGCATTGGAATTTCCTCATGATTTATTCTCAGCCCCCAATATAGGCAAAGCCGTCCTATATTTCAAACCTCAACCATAAAAAAAGCAGCCACAAGGGCTACTTTTTTAATTCGAGACAAGTCGATGCTTTAACTTTGCTCAGCAGAATGCTCACGTAGAAGTTTCGCCACCCAAACCACTAAAATTAAAATCGGGATCCCAATGAGTGTGGTCAGCAAGAAGAAATTTGGATAGCCAATATTGGACACAATTGTCCCTGAATATCCACCTAAAATTTTAGGTGTCAACGTCATCAATGAACTAAAAATCGCATACTGAACAGCAGTGAAAGATACGCTGGTCAAACTTGATAGAAATGCAATAAATGCAGCACCAGCTAAACCTGATGCCAAGTTGTCGACAATAATCGCAAAATACAGCCAGTTTGAACTATATTCCTTAATCACCTTCCCTTTAACTTCTAACTGTCCATCAACCGCTTTATTCAAATTAATCGGTTGAAGATCAACATCTAAAGTTACAGATTTTTCAGCTGCGGGATCCACCTGATAGTTCAGTGCTGTGTGTTGTTGTACATGCCCATTTTGCATCAATACGGCATTCAGCTTTTTAGAGTTTGAATCAAGAAGCTGTTTCGCAGGGATTGCTGCGCTAAACACACCTTCTTTATCTAACTTTGCATCAAAACTTTGACCATCTAAGCTCAATTGAATACTTTGGTTTTCAGCCAGTGTAGCAAGGTATTGACCTCGTACCACAATACTTCCGTCAGACTCTCGTTGATTAATCACATTATCAGCCGTGATCGGAAGCAACAGTAATGCCGTAGATGCATCCGTTTGACTGATATAAGGCAATGTGACCGAGACAGGCTGTGAAGTATCATTTTGAAAACTGGCCGTTGCAGTTAGACTTTCATTTGCCTGAAGCTGCTCAACAGGAACATTAATTGCCCATGCACCTGTCTCATCCGCTTGAGCTTTGAAACTTTGCTCACCAACATTGATCACAACATCATTTAAAGGTTGTCCTGATTTGACCAAACCAATAAAGATGAGGTTGGTTGAACTGGCCAAGATTGCTCCGACAAACATCAACTTCATGATGTTCATGCGCTGCGCCAGCAGTCCACCTAAAAAACCACCCACCAAACTAAAAATCACCCCATAAACTTTCACCGCTTCAGCAATCTGCTCTTTGGTAAAGTTTAAGTCTTGATAGAACACATTAGAGATCACACCTGCAATAATGTCGGAAATACGGTAAAAACCAATCAACAATAGCAATACTAATGCCAATTTCACGCCATAACGCTTAAAGAAGTCAGCAACAGGATTCACCCATGTTTCATAGGCCATTTGTTTGTTCACAGCACCCATTTTAACAAGGCTTGAACCTACCACAAATGCAACCACACCAGAGCCAATAAAACGTAAAGCCTCAAAACAAAACAGTGCAAAACTATCTTTGATCGACCAGAGCTGAATCAGCATTTCAGTTAACTTGCCTGAATAAATATAGCTCAGTACAAAACTCACCACAGACACAAAGAAAACTGCCACCAAGCGATAATAATCTACGCGTTTATATTCTTTACGTACCCGATCAACTTGTGGCTCACGTATGCATAAAGTGGTTGAGATCCCGACCAACATTACCGCCGCCATTGCCAAATACGTCCACTTCCATGCCTCATAAATATAGTTGCCCTTAGCTGTACCCAAATAAGCCGCTAAAAATAACGCGCCTGCACCTGCAACGATCATCCCGATGCGGTAGCCTGCGTTATAAGTTGAAGCCAACACTGTTTGCATTTGCGTTTCTGCAAGCTCAATACGATAGGCATCAATCACAATATCTTGTGTCGCAGCAGAAAAACCTAAAAGCACAGCACCCGCAGCCATTTGGTAAAGATAGCTCTGACCAAGAGACGGATCTGAAAAAGCCATGATAGAAATGGCACAGATAATTAAGAGTTGTGCGATCAATAACCATGCACGGCGACGACCCAATAATTTGGTCAACACTGGTACAGGTAATTCATCGACCAAAGGGGCCCAAACAAATTTGAATGAATAACCCAGAGCAGCCCAACTAAAAAAAGTCACCGCGCTCTTATCGATACCTGCTTCCCCTAGCCATAAAGATAAGCTCGAGAAAATTAACAGGATTGGAATACCTGCTGAGAAACCCAAAAACAGCATGATCAACGCACGGCGATCTAAAAATGCAGTAAAGGCGGATTTCCATCCTGAAGATTGTGTTGTCATTACGTTTTTGTTGTCTTAAAACCAATGCTGCTATTCAAACCCTTAATACAATTTGTTTCAACCTGATTTATAAAATCAATGTTCTATTTTTGTCGACAAACACTGCGACTTTGCTTGATCTTTTGCATTAAACCTGTATACCTTTAAGTTTCTAACGCAATCTTTAGTTTCGGATTTCAAAGTGACCCAAAAACACGATCAAATGAGCTCTTCTTTATCTGTACCACCTGTATTAAATAGTCAAGAAAATCCAGAAAACAACCTTAGTTCAGCATTTGACCAACCCGAAATTCAAACGACCTTAGCAAAGACACAACTTCAAGCAGAGCAACTGACGCACACCCCTGCTCTGGATAAGATTCCAGCCTCAACGCGTCGTATTAAACCGCTTAATAATTTTTTAGGGCAAGACCGCGCACGTGCTTCAGTTGAAGCAGGCATTTCCTTACCTTACTCTGGCTATAACATCTTTGCCGTAGGGACAGCTGGCTTGGGCAAGCGCACCATGGTCAAGCGTTTACTCCAGCAACACGCCAAAAATATGCCGACACCGAACGATTGGGTTTACGTTTATAACTTTAAAAGCCCACGTCAACCGATTGCTTTAGAATTACCCGCGGGTCAGGCGGTAAAATTTCAAACCATGTTACATCAAACATGGCAAACCACTTTAAAGCAGCTCGAGCGGCGCTTTACTGCTGAAACCTACCACAACCGTATAGAAGCCATTCGCCAACAAACGGGTGATGTTCAGCAACAAGCCTTGATTGAATTGACCCAAGAAGGTGAAGAACTCGACCTGAAGCTGATCTCCCGTAATGATGAGCACTGCTTTATCCCGGTCCAGTATGTAGACGATAAAGTATTGGAAATGACGCAGGCCGACATCAATGCGTTAAGCTCTAAAGAACGTTCTGAAATTAATGCCAATATACGCCACATGGACAAAAAACTTGAGCGTTTAGGCATGCATTTAGGCGACTTGGAGGAAGACGCCCGCGATAAAGTTCAAGTGTTGAATCGCGATATTGCCAAGCAAGTTTTATTGCCTAAAGTCGAACAGTTACTGACTAAGTTTGCAGAGGTTGAAGGCTTAAAAGACTATTTAAAATATTATGCTGAAGACATTATTAACAATGTCGAGGTTGTGCTCGAACAAGAAGAAGATGACTTTACCCCCGGCCTGTTTAGTCGTATCCCTTCACGCTACCAAGCCAATGTCATTGTGTCGCATAAACCTAATGCTGGTGCACCGGTTATTTTTGAAGACTTCCCAACTCACTACAATTTGCTTGGCCACGTAGAGCAACTGACTCAACATGGCACCATTACTACAGACTTTACCTTAATCCGCCCAGGGACATTGCATAAAGCCAATGGCGGTTTTTTAATGTTAGAGGCAGAACAACTGCTTGAACAGCCTTATGCATGGCAAGGTCTAAAACGCGCTTTAAAATCAGGCCAGTTAAAACTTTCTTCACTTGAGCATATGCTAACACTGACAGGAAGTATCTCAATTGAACCTGAGGCAATCCCGCTGAATTTGAAAGTGGTTTTACTCGCTGAGCCTGAAATTTACTATGAAATTCTCGAAGTAGAACCTGAACTTGGCAGTGTCTTTAAAATCCGTGCCGACTTTACTGATACGTTGCAGCGTAATGAGGTGAATGAACAAGCCTATATGCAGCTGATTGCAGACTATGTACAGGCCGATAAACTACTTCCTTTCGATCGATCTGCGCTTTCTGCTCTTTTGACTGATTCTAGCCGTCAAGCCGAAGATCAAAGCTCCTTATCTCTACATGCCCTCACATTGGGTGATTTGATTCGTGAGGCGCATCATCACGCCTTCCAATCAGGCGATAAGATGGTCTCAGATCAACACATTAATATGGCATTAGATCATCGCAAATATCGCTTAGGCTATTTACGTGAGCTCTATTGGCAGGATTTGTCACGTGGTACGCAGCTCATCGAAACGCGTGGACACCGTCTCGGTCAAATTAATGCACTCTCGGTCATTCACTATGCGGATGTTGAGTTTGGCTTACCGTCACGTCTCACAGCGTCTGTGTATCAAGGCGGCGGAGATATTCTGGATATTGAGCGTAGTGTCGAGCTCGGTGGCTCTCTGCATGCCAAAGGTGTGCTATTGATGTCATCGTTCTTAAAAGCACATTTTGGGCGCGAACAAACCCTACATTTCTCTGCTGCACTTGCCTTTGAACAAAGCTATGGTCAAGTCGATGGTGACAGTGCTACGGTTGCAGAGCTGTCTGCTTTAATCTCAGCGATTAGCCAACTCCCGATTGATCAGTCTTGGGCGATTACTGGCTCAATGAACCAATTGGGTCAAGTTCAACCAATTGGTGGGGTCAATGCGAAAATTGAAGGCTTCTTCGATGCATGTAAACTTCAAGGTTTAACTGGTAAACAAGGTGTGATTATTCCGCGTCAAAATATGCAGCATTTAATGTTACGTAAAGATGTGATTGATGCGGTTTCAAATGGCCAGTTCCACATTCATGCGATAGATACGATTGATCAAGCGCTTGAACTACTTATGGCTCGACCAGTCGGTACTTTAGACAAAAAAGGACGCTACACCAAGAAGTCCATTTATGCGGCGGTGATGGATCAGCTAGATTATTGGCAAGCCATTGAAGATGGTGCTGAGTTTGAAGAAGAGCCGAAGAAAAAGAAAAAAAAGAAGAAGGACAAAAAAAAGGCAAAAGCTGAAAAAAAGACCGTTGCAACTGAAAGTGCAGCGGAACAAACTCCTGAAGCCATAAGCACAGTAGATTAATCCTTTCCCTCAAACAAAAAAAGCGCCTCAATGGCGCTTTTTTTTACAGCTGAAGATTAAGCTTCAGGTGCTGGACTATGCTGTTCAACTAAAGGTTGTAATTCACCTTTTTGGAACATATCTAGAATAATGTCACTACCACCAATCAACTCACCGTTGATCCATAACTGTGGGAATGTAGGCCAGTTTGCAATTTGTGGTAACAAAGCACGAATATCTGGATTTTCAAGAATATTCACATAAGCAAACGGACGACCAATTTGACTAAGCGCTTCTACAGCACGTGCAGAGAAACCACATTGTGGAAACTGTGGGGTGCCTTTCATATAAAGAAGTACAGCGTGTTTTGCAATTTGGTCACGAATTAACGCTTCGGTATCGCGTGCTTGTTCAGTCATTGATCAATCCTCAACTAATCTAACCCGCATTATACCCAAAACGTAGAAAAACAGTATGCCTAAAGCAATATTTCGACTTTTATTTAGATTTAGGCTTTAAAACTACAAGCATAATTGCTTAATATTGGATTTCACTTACCCTCTAACAGATAAGAGTTAGTCATGAATAACATTACCCTTGCTCCTGTACAAACTGATCAACCCACTCATTTGATGCCAGTATTTGGCCGTCAGCCGATCAGCTTTGTCCGAGGTCGAGGCTCTTATCTGTACACTGAAGATGGTACTGAATACTTTGATGCACTGACGGGCATTGCAGTTTGTGGTCTAGGCCATGCACATCCTGTCATTGCAGAAGCGATTTCAGAACAAGCTGCAACGCTCATTCATACCAGTAACTTGTTTGAAGTACCTTGGCAAACGGCTGCAGCACAAAAACTTGCTGAAGTTGCTGGCATGGAAGAAGTGTTCTTTTCAAACAGTGGTGCAGAATCCAATGAAGGTGCAATCAAAATTGCCCGTAAATTTGGCTACATGCAAGGCATTGCCAATCCAAAAATCATTGTTGCAGAGCACTCATTCCATGGTCGTACCATGGCAACTTTATCAGCAACAGGCAACAAAAAAGTCCAAGAAGGCTTTGGTCCATTGGTTGAAGGTTTTATTCGTGTTCCATTCGGCGACATCGAAGCCATTGAAGAAGCCGCAATTCACCATCCAGACATCGTCGCAATCTTTGTCGAGCCAATTCAGGGCGAAGGTGGTGTCAACACTGCTCCGCAAGGCTTTAGCTATTTGGAAGAGATTCGTCAAATCTGTAATCAACACAACTGGCTGATGATGCTGGATGAAGTTCAAACAGGTAATGGCCGTACAGGTGAATACTTTGCTTACCAACATACCAACATCATTCCTGATGTACTTACCACTGCCAAAGGTTTAGGCAATGGCTTCCCCATTGGTGCGGTGATGACTCAAGGTCGTGGTGTAGGCGTATTGACCGCGGGTAACCACGGTTCAACGTATAGTGGCTCAGCATTGGGTTCGCGTGTGGTGTATACCATCATCGACATTATGCAAAAAGAAAACATTGTACAAAATGCAGCTGAACAAGGCGCTTACATCGTAGAACAACTGCGTAACCAACTTGCCGATCAAAATGTGGTTGTACGTGGCTTTGGTTTGATGATTGGTGTGGAACTACCAAAAGCATGTGGTGACTTGGTCAACATCGCTCGTGATGAATACCACACCATTATTAACGTTACTGCGGGTTCTGTGGTGCGTTTACTGCCGACCTTGAATATTACCAAAGATCAGGCGGATCAACTGATTGAACGTCTAGTGAAAATGATTAAAGCCTACTTAGCTTAAGACAAAAAAGTCTGGTTCTAAAATTGCTTTTTGCATATTTCAGAACCAGACTTTTTAAATGGATCGGTGAATTAAAAATTAAAGTTTTGGATCACGCATTTGAACCAAACTTGCATTGGTTTTAGTTAAGGTTTCTATCACTTTATTCATGACTGCTGGTACCAAGGCATCTGCCATTTGCGCAGCTTGTAAGCCTAACTTCTCACCTAAAGTCGGTTTCTTACGCGTTGAGATGACATAAACATCATGATCGGTCAGCAAATTAAGCAAATAAGCATCTGAGGTTTGTAACTGATCGACCAAATTCAAATCTAAAGCATCTTGCCCATACCAATGCTCACCTGTCGCTACTTTCTCAACATTGAGTTGTGGACGGTATTTTTCAACAAAGTGTTTAAACAACACATGCGTCTGCTGTAACTCTTCTTCAAACTTCGCCTTACCTTCTGCTGTATTTTCACCAAACATCGTCACTGTACGTTTATATTGTCCTGCTGTGTACAGTTCAAAATCGATATTGTGTTCTTTTAGCAGACGATTAAAGTTAGGGACTTGCGCGACTACACCAATTGAACCAACAACCGCAAAAGGTGCAGCAATAATCTGATTGGCGATACACGCCATCATATAACCGCCACTCGCTGCAACTTTATCGACACAGATAGTGAGATTGAAACCTGCATCACGTAAACGTACCAATTGTGCAGCAGCCAAACCATAACCATGCACCATACCGCCCGGGCTTTCTAAACGCACCACAACACGATCACGCCCTGCTTTGGCTGTCGCTAAAATCAAGGTAATTTCCTCACGTAAGCTTTCTACCGCTGTTGCCGCAGTATCACCTTTAAAATCTAAAATATAAACTTTTTGATTGGCCTTTTTACGATGACGTGACTCTTTCGCTAACTGCTGAGTCAGCTGCAATAACTCTAATTTAGAGGCTGTTGTTTGCGCAATTTTTTTACGTTGTTCATTGATACGCGCATTTAAATGTGTAATTCGAATTTCAGCGGGAAGTTTCGGTAAATGAAATAACATAGAAATTATATTCTCTAAAATAATACGTCGGTATATGACCTAGATTAGGTCAATGGCATTTTTTTTCAATAGCCATTTTTTGTTTTATTCTGTAATGCATTATTTTTCACATTTAATCATTTATAAGATGAGTCAATATCTCAGACAGCACATCTTCGCATCTATTGTCCAATATGACTGCAATACACAATGCCCTTTATCATGGCTGTTTTAGTCACCAGACTTAATATCTGCTTATAACAAAAAAACAGAGCACTTAGGCTCTGTTTTTTCAAATATTTCAAGTTATGCGTATTAACCGAAACGACCGGTAATATAGGCTTCGGTTAACTGATGATCTGGCTGAGTGAAGACTTTCTCGGTTGAGTTCACTTCAATCAAGTCGCCTAAATGGAAGTAAGCGGTACGGTCCGATACACGTGCAGCCTGTTGCATTGAGTGCGTCACAATCGCAATCGTATACTGCGTTGAAAGCTCAGAAATAAGCTCTTCCACTTTCGCTGTTGCAATCGGATCAAGCGCCGAACATGGCTCATCCATCAAAATTACTTCAGGGCTCACAGCAATGGTACGTGCAATACATAAACGCTGCTGCTGACCACCCGACAAACCTGTGCCCGGTTGATTTAAACGGTCTTTGACTTCATCCCAAAGGCCCGCTTTACGTAAGCTATTTTCTACAATTTCTTCTAAGTCATACTTATCACGCGCTAAACCATGCAGTTTAGGGCCATAAGCCACGTTATCAAAAATTGACTTTGGAAATGGGTTTGGTTTTTGGAATACCATACCTACTTGAGCGCGAAGCAGTACCACATCGAGGTTTGGGTCATAAATATCTTGATTATCCAACATCACTTTACCCGTCACACGACAGCTATCAATGGTGTCGTTCATACGGTTCAAAGTACGCAAGAAAGTCGATTTACCGCAGCCCGATGGTCCAATAAATGCAATCACTTCATTTTCGTAGATATTCAGATCAATCCCTTTAATCGCTTCAGCTTCGCCATAGTAAACATGTACATCTGAAGTGCTGAGTTTGACTTGTCCTTGTGCCTGACCTTTCTTAGCAGAAGTCTGTGTATCGAACTGCGACACAAAAGAAGTACCCTGCTGACCTGAGGTCGTATTCGGGTTTGTAAATTGAGTGTGTTCTTGATTCACGGTTTGATCCTGATCTAAGGAATTTTTAACAACGGTATTCATATTTTGCCCTCACTTACCAACGGACTTCAAATTTCTTACGTAACCAAATTGCAATACTGTTGAGTCCAATCATCATTGCAAGCAGAACAATAATCGCAGCCGCTGTACGTCCTTCGAAGAAGTTACGCAGCTCATTACCTTGCCACAAGAAAATCTGCACAGGTAAAGCACTCGATTGATCAAATGGAGTTGTAGGTACACTTGCAACAAATGCACTCATGCCAATTAATAACAGTGGTGCAGTCTCACCTAATGCTTGTGCTACACCAATAATTGCACCCGTTAGAATCCCCGGTAGTGCAAGGGGTAAAACGTGATGGAATACGGTTTGTACACGTGAAGCACCTAGCCCTAAAGCTGCCTGACGAATTGATGGTGGTACAGCTTTCAACGATGCACGTGTCGTAATAATCACCGTTGGTAAAGTCATTAAACTCAGCACCAAACCACCGACCAATGGTGCGGAAAGCGGTAAATGCATCCAACCAATAAAGATCGCAGCACCGAGCAAACCAAAAACAATCGATGGTACAGCCGCAAGGTTGTTAATGTTGACTTCAATGACATCAGTGATCCAGTTTTTAGGCGCAAATTCTTCAAGATAAATCGCAGATGCCACACCAATTGGAATCGAAATAATGATCACGATCAGCATCATGAACAGCGACCCCATGAATGCCCCTGCTAAACCTGAAGTTGCAGGAGAACTACGAGAGTCTGGACTGACGAAGATGTTCGTATTGAAAGTATTTTCCATTACCCCTGAAGCTTTCATTTCATCGGCAAGTTGACGAACTTCTGGGCTCAACTGTTGCTGTTCATCAGGCAAGCTGCGGTCAATATTTCCTGCAAGCCACACATCAACGTTTGCATCGGCAAGTACTTTAATGTCTTCTTTCTTACCGACCAATGATGGATCTTTCATCACCATATCACGTAAGCGATACGCTTCCGAACTAGTGTACAAAGAAGCCAAATCATCGCGCTTAGAAGCAAGTGCTGGGTCTTTTGCAATCATGGCATTCACGATTAAAGCATCCCAATCCACCATGCCCATTTCAGTTTGCCAAGCGATAAAACGCTCTTCAAACTGTGCTGGAGATTCGCCTGCACGCTGTACAGGTTTTGCACCTGTCGTAATAATGGCAGGGTCAAAGTACACGGGTAAACTCATGCTACTTTGCCAAAAAGCAGGTAAGCCTTTCGATAAAATACTGCCAAAAAGTAGCGCGACGAAGAATAAACCTGCAATCACTGCTGAGAAACCAAAGAAACGAAAGGTTTTTTCTTTACGGTGACGTTTTGCCAATGAATTACTGATCGTTTGCTTACGCTTTTCTCGTAATTCTGCCGCATGTTGTGGATCAAATACTTGATCTGCTGTGCTATTAGAAGTCGTCATTAGTCGTATTGCTCACGATATTTACGCACGATGTACAGTGCAACAATGTTCAAACCAAGCGTAATTACAAAGAGTGTCAAACCCAGTGCAAATGCCACCAAAGCTTGCGGGCTTGCAAAGTCAGTATCACCTGTCAATTGGTTTACGATGGTAATGGTCACAGTTGAAATGGCTTCAAGTGGATTGGCATGTAATAAAGGACTATTCCCTGCTGCAAGCACCACAATCATGGTCTCACCGATGGCACGTGACGCTGCAAGCAAAAACGCGCCGATAATGCCTGGAAGTGCTGCTGGTATCACCACCTGACGAATGGTTTCAGACTTTGTCGCGCCCAAACCTAATGAGCCATCACGTAATGCACGTGGAACCTGCGTGATAATGTCATCAGACAACGATGAAACGAAAGGAATAATCATGATGCCCATGACGAAACCAGCAGTGAGTGCGCTGGTTGCGTTGATGTGTAAACCAACGGATTCACCAAGCATTTTAAAGAATGGACCAATGATCATCAGTGCAAATACACCGTAAACAATGGTTGGAATCCCTGCGAGCACTTCAATGGTTGGTTTTGCCCAAGCACGAAAACCAGAAGATGCATATTCAGCAAGATAGATAGCGATCATTAAACCTACAGGGACTGCAACCAAGAGTGCAATACCACTGACCATTAAGGTGCCCCAAAGTAGCGGAAGCAAACCATAGCTGCCGTCTGCACTACCTGAAGTACTAAAGCCAGGGTTCCATTCTGTGCCGAAGAAAAAGTCGAGTGGACTCACAAAGTGGAAGAATCGCATCGCCTCGCTGAACATCGACATCACGATACCAATCGTAGTTAGAATCGCGACACCAGAACAGAGCGCAAGTGCAACATTGATGGTTTTTTCAACTTGGTTACGAGCGCGGAACTGAGTTGCAATGCGCTTTTTCGCAGCGACTAAACCTGCCAACGCCGCACAAATCACAACTGCAATTTTTGCAAATGTACCAATGCTTTGAAACTTCGCCAGTTGCTCCGCTGCAGCAAGCTCATACGGGGCTGGTGTATCTGTTACACCAAAACCTGAGGCAATCGCTTCCACACGGTTGATCAACACATCTGTACTAGCAGCATCTAAAGTTGCAGCGACTTGTGCTGGCACGTGATTTAACACCACATGATTCAAAACATTTGGTTCAACAATATTCCAAACAATCAAAATTAAAAAAGCAGGGATACCACACCACAAAGCCACTAACGCACCGTAATACCCCGGACGTGAGTGTAATTTTGCAGAATTATTTCCCTTACCTGCTAAGTTACGGCTCTGACTTAAGCCCATTTGATAGGCTATGGCGATCAGTGCCAATAACACACCTATAAGTAGCAGATTCATGTATTCTCCACGGTTCTTTCAATTTTCATTATTTGAAAAAACTTAATCCTAGTAAAAAACGTCAAAGGTAGGACTTGCCTACCGTTGACTGTTTCTACGCTTAATTACTTAACCGCTTTGCCTGCTTTGAAGTTCGCAAGAACTGCTGCACGCTCTTTGTCTGACATTGAGATCAAACCAGCACGTTCAAGCTTAGAACCTTTACCTGATACTTTCTTGCTGATGAAGTATTCAGTGTATTCTTTTAAGCCTTTGATTGATTTCAAATGCTCACCCTTCACGTAGAAGAATAATGGGCGAGAAACTGGGTATGAACCATTCAAAATCGTCTTTTCAGATGGTGCAACATTGTTCACTGTTGCTACGCGTAACTTGTCACGGTTTTGGTCATAGAAACCTAAACCAAACACACCCACTGCGCTAGGAGACGTTTTTAAGCGCGCTAAAGTTTCAGTGTAGTCACCCGCAATCTCAATCACTTTGCCGTCTTTACGGAAAGTTGAACATGCTTTCTTTTGTGCATCTTTATCCATTGCCTTGATTGCTGCATAAGTTTCGCAGCCTGCATCAACCATTTTTTCTTGGAACACTTCACGTGTACCATGGTTTGATGCTGGAATCACTAAAGTGATTGGTTCGTTTGGAAGGCTTTTGTCAATTTGGTTCCAACGTGTATATGGGTTTGCAACCATTTTACCGTTAGATGGTAACTGCGCTGCTAAAGCTGCATAGACGTGCTGTGGACGTAATTTGTATGCTGCTTTGCTTGCATTTGAAGCAAACACAATACCATCATAACCAATTTTGATTTCGATCACTTGGTTCACACCAGCTTTCTTACAAGCAGCTAATTCTGTGTCTTTAATTTTACGAGATGCGTTTGCGATATCAATTGTGTTATCACCCACACCATTACAGAACTGTTTTAAGCCACCTGAAGAACCGCCAGAACCAACAACTGGTGCTTTAAATTGTGGGAAAGTATTGCCAAATTCTTCAGCAACAATACTTGCATATGGTAAAACTGTTGAAGAACCCGCAATTTGGATTGTGTCACGAGCTGCGTTTGCCGTGGTTGCTACAGCTGCCCCAGAAACTACTACTGCAAGTGCGATATGGTTTAAGCGCATATTTGTTATCTCACATATTAAACATTTTGGAGTACGCCACTTTTTATTCAGTCTTGTACTTTTTTGGATAACTGCATTTTGATTTCAGAATATGACAAGCAAGTTACAGCATTGTGACACTTTCATGATGTTTATTTTTATTTGTCCATGATTCGTTACACTTTGTTCAATTTCACCCTGTTTAAACACCTCAAGAATTTTTCTTATTTTGATATAACACGAGTACGTAGTTCATTTTACACCAACTTTTTTTCAAACTTTTATAAGAAATAAAAACTTTTAAAATCAATGCATAAAATAAAAAAACTTCATCGGTTTTTTATTTCTTAAACATTTAATAGCCCTTCTAATCTATAAAACTTTGCGTATCCCCATATGCAGAATCCATATAACTTCTCGCCATTTGTCAGAATTTCATAACCTATAAATGACAAATGAGTGGTGTCATATTTAGAAAATTGAGCATCATTTAGGTCTTAATTTTTACCTTTTATCCCTTATTTATTACTGAAAAATAGCATGCTCATCTCAAATACGAGAGCAAATTTATGACGTTTAGACTCGGGTACTTTTCTTATTTTTAGAAATATTTGTCCGAATAATGGGTATTTCTGACGACACCGCTTTATCTTTTTTCTAAAAGATAGCTCAAAGAAGGAGATTTTGGGTTTCGACTCCCCTTACTACCGCCTTAACCGTTCATTTTTCGCAAGAAGCGTGACAAGTCATATGAGTGCGACATTTCCCATGACAGCTAGCCAAACATGTTTATTTACCCCAAATCGCCGTGATTATGACAAGGACTTGCCTGTCGTGCAGGTCATACCTTTAACTTGAAAATTCGTGAAGAAAATCATTTGCCTGTTGAAAATCAAAAGCCCGAATATTTAGCTTTAGTCTTAACTATTGAAGTTCATTTTCCTGAAAATCATAGTTCAAGCAGATATCGAAAACTACTTCATAGAAAAATAAAGCATCTCCAACATAATTAAAATTAGATGCTTAGCCAATAGATGTTATGCATTTTAATATTTACAACATATAAAAAAAGGAGCTGATATCAGCTCCTTTTTTTTAACACAAACAATCGATTAAGCAATTGCAGGTGTATAGGTTCCATCTGCGATTGGACCTTTGATACGATCCGCTTCTGCAAGGACAAGACCAAGCAGGTTCTTCACGTTATCTAAAGTCGCAACTGGACTTAAAGTCGTCATTTTCAATGATTGATTTTGGCCTACTTTAGTTACACCAATATTCGCTTCACCACGTGCAAACAATTCATCTGCAACGTTTTGGTTTAAGGTATCAAGCAATTCTACTGGATAGCCTTCTGGAACCACACGGAACAATACAGATGCAAATTGTGGATCAACCAACATCTCTAAACCAGCAGTTGCATTGATATAATCAGCAACGTCACGAGTTAAAGTAACGCCGTGGTCAATCATAGAACCATACAGTTCTTCACCAAGCGCTTCAACAGTCATCCAAAGCTTCAACGCATCGAAACGACGTGTTGTTTGAAGTGACTTAGACACGAGGTTAGGCACACCATGCTCTTCGTCATAAGCAGAGTTTAAATACTCAGCTTCATAGTGCATGAAACGATAATTCGCTTCGTCTTTTAACAAGAATGCACCACAAGAGATGGTTTGGAAGTAATGCTTATGGAAATCCAGCGTGATTGAGTCAGAAAGCTCAATACCATCCAACATATCGCGATGATTGTTCGATAGGATTAAAGCACCGCCCCACGCCGCATCGATGTGCATCCACGCGCCATATTTGTTGGTGATTTCACGAATTTGCTTCAGTGGATCAATTGCACCTGCATCGGTCGTACCCGCGGTTGCAACCACACACGCCACAATCTTGCCTTCAGCTTGAAGGTGAGCCATGGTTTTTTCAAGTGCATCCACATCCATCTGCGCGTTCTCGTTCACAGGAACGGTTACGACTGATTGGAAGCCCATGCCCATCATCGCCATGTTCTTTTGCACAGAGAAGTGTGCATTTTCAGAACAAATAACTTTGACGTTGCGCATCGCATCGCCTGGCACGCCATCACGCTGTACAGACCACGGATTACCGTTTTCGTCTTTCCAGTTTTTCGCAATACATGCATCACGTGCAAGCAATACACCCATCAAGTTTGACTGTGTACCACCAGAAGTGAACACGCCTGCCTGACCTGCACCATAACCCACTTTTTGACGAAGCCAGTCAATCAACTGAACTTCCATCAATGAACCCGCAGGGCTTTGATCCCAAGAATCCATCGATTGGTTCGTTGCATTAATTAGCACTTCAGCAATTTGACTGGTCACCATAGTTGGGCAATGCAAGTGTGCGAGCGAGTGCGGGTGATGGACTTTTAAGCTTTTGTTTAAGAAAAGCTCAACCATACGTTCAAGTGACTTTTGTACACCCAAACCTTCTTTGGAAGGATTAAATGCAATCGCACTGCGGAGCTCTTTGATGCTACCGCCCGTGTACATTTTGTCGTTTTGCAACCATGCTGCAACTGCTTTAGTCGCTTGGTCCATTGCTGACGAGTAGTCAGCAATAGATGCAGCATCATTGCAGAGTAACGCCTTACGGTGTTCTGCAAAATCAACCATGATTACGCGCCTCGAGTTGCAACAAGTGCTTCAGCAATTGCTTTCTTGAAGCGAGAAACCGCTTCAACACATTCATCATGAGTGATGATAAGTGGGCAAAGTAAACGAATGACTGTACCGTTACGACCACCTTTTTCTAACAACAATTTGTTGTTAAAGCATGCCGCTTGAATCGCTGCTGCCAATTGACCATCTGCAGGTAAAGAACCCATATGATCCGCTGGTTTACGCTCATCAACAATTTCAACACCAATCATCAAACCACGGCCACGCACGTTACCGATACATGGGAACTCTTGAGCAAGCTTTTTAAATTCAGCTTGTAAGAAATCACCACGTTCTTGTGCATTTTGCGCAAGGTTTTGTTCTTTGATGGTTTTGATCGTTGCAAGACCAGTACCCATTGCCAATTGGTTACCACGGAAAGTACCCGTGTGACCTGCTGGCTGCCAAGCATCAAACTTACGTTTAATACCCAACACAGCAAGCGGTAAACTACCACCAACGGCTTTAGACATCACCACTACGTCAGGTTCAATACCCGCATGTTCAAATGCGAACATTTTACCTGAACGTGCAAAGCCTGCTTGAACTTCGTCAAGAATCAACACAATATTGTGTTTTTCAGTCACTTCGCGGATTTTTTTCAACCATTTGGTTGGCGCTGTTACCACACCGCCTTCACCTTGAATTGCTTCAAGAATGACAGCAGCTGGCTTGGTTACACCACTTTCAACATCTTCAATGAAGTTTTCAAAGAAATATGTCAAAGCATCCACACCCGCTTCGCCACCTAAACCAAGTGGGCAACGGTATTCATGCGGATACGGCATAAATTGAACGCCTGGCATTAAACCATTTACAGCATTTTTCGCAGACAAGTTACCTGTCATTGCAAGAGCGCCGTGCGTCATACCATGGTAACCACCAGAGAAACTAATCACTGTGCTACGACCGGTATACGTCTTCGCTAATTTAATTGCTGCTTCCGTGCCATCTGCACCAGATGGACCACAGAACTGTAAACAATACTCTTCCTTACCGCCTGGTAATTGTTCAAGTAATGCTTCAGTAAATGCATCTTTTAAAGGTGTCGTTAAATCCAAAGTATGTAAAGGAAGTCCACTTGCAAGTGTGTCTTGAATACTTTGAATTACCGCAGGATGATTATGGCCCAAAGCCAATGTTCCTGCCCCAGCTAAACAATCGAGGTACTCTGTACCTTCAACATCAGTAACCCAGCAGCCTAATGCTTTGGCTATCGCTAACGGTAATTTCCGTGGATAGCTACGAACATTGGATTCCATCTGACTTTGGCGAGTCAAATAGTATTCGTTAGTAGTATTAGTGGCAGGGTTTACAGAAGAAACGCTCATATCGAATTACCATCTCTGATATGGGTTGAAAGAAATAAGTCGGGTGACTTTTGGTCCTTTGACTCGGCGCTTTATAAATCTAGTCAGATAGCGTTTGGATACTTCATAACTAGGAGGCGGATGATACAGAAATTTTCAATAAAATAAACAGCTTTTGGATATTATCTGCCAGAAATTTACTAAAAAAATATATCATGCCAAACCATAGCTTAAATTATCCTCTTATAGTGTGACAACGTAAAGAAAAGCCGATGAATTTATTTATTTTTCAACTTCGCCACAAAATTTAAAAATACTCACCTTGGTCAAAAAATAAGTTTTTGAAATAAATCACTTTATCTAGGTTTTTCTGAAAAATATTTTGTACCTTTTTTTACAATCAAACCACAATATTTTCGTAAATTCACCACAAATTGGCTTTAAGCTTTTTACAAATGTTGCAAAACTCCTCCTAAATAAAAAAGGAATAAAAATGCGTCAATTCTTCATCCCAGCAATCGCTCTTAGCGCTTTATTTAGCTCAGCAGTTTTTGCTCAGCCTGAGAACCAATTGAACTACAATATTGTCAATGTTCAGGCAGAGGCAACACGCCAAGTATCCAACGATTTAATGAATGGAACGCTTTACATTGAACGTAGTAATAAACAACCTGCTGAACTCGCAACACAAATTACGCAGCTCATGAATCAAGCCACAGCTTTAGCACGTAAATACCCAAGCGTAAAAGTCGAAACGGGTTCTCAAACCACCTATCCTATTTACAACGATGACAACCAAAAGTTAAAAGAATGGCGTGGTCGTGCTGAAATTAATTTAGAAAGTACCGATTTTAAAGCAGCGAGTCAGTTGATTGGTGAGCTACAGCAAAACTTCCAAACCCAGTCAATCGGCTTTAGTGTATCTGACACACAACGGAAGAAAGTGGAAAATGAGCTGATTATTGAAGCATCGAAAAACTTTCAACAGCGTGCGCAATCGTTAGCGCAAGCATGGAGTAAGTCAGGTTATAACTTGGTTAACTTAAACATTAATACCAGCAACTACTACCCTCGCCCAGTCATGATGCGTGCAGAAAGTGCGAAATTTGCAGCAGCTGATGCACCAATGCAAGATGTTGCAGGTGGTGAATCTAAAATCACTGTGAATGCAAATGGTACTGTTCAACTTAAATAACAGATTTCATTCAAATTCATCTAAAAAGCCATGTTAAACATGGCTTTTTTATTGTGTGGTCCATTAAGAATACTTTAATTCGCCTATTAATTTTAGCGTTTTAATTGCAATAATTGATAATGGTTATTATTTGATTTTAACAAGGTTCAGCATATGATAGCCGCGCTATTTATTATGGATTGCGCACAAAAGAATGATTTCATCACGTCTTCATCTGCAGGATCGCAGATTATTCAAAGCCAAACAACTCAGTATTGCGATTGGGCTTTCTATGAGCTGCTTGACCTATGCACAAGCAGAAGAACTCACTGAAGCAACAAGCAATAATGTGCTTCCGACCATCAAACTTGAAGCACAAGGCAACTGGTTAGAAGATGCCAATGCAGAGAAAGTACAAAAGCATGCAGGCGCTCGTACGATTATTAATCGCAATCGCTTGGATGAAGTTGCTGCTACTTCAATTAAAGATGCCCTGAAGCAAGTCCCAGGTGTTCAAGTCCAAGAAAATAATGGTACTGGTGGCAGTGATGTTTCACTCAATATTGGGGTCCGTGGTTTAGCCTCTCGTTTATCTCCTCGTTCTACAGTACTGCTTGATGGTGTCCCGCTATCATTTGCGCCTTATGGACAACCTCAGCTTTCTCTAGCACCAGTATCATTAGGCAATATTGAATCTGTAGATGTGGTTCGTGGTGCAGGCTCTGTACGTTTTGGGCCGCAGAACGTTGGCGGTATCATTAATTTTGCAACTCGCGCGATTCCTCAAGAGTTTGCAGGTAATGTCAGCCTAACGACCGAATATGCTTCGGGTACAGATCAAGTTAAATACAGCCCGAACCTATTTGTAGGCGGAACCTTAGATAATGGTTTAGGCCTTGCTCTGCTTTATTCGGGCACAAAAGGTGATGGCTACCGTGAAGCCAATAATAAAACTGACATTGATGATGTCATGTTAAAAACGGCCTATCAAATTACAGATGCGGATGCGATTGCCTTAAACCTACATCACTATGAAGGTTATGGTGAAATGCCTGAAGGCTTAACTGCTGAAAAATATGCACAAAACCCTTATCAGTCAAATAAGTCACATAATTATTTCTCTGGTCGCCGCTCAGATGTGTCATTCCGCTATACACATCAAGATGAAAAAAATAACTTTGAATTGCTGACCTATTATATTGACTCATTTCGCACGAGCGACTTAGAGACAGATGTTAGTGCAACGACTTCGCGTATGGACACCTCTCCACGCGACTACAAAGTTTTTGCCATTGAACCGCGCTGGTCTCGTGCATACCAATTAGGTAACTCAAATAGCGAATTCACTATCGGCTATCGTTATTTAGATGAAGATAGTTCTGAGTTCTCAGGTCGCTCATCGACATATGCATTGAATGCACCTGTGACCGAAATTAAAGCACGTACCACTAGTGAAGGTGGCACTAAAGCACATGCAATTTATGCAGATAACCGCTTCGATTTAGGTAACTGGGTCATCACACCGGGACTACGTTTTGAATCAATTGAAACGCATAACAATTTTACTGCCTATAACCAAGGCGTAGCAGTTAATACCGTTTCACCAAAAATTGATTCAGATGAGTTTTTACCAAGCCTATCGGTTATGTATAAAGCGACAGACAATTGGAACATTTTTGCCAATGCGGGCGTCTCATTCGGCCCACAGCAATACAACCAATTGGCACGTTTAGAAGGTGGGGTTGCGCAAAGCACAACTGATGGCTTGCATCCTGAAAAGTCCAATAACTATGAAATTGGGACGAAGTATTTAGGCAATGGTCTAAATGCAGAATTAACCGCGTTTTATTTAGACTTCAAAAAAGAGTTAATTTTAGAACGTGATGCGCAGAATAATGGTATTTGGACAGACTTAGGTGCAACCAGTCACAAAGGTGTAGAACTTGGTCTGGCTTATGACTTTGCCTATTTAACCGATGCGCTTGAGGGCTTAAAACTCTATAGCAACTACACCTTCACCAAAGCTGTGGCTGAAGCAGGCGACTTTGAAGACAAAGATCTTCCGTTCTACTCACGCCACACAGCAAATGTTGGTTTAGGATATAAAGTGAATCAATGGAGCGTCAATGCAGATATGTTTGCGCAATCTAAGCAGCATTCTCCAGGTTCGGGTGATACCTATCAAACTGACGAATCGGCTGATGGAAAATTAGGTGATATTCCAGGTTATTCCACCTTTGCCGTGCGCACAGCCTACGACTTTGGTGAGCAATTCCACGGTTTAAAAATCGCGGGTGGCGTTAAAAACGTGTTTGATAAACAATATTTCACACGTTCTACTGACTCAACAGGCGGAAAATATGTAGGGCAACCACGTACCTTCTACCTTCAAACGTCATTTGATTTCTAAAACTGAAAGCCAAATAGTTCAACTACATTGAACTGGTAAAAAAGACTACATTTTTGTGGTCTTTTTTATTTTAACAATATGACAAAATTATGACTCTCTTCCGTACTTGATAAACATAATCCACTTTCATGACTCTTTCAGAACTTAATTTAACTCTTTTTTCATGGATTAATGCTTCTCCTGAAGCCAGTAATACCAGCATTCATTTTTCCATATTCATCGCCAATGACCTGCTCTATTGTATGATTTTACTGTTTGCTTGGTTTTGGCTACGTGGTAACTATGACACTAAAAAACAGATATTGAAGGCGTTTATTTTTACCAGTATCGCCATTTTGATCAGCCAATGTATTTCTCATGTGTATTATCACCCACGGCCTTTTGTCATGGAGGTCGGACGCACTCTCATTTACCATGCACCCAATGGCTCTTTCCCGAGTGACCATATGCTGATTTTTAGCAGTATCGCCTTTTCTTATCTATTCTCTGCGCAGCGTAAACTGGGAATTTTTCTCTTGATTATGGCTTGGCTGGTTGCATGGTCACGTGTTTATCTTGGTGTGCACTTCCCTTTAGATATGCTCGGGGCTTTTCTATTGGCTTTTGCCTTAAACTTCTTTGGATTAAAGCTTTGGAATCTCTATAAAGAGAAAATCATGCAATGGGCTCTCACCATTCACTTTTACTTATTTAAGTCACTTATTCAAAAAGGCTATATCAAATAACTTTTGCTTTAAAACAAAAAATCCCGCTCGAAAGCGGGAGTTTTTAATGCGTTTAAATCAGTAGATTGCCATGTGGTTGCGATGAATCATCTCAAGTGAGCGTGCTTCACCTAGGACTTGATGAACTTTATCTGACGCCAAGCCCTTTACCAGCTCCGCAGAGCGCGAACTAAAGTTGACACGCCCGACCGCAACACGGCCACCTTGGACATCTACACATTCAACCACGTCACCGCGTTCAAAATGCCCTTCCACAGCTTTCACACCAACTGGAAGTAAACTACGATGATTGTCTTTAATCGCTTTGACAGCACCATCATCCAACACCAAACGACCCGCAGTTTGTAAGTGAGCTGCTAACCACTGTTGATGAGCAGTAATGCGGTCATTGTCAGTAATAAACAGTGTCCCAAGCATTTCACCATCCATCAAACGTGCAAGGACATTGTCACTTTCACCACTGGCAATCAGCGTTGGACAGCCAGACTTTGCAGCCAAGCGTGCAGCACGGACTTTGGTCAACATCCCACCACGACCAAACTTACCGCCACCGCCAGCCATATCAAACAAACTCTCATCTAGAGCACGCACAGTATGGAACAGTTTAGCGTTTGGATTTGAACGTGGGTCTGAGTCGAACATCCCCTGCTGATCAGTCAAAATAATTAACAAATCTGCATGGACTTGACCTGCAACCATTGCGGCCAGCGTGTCATTGTCACCAAAGCGAATTTCATCGGTCGAAACCGTGTCATTCTCGTTGATTACAGGAATGACATGCCATTCAATCAAGTTCTGTAAAGCATCACATGAGTTCAAATAACGACGACGGTCTGCCAAGTCATCATGGGTTAATAACACTTGCGCAGTCTGAATGTGGTGTTTTTCAAGCACACTTGACCACGTATGAATAAGGCCCATCTGACCAATGGCAGCACACGCCTGAAGACTGGGTAGATCGGTGGGTCGGCTGTCTAGCTTCATACGAACCATACCTTCAGCCACAGCTCCTGACGACACCAGAATAATCTCATGTCCTGCATTGTGTAGATCTGCAATTTGTTTCGCCCAATGCGAAATTGCATCTATATCTAGACCTTGCCCATTTGCTGTGAGTAAAGATGATCCGATTTTAACAACGATTCGTTTACAAGCTTCGAGCTTACGTTGCCCATCTACCACTTCTATCATCTTGTCCTCAGTTACTCATTACGAGCTTAACGTACGTAAAACACTTCCATTTCGCCGTCATCTTCATCATCGTCTTCATCATCATCAGCCAACAGGCCTGCAAGACGTTGTTGACGACGCATTTCACGATATGCTTCTTTAGCGGCAATCGTTTGTTCGCGTGTTTCAGCTTCAAGCTGCTCACGGAATGCTTTCACTTCTGCTGCATAATCAGGATCTTCAAGCTCACGTTCACGTTGTTGCTCAATTTGATCCATCAGATAATACACAACTGGTTTTGTCCCTTCAGACATCAAACCTGAAGTTTTAAATACAGGGCCATCCCACTGCATTTCATCTAAGATATACTGACACCATTCATCACGCGTATCGTCTGAAAGTTGGTCAACTTTGTTTAACACTAGAACGATAGGTAACTTTGAAAGTGTCGGAGAGAACTTCTCTAATTCACCCAAGATCGCTTTTGCATTGTATGCAGGATCAGAACCATCAATCGGCTGAACATCCACAATGTGAAGCAAAATACGCGTACGCGCCAAGTGCTTTAAGAAACGAATACCAAGACCCGCACCTTCAGAAGCCCCTTCGATCAAGCCAGGAATATCCGCCATTACAAATGAACGGTGACTGTCCGCATCAACCACACCAAGGTTTGGAACCATCGTAGTAAACGGATAGTCTGCAACTTTAGGTTTTGCTGCTGATACAGCACGAATAAACGTCGATTTACCTGCGTTTGGCATACCCAGTAAGCCGACATCGGCTAATACTTTTAACTCTAAACGAATTTCACGGAATTCACCTTTAAAACCATGGGTACACTTACGTGGCGAACGGTTCGTCGATGATTTAAAGTGAGTATTACCCAAACCACCATCACCACCCGCTGCGACAAGCACACGCTGACCACTTTCAACCAAGTCGCCAATAATGTCACCTGAGTCAGTGTCAACAATCGTTGTACCTACAGGAACCTTTAATACAGTGTCTTCACCACCACGGCCTGCGCAGTTCGCGCCACGACCATTTTTAGCTCGCTCCGCACGGAAGCGGCGAGTATAACGGAAGTCTACAAGGGTACTGGTATTATCATCAGCTTCGATAAATACACTACCACCACGACCACCATCACCACCGTCTGGACCACCAAAAGGTACGAATTTTTCACGGCGAAAACTGGCTACGCCATTGCCACCGTCGCCAGCCTCTACGGTAATGACTGCTTCATCAACAAAGCGCATGCTGCCAATCCTCTAAATACTTTAAAACCGCATATTCTGCCATATTTTACAAAATTTCTCGAATAATAATTTCATCAATGCAATAAATATCATTCAATTTGAATGAATAATTTTTGGGGGTTAATTGCCTATATATAAAACTGCTTCCATATAAAGGCGGCATGTTCCTTTAATTTCAACTCGATCGTCTTCTAATAATCTGCAATACAACACACCACCACGGCTAGATGCCTGATAAGAAACAACTTCTGTTTTACCAGCTTTAGCTGCCCATAATGGCATTAAAGAGGTATGTAAAGAACCCGTTACAGGATCCTCATCAATTCCCATTGAAGGTGTAAAGTACCTTGAAACAATATCAAAATTCTTCAAATGATCTTGCTTATTATCATTAAGTGCCGTGATTGCTACACGCTTACCTCCGAGTTCTTTAATCAAATTAAAGTTTGGCTTTTCTTTTAATATAGAATCTGTGTCTTTATAAATAACAATATAAGCCTGCGGATTTTCATAAATCTCTAAAATTTCTGACTGCAAAGCATTTTTCAGTAATTCAGGTGGCTGTTGCAGTTGATTTGGAGTTTGTATAGGAAAGTTCAGTGATATCTGTCCATTACTTAATTTTTCAACAAAGAACTCACCCATATCTTTCACATGAAAAGTAAGTGAACTAATGTGTTTTGAATTTCTAAAAATAACAAAACTTGTCGCGAGTGTGCCATAACCACAAAATTGAACTTCTTTCACTGGTGAAAACCAGCGAATCTCATAATTTAGGTCATCAATTCTTTTGGCAAAACTAGTTTCAGACAGATTGTTTTCAGAAGCTATATTCTGCATTAAATCATCATCCAACCAGTGATCTAACAGCAGCACTGCAGCTGGGTTTCCTTTAAACTGCTCATGACTGAACGCATCAACTTGGTACATCTTCATTTAAACTACTTCTTCACATAAGATTATTTATTACTATTTATACGAGTTTTATTTTCTAGAATTTCAGGCAAACTTTTTTCAATCCAACCAATCAAATACATGGTCTTCTCAGCGGCTTGAGAACCCAAGATTGTCAATTGGTACTCTACTTTGGGCGGCACCACGGGATAGACCGTCCGTAGAATAAAGCCATCATTCTCAAGCGTTTTGAGCGTCTGAGAAAGCATTTTCTCACTCACTCCCTCTATACGCTGCTTGAGTTCACTAAAACGATGTACGCCATCACTTAAACAGCGCAACACCAGTACCGACCATTTACTCGTAAGATGCTCCAAAATTTCACGAGATGGACACTCCGTGGATAAAACTTGACCTAACAATTTGCTTGTCGCATAGGTGTGCATCATTTCTCTCCATTTGGTTTATTACTTACTTTTTGGTACGTACTTACATTTAGTAAGTTACTAGATTAAGATACAACCATCAAGTATAGAAAACAACCAACATAGGTGAATTATGAAAATTGCAATCACAGGCGCAACAGGACAACTTGGTAACCTCGTTATAGAGCAACTTTTGCAGTTGACTGCTGCCCAGAATATTGTTGCACTGGTTCGTAATGTAGATAAAGCTAAACATTTCAAAACTCAAGGTATTGAGCTGCGTGAGTTTGATTATGACCGCCCTGAAACATTAGTTCCTGCTCTATTAGGAATAGATAAGTTATTACTGATTTCAGCCAATGAAATCGGTCGCCGTACACCTCAACACCAAGCAGTGATTAATGCTGCGAAAGTGGCAGGCGTAACTTATCTTGCTTATACCAGCTTACTACGTGCAGACACTTCCCCACTCGGCTTAGCCCAAGAACACCGTGAAACTGAAAAACTGATTCAAGACAGTGGAATCTCTTATACCTTCTTAAGAAATAACTGGTATAGCGAAAACTACCTTGCAGGTGTTGCTCATACCATTGAAATTGGGACACTTTTTGGCTCAGCTCAAGACGGTCGAATTAGCTCAGCATCGCGTATAGATTATGCTGAAGCTGCAGCGAAAGTCTTAACCTCAACGGGCCATGAGAATAAAACCTATGAATTGGCAGGCTCTGAAAGTTTTACTAAAGCTGATTTGGCTCAATTCATCAGTCAGGCAACACATAAGCCAGTCATCTATCAAAATTTGTCTGCCGATGACCTGCGTCAAGGCTTAATTCAAGCCAGCCTCCCAGCACACTTGATTGATGTGATTGTGGATGCCGATGTGCAAACCGCCAAAGGTACGATGTACAGCGACAGCAAAGACTTAGAACAATTGATTGGACATAAGACCACCAGTATTCAAGATGCGATTAAAGCTGCACTTTAAGTCACTCTTTTAATCTTCACATTCAAACACCGCCAATGATTGGCGGTATTTTTTATGGATGAATGTTCTTCACGGGCAGTATCATATTCATCTCCAAGTTCGCAGTCGTACTTCGCTCTATGTTGTACATGGTGGCATTGAAGCTTGCTATTTTGCGCATAGTCATTGGGTCATTCAAATTTAACTGTGGTGCAAACTGATGCAACACATGCAGTCGCACTTGCTCATCAAACTCAAAATAGACCAAGCCCTTAAACATAATTTTGATCGCGACCTGATATTCTTGCTTTAAGTGAAATGGCACAGCCAGCTTAATTGGAATATCCAAAGTGAGTGGAAACTTAGGCAACAGTTTATTCTGATAAATTAGATCTGTAGTTGTCTCCAACGGCATGTTTTGATCAATGAGTACCTCGGTTTGATAATCAACAGATACTGAAACGGGTACTTCTACTTCAAACTCTAAATTTGCCAAATATTTCCCAGTCAAAGGTAGGTTGATTTTTTGATCGATTTTCAGTTGCGTATCCAAAGTCCCAACAGATTGGGTTTCTAAATAATTACCCACTTGAATTTTTGTCGGTAAGGAGTCTGATAGTTGAATTTGGGCTTCACTCGCAGACACTTGCATACTGGCTTGAATATTCAGGTACAACCAAAACAGCGCACCCACTAAAATTACAACGCACACAAAACTCAATACAAGCCGCTTCGCAGACTGGAATATCCACATACTCCCTCCTATGGCTTCACGTGTTCTTGAGGTTGAGGTTTTTCACGCAGTAATTGCAAGCTATTCAGTGGAATTTTCAACTCACCCTGCTTGATTTCAATTGGTAATGTATTTTGCACATCCACCGAAGCTTTCAATGCCGTTTTAATTGGAACGTTTAAATGTCCCTGTATTGGAATATTAGTTTTAACCACTGTATTGACTGGAATATGCAGGTTTTCTTTCAGTACGGTTTTTACAGGCGCATCAAATTTGAGGTGTACTTGCTGTTCAAGTGGCACATCGATATGAATCGGCACATCCAACTGAATTGGAATATTTCCTTTTAAAGGCAAAGTCACATTTCGCCCCATGACTTTCACTTGTACCTTGGTATCCACAGGCATGTTCTGATTAATTTTCAAGGTTTCACGCACTGGAATGGTGGTTTTAATCGGAACCTGATTATCAAAATATACCCGTGGAGTCAGCGTTTGGGTCAGAGGAATATTCAGATTTTCACGAATCGGAATTTCTGCATTAACGCGTCCTGTGACATCCACATCTAAGGCATCATGAATTTTAACTTCGGCTTGTAAAGGCTCTTGCAGATCAATACTGACTTTTTGATTTTCTAAGGGAATATAGATATTAAAGTGTTTAAACGTCCAAATAGCGATAAGCACACCGCATACAGATGCCAACACAATGAATGCCAATCCACTTAGCACATGCTTCACTTGCAAATTCAAATTCCTTTTGTTTTATTTTCTTTTATCTGACAAATATCATCCTTTTGTCAGCTTAGAGAGTCATTGGGGCGGTATACCAACCAGACTCTATAATTTTTTATCGTCCTATTTTACACAGTACATTTTGATTATTCTAAGTAAATAAGTAGGAATTAAACATTGGCAACTCTTACCATTCAAGCGAATACTTATGTCACCCCGCTGCCCCTAATCAGCTTTAACACATACAACAGCGCAAAAAAAAGAGCCTCAATTGAGGCTCTTTTTAGTCGCTATTACAAATTATGCATTTGTTTCAGCTGGAATTTTTGGATAGCTTACGCCGCCCATTTGCTCTGCAATACGTAACACTTGGCAGCTATAACCAACTTCATTATCGTACCAAACATATGCAGTTAAACGGTTGCCCGAAGTGATTGTTGCTTGCGCATCAAATACACCCGCAGTACGCGAACCGATAAAGTCAGATGATACAACTTCAGTCGAGTTGGTATAACCGATCTGACCTTGAAGGCTAGAGCTGATTGAGATTTTACGAATGTATTCGTTCACTTCATCACGATCAACTTCTTTATCTAAAGTTAAGTTCAAAATCGCAAGTGAAACGTTTGGTGTTGGAACACGTACAGAGTTACCTGTCAGTTTACCTTGAAGTGCTGGAAGTGCTTTAGCAACCGCTTTAGCCGCACCTGTTTCGGTAATCACCATGTTCAACGTTGCAGCACGACCACGGCGGTCTGCTTTATGGTAGTTGTCGATTAAGTTTTGGTCGTTTGTGAACGAGTGAACTGTTTCAACGTGACCATTCAACACTGTGTATTTGTCATGCAAAACTTTAAGTGTTGGTGTAATTGCGTTGGTTGTACAGCTTGCAGCAGAGATGATGGTATCTTCATCAAGAATGTCTGCTTGGTTCACACCAAACACCACGTTCTTCATGTCGCCTTTACCTGGTGCAGTCAAGATCACACGTGCAGCGCCTGGGCACTTAAGATGTTGAGCAAGACCTTCAGCATCACGCCATTTACCCGTGTTGTCGATCACTAACGCATTGCTAATACCATAATCGGTATAATCAACTTCAGTTGGATTCGACGCATAAATAACTTTGATGAATTGACCATTTGCAATGATTGCTTCGTTTTCTTCATCAACAGAAATCGTACCAGAGAATGGTCCATGGATTGAGTCACGGCGTAATAAAGACGCACGTTTTTCCAAATCACCATCAGATGACTTACGAACCACAATCGCTTTTAGGTTCAAACCACGGCCAAGACCAGACTGACCAATCATTAAACGTGCAAGAATACGACCGATACGACCAAAACCGTAAAGGACAACGTCACGACCTTCTACTGAAGTCGCACGACCTTCTACAGATTTAATAGCTGCTGCAACAAATGCATCAACATCGCCACCTTGCTCTTTAAATGCAACGGCTAATTTGCCTAGATCAATTTCAGCAGTACCGATATTTTCAATTTTAGCCAACGCTTCAAGAATTGGGAACGTGTGTACAACTGAAAGCTCAACGTCCATCATACGAGTGAAACGGTGCGCTTTTAAAATTTGGATAACTGAACGGTTAACTAAAGAACGTCCAAACACTGAAACCACAATATTTTTTTCACGGTAAAGCTGACCGATCAAAGCGATCATTTGTTCCGCGATTTCTTCACGGTTTTTCCAGCGACCTTGGTGTTCTGCGTGTAGGGCGATGATAGTCTCTTTGCTCACAGATACGTCCTCTAATTAATTTAATCTAAGCGTAAATTTTAAAACCCAGCAATTGTAAAGGATTTAGCGCCAAGTTTGAATCGAAAGCTGTAAATGCATGATGTTTTTTTGTCGTATATCCATTATTAATTTAAGAAATGATTGCATTTAGTCTTATGATTTTGCAGTATAAAAATTAAAAAAATATTTTTTAGATAAAAAATAAACAGTTACACAAATGATGTTTTATCAAACAGTCAACTATTTTTAAAGGGCAAGAAACAAATCAGAAACATGCTTATCGCCCAAATTGCAGCGCAATGACAGCTCCGAACATCATCAAATTAGTCTGAATGTTGCTATTTTTCAAAATGCTCAATATTTCGTTCGAGCTGTTTTTTATTTTGTTGCTGTTTATATAAATGCAACACACCTTCAATAATAAGCAATAAGACTGCGAACCAAATTGGAATATAAGTAAACCACTCACCTGCCTCTATACGCTCTCCCATGGCAACTGATGCTCCCGCCAGTAAAACAGGCTCCAAATAACTCAGCAAACCAAAGATCACAAAAGGTAAATAACGACTCGCAAGTATATAACTTCCAAGTCCCATCGCACTTAAGAAACCCAGTCCAATGACCGCCAAAATCAGATGTGGAAACTGTTGTATCAAAGCCAAACTATCACTATGCACAAAGCCCAAATAAAACGCGACAGGTAAAATTAAAAACAGATCCCACCAGAAGCCCCCCAAATGATCCGTTTTACAAACACGGCGCAGGAAGAAATACAAAGGATAAGCCAAAGCGATATAAACCGTTTCCCATGCCATGCTACCAATACGCCAAATTTCATGTCCTACTCCAAGTACTGCAAGGGCCACCGCGGCCATTTGCCAGCGGGATAGCTTTTCCTTGTAAAGGATGCAACCAACCAACACCATAACCAAAGGCAGTAAGAAATAGCCGAGCGACACTTGTAGGCCGCGACCATTCATAGGTCCCCATAAAAACAGCCACAACTGCGTGGTACATAAAACCGAACTAAACAATAACCAAGCAAACATCCAAGGTTGTTTAAAGATACGCTTAAACAACTCCGAAATGAGTTTTAAATCGCCACTCCACCACATGAATGCGGTTAAAAAAGGTAAGGTCGAGAGCATACGCCAAGCAAAAGTTTGCTCACTATCTAAGGGCTTTAAGAAAAAGGTATAAAAATACAAAACCCCAAAAGTGACGGATGCTAAAACCGATAGTGCAACACCTTTATACATCCTTCACTCCACATTGATTTACACGTTTTTTTTAATAGGCGGCAATTATAAAGCGTTCGACTGTATAAAACTTTATTATTCAAATTTTAAAATACGTATATGAAACTAAAAAAGCCATGCTTCAGCATGGCTTTCAAGGCTTAATAGATTTTACTTTTGCAATTGTTTGGTATGAATCAGATCATTCAAATCATAACCCACTGACTTTGCATATTCTAAGTATTCATTAATGACTTTTTGGTCTGGTTGAGGCGAACGAGAAAGTACCCACATATACTTACGTCGTGGCTCACCCACTAAAACCGTTTGATAGTCATCATCAATTTTTAAAATCCAATAATCCCCCCGTGCCACGGGTAACCAACGCACCACTTCAGGTAAAAAACTCACTTTCAACTTACTGTTAAAAGGTGGGTTTTGTACAAATGCTTCACCTATGGACTGCATCAACTTACCATCTTGGGCATAACATCGGTTATCTACCGTCACATTGCCATTTTCATTCAGGGTATAAGTAGCCGAGACATTACTTCCGCATTTATTTTGGAAGTACATGGGCTTACGTGCAATTTCGTACCAAACACCCAAATAACGGTCTAATTCAACCTTATCCACCACAGCTAAGGGTTTGCTCTGGGCATAAGCCATGGTTGCCATGCCTAACCCTACTAAAACAGCACCACCTACAGCAATTTTGGCAAGCGTAAAACCCGCCTTTGGAAGATTTGCAGACATAAACTGTACCTTTAATATTTCAGAATTTATGATCTAAAAATAAACATCTCTTTAAAAAATAATGCTTTCTGCCCAAATTACTGTAGCGTTATGTAAATGCAACTTAGGTTAGAAGTTGTGCTTTTAAGCGCAAAATTTCATCTCGCAGACGTGCAGCTTGCTCAAACTGTAGCTCTTTAGAAGCTTTTAACATTTCTTTTTCCAGCTTGCTTAAGTGCTTGGCAAGAAGTTTTGGATCGGACAGCAAGTGCTGCTCATCTGCACTGAGCGTTTGGTGTTGATCTGTGATACCACTTTCAACTTGATCATCTGTCAGCACTTCGCCTGTATCAATATCCTTTTTATTTTGTCTAATGGTACTGCGCGGAATAATGCCATGCAGCTCATTAAAGGCCATTTGTTTTTCACGACGACGGGCTGTTTCATCGATGGCTTTTTGCATCGAATCGGTAATCCGATCACCATATAAAATCGCTTTGCCTTTTACATTACGCGCTGCACGACCAATGGTTTGAATCAAAGAGCGTTCAGAACGTAAGAAACCCTCTTTGTCAGCATCCAAGATAGCCACCAAAGACACTTCAGGCATGTCCAAGCCTTCACGTAGTAAGTTGATCCCGACGAGAACATCGTAGACACCCGAACGTAAGTCATGAATAATTTTCACCCGTTCAACGGTATCAATATCTGAGTGCAGATAGGCAACTTTGACTCCATACTCTTTTAAATACGAGCTTAAATCTTCTGCCATACGTTTGGTTAAGGTCGTTACCAACACACGCTCATCTAGATCTTTACGGATATTGATCTCAGACAAGACATCATCAACTTGAGTCAATACTGGACGTACTTCAATTTCGGGGTCAATCAACCCTGTAGGACGAACCACCTGCTCGGCCACTTGTTCTGCTTTTTCAATCTCGTATTTGGCCGGTGTTGCACTGACATAAATTGTTGCGGGGGTAATCCGCTCCCACTCTTCAAACTGCATTGGACGGTTATCTAGAGCACTAGGAAGACGGAAACCATAATTCACCAAGTTTTCTTTACGCGAACGGTCACCTTTATACATCGCGCCAATTTGCGGCACAGTCACGTGAGACTCATCAATAATCAGCAAGGCATCGTCAGGAACATAATCAAACAAGGTCGGCGGCGCTTCGCCCGCGGGACGACCGGATAAATGACGTGAATAGTTTTCAATACCGTTGGTGTAGCCCAACTGCTGCATCATTTCTAAATCATAACGGGTACGTTGCTCAATTCGCTGTGCTTCAAGCAATTTGTCATGTGCACGAAAGAAACCTAAACGCTCTTTTAACTCTTCACGAATCGTGCCGATGGCGCGCTCTAAATTATCTTTCGGTGTCACATAGTGGCTTTTTGGGTAAATTGTCACGCGCGGAACTTTACGTACCAGTTTGCCTGTCAGTGGATCGAACCAGCGAATCGAATCGACTTCATCATCAAACAATTCGATTCGAATCGCATGCTGGTCTGATTCCGCAGGGAAAATATCGATAATTTCACCGCGGATACGATAGGTACCACGTAAAAACTCAAGCTCATTACGGCTATATTGCATTTCCACCAAACGTCGAATGATGTCATCACGTGCGATACGATCGCCCTGTACAATATGTAGCAACATGCTCATATAGGCATTAGGGTCACCCAAACCATAAATAGCAGAAACTGAAGCAACAATAATCGCATCTCGACGCTCTAAGAGAGAACGTGTTGCAGATAAACGCATTTGGTCAATGTGGTCATTGATCGCTGAATCTTTTTCAATGAATGTATCTGAAGATGGCACATAGGCTTCGGGTTGGTAATAGTCATAATAACTGACAAAATATTCGACGGCATTGTTCGGAAAGAAAGATTTGAACTCACCATAAAGCTGTGCAGCTAAGGTTTTATTATGTGCCATGACAATGGTTGGACGTTGCGTCCGCGCAATCACGTTGGCCATGGTATAGGTTTTACCTGAACCCGTAACCCCAAGTAACAACTGGTCGTGATAGCCCTTTTCTATTCCAGCAACAAGCTTTTCGATGGCTTGCGGCTGATCACCTGCGGGTTGGTAATTGGTGACTAAATCAAAAGGTTGTTTCTCACTCACAGACATATCCCAAGATTTGCTTCTTCAACCGACTATTTTAACAGATTCAATCCCGAGCAATTCTTGCTTTTAGATTTTTAATGTAATTTACTGAAAATATTACAAAGATTTTTCACTTGACCCCCCCGTATTTCAAGGGCAACATGAAGTGAAGAAGAGCGAAAAATCAGAGCCTATGACTTACCAATATCATGACGAAAGCATCGTCAAAAACCTAGATGAACATACCGTATTTGTGTTTGGTAGTAACATGGCAGGCCAACATGCGGATGGCGCTGCTCGAACTGCACTTGAGCACTTTGGCGCAATAAAAGGCGTCGGACGTGGTTGGTCAGGGCAAAGTTATGCCATTCCCACCATGAACGAACACTTACAACAAATGCCGCTCTCGCAAATTCAACACTATATTGATGACTTTAAAATCTATACCAAAAATCATCCTAAAATGACTTACTTTCTAACCTCTATTGGCTGCGGTATTGCGGGTTATAAAGTTGAAGAAATTGCTCCTATGTTTAAAGGCATTTCTCATAATGTTATTTTCCCCGCATCATTTCGCCCATTTGTGGAAAGAACTCTGCCACGTCTAAGTAAAAAGTTTTTGCATACTATTTTTAACGATGCTGTGATTTTCAGTACCCAAAATGATGACATGCTGATTCAGCATTTGGCCTTAACCGATAATGAAAAAAGTTTAGCCAAAATTATTCTCAACACACGCATGTATCCAACCGACAGTAATGGCCGTGATCGTGTGTTTGAAATTGAAGATATTTTACATGCGCTGTCTGGGAAAATATTTGATTTTGAGACCAATGCTGAGGGACGCATGCTTTTTGGTGGTGCCATTCTAGCGCTGTTGGAACTTTATAATATCAATGAGCAAGACTTCATTGAAGTTTGGCAAGGCACACGAGAAATCGCACCACCGAAGCCTGAACATCGTGCGCGGAAAGCCTCACGTTAAATCCAATCTTTTCAAAAAGCCAATCCATCAGATTGGCTTTTTTCGTTAAAAATAATAGAGTTATTAGAATCTTCCCTATTCCCCAATCGCCAACTAATACAAAAAAAATGTGACGGTACTGTTTCTGCTTTTTTCTTTTCGACTGATGTAAATAGACTTACACTGCAAATCATAATTATATTTTTCATAAACTTAAATACATTATACGAACCAATCGACACATCGAAGTATTAAAATCTAAAAGAAATAAGCATGCCGTTTTTAGTATGGTGGTTGCCGTTGTCATGCTTATTGCATTTTATCAACTGCCTCAGTTTCAAGATTTTAATTTTATAAATCTATCCCCTGTATATTTTATCTTTGTTATTTGCTTATCCTTCCTCAAAAAGACAAAGAACGAACAACCAAAAAAGAACAACCTCCTCTTAAATATTTTATTCATGACGGCGCCCTTCTTCATTATTAATGTTTTTGCACTTTACAGTCTCAGCAAATTTACTGACTATTCGGCTGTACGTATTGCAAAACATATACCTAACCCACAACACGTCGAGGGACAAATTTTCTTAAATAGCTACACTGTGGGCTCTGGGCGTAATAAATCACACTATGAAGATATTGTATTAAATGAACCCTCTCAGCAGCAACCACTAAGACTGGTCTGTAATTTTATGAATCGCTTTAAAAGCTGCCCACTCTTAGAAAACTTTCAACAACAAGCAGTTAGTATCCGTTATTACACTGACAGTCGCCAGTTTATCTACCCAGAAGTTTTGGTGTTATCGGTCACAACAGACAACACAACCATCAGCAGCCAAGACTTCATGCGCATCTACCAACAACAACGAAGCAATTTTTTGATGTATTTATTCTTCATGGTATTGATTCCAAACCTGTTGGTGATCAATTTATTTTGGCGCGACCATCAATATCAACAATCACAAACTTTTCGCTACCGACCTCAAAGCATTTAGCGCTTATCAATATCAGCATATACGCTCTTTAAACTCCAAAACCATTGAAGCTTATGCACTTTCTATAAGCAATCAATATGCATTTTTTGACTAAATCCCTCCATAAACTCACATTAATTTTAAAAATAACTTTTTTTATCACATTATTTTAAAAAGTTTTTTTAGCGCTTATACTGCTTTAAATTCCAACATAAAAACGAGATATAAATGCAATTATTGGACTCTCCTATTTTTGAATTATCTCCCATTGCCATGTGGTTAGAAGACTTTAGTGAAGTACAAAAACAATTTGATCTTTGGCGGAGTGAAGGTGTTGAAGATATTGCGTCTTTTCTGTTGGAAGACAAATCACGTATTTTAAGTTGTGCGCATAAAATTAAAGTCCTGCATGTCAACCCGCAAACCTTAAAACAATTTGAAGCCGAAAGTTTTGAAGATTTAACTGCGAACCTTGCGCAAATTTTTAAAGCAGATATGTCAAGCACTCATTTAAATGAGCTGGTCGCACTTTGGAATGGTGAAACTTTATTTGAAAATACTGCTGTAAATTATACACTTACAGGTCATCGCCTTGACATTCGCCTGCGAGGGACGGTGCTCCCTGGTCATGAACATGATCTTTCATTGGTTTTGATCACCACGGAAGACATCACACCTTATGCCAATGCACAACGTTTAGAAGAAAAAAGTCGTTTAATTGCTGAAGCACGTTTTCAATATTCGCCTACTTCACTTTGGGTCGAGGACTTTAGCCGAGTCAAAGCACGTTTAGATCATTTACGTCGTTTGGGGATCAGTGACTTTAAAACCTTCCTTGATGTCCACAATGACTTTATTAATGAATGCCTCAGAGACATCATGGTTACCGATGTCAACCAAGCTACACTCGATTTGTTTGCTGCACGTGACAAAGACCATTTACTTAAAAATTTGCATAAAGTCTTTCAGAACGAAACCCAACAGACCTTTCGACATCAGCTGCTCGAACTGTGGGATGGCAATATTCAACATAACTGCGAAGCGGTCAATTATGCACTCGATGGAAGTATTCGCCATGTGTTGTTGCATTTTGCCGTGTTTCCAGGCTTCGAAGACGATTGGGGTATGGTACAACTGGCGCTCACCGATATTACTGCACGTAAAAAAGCCGAGAATTATCTTGAGTACTTGGGCAAACATGATGTCTTAACCAAACTTTATAACCGCTCTTTCTACAGCACCGAAATCAACCGACTTGAGCGCAATAACCTACGCCCTGTGTCTTGTATTTTCCTAGATATGAATGGCTTAAAAGCTATCAATGACAACCTTGGTCATGATCAAGGCGATAGCTTATTACGCCGTATGGGTAATACCCTGAATCAGTTAATTGAAAACACGCAATACTCTGCTTCAAGGATCGGTGGTGATGAATTCGTGGTGCTATTACCTGCCGCCGATGAAGCCGCATTGAACCACTGTATTGAAAGTTTACATGAGCTCTTAATGGTGGATAACCAATTTAATAATCATCAACCTATTAGTGTGTCGGTTGGCACTGCTACCAGCCAGCCAAATGAGCGGGTTGAAGATATGCTTAAACGTGCCGACACTGCGATGTATGAACACAAAAAAACCTACTATGCAGAAAATGATCGACGGGTTAGCAATTACAACCCAGCGAATGATCAATAAAAAAGCGCCCTAAATAGGGCGCTTTTTTTATCTCAATGGCGAATCAACGTTTACCCATTGAACGACGGGTACCACGTGGTGGCATCCAAGTACGATCTGCATACTGTTCAGGTTTTGGACGAACCTGATTATGTGCAACATCGTCAGCACTTTGTTCAGCATTTGGCATTGGGAATGGGAGATTCACCAAAGGTTTTTTTGAAGTAGGCTGTTGCTTACTCATGACCATCACTCTCATCAAATTGCGCTTATTTTAAAGTTTTTTTCATAAAGATGCGAGAAACTTCCTAATTCTGTACATTTTTGAAATCATTAATTCGAAATTGAATTTTTTTTATGTTTTTTGCAGAAAATCTGTGTTTTTAAACGCCTTGCTTGAGTTTTTTAAGCTAAGATAGTGTGCTTTTTATTTTTTAAACCCTATAAGAAGGAATACTGCCGTGGACGTACGTCTCTCTGATCGTGTGAATGCCATCAAACCGTCCCCAACTCTTGCTGTTACCAACAAAGCTGCTGAATTAAAAGCGGCTGGCAAGAACGTTATTGGCTTGGGCGCAGGTGAACCTGACTTCGACACCCCACAACACATCAAAGATGCAGCAATTGCAGCGATTAACAACGGTTTCACAAAGTACACCGCTGTAGATGGTACGCCTGGCCTTAAAAAAGCGATTATTGCAAAATTCAAGCGTGACAATAACCTTGATTATGCTGCAAACCAAATTTTGGTTTCTTGCGGCGGCAAGCAGTCATTCTTTAACTTAGCATTAGCTTTGTTAAACAAAGGTGATGAAGTGATCATCCCTGCACCATTTTGGGTAAGCTACCCAGACATGGTGATTATCGCTGAAGGTGTTCCTGTTATTGTAAAATGTGGTGAAGAACAACGTTTCAAAATCACACCTGCTCAACTTGAAGCAGCGATCACAGACAAAACTCGTTTAGTAGTTTTAAACAGTCCATCAAACCCAACAGGTATGATCTACACTAAAGCTGAATTAGAAGCTTTGGCTGATGTTCTTCGTAAATACCCAGAAGTTTATATCGCTTCTGACGATATGTACGAACCAATCCGTTGGGATGACGAATTCTACAATATCGCAACAGTTGCACCAGACCTTTATGACCGCACAATCGTATTAAACGGTGTGTCTAAAGCCTATGCAATGACTGGCTGGCGTATTGGCTATGCAGCGGGCCCTGCTAAATTGATTGGCGCAATGAAAAAAATCCAATCTCAATCAACTTCAAACCCAACTTCAATTTCCCAAGTTGCTGCTGAAGCTGCGTTGAATGGTCCTCAAGACGTTCTTGAGCCAATGATTGAAGCATTCAAACGCCGTCATGACTTAGTTGTTAGCGGTTTGAACGACATCAACGGTATTTCTTGCTTACCTGCTGATGGTGCATTCTATGCATATGCAAACATCCGTCCATTAATTCGTGCGAAAGGCTTAAAATCTTGCACAGAATTCTCTGAATGGTTATTGGAAGAAACTGGCGTTGCCGTAGTTCCTGGTGATGCATTCGGCTTAGGCGGTTTCATGCGTATTTCTTATGCAACTGCTGATGAAGTACTTGTAGATGCGCTTGCACGTATCAAGAAAGCGGCTGATTCAATCGAAGGCGTAGATGCTGCGATTGCTTCAATTGCTGCTGAAAAATAATTTAACCCTTTAAAGTTAAATTAGAGAAACCCGCGAACTTCGCGGGTTTTTTATTTTTTAAACAAAATCTGAAAAATTTGCTCTTAAGCCCGTTTAAATAATTTTAGAGCCGTGTAGTACCAGCAGAATCTATTGCATCTACGTCTTTCTTGCTAGATGACGGCGAGATCACCAAGGCAATGCCTGCCAGAATAATCGTCGCAGAAATAATGATTCGGAAACTCAACGCTTCCCCAATAAACAATGCCCCACCCAGAATCGCCAAACATGGCACGGACAATTGCACACTACTGGCCGTGACCCGATCAATTTTCTTCACTATTGCATACCAAAGTACATATGCCCCACTCGATGCCAAACCACCAGATAAGAGCGCCAACAGCATACCTTTTAGCTGGATAAAACTCTGTGTGTAAAAAAATAAATAGACCAAGACAACAAAAGGAATCGCCACTACAAAATTTGCCAAGCTACTGGCCAGTGGGTTATGCATCTTTTTACCTGCAATGCTATACATTGCCCAACCTATGCCTGAAAGCACCATCAATGCAGCATAACCCAAAGGAGGTGCCGAAGCCCCTGCCAGCAATAAAATCAAAAGACCTAAAATAGCAATCGACAGCCCCAACCCGCGTCGCAAATTGATTTTTTCACCATGACACAGGCCATAACTGACCATACTTAACTGCACTGTCCCAAACAGTAGTAATGCACCTACACCCGCATCGATATGCAAATAGGCCAGTGAAAAAGCCACAATATATAAGGCAAGAAAAAATCCGTTTTTTATACTCCACTCTATTTTGGCCTTATGAGTAGAGAGCATATACAGTACAAATAACACCATTGCACCGCTACAGACCCGAAGCAAGCTAAAACTCATCGGATCAATCTGCTGCTCAGCCAACGCTAAACGACATAGCACCGAATTGGCTGCAAAGGCCAACATTGCAATGGAAATTTTAAGCAGCATGTTTGAGCATCCTTATTCAACAGCCTGCTTTAGATATATCGAATATATCTTATTAAATCTAGAGAGTTTTTCTCATGCAATTTATCAATAATCTCGATGTGTAACTCAGATGATTCAACCTGAATACCTCATTTTTTAGCATCATCTGGTGAAAATAAGGCAATCACATCCGCTTCTGTGAGCTGCTCGGTAGAATACTTGAATTGGTAAAAATCAGGCTTATTATCAATATAAATTTCTGTTGTAAGCTTTAAATCTTTTGGCTGTTCTTCCATTGCAAATACATTGATATTGCAATAACTGCCGTCCTGTGTTCGCCAAAAAAGCGACGTGCCACATTCGCTACAAAAACCACGCTCTCCCCAATCCGACGACTTAAATAATTTTAAATATTCTTGATTGTCAAACTTTAAACTACTGGGTTCAACATCAATACTCATGAGTACCCCGCTCGACTGTTGGCGGCACATAGAACAATGGCAAGCATGCACATCATGATTTTTGAGTGCGGCTTGGAACTTGGTTTTACCGCATAAACAGGACACGTTCATTGTGAGTTCCTTCTTCATGTGAAGACTGTGTAAAATTACTAAAACCTTGTTTATCTTATATATAAATAAAAAACAAAAGAGTGTATAAATTTTGTGCTCTATTTTAAAACAATGCTCACTTTTAGGTTACTCAGTTCTATCAACACTCAAATCATCAAAATGAATACGCTTACACGATGTACGTACAATATGTTCGCAGGATCAGATCAATCCGTGATTAAGATTTCGTTGATTTTGTACTGATCAATCCAATGCTGAATATTGACGAAAAGACTGAATTTTGTTTAATTGGATAACAAGTTCCAAAAAGGAACTCATAGATAAATATAGGAATGAACAAGATGAATCCCAAAGAAATGACAGGACTACAACTCTTAGAAGCCATGTGTACAGGAAAAATTCCACCGGCAAGTATCAGTGAAACCATTCCCATGCAGCCTTTTGAAGTTTCTGAAGGAAAAATTAGCTTTAAAGCAAAAGCAGATCATCGCCATTTAAACCCGCTTGGTGGCGTGCATGGTGGCTTTGCAGCAACAGTACTCGACTCAGTAACAGGTTGCGCTGTACATACTATGCTTGAAGCAGGTGTTGGCTATGGCACCATTGATCTGAATATTAAAATGTGCAGACCGATTCCAAAAGACAAAGAACTACTTGCCATCGGTAGCGTGATCAACATCAGTAAGAACTTAGGTATTTCTGAAGGTAAAATTGTAGATGAAGACGGTAAACTCTACGCCCATGCCACAGCCACTTGTATGATTATTCGCCCCTAAAAACGAAAGGCACTGATAATATTCAGTGCCTTTTTCACGCCAAAGCAAACTTTAATGCAGCATGACAGATCAAATTGCGGTTTTAAACGTCTTCAGCGTCTGCAATTTTGAGGCATTAGGACGCTCAACTCCTTTATAAATACAATAGTATTTAAACGCGCTGTCTAAACTTACGTCTAAACTTTTACCTTCAGCAGCAGACCAGACTTTTGAACGATTATTGCCTGATAAAGCACTGCCTGACAACTGATACAAATACAGATCATGCTCTCGCTGCACAGTCTTTTTAAGAGTACTTGTCGACTGTGCAGAAAGCAACTGACAAGGGCTGTTGACCAGCCAACGCTCACTAAACCAAAGTTGTAATAAATCACCCAAATACAAGTCTACACAACCGACTGGCCAAACATCAATATAGGCTGACTCTACAGGGGTATAGTATTGTTCAGGGTTTGAAATAATAGAAAGATACTGATCTTGATAAGTAGCTAGGTTTGCAAAAATATCGGAAATGGTAAGCGTATTCATTCGCTTTCTCCTGTTTAGCCATTTTAGTGCTGGCAAGTTGGTTATAAATCCACACTGTTTAAGCTTTCACTTAAACGCTCTGTTGTTAAAATCAGACTATCAACGACTTTTCAACTTTGCAAGCACTTCAATACGATTTTTTTTGAAAATGATTTTTTTGTTCAAATAAAAAGCATCCAATATAAAAATGACAGCAACATGACATTTTAGACTTGACCCACTATGAAATGTCCTTATAATCGCATGCAGATTCTCCAATAGCTCAGTCGGTAGAGCGACGGACTGTTAATCCGCAGGTCCCTGGTTCGAGCCCAGGTTGGAGAGCCAAATTCAAGAAAGCCCACACAATATGTCGTGGGCTTTCTTCTTTTCTACACTTTAAAAGTTTCACCGCTTAAGATGTAAATCCCCGAGCTAAGCTCAACAGAAATCCAGAACTAGCCCCCCCCCAGAAAAATAACTTATCTTAAAAATACCCAAAAATTATCGATAAGAAAAATCATGAGCACATTTAAAACACACGTAGATGTTCGTTCAGATCACTTCCCGATCACAGCAACTGAATTAAAAAATGGGAAGGGCAAGAAGATTGGGGATACTTACTTAGTTTTAGTCATCCCACTTTATTAGATGTAATCGTTATGAGAAAAATGACAACTTATTTTTAATTTTTATTCACCCATCACAACCAATCATTAAAAAATATTTTTTTAAGAAATTAGATCTTTCAACCCAATTAAGTCATGTCTCTGAGACTTTGCGAAATACTCTTTCTGATGCAACAATTTTTCATGACGTGCAATGGTGGAACATTGAAGATATAAAAAAGTACAATAAATCATCGTCAAAATTCTAAGCACACCTACTCAAATAACTCATTCCACTGACTCATATTTCGCGATTTTATTGAAAGAAATTACAGCTCTCAATACATCATATCTACCCTTCTTTAATAAAAAAGCCCAATCGATAAAGATTGGGCTTTTTAATGAGTCAGGACCATCTACACTGAAAATCTGCATAAACTGTAGCATTCACCCACTTTATTCCTAAGCCGCTTCCACAGGCACACCACTATGGAAACGGAACACATCATCAGATGTACTAATTAGCTCTTTTTCGACATTACGGATATGATCAATACGGGCTTGAATATCTTCTTTCGGATTTTTCAATTTCCCCGTTTGCGCAACCTCTAAAGCCAAAGCCAAGTAGTCTTCATAATGGCGTGATTCAGACTTTAGCAAGTAGCGATAGTAACGACCTAATTCTTCATCCACCAAAGGTGCTAACGCGTAGAAACGCTCACATGAACGTGCTTCGACAAAGGCACCAATGATTAAAATATCAATTAAAGCCTCGGGCTCATAAGTCCGCACTTCTTTACGTAAACCACCCGCATAGCGCCCAGCACTCAGATTGCTCCACTCTAGCCCGCGCTTTTTCATAAATTCAAGCACTTGCTCATAATGCAGCATTTCTTCACGAACCAGTTGTGCAAGCTTGACTTGCAAATCGGTAAAAAAACTATAGCGAAACATCAGGTTCATCGCTGTACCTGCAGCTTTCTTCTCACAATTCGCGTGGTCTTGCATCAGCACATCAAGATTATTCAGTGCTTCAGTCAACCAAGCTTTAGGTGTTTCACAACCCAAGAAGTCCATGACGGGCTTCATGAGTTCATCATAATTGATATTCGACATATTCAAATCTTAAAAACTTTAAAATTAACGTGCAGCTTTAATCACTGCTTTCATTTCACGTACAGCTTGTTCCAAGCCCACAAAAATAGCATCCGCAATTAGGGAATGGCCGATGTTTAATTCGTGAATCTGTGGAATTTGCGCAATTGGGGTCACATTTTCAAGGTTGAGCCCATGCCCAGCATTCACCACTAAACCTTTTGATGCTGCATATTCAGCACCTTTGACAATACGTTCAAGCTCATGTTGCTGAGCTTCAGGTGTTTCTGCATCAGCATAGGCACCTGTATGAATCTCAATGGTTGGTGCACCACAAGCAACTGCTGCATCAATTTGTGCAAAGTCAGCATCAATAAACAAGGACACATCACAGCCAACCTCAGACAAGGCTTGAGTTGCCGCTTTGACATCGTCAAAATGTCCAACCACATCCAAACCACCTTCGGTCGTTACTTCTTGGCGTTTTTCAGGAACAAAACACACATGGTGCGGTTTAATTTCTTTGGCAAATGCAATCATTTCATCTGTAACTGCCAACTCTAAATTCATACGTGTTTTAAGCGCTGGACGCATACGACGCACATCATCGTCCTGAATATGACGACGATCCTCACGTAAATGCAAAGTAATACCTTCTGCACCTGCTTGCTCACAGATCAGTGCTGCATTGACTGGATCAGGATAAGACGTTCCACGCGCTTGTCGTAAAGTTGCCACGTGGTCAATATTTACACCAAGTAATGCAGCCATATTCAATTTCCTAATTACGATTAAGTTTGAGTGTTCTGAATCCACAACTGACGACTTTTTAACGGGCGATCACCCAACAATGAACTGATCATTTGTCGATACAACTTGGTCAGTAATTGTAACTGTTCCAAACCAAAATCCCTACCCTTTTCATATTGGCACATACTTAAAATTTGCTGTCCATTTAAGGTCGCTCGCGAGGCTTGTGCAGTAGGAATAAAGCCCTCATTCAACTGAAATATATAGTTGAGTGATGTTTGGATTTCAAGTTGATTAGCATCGGTCGAAAAATCTAAGGCATAGCCCAAATCTTCCAGCAGTTCGTGCTCAAACTGTCTTAGAATTTGTTTTAAAAACTGATTAGGATCGGCTTGCAGTGCCAGTTGTTGTAATTGCGTTAGCGTATGCGCATATTGAGCAAAGCTTTGCTCCATTTGTACTTCGAGCGGACACAGCCTGAGTAGAATCTCATTGAGATAAAAACCTGAAAAAAAGGCATCTCCAAAGAAAAAAATCGGCTGATTGACAATTTCAAGTTTTGTAAAATTTTTGAGTTCAGATTTACCCGAAGCTTGTAAACAAATCGGCTGATATTGTGGCGGCGGAGTTTGCCTTAAAATACCATCAACTCGCCCATGCTCTTGGGTAAACAAATGCACAATATGACTACGTTCACGGTATTTTCTATGGTGAATTAAATAACCATGCAGTACTTCATTGCGCATGAGAAATTAACTAATCTTTTTTATCTTTATCATTCTGTTCGCTGTCTTCATCATCCCCATCTGGGATAACAGCACCAACCACCGCTGCAGTTCCTTTCACTACGCCTTTTGTGGTTTTATAAGCGATCTTTACAGGAACGGTGACGATCTTGTGTATACAACCTTGCAAAAACAACATACAAGCCATTACTGCGAACACTTTGACCATAACACCATCCCTATAAAAATTTGTTTTCTTAAAACTTAGATATCGCTATAACCTAAGCTTTTTAATGCACGTTCATCATCAGACCAGCCGCCTTTCACTTTAACCCAAAGAGTCAGCATGATCTTTTGTTCAAACATTTTTTCCATATCGATACGCGCATCCATACCGATTTTCTTAAGCTTAGCGCCTTTTTCACCAATCACAATTGCTTTCTGACCTGGACGGTCTACAAAAATCGTTGCATCAATATAGGTACATGCTGGTTTTGGACGACCTGTTTTTTCATTTACCGTTGCTTCTTCAGTCTTAAACGACTCAATTTGTACGGTTAAATCATAAGGTAGTTCCTCACCCAACTGACGCATAATCTTTTCACGGATAATTTCTGATGCCAAGAAACGTTCAGAACGATCTGTCAATTGATCCAATGAATACATCGGTGGTTGGAAAGGTAAATATTTTTCAATGGTATCGCGCAGATGGTCTAAGTTTGCACCGCGTAGTGCAGAAACAGGAACAATCTCAGCAAAATTCATTAATTTTGCACGTTCTTGAATCAAGGGTAATGCATGGTTTTTATTTTCAAGTGTATCAATTTTATTGATCACCAGAATCACAGGCATCTCAGCATTTTTGAGCTTTTCCAAAACGAGCTCATCGTTTTGAGTCCACTTGTCTGCATCCAGAACAAACAATACCAAATTGACATCACGCAATGCAGAAGACGCAGCACGGTTCATCATTTTATTGATGGCACGCACTTCTTTTTTATGCATCCCTGGTGTATCCACAAATACCGCTTGAGATTTTGCACGTGAATCAATTCCCACAATCTTATGGCGTGTGGTTTGTGGTTTACGTGAAGTAATCGATAATTTTTGACCCAACAAATGGTTCATCAACGTAGACTTACCTACGTTTGGACGACCGACAATTGCCACAAAGCCGCTACGAAAATCCGTTGGGATTTCTGTGCCTTGTTCGCTAAAAAACTGGCTAATTAAATCATTACTGTCGCTTTGCGACTCGTGATCAGCATCGATGTGATCGGAAGAATTTGACATGGCAGATTACTGCTCCAAAAGTTTTAAAATATCTGCCGCAGCAGCTTGTTCAGCAAAACGGCGACTGGTGCCCTCACCATTTACAACAGACAATCCATCCACTTTACATTCCACTCTGAAATGCTGATTGGGTGCATCACCTTGAATATCGACCACATCATAAACTGGGAGAGCTTTTTTTCGTGCTTGAAGATATTCTTGTAAACGAGATTTAGGATCTTTAAGTTGATCGGTTGGCTCGATATGGTCTAAATATGGCTCGTACCATTTTAACACAATCGGTTCCAATACCGTTAAATCACTACAATCCACATAGATTGCACCAATAATCGATTCAACCGTATCCGCAAGGATGGACTCGCGATGATGTCCACCTGATTTTAACTCACCTGTACTTAAAATGAGTGACTGGCTCAGTTTTAAATCATTTGCAATTTTACCTAAAGCCTCCTGACGAACCAAGGTTGCACGCATACGCGTCAAACGGCCTTCGTTCTCAGTCGGATAAGCTTTATAGAGATAATTCGCAATAATCATCCCTAACAAAGAATCGCCTAGAAACTCTAGGCGCTCATAGTTGTATTTGTGGCTCACCGATCGGTGGGTCAGTGCAAGCTGAAGTAACTCAGGTTGTTTAAACTGATAACCGATACGGCTCGCTAAGCGGGCTTCACTTAGCTTGGACTGAGCTTTGATCAAAACTTTTCTCGAACTTTAATACTAAATCTATATTCAGCAAGAATGGTTTTCTTACCTCATACTCCTTTTTCACCTGCAACCCTTCGGTATTGGTGACTTGCATAATTTCTTTAATCTTCACATCGCGAATACCATTCATTTCCAGACGTTTTGAAAGTTGCTTTTCAAACTCCGCGGGCTGAATATTTTTCGGGCTGCTTTGAAACACTTCCTCAATTTGGCTATTGATCATTCGATCATCAAAATAGGGTGCCCAAACTGCAATTGCCACTTTCGCCATAAATGCAAATCCCATGATTGCAAATAAAATGGCGATATAAGATGCCCCTTGTTGATTCTTGCGCATTTTTTATTTTCCGAATCGATATTAGTCAATGCTACCGTTACGGTTAAATGACGGCAACTTAAAGCCAGGTTCTTTATGCATCCAAATATAAAATGCACGACCTGTTAGGTTCTGTTCAGGAACCATTCCCCAGAAACGACTATCAGCACTTTGGTCGCGATTATCCCCCATCGCAAAGTACTCACCTTCTTTTACTTTCACTTCCCAATATAAACCATTTTCAGCAGAGTATTTACCATTTTCTACAAAGTTAATATACGGTGCTTGGCGTGCCACATTAACACCTTCTAACTCACGCATAGTAAAGGTATGCTTGCCAATGGTTTCTTTATGATATATCGAAGTAGGCGTATCTAAACGGTCTTTTTCACGGCTAAATTCAACAGGCACTTTTGCAACTTTTTGACCATTAATGGTTAATTGGCCATGATCAAAAACAATATGATCGCCAGGAATACCAACCACACGTTTGATATAGCTGATCGTCGGTTGCGGTGGATAACGGAAGACAATCACATCACCACGCTCAGGCTCACCTACATCAATCACTTTTTTATTCACAATCGGCAGGCGCACACCATAGTCAAACTTATTGACCAAGATGAAGTCACCAGTTTCTAAAGTCGGCACCATCGAGTCGGAAGGAATATTAAAAGGTTCATAAAAGAATGAACGTAAGCATAGAACAATCGCAAGGACTGGCCAGAAATCATAAGCCCACGTAATGACAAAATTTTCATTTCCCTTGCCTTTCGTCGCTCGTTGTTTAAATACAAACTTATCGAGCAACCACACCAAAAAGAAAATTAGTGTGACAGGAACAAGTATCAAATTAAAATCAAAATCCATGGGCTTATATTCCTACCTTTTTATCTTTCTACTTTCAACACAGCCAAGAACGCTTCTTGTGGGATTTCTACACTTCCCACTTGCTTCATGCGTTTCTTACCTTCTTTTTGCTTCGATAGCAGTTTCTTCTTACGAGAAACGTCACCACCATAACATTTCGCCAATACGTTTTTACGCATTGCCTTTACCGTTGAACGAGCAATAATTTGTGCACCAATGGCCGCTTGAATTGCCACATCAAACATTTGACGTGGAATCAAATCTTTCATTTTTTCAACCAATGCAATACCACGGTGACGCGCATCTTGACGGTGACAAATCATTGCCAAGGCATCGACTTTATCGCCATTGATTAGAACATCGACTTTTACCAATGATGAACTTTCAAAGCGTACAAAGTTATAATCTAACGATGCAAAACCACGTGAACACGACTTCAATTTATCAAAGAAGTCCATCACCACTTCCGCCATTGGAATTTCAAAGGTAATTGAAACTTGGTTCGCCATAAACTTCATGTCTTTTTGAACACCACGGCGTTCCACACATAAAGTCATGACATTACCCAAATACTCTTGCGGTACAAGGATATGGCACTCAGCAATCGGCTCACGTAAGTCTTCGACCGTTGAACCATCTGGCATTTTAGATGGGCTATCGATATAAATCGTTTCACCATTCTTCATCACCGCTTCATAAATCACTGTCGGTGCAGATGAAATGAGGTCTAAATCATACTCACGCTCTAAACGCTCTTGCACGATTTCCATATGTAGCATGCCTAAGAAGCCACAACGAAAACCAAAACCTAAAGCATCTGAACTTTCAGGTTCAAAGAATAACGCCGAGTCATTGATCTGAAGTTTATGTAAAGCTTCACGGAACGGTTCAAATTCACTTGAATCAATTGGGAACAAACCTGCATAAACCTGCGGCTTCACTTTTTTAAAGCCCGGTAAGGTTTTAACTTCTGGTGTGTTGGCAAGGGTAATCGTATCACCCACTGGCGCACCAAAAATGTCTTTAATCCCTGCAATTACGAAACCAACTTCACCCGCTTCAAGGATGTCTGTTTCTGTGTGCTTAGGATTGAAAATACCTACAGAAGTAATGATGTGTGTTTGGCCTGTTGATTTCATCAACATCTTGTCGCCCTTACGCACACGACCTTCTTTCACGCGCACCAAAGAAACCACGCCTAGGTAGTTATCAAACCAAGAGTCGATAATTAAAGCTTGTAATGGCGCGTTACGATCACCAGTAGGTGCAGGAATGACATTGACAAGGGTTTCTAAAACGCTATCAATCCCAAGACCTGTTTTTGCCGAACAGGTCGGTGCTTCAGTTGCTTCAATACCGATGATGTCTTCAATTTCTTGAATCACACGTTCAGGTTCAGCCTGTGGTAAATCAATTTTGTTCAGTACAGGAAGGACTTCAAGACCTTGCTCAATTGCGGTATAGCAGTTCGCAACTGACTGTGCTTCCACGCCCTGCGCCGCATCTACAACCAACAATGCACCTTCACAGGCAGCCAATGAACGTGACACTTCATATGAAAAGTCGACGTGCCCTGGTGTATCAATAAAGTTCAATTGATACTCTTGACCATTTGGATGGGTGTAATACAAAGTAACCGACGCAGCTTTAATGGTAATACCACGCTCACGCTCAAGTTCCATGGAATCAAGTACTTGTGCTTGCATTTCACGATCTTGCAAGCCACCACAGGTTTGAATAAAGCGGTCAGCGAGCGTTGACTTCCCGTGGTCAATGTGAGCAATAATGCTAAAGTTTCGTATATTATTGATATCTACAGACTTTTTTACAACTGCCATAAACTACTCTAAAAATATGTACACAATCATGTACTCAACTGTAAAAGTACAAACGACGTGCAAAAAGAATGTTGCTAAAAACTTCGCACAGTATAAGCAGATAAGTGTTAAAAATATATATTGTGATTGAGAAAAACTATCTTACAGAACAAACTGAATACAACTCTGACCAAAAGCTATAGCTTTGCCCTTATCCACACGTCCGCATGCAATTTTCGTTTTGATTTTACTTATATGTCATCGTAATTTTTGTGGTTGATAAATGGAACTCATTAAATATGAATGTATCAGATCTAACACCAGGTCAATGACCGTACGCTCTCGCTCAAGCAATGAAAGTTAAATCAACACAAGTCATTGATTGGGAGTTATGTGGAAAGCTAATCGAAAATGAAAAAATTAGCTTGGTGCGTTCGTACTCAAGGTGGACTGCTTTTTATGTTGGCCCACGTGCAGACATTCGAGAAGCGGAACAAGTTGGTGATACTGCAATTGAAGCTGTAGTGAAGTGCTACATTGAGAAGAAATTGGGAGCTGATTTCAATTGACATTTTGATCATTTGAAAAAGCCATTAAGAAGTAATGGCTAGATAGCTCATGTAATAATACTTTTATTAAGATCTATTTACTTATTTAACGACATTACTTCTTCTTTGAACTCTTCATGGTCTATCTGACCTGTCAGGTAGCGTTGATAAACAACCTCGTGCTTATAGGAAATCTCCAAATTATATTTTTTATTCATTTCTTTTTGTGTATTAACTACTTGTAAACGCTTGTTCCACTCTTCCCCAGAAAAGTTCATGATCTATAGTTCTCCCTCATTTTTTCAAATGCTTGTGTTCAAAAAGACTTTCCATAGAATATTTATTTTATTCAAGATGCATTGATTTTCAAGAGAAATTTTAAGATTATTAATGTCTTTAGTTGGACTACTATTTAAGCATTAGTTATAAAAATTAGAAAGGATAAGTCTAAGTGCTCAAATGTCTAAGAGACTGAAAAATTGAAATCTAATGTCCTACATCAAAAAAACAGAAAATGATTTGCTTATAAATAGTCTGAGATGGTGAATGAATGGGCTGGTCAATCAATTTTATATAAGATATTCCGAGTAAGTCTTAAATTAGATATTAATTATCACTTGTTTAACGCATATTCTTGGTGTTCGTGATTCAATAAATAGCTTATCTTAGTAAACTTGAATTTTTATAGCATTTTAGTGATAAAATTAAGGGAAGCCCACACCATCATGTAAAGAGCAAAAAATGTGGTTATTTTTTTCTATCCTGTTGATTATAGCAATTACTTTTTTTGTTATGGTTAACTCGAATGAAAATTTCAAATTGTCTGGCAAATTCAAACATTTAAAAAAAAATAAATTTCAACATGAAATTCATGATGGTGCATTTTATCAGGGATCTTTCATCGAAATCATTGGTCCTAAATTAGACAGTTCTGTAGAAAAGGTAGTAACGGCATTTTTAGTTAGAGACTTCAATAGTAAAGACCAAAAATGTGCGGTCATGGTTTTAGTTAATGATTTAAAATTAGGATACCTTTCTGATGAAGATGCGATTAAATTTATGAGACTTTTAAAGTTAAATAATTTGACGGAAGAATCAGGTATTAATGTTCAGGCCTTAATATATGGCGATTGGGGTACAGATGATATTGATGGGAATTTCCAGATCAATCTAAACATTTCTAAGGATCTTTCTGATTCTGATATTATATAATCTTTTTAAATTAAATTATAATTAAAAAAAAATATTAATGATAAACTAAATTCAAAATAACAAAATTAAAGGGGTTCCCCCCTTTAATTACAATCAAAATCTTAAGTCAGCAAATATATTATTTATTTTTTTGATCTTGCTGTTGTTCTTTATTATTGGGTTGTTTCTGGCTTGACCCATTTTTACCCTGATTTTGATCACCTTGTTGCTGTTTCTGGGTTTGGTTTCCCTGATCACTATCAGGCTGTTTTGGTGCTTGCTGACCCTGATTAGAGCCAGGTTGGTTAGTAGTATTTGACATAATTATAATCCTTATTTGTCATTAGTATTAATGACAGATACATCATGTACCTATAATACCAATTAAGATACACGCATAATGTATCAAAACATATTTAAACACTAAATAAAGTTAAATATTTATATTTAATATGGCCTTATAAAACACATATTATTATTTCTTTTATGTACCATTAGCCAATTACAAAAAAACATACTAATAAATAAAAATAACTGTTATCAATTGAGATCAATATTTTATTAAATTCGAGAAATTCCATGAAAATATTAACACTAATAGGTATTGGCTTGGTAGCTCACTACTGCTACAAAACAATGAAATCTAAAAAAAATATTAAAAATTCCGATGTCAATTTACCTGAAAGTGAAAAAAACTTCAGGAATAAGTAGCAATATCGATTATTACTAATATTGCATAATTAAGATATTAGTTAATAAATCACTATATTTGTACCGATTAATTCAACCCAATATATTGAGAATATTATGAATAATGGTATTTATTTTCTCACATTTGAAAGCCAAAATAAGGATTTTGGCACTGGACTATTAATATTGAACGATCCAGTAGTTTACGGAGGTGATTCTTTTTATTCTTATCAGGGTGTAATTGAATCCGATAGAGTTATTATAAACCTTTTCAAACATACTTCTACAGCACATTCATTTTTTGGAGATTATGATAAAATTAAACTAAATTTAGTCTCTCACTCAGCATCGGGAGGATATCTACTAACAGGAAATGTTGAGAATTTACAAACAGTCCCATTAGTAGTCAAGGCTAAATTCATTGGACAAGTACCATAGTTTTTAAATGATTACGCATGCAATTTGAAATCGTAAAGCTTATACAAAATAGCCCTCACTTGAAGGGCTTTTACATTACTACAGTACGGCAGACACTTATTTCTTAAAGTATGAGCGACATCCTTTAATGAACGCTTCATTTATATTTATTTTAGGATCATCTTTCTTGTCATCGCATTGATCCTCATTCTTCAGGTTGTTATCACGTGCGTATTGATAGCCGTAATACTCTTCTGTGCCTTCCTTAAAGCCACCAAGTTTGTCTGGTCTCATTTGGTATTGGAAAAAATGAATGCAGCAATGCCAATGACTGCGAGTACTGCGTTGACGATCCTAAACTGTTTTGAAATCATTTTTATTCTTAGTTGGGTTATTATTTGAGCAATGATCATAAAGAATAAAAAGGGATAAGTCTATGTGCGCAAACTTCTAAAAATTGGAAAGTAAAATATAATAACAAACATGTGTATGAGTTATGAAGAGGCAACAAAAAAACCATGACAGAGGGAGGGATATGTCATGGTTTCAGTATTCTATAGATAATTGAAAATAATAGATTTTTAAGGGCTACAAATTTCAAATATGGACTTTATAATTTTTACATGCAGCAAAAAAATAATTCTAAAAACAATAAAAAAATTTAAAATAGTCAAAATAGTATCAACAACATCATTGTGTATGATACTAGTTAAAATAATAGATGCAAATAAAATAAAAACTAACACATATGATTTTAAAATAAAAAAAACAGGTTTAATACATTTTAAATCAAATAAAAAATTCAAATTTTCTTTATATATAGACATTAAATTAACTTAAAAATCTTACTACTTTCAAGGCTCTGAAAAAACATTTCAAAACTAGGGCGAATATCCTCACCTTCAAAAGTAATATATTTTAAATTTGAGTGATCTTGTAGGTCTACAATAGACTTATCAACTGTTGCTAGAATATTATATTCAGTACCAAATTGATCTTTTACGGTGACTTCTTTTTTTAACATAGATGGATCCTTAATTTAAATTATTTAGAAATTATATAACTTGATTAAATTACTTTATAATTTAACTTAAACATCTGATTTAAAGACGTATAAAAAGTTCTTCCATCTAGGTTCAAATCAACTTCTTTACCTGATTGAAGAAGTATTCGCTTACCCACTTCTATAGTTTTTAACCCATTACGAGTATTTTGTATTTTATTTAAAGGGATGAGCGACACTATAATTTCTGTACCATTTTTTGATTTTGCAATTAAATCGTTTATTTTTAACAACTTGTATCCTATTCCTGAAGGTTTTCTCGATTTGAAAAAACTTTAAAACTAACTTTCAATTTATAAAAAGCACTGTTTAGTGCTTTTTATTACTGTCAATTATTGCTTAGATAGCAACAATATTTACAGCATTTGGTCCTTTTTGACCTTGAGCTACACTAAACTCAACCATTTGGCCTTCAAACAGTGTTTTGAAACCTGAATTAGCAATTTCGCTAAAATGGGCAAAAACATCTGGACCTGATTCTTGCTGGATAAAACCGAAACCTTTAGTTTCGTTGAACCATTTTACAGTACCTTTAACAACATTTGAGTTTGACATAATAAATCCTACTGATTTTTTAATAATTGTGAGTCATTTGATTGACTGTTTATAACTTTGAAAATAATAAATTTTGAGACTTAAAATCTGAAAAAAACGAAGGATTATGACTAAAACTGCGATACTTAAAGAAGATTTACTGAAACAAGACTTTTTTCTAGTTAAGTTAACTATACACTAAAAATCAATTTAATCAAGTTTTCTTATATATATATTTATTTGCCTTATATTTTTTGATTTTTACAATAAAATTAAACCTTTATTGTAAATACAGTAAGATGTTGTTACTCTGAAGCTCAGTAATATTGATAAGTAATGAATGCGATTTTATAACTCTGTAATAACAATTCTAGTTTTTTTAGTTTCGGGAATGATGATTTTTCCCCATATACAAAGCTACTACCACCCTGCAAACTTTATTACTGCATATATTGATAAGTAATTAAATTCAAAATCAATCAGACACTCAAACACTTTTAGTAGTATCAATAAATTAATTTAGAACTCTTATTTCGCTCACGATAAAACTTATAAAAAAGCCCTCACTTAAAGGGCTTTTTTCAACAATTGAATTCACCGCCACATGTGTTGCTATTGTTTGATGAATCATGGGAGTTTGATGCGGGATTACTTTAGTTAGGAAGGTAGTTGGTTACGGGAAATGTTATTTTCAAATAAAAAGAGGCCAATATGACCCCTTTATATACGCTTATTTCAAAGTTTTGATTAGTTTAGGCTCTTTCCATGTGCCATCAAGCACCGCCTTTTCAGGCCAGTAAATACGCATAATCGATGCAAATGGCCCTGCAGGGGCAGGAAGCCAGTTGGCTTTTTTATCTCCAGATGGTGCTTCATTCTGTAAATACAATGTGATTGAGCCATCTTTATTTTTGACTAATTTATCTGTCATTGATGAGTTAATAAGGTAGCGGTTTAGCTCATTGTCATAAAGTAAACTGTCTGGAATTGTGTACATAGTTAATGACCAGAATGATTTTGCTGGCGGTAACTGACCCGCTGGGAATGTTAATTGATATTTGTTTTTTCCATCTAATGGCTGACCTTTAGAGTCAACAAAGTACGTTGGATAAATTGCTTCTTCAGCGCTGTTACCATAAATACCAAAAACAGCCCCCATCATACGATCCAGATAGCGGCCGTTAATATCTTTACGAGTCCCAAATCCATCGGATGATTTGATTAGACCTTTATCCAAAAAATTAACTTTACGATCCTGTAGTGCAGTCCATGCTTTTTCAATCCCTTTTGGGATCGCTGCTTGAACAACAGGATCAAGTTTATCGTATTCGAAAGTTTTACCTGGAACTACGCCAATTTGTTTAAATGAGTCAATCAGCTTTTTCTCATCAGGATGAACATTGGCATATTTCAAAGTAAAGTTCATGATATTAAAAAATTCAGGTGAGTTTTTTTGTTTCTCTAGTGATAATGGTTTAATAAAGTTAATTTTAGGGGCGTCTTTAGGTACTGTGGTGGTTGCTAAAAACGTTGAAAGTGGCGTGATTTTATAACCCGCTTGAATTTTTTTTACGTTATCAATATCTTGATCTGAAAATAATTGTGTTCGATACAATAAAAAGGCTAAATCTGTTTCAGAATGAATGACAGCTTTAATGCCTGCTGGTTTTTTACCTTTCCAGTCTGGACCAACCAAGAGGAAATTACCCGCTTCGTTTCCGGTTGCTCGACTACCAATATACGCAAAATTATGGGTATACATATCAATCAGTTGGATTGAGTAATATCGATTCGCATCTATTTTTGGAACTGTGATCACCACAGGTTCTGTGCGTAAATCTGCACCTACAAAAGAATATGGCGTATCAGAATTTGGGGTTTGAATTGCCGTATCTTTAGGTGTAAAGACGCGCGCAACATTATGCACTTGATTCCAATCGCCTTTGTATTCAGGGCTTTGTTTGTCTATAAAATATGAATACTGCACACGGTAACTGTCTACCATTGGATAACCAAAAATATAAGCTTCTTTCACTAAATTTTCGGCTTGCTGTTGTGTCAGTTTTGCTAACGTTACAGGACTAAGGCCTAAACTACATCCCAGCAACGCAATCATTAAAATTTTATTTTTCATCATCATATTATTTAATTCCTATATAAATGCAGAAAAAAGGAAGTCTGAGACCTCCTTTTTGATTTGATTATTTAGGTTGCGCTACTGGGAATTTCCATGTGCCATTCAGAATAGATTCTTGAGGTTGATACAGGCGAACCATGTAGTTCCACCCTTCAGAGGTTGGTATACAGTTAACTGTAGATTTTGTACAACCGCCGAACTGGATTTTGTAACTGCCATCTTTCTCAGTTTTAGCTGTAATGTTATTTAGCGTATAACTATTCAAATCATTTTTTTGGAAAAATCCTTCTTTATCATAAACACTGATTGACCAGAACCCATTGACTGGGACATCTTTTGGCACAGTCATAATATAAACAGTTTTTCCATCATTTTTAGTTGGATAAACATTCAGGTAAGTTGCATCACGTTGTGGATTCCCCCCCCATGCTGAAGCAGAACCGATTAAGTGACGAACAGGCTGTACTTCCTCTTTTGTACCAAACATAAAATTAGTATCTGGCAAAGTTTTATTCAGTGTTAAGAGAGCATCACGCACTGTTTTTTGGCTAGCGTGATCCCACTCTGGCAGTTCAATTTTTCCAGGACCTCCTGGCTGTGAAACCTTAATTTTATCCTGTATTTTTTGTGCTTCTTTTAAATCTTTTTCAGACATTGGATTAACAAAAGTACGAATTGCAACGGTCACATAGCGTGTACCTACATTTTCCTCAGACAGTGTGTAACTACCAGCTTTATAGTTGACCATTGGTGTGTAGTGATCTTGGTTGATCACCTGCATAGATATAAAGCGCTTACCAGCATCTGGCAAGGTAATAGTGACTGGGCCTGCTTTCAAGTCAAATATAGCTGAAGAGTAGAGTGTGTCACGATTTAAACGAATAACTGTTTGATCATCAATCAAAGAGGGTGAACGAGTATGATCAAAGCCCCCAAAGCCATTTGGCTTAGCTGCTAAGGCTTTGATATATAAATCAGTTTCGGCACGCACAAAATTATCAGGAGTGACTTTAATTGTGGATGCATATAATTGAGTTACACATATGGATAATGCGGTAAGTAGTGCGATTTTTGAATATTTCATGTTTATAAGTACTCGGTGGTTTTTAAATAAGTTTTTAAGATTATTAAGGATTATTTAGGAAAAATGAATGAGGCAATAAGTCGAACGCCAAAATCTTTAGCACTGCTGTCTGTGTCGTGAATCCAGTAGCGGAAACCACCACCAATACTAATTAACTGCTTGTCTATTTTGACAATTTTTGTTGCAGTTAAATTCACTGGAATGGTGTAGTCATCGGTATTCCAGTCATAGGTACTTTCGGTATTGAGTGAATACGTCACACTAGTTGGCGTTGTATAATTGACGAAGGGTTGTAGAAACGTACTATTAATGCCTTCAGCACCTTCTTTCTTTTCTACCGCCCAAAGGTGATTTGCCAATGCACCAACCGTCCAGCCATGACTTTGTTTTGCGATTACTGCCGTTGGACCTAACGCATATTGGTCTGGGCCAAATACTTTTTCAGAGGCTGTTGGTAAATAAATTACAGGGCCAAAGCCAATGATGAGGTCATCAGGACTTTTTGGTGTTGGGGTAAAAAAGAAACTTTGCGTAATATCACCCACACCCCAATCAGTGCTTTTATCCATCCCGTCATATTGCTGCACAATAACAGGTAGAACGGTACGAGAAATAACATTCCAGTCATCATTTAATTTAATTGGAATCACCGGTTGAATGTTGAGTTGATAGCGCTCCGTATTTTTATCAGTACCAATATTATTGTCGTAGTTTAGCTGAAAAGGCATGTTAATGATGTCTGCAACAGGGTTAGATAGTTTCTTAGCTAATTCAGCAGCATCATCAGTCGCAAATGTAGTTTGGGTACATGTTAAACATCCAGCAATAACCGCAGAGCTTAATATTTTTGTAGAATTTTTAAGCATTATATTTCCCTTTGGACTTAATCTTTTTATTCAATTTTTCAGTTTTAGTATTGATAATTAATACTGAATTGATAGGCTTCACCTTCAGGACGGTTTTTTACATCAAACTCGTAAACACCGCGTAAAGATGCGGAAATTCCGGATGTTTTACTCAATTTCTTGTCATAAGTTAGAATTGGGCCAGCACCTAAAGCACGACCTTTGAAACCATTTAAGCGGTCAGCTAGTCGGCCTTCATCATCAGTGGTTTGTTCAATATAACCAAAGACAGCACCAAGACCCAAACCATCTCCCCCCACCTCGCCAAAGCGTTTTAAGCCCAATAAATCAAGGCGGAAAATATCACCATTGGTATAGTCTGTAGCATCATTTTTAGTATAAAACTCATACGCCATATTGGTGGTAATTTCAGCGTTCATTTTTGGAAGAATGGTGGTAAATGCAATGTTGGGTACAAATGTCCATGTATTTTGCCCAGCATTACTGAGTTTGCTAGCATCATAACTACCTGTCGGTGCATAAATTGAAACCCCGAATAAGGTATGCATAATTGGATTAAGGTGATAGTTGACCATTAATGGAGAAAACATGGCATCGCCAATTTTGGTTGAGCTGTCTTCAAACTCACGATTGCTTAAGTAAGCATGAATTTTAGTATGTTGAATAGGGATGCCTACAGTTGTTGCTAAGCTCCATTTTTCACTGGTATTCCAGATAAAGACTCCATTGAGCATATTGTACGATACCCCATAGTCCAGACCGCCTGTTAGCTCCCCTGCGATAGGGACATTACGTGAGCGCTCAAAATTACCGTCATAGTAAATACTGGAAAGTGTAAGAACACCGCCTTCTTCAGTTGGTAATAAGCCATTCAGTGGTTGAACCTGCATCCCTGTAATAGAACGACCAATACCGCCTTCAACTGCCAAGGCATTTTGAATGTAAAACGTAGATAGTAAAATTGTCAGAGAAAGCTTGTACATTATTTTGAACCCTCTTCTAGTAAGAATTAATTTTTTTATTTGAATAATATATGATCCATAATATACACATATGCATTATGTAAATACACATTAAAACTACAAGATTTTGATTATTATACAAACTATTTTTATTAGGCACTTCTGCTTAATTTATGCATGAAATATCTTAATATCTTAAATCTGTGATATTTAGCACAAGCGGCATACAAGCATTATTTTATTTAATCCAAGGTTAGTTAAAAACCCTAGTACATCTAATATTTAATATAAAGGACTTATACAAAATTGCCATCATCCAAAGGCTTTCTCAATTCATACAGTGACATGCACCTTTGTCGAAATCGAATGCGCTGTACAGCCTGATAGCTGGATGCACAGCAATAAGGCTTTGATCATGATAGAAACAAAGCCTTTTCTTTAGCACGACGATTCACAAGCCCTTGCATACGTTTACCGCCTGCATTCACCCATACATCAAACTGATCTGCTGCACCACGAATATCATTGGCATTCAGCTTTTTGACTAGAGTCGATTTACTAAATGCATCCGTCCCAATGTTGTAGGCAAGTGATACCAGTGCATCGAATTGATTTTGGTTGAGAGGCACAGTCACCGCATTATTTACAGCTGCTTCAAATTTCTTTAAATCATGGGCCATGTAAGCCTTAGCTTGTACTTCTGTACAGGTGTCACCTTTTTTGACTTTGATACCATTGGGATAAACTGTGGTACCGAATCCAATCGTCCATACCCCCACACCATCGTCATATGCAGCAAGTCGTTTACCCTCAAAACCACAGATGAGATCAACACCAAAAAGACTAACCACCATCTGGTCGATCGCAAGACCCAGCATATCAGCCACCGCTGAATCTGAAGCTGTTGCAATCACTTGATTAGCAGCATCAACTTGTTTTTGAGTGAGTGTCCCACCGCTGATCTTTCTTAAAAAATCAAATATCGACTTCATTTCACTTTCCTTCAAATATTAAAAAACCGCCTTAAGGCGGTAAATAGGATAAAAATAGACCAGAAAATTGGTCAGCTATAGGTTTGAAATTGCTATGACTTAGAAACTCGTAGCCAAGGCGTTACTGTTAAGCCAATCAGCACCCCCTCAGGGCTCAGAAAACGAGTAACTGATTGTCCCCAAGGCTCTAGACGATTATTCACAAGTAACTGATGACCTTTAGAAACCATGTAAGCTGAAGCTGCTGAAATATCTTCAACTTCAAACTCAATCCAACTCTGAGGGATTGTAAGTTCAGATGGCCATTCTTTTATACCAAAGCAAGACTCAGCTACCTGAGCTAAAGGCCATAGTGCAAAATGCTTAACACCACCTAGATCACCATCGCCAGTGCTCATATATGATTCATTACCTTCCATTGCTTTAATTGGAAGATCTAAGGTGTCTCTGTAGAGCAATTTGCTTTCTTGGTCTGCTATTGTAATAGGTCCAAACCCAGCTACAAACAGAACGTTAATAGGGTGCATTTCAATGACTCATTCTTATAAAGTAATTGGCTCTTTTATACTTCAAACTGTTCACTTTTAAAACATGAAATATTTTATGCATAAAAACTCAATTAATTTATTTGGTTAATTCATCCTTTGAACTTTTAAGCTCTTTAACCACTTCAATAATGGTCTTCCCCTCCTGCTTATTGATGAAGTTAAACGTCCAACGAACAATAGCCCAACCCGGTAACCCGCAGACAAAGAAGAATCCACCTAAGGCAATCATCCCCCAGATATCCGTTACCCACTCATGTAAACCCCATTTCACGATAATGAAAGCTCCACCAGTCAGACTGGATACAACTGTACAAATCAAACCCACTGCCCACTCTTGTGGCGAGCGTGGCAAACGCATCATGATGACAACTGTTGCAACAAGTGCTATCGCTAAAGTGACCATAATCGCTGCACCGTAGAACTTTAAAAATGCAGCAAAACCACTTGTGGACACTGGTTCCATTTATTTCCCCTAATTTTTGGTAATAAAAAAGCACCCTAGTTGGGTGCGTTATAAAATTGGATATGTTTCATGGATCGGTGGCTTCCACTCATTATTAATTAGATCCACCCCAACAATTTGCACTAAGTCAGTTTGTGAAAGCTCAACCTTAAAGTCATACTGGCCATATTCATTTGTTACTTGCTCGCCAAGCATATACCCTGTTTCTTTATCAAATATTCTCACCTTCTTTCCGATAGCAAGGGAATCATCTGGGTTTAATAAAGTTCCGGCTACAGTTCTTAGCCCACCAACAAATGAGGTTGGTGCTGAATCGCCATTGGTGCCTACAGACATAAAGCTATAGAGCATAGGATAATCCGTGTAACCACTAATTCCAAAACCCACTTTACCTGATGTGAATAATAAATTAGTGGTCGTCAATTGCCATGTAGCTGGTTCCCCTGAGCCTTCATTCCAAATTTTTGCCATGATCGATGTACCAAGTACTTTTACCCTTAAAAATTGCCAAGTATTCCAAGTTGCAACCGTAGGATCAGCTGGATATGCGGTATTTGAGCTAGTCCCTAAGTTAGAACTTTGGTCTGTGATTTTATAAAGTCTTATCGATCTATTTGTGATTCCATTCGATGCTCTAGACAACCAATAACCATTCCCCCCTGAAAGTCTAAAAACCGCTGCCTGACCAACATTAAGGAAAGTTGATGCACTTTTTGACACTGCTGAAAATTTCAATAAAAGTTCAAAATCAGCTAAGTTTGATAGATCAGGGTGATCAGAGAGAAATGCATGATAATTATTTGAAGCCAAAACACCATCCGCTTTAAATAAAGATGCTTTCCCCCCAAACAAATCTCCTCCACCGCACAAGATTGGTGAGCTATGAGATTCAGCATCAGGAAATCGTACAGCAGTAAATCCCTTCACTTTATTCCCTTTGCAAATATGCAAGGGAAAATAATATTGAGCCATGCTTATTCCTCAAATTTCAAAATCACGTTATTGCCAATTGGCCGAACATAATGATCAGTAAACTTCAATTGATTTAATGCGGATTCAACTGCAAAACTATGCTCAAATTTCTGAACACATTGGAATCCATCGCGTAGTGCAACAATCTCTAGACGTACATTTAAAGCAGTAAACTCTTCTTGATCGATGACGATAGAATTTGATGCTGTTGTTTTTGAGACCAGTACTTCGTTATTGGCGTTATACAAGTTGATTTGGTATGTAACACCCAACTCCAAAACCACCCCAGCTTCAAACCACCCTATAAAATCACCACCAGTTTGCTGCAATCGATTCCTGTGAGCCCAGGATAAATTGATATTGCCCCGCACTAAATCAGGCCAATACTCATTATTGATTTTCACATTCGCTGGTGGATAAGGTCGGTTTGCTAATCCAGCCATCTCAATGCTATGCGCAGTTGC